>Ga0302320_10016064_pt1 | contig 15329 bp, 19 predicted proteins | sample Bog_T0_3_FD_202130 | JGI IMG/M metagenome (GOLD analysis project Ga0302320, IMG submission 202130) | Peat permafrost microbial communities from Stordalen Mire near Abisko, Sweden - Bog_T0_3 | ecosystem: Environmental > Terrestrial > Soil > Wetlands > Peat | place: Sweden: Abisko, Stordalen Mire... | reverse complement strand
GCTTCGGCGTCGTCTACAAGCAAGACAACCAACCCGCCCGCGTCGATCAAAAAGTTGTAGAAGCCTTAGGTCTCAAGCAATAACCGGTACCGTCGCAGGACTCAACGAGACTGCTGGGTATTTGCGTCTAATGTGTCCCGCGTCACATCCCCTCCCCCGCCAAAGAGCTATTGTGGGTCACTCGCTCGCTCCCGAGTCTAACGGCATCACGGCCCCTTCCGGCGGGTTCTCTGACGCTCCACCCCTCAATTGGCCGAGCCGACTCGCGTCCGGCCCTCAACCCCAGAAGGAGTCCATCATGACAGGGTCTCATCCCAGGTTTTCCTTGTCCGCTCGCGCTGCTTTGTTTCTAGGAGTGCTCGCGGTCCTCGGCGCTTTTGCCGCATCCAGCGTCTGGATTCCAACCACCCACGCCCAGGAAGCCTGGGCCCAGCAGGACAGGGAGGAACTCTCTCCTGAAACCACGGTAGTTCCGGCCATCGCCCTGCAATATGCCTCAGTGGTCAGCGCGGCCAACACCATCACCATCACCCGCGCCCCCGTCACCACCAGCACCGGCGCGGTCGTCTACAAGGACATCACCTTGCAGCTTGCCGTGAGCACAACCGGCGGGGTCACGGTCGCCCCCGGATACCCCAAAGTGGTGACCTCTCCGAACCTGCTGGTTGGCTCACTCAAAGCGGGAACGTATACGAATGCTAGCTATTATGGCATAGTGCTTACCGGCCCGGGCATCGGTCAGGGGGTGACCGTGTGGAATATTGCAACTGCGCCGCAGTACAACGAGGGCGTGCCCGCAAGCGCCACGATCTGGATGGGTCCGCGGGCGAACAGTCCCATTGCCAATCGGCTCAAGGCCGCCAATATCACCTCGACCAACTGGACTTATGGAACCGTCTGGTCCCCGAATAATAACTATGGCACCCTCCAGACATTCCAGCAGAATGACATCATTGGTATTTCCCAGGTAGGCAATACGCTCAACATTGCATGTTTCACCCTCAACGGAACGGATCAGAACACGCCGGTGGACATGATCATCTACACACTGAAACAGTAGAAGGCATTCGCGCATCTCTCCCAACCCAATCAAACTGCCCCGGCGGGCTGTGGTTCCAAGTCTCACCCCTGAGACCTGGAACCACAGCCAACCCTCACGCCACCACCCGCCGGGTGCCCCATCTGGGTGCCAGGGCACCGGGGTACCCTCTGGGTCGGGGTCGGGGCACGACGCTTTTTGTCGAAGGGACGGGTACCACAAAGGCGAAATTCCCGTCGAACCGCACCCGCTCGGACTACTTCGAAGCCCCGCCCTGCATCTCCGCAGAAGACCCCTCATCCGCCGCCAGCCCGCTCACCAGCGCCGGCGTCAGCGTAGCTGTCACCACCACCCGGCTCCGCTTCTGCGTCACCTCGGCCGTCTTCAACAGTTGCTTCAAGCTGTTGTTTGCCGAGTTGGCTCCCAGCGGAGCGGTAAATCCCCGCGCCAGCGTCACCAGCGTGGCCAGCGCCGCGGCCTGCGAAGCCGCCACATCGTCATTAGGAGCAATCTCTTCCACCCGCAAATTCAGCGCCGCGCCCATGGAAAGCGCCGGCGTCACGCTGGCAATAATCGTCGCGTCCGACTCCAGCGGCAGTTGAAACCCAAAGACGTTGATCGACCCGCTCTCGTTGAACGGCAACCCGATCTCCCCCACGCCCCAACCCAGCGCCAGCAGCGGCACATCGTGGTAGTGCTCGGCCAGCAGCGTCGATCCCGCAAACGGCAGCGCCGCCGTCCGGTGCCGGTCCAGCATCGAGTGAATCTGCTCCGCCGTCGGCGTATTCGACACCGCCAGCATGTCGTACCCGATCTGCGCCACCCGCACCGTGCGCCCCTCGGAGGCAATGCTATAGACCGTATGCCCCGCGTACGTCTCGCGCGACGCCGCGTGCGCATCCAGCCAGCCATTCAGCCTCTTGCCCGTCAGCTTGCCCACCAGCACCATCGAGTAGGCCACCGGCCCATTCGGGCCGTTCGCATCGGGCATCCGGTGCAGGGCAATCGCCACCTGGTCCAGATCCTGCTCCCAGTCAAACCCCACCGCATCCACAAACTGCTGGTACTCCGGCGTCCGCCGCGGCGGCTGCAGATCCTTGTGCACAAACGACCGCACCGGCTTGAAGTTGATATAAAGAATCCCGTCCGACTCCGGCAGCAGCCGCGCCGCCTCCGGCGGAGCCTTCGAGCGCAGAAAAATCGCCACGGCCAGCAAAAGCAGGACCGCGGCCAAAATCCAAAGTGTTCTGCGTGTGCGCTTGTTCATCCCCCCGCTCCACCCGGCCCGTCAGAAATACCCTAACACCTCGCGCGCGGCGTTTCGTCGAGGCGGCCCATTCAGGGTAGCGCCGCACCGATGCCGAGCGCTTCGGCCACCTGGGATAGCCTCTTGTCCATGGTCCAAAGCCGGGTGGGAGGATGGATGAGGCACGAAGCGATCAGGCCCGCATCCGTCAAACCGATTCCCTGGCTGTGCAGGGGACACATCTCGACCATCTGCCGCACCTCGCTGAGTTGCGCCACCGGCACCCGCGGCAACAGATCCAGCCAGGCCAGCGTCTTGGCCCGCTCCCGCAGCGACCCGAGCGCCAGTTCCGCAACGATGAACGGATGGATCGCAATGTTTTTCTTTTCGAGCTGCCTGCGCATCTCCGCATTCTCTCGACGGAAATGGTCGATCCAGACCGTTGTGTCCGCCAGAATCATGGCTATTCCACACGCCGGCGCGGAATATCCTCCAACTCCGGCATCGTGCCCCCCAGCGCAGCCAACCTGCGGGAGCTTTCCCAAGCGATGAGAGACTTGAGAGCTTCCCGGATGAGAGCCGTCTTTTCGGCGATTCCCGTGTATTCCTGGGCCGTGCGGACGAGTTCATCGTCCAGTGTGATCGTTGTCCTCATAGAACCTCCACGCATCGATTATAGCACCATATGATGCTATATTTATATGCGCTCCGGCTGCCGTGCCCCCCCCTCAGTTCCCCCGCCCCCGCAAGCACCCGCACATCGCCCGTATATTCTCCGCCGGCGTATCCGCCGGAATCGCGCACCCGGCATTCAAAATAAACCGCGGCGTATCCGCGAACACATCCAACAGCTCATTCGTCCTGGCCTTCACCGTCTCCGGCGTCCCCCGCGCAATCACCTCGCTCGGATCGATGTTGCCCACAAACGTGATCTTGTCCTTGAACGCATCGTGCGCCATCTGCACGTTGGTCTTGTAGTCGATCTCCAGCGCCTCCGCGCCAATCTCCACCATCTGCGTCAAAATCCGGTCCGTCTTCCCGCAGATATGCAGCAGATACGGCAACCCCAGCTCGTGCGAGCAATCCGCCACCCGCTTCTCATACGGCAGCGCGAACTCCCCATACAGCCGCGGCGAAAGCACATCCGGCCCCGCCGGGCTGTCTCCATTCGACAGCATGTGGCAGCCCGTCCGCGCCATCAGCTTCAAAAACTGGCACGTCACGCCGGTGCAATACTCCAGCAGCAGGTGCGCCAGCTCATCGTCCGCGCGCCCCGCCACATCCATCAGCCACAAGTCCATCCCCCGCATCGACGCCGCCAGCGCAAACGGCGACTGGTCGCAGTTCCCGCGGATAAACCGCTCGTGCCCATAATCCTTCACCAGCAGCCGCACCGCCTCCACCCAGACCAGCACCCGTTCATTCTTCGCCAGGTCCACCGGCTGCAAATCCCGCACCGCCTCCAGCGTGGTCAAGAATCCGCCGTGCGACCGCCCCGGATTGTCCTCCGGCAAATCCACCTCCACGCCCACCGCGCCCGACAGCGTCACGGTGTCTACATCCACCATGATCCCGTCCAGATCGTACCGCTCCATCGATGTGCCAAACACCCGCGCCATCGTCACCGGGTCCTCGCGAAACTGCCGCATCGTGACGCCAATCTCCCGCGCCGCCATCATGAAGTTGTGCAGCATAATCGGCGTCCGGTCCGGCCACTCCCCCTTCAGCGCCGCTTGAATCCTCTCTCGTCCGTTCACTGTCCCACCGTCCTCTCCGGCGCAAGTTTTTTCCACACGCCAGCGTCAACGCATTATATCGAAGACGTAATTTGCAGGGGCGCCCAGCTATCGCTGCGGCAAGCTGAAAGGGGCCATGTCGCATCGGAAGAAAACAGACGAGGCGCTTCTGGCTGGAATAGATGACCACGGCCAGCAATGCTGGCCCGTGGTCACCCTGCTGAGTCGCCGGTGCATTTGCCGACGCCTTCGGGTCGCCGGAAGCGACGGAGTGCTCCGAGGGCCATTGGTGGGCTGAATTTCTGCCGGCCGTCAGTTCCTGCCAAAGTCTTAGACCCGGCTGTTTGTGGCGGCTCCCCCGCCATAAGGGCTAACCACGGCCACGCCAGATGCGGAAATAAACCCGTACTCTCCGGGTTGCAGGGCACCATTCAGCATGACCTTATAGACGCCCGGCCGCAGTTTGGTATAGGTAAAGCTGGTTACGGCCTTATCGTCGGTTCCGCCAGACCCGCCAAACGCGTTCATCGATCCGACGAGGGTTTCCCGAGTTTCACCCTTGACGTCGAATTTGAGCAGGGTGTACTCATTCGGCGTGCTGGTGCCGCCGAATGGGCTGGAGGACTGACTCAGGCCGGCCGACTTCGTTTCAAAATAGAAATAGAACACCGGCTGCGGATCAGACACTCTTGCGTTGGCATGCGCGCCGCGCAGCACGGCCTTCATCTTGATCTTCGCAATGCCATAGGTCATTGCAGAAGCAAGAAAGCCACCGCTCTTGCCTTGCGAGTAGACAGACGGTTCAAGCATGGCCATTTTGGACCCTGCCGGAGCACTCTCGCTGTAGATGTAAATGCCGGCTTCGTGATCGACGGTGGGATCGTCAGGGTTGCCCGCAGCCTGCTGACTGGCTGCCGCGGCCTGGTTGTCGCTCGCGGGCATCGGGGCCAGCGGAGGGATCGACGCAGGGGCTGGCTGCGAAGCCGCGGCAACCTTGGCTACGATCGCCGAAACAACCTTATCGCTGACACCGGCCGCTTTCAGGGCGATCAGGTCATTCACGCCGGTCGCATAGGTCCCCGGTTGCGCGTAGATGGTGGAGACAATCAGGTCGTCCGACAGGCCAGCCTTGGCCAGCTTGACGATGGCGTCGTTGTTCAGGGCTTGTTGAGCTACGAGTAGAGGACAAACTGCCAGAAAAACAAGTGCGATAAAACTCTTGCGCATGAAACTTCTCCTTGACTTTCAGAACCGCTTAATGGCCCACCGGGGAAGTGCACGCATCATCTACCCAAGCCCGGCCCCTGCGCAAGCGGATTCTTCATGGGAGCGGGGACCCCGGGGATCGTGAAAATGCCTGCGATCCGTTTGGCACGGCGAACGCTCCCGGAGGGAGCCGTCGAGAATAGCCCAGGGTGAAACCCTGGGTCGTTGTTCCCCAACGACCGCCCCGCCCCGGAGGGCCGAGCGAACGGGGATCGTGAAAACGCCTGCAACCCTGCCACGCCGAACCCTCCCGGAGGGAGAGGTCGAGAATAGCCCAGGGTGAAACCCTGGGTCACCGTTCTCCCACCACCGCCTCGCCCCGTAGGGCCGGCCGAACCTCCGCACATCAATTGCGCTAGGATACTGTCACCTATGGCCCACACCTTTTGCTGCTCGCTATTCCACTGCGTCTTCTCCACCAAAGAGCGCCGCAAAATCATCGCCCCCGGCGTCCGATCGCGCCTATGGCCCTACATGGGCGGCATCGCGCGAGAGCACAAGATGAAGGCTCTCGCGGTGGGAGGAACCGACGACCACGTCCACCTCCTGCTGTCCCTCCCCTCGTCTCTGCCGATTGCCAAGGCCATGCGCGAAATCAAGAGCGCATCCTCGCATTGGATGCACGAAACCTGCGGGCTACCAGGCTTTGAATGGCAGGAGGGCTACGGGGCCTTCTCGATCGGATGGTCTCAGGTAGACGCCACCTTGGCCTACATTGCCGGTCAGGAAGAGCACCACCGGAAGCGTGATTTCCAGGCGGAGTTCGTCGCCATCCTCAAGAAGCACCGCATCGAATACGATCCGCGCTACCTCTGGGGCTGAGATTCGGAGAGGTTTCGACCGGCCCTCCGGGGCGGCGCCGCGGGGTGCATGGTTACCCAGGGCAGTCCGCCGCAGCGGACTGCGGCGGACTTGCCCTGGGCTATTCTCGATCCGTCCCTCCGGGACGAAAGAATCCAAATTCCTTGCCACCGTGCCTGGTCCGCCCCTTGTTCCCTGTTTTACGCCCCCGGAGTCTGATTTGGCCCGGCCGCCGATTCCGGGTATACTGAAGATTCGGAAAGCCGCCGGGGAGGTGTGTCTTCACGCGCCCCGTGGTGAGCCCCGGCACGCAGGCCCGGATTGAGCGCATTTTGCTGGCGCTTGAAGGCGGCTGATCCCGCGGCACGAAACACAGAAGAAAAGTTTGGAGCAAAGTCATGGCACAGGTATGCGATATTTGCGGCAAAGGCCCACAGTTTGGCAATAACATCTCTCACGCGCACAACGTGACGCGGCGCAGTTGGAGCGTCAATCTTCAAGCGGTGAAGGCGCTGGTCAACGGCCACGCCAAGCGGATCCGGGTCTGCACCAGCTGCATCAAGAGCGGCAAGATCGCCAAGGCGTAAGGCTGCCAGGCGGCCAGCCCGACTGAAACTGTCGAGCACCGGCTGCCGCGCACGGTTTCAAGCACAACAAGACCCCGTCCTCCGCGGACGGGGTTTTGTTGTGCCTTGAACCCTGCCGTCTATTTTGCCCGGTCGAAGGTGAGCGAGGCGGAGTTGATGCAATAGCGCAACCCGGTGGGGCGCGGGCCGTCGGGGAAGACGTGGCCCAGATGGCCACCGCAACGGGCACAGGTGACCTCAATGCGTCTCATGCCAAAGCTGGAGTCTTCGTGCTCCACCACGGAAGTCGAGTCGGCCGGCAGCGTGAAGCTGGGCCAGCCGCAGCCGGAGTCGAACTTTGCCCCGCTCAGAAACAGGAGAGCCCCGCAACCGGCGCAATGGTAGTTCCCGGTGTCGCGGTTCGCCGTGAGTGTGCCGGTGAACGGCCGCTCGGTCCCTTTCTCGCGCAGAACCTGGTACTGCTCCTGCGTGAGCAAGGTGCGCCACTCGGCGTCGCTCCGCACCACTTTGTCGGGGACTTCGCTCCTATCAGTGGTATTGCTCATTGGGACCTCCTGGATCTGTTGCATGCCGATTCGGTGACCGTTCAGTCTCAGCGCTCCATCTCTTCGCTCAAGGGGATTCGAGCGGAAGCCGGTCGCCAATGTTTCAAATTTCTGCGACCACTTCAATCTCCACGAGCACATCCTTGGGCAGGCGCGAGACCTCGATCGTGGAGCGTGCCGGCGGCACGACGCCCGGCGGGGCAAGATAGGCTCCATACACCGCATTCATGGCAGCAAAGTCGTTGAAGTCCTTCAGGAATACGGTAGCTTTGACTACTTGGGCCAAGCTGGAGCCGGCCGCTTCAAGAATGGCCTTGAGGCTCTCGAGCACGCGGGTGGTCTGCTCGGAGATGGCGGGCGCAACCACCAGCCCGGTTGCCGGATCGAGCGGAATCTGCCCGGCGGTGAAGACAAGATTGCCCGTGCGGATGGCCTGCGAATAGGGTCCGATGGCCGCGGGGGCTCCGCTGGTTGCGACGACTTGTTTGCTCATGCTTCGATTGTAATGGGCGGGGCAAGACGCCGCCGGCGCCGCCGGAAGCGCTCTACCGGCGGCGCCTGCGAAGGGCTAGCGCCAGAGCGCCAGCAGAGCGCCGGAGATGAGCAGCGAAAGCAGCCAGTAGCCGCTGTTGATGGCGAAGAGCTTCATCGGGCGCTTCTCATACATGGTTTCTGAAAGCAGCGGCGCGGCAACAAATCCCAGCCAGCAGATGAAGCCGACGAAGAGACCCCGGTGAAGGGTGTTCGCGCCTGACCAATAGACAACATGGGCCAGGATGAACGCGAGGACGAGGCCGCCGATGAAGGAGACGATCATCGAGGTGATTGCGCCTTTGGGCCGCTGGCCGGGCGTGGGCGTGTGGCCCACCAGCGCCATCCACGGCTTGGCAAAGAGCAGGGAGTACCAGATGGCGCCCAGGAAGAACTGGACTACGGCCGCAACCAGGATGGCCCAAAGATTGAAGAACGAGAGATGGTTCATGAAAAGCCTCCAAGAGAGAGATGGTTTTGGCCCCCAGGAAACCGGGGCCGCAGGCAGATTGGGGGAAGAGTCGGCCTCAGAACGGCCGCGCAGTTGACTTTGCGACAATCGCGCGAGATGTGTCAAGCGGAATCTCGGCCGGCTCACCGGCGCTTGAGGGCTTCGAGCTCATCGAGCGTGCGCGGCCAGTCGGAGCCGAGCAGGCGCGAGAGGCCGCGGTCGGCCAGGACCCTTCCGCCAGTCTGGCAGCGAGCGCAGTAGTTGGTCTCGTTGTCGGCGTAGCGGATGCGCTGGACCGCTTCTCCGCAGCGTGGGCAGGGCTGGGTGAATTTTCCATGAACCGCCATTTCCGGGCGGAATGCCGTGACCTTTTCCGGGAATCTTTCTTTGGTTTCGGAAGTGAGTCGTGCCGTCCAAAGCGAAAGCGTCTCGCGCGTGGCAGCGAAGAGGCGCTCCCACTCGTCCGGCTTGAGCTTGTGGGTGAGCGTGATGGGCGAGAGTTGCGCGGCGTGGAGAATCTCGTCGGAGTAGGCGTTGCCCACGCCGCCGATCAGGCGCGGATCGGTGAGGGCGCGCTTGAGGGTGCGATTCTCGGCAGTCAGCGCCGCGCGGAAGCCGTCGAGGTCCGTGGCAAAAACTTCGACGCCGCCGGGATCGATGGCGCGGAGCGCTTCTTCGCCGTGGAGAACGTAAAGCGAGGCGCGGCGCTTGCTGCCGGCTTCTGTTAAAACGAGAGTCCCGTCCGAAAAGTCAAAGCCCGCGAGGGCGTTGCGGCCGGCGAGTTTGGCCTGCGGCGGCTTCCAATGGAGGCGGCCGGCAATCATCAGATGGAGGACCAGCCAGAGATCACCGTCAACGCCGATGGCGATGCGCTTGCCGATGCGGCGGAGGGCGCGCACGGTCTTGCCTTCGACGGCCGAGAGCGGCGGGTCAACGGTACGGAGGAGGAAGACGCTGGCTAAACGGACGCGCTCCAGCGGCTGGTTGAGGATGCGGGCCTCAAGCGCGGCGATGTAGGCGGCGATGTCGGGCAGTTCCGGCATTGGTAACAGAGTGCAGCGAGAGGCATTCCATGCGCAACTTGGAATATTCGCCCGCCGTCACGAAGAGGTTTGGGGAAGTGCGTTACGATTTGAGCGAATATGAAAAAGCTGTCGTTGATGTCGCTCATCTTCTTTGGCAGTCTAGTCCCGCTTTTCGGCAGCTCGGATCCTGCCGCCCAGCAACTGCTTGTGACCGCCATGCAAAAGGCAGACATCTTTCACGATCAGGCGAGCCCGTTTGAACTCGATCTCGAATTCGTCGCGTAAGTTAACATCGCGACAAAGGGATTCATGATTCTCAAATGGGAAGCAAAGGACCGCTGGTGGCGCAAAGTGGTCATGGGCAATTACGGGCAGATCGAAGTCCGGAATGGCGAAAGGCTGTTTATCCGCCGCACGAAGGGCTTTACTCCGCTACGGGTTCAACAACTGATCAACCTGCTTGCCTTCCCCGAACGATGGGAAGAACCGATTGCGACGAAACAGAAAAATCAGGTGGAGAACGGTGTCGATTCAAGCTGCATAACGGTCGAAAAGACGGGCTCTAAATCCGGGCCGCATGAGGTCTGTATTGGCGCCGCCTCGGGCGAGATTGTGAGCGACGAATGGCAAGACCTTCCGGGTGTGATCGATCGGGAGCAGTTCGCCGATAACTTTGATTTTGGCGGGCGGCGCTTTCCGCGCAAGATTCAACTGCGCGAAGACGCGAGCATGGTTCTTACGGCGAACGTGACCAGCCTGAAAGCGATTGCATTCGACGAAGAGCTGCTGGTCCCGCCGCAGGGCGCAATCGAGCGCCGGAAGTGCGCCGGTAGGACGGACCCCGCGCTCCTGAATAAGGTCAAGATTTCGTACCCACGGTGGGCCAAGCAGGATGGAACTGTGGGTGACGCCATCGCCTCATTGACCATCCGGGCAGACGGCACCATACAAAACATCCAACTGATTAGCAGGGCAGGCCAGGCCATGGACGAGGCTGCCTTAAAGGATATGAAGACATGGAGATTCACGCCCGCGATGTGCGGCAACGAGCCTGTCGTCTCGGACATTGTGGCCGTGGTGAGTTTCAGGGAGTCGAGGCAGGTGGAACTCGCATACAATTACGCGCTGGTTTCGGCCGTTGATGTCGAGGTGAGCTTCAGGAGCCAGTAGAACAACTGTACCGGTTTCTTTCCCGGCTCGGTTCAGGCGAGGACTGTATTGTCGATAAGGCGGGTGGGGCCGACGTAGGCGGCTAAGACAAAGAGGCTGCCGGGGACGGCGGTTTCAACCGGCTCGAGCGTGGCCCAATTGACGAGCTCAATGTAATCGACGCGGACTTCGGGGACTGCGGCGAAGGTTGCGCGCGCAGCTTCGATCAGCACGCTGGCGCGACGCTCGCCTTGGGCGACCAGCGACTCAGCCTGGCGGACGGCGCGGCTGAGGACAAGGGCCTGGGCGCGCTCGGCTGGACTGAGGTAGATGTTGCGGGAGCTGAGGGCCAGGCCGTCGGGCTCACGGACGATGGGGCAGACTACGATCTCTGTTCCGAGCCGCAGATCGGCGACCATGCGGCGGAGGACGGCGACCTGGGCGGCGTCTTTCTGGCCGAAGAAGGCGCGGTCGGGCTCGGCGGCGATGAGCAACTTGGCGACGACTGTGGCTACGCCACGAAAATGGCCCGGGCGTGATTGGCCATCGAGGCGGTTGCTCAGGGCTTGAACGTCAACAAACGTAAAAGCGCTGGCGGGGTAGAGCTCTTCGACTGTGGGCGCGAAAATTACCACAGCGCCTTCGGCCTGGGCGAGGGCGCTGTCGGCGTCGAAGGTGCGGGGATAGCGGGCGTAGTCCTCGTGGGGGCCGAATTGGGTGGGGTTGACGAAGATGCTGACGGCGACGTGGCTGCACGAAGTTGCAGCAGCTCGTATCAGGGACGCGTGGCCGGCGTGGAGCGCGCCCATGGTGGGCACAAGGCCGATGAATTGGCCCTTGACGCGGCAGGCGCGGGACCACTGGCGAAGTTCGGCAACCGTGCGGAGGATTTCCATCAGACTTTGCGCAGCGCTCCCGGTTTGCCTGGCTGCTCAAGGGCCTTTTGTGCTGCTTCGGGCAGATGGTAGCTTTCATCGTCATTGGGGAAGGTGCGGCGCTCGACGTCTTCGCGATAGTGCTCGACGGCGGCGCGGATCAGCGCGGCGGCGTCGCCATAGCGGCGGACAAACTTGGCGGGCGGAGCGAAGGTGAGGTTGAGCAGATCGTGGAAGACGAGGATCTGTCCGTCGCAGTCGGGGCCGGCGCCGATGCCGATGGTGGGGATGGGCAGCTCAGCGGTGATGGCCGCGGCCACTTCGCGGGGAACGCCCTCAAGAACCAGCGCGCCCGCGCCGGCATCGGCCAGGGCCAGCGCATCGGCCTTGAGTTGAAGCACGGTTTCAGCGGTGCGGGCCTGGACGCGGTAGCCGCCCATGCGATGAATGCTCTGCGGCGTCAGGCCGAGATGGCCCACCACGGGAATCTCGGCTTCGGTAAGAGCGCGGACCAGATCGACGCGCGGCCCTTCGATTTTGACCGCCTCGGCGCCCGCTTCTTTCACGAATCGAATGGCGTTGGCGAGCGCTTCAGCGATCGAGCCGTGATAGCTGCCGAAGGGCATGTCGGCTACCAGCAGTGTGCGGCGGACGGCGCGGCGGACGGCGCGGGTGTGGTGCAGCATCTCGTCCACGGTGATGGCCAGGGTGTTCTCGTGGCCGAGGACCACCATGGCCAGAGAGTCGCCCACGAGCAACAGGTCGATGCCCGCCTCGTCGACGAGGCGCGAGGTGGCGTAGTCGTAGGCGGTGAGCGCGGAGATGGGCTTGCCCTGGCGCTTCATCTCGGCCAGCGCGGGCATGGTGACTTTTGTGATGGGAAGGCCGGTGGAGGCGGAGCTTTGGTCTCCGGGGAAGTTGGTCACGCTCATGGTTTTCTCCAGTGCCGCTCCCCTGGTGCGGGATGCAGCCCGAGCAAGATGGGGCAAGACTGAACAAGGGAGAGTATACGCCCAGGCGCGGGGCAAGGCGCAGTGGCGGCGTCCCATTTCCGCTCAGAGGAGTTGGGAGGTGACGACCGAGCGCTTGCTCTTGACCCCTCCAACGCGCCACACTGGAAGACAGAATGATTTCACCTTTCACTGCGGAAGTCGCTGGCGCGTTGAGCGCCGCTGCCGGGTTGGGACTGGCGGCCGGCGGCTTTGCCTACGCGTCGCGGTGGCCTGGCTCGCGGCTTTTCGGCACGGCGCTCATCGCACCCAGACGACCCGGCGAGTTAGCGCTGACCTTTGACGACGGCCCGAACGCGAACTGGACTCCCCGTCTTCTGGATGTTCTGGCCGGCCATGGCGTGCAGGCGACATTCTTTCTGCTGGGCAGCCGCGCTGAGACCGAGCCGGCGCTGGTGCGGCGCATCGCAGCGGAAGGCCATCTGATCGGAAACCACGCCTGGAGCCATCGCAACCTGGCCCTGGCGCCGGCCGGCCGGGTATGGGCAGAATTGGACCAGACCCGGCTGACGCTGGAACAGATCACTGGCACCGCGGTGAAGTTCTTCCGTCCGCCGTTTGGCGCGCGCCGGCCCGTGGTGCTGCGCATTGCCCGAGAGCTGGGCATGCGGCCGGTGCTTTGGAACGCCATGACCACCGACTGGAAGCAACCCTCGGCGGAGAAGATTGCGACGCAGCTGAAGAATAAGATCGATCGGCTCGAACGGCGCGGAAGTGCAGCTAATATCGTTCTCCACGATGGCAGCCACCACGATAAGAATGCGGACCGGGGACCGTCCGTTGCCGCCGTGGAGCGGTTGCTGGCGCACTACGCGGCAACGCATCGGTTTGTGACGCTGGCCGCCTGGGTCTAGCAATCGGAGCTGGTGGAGACTTGGCGATGTTTACTGGATTTGGACGGCCTTGAAGGCCTCACCCGCCGCGGCGATGGTGGCGGCAACTTCGTCCGGTCCGTGGGCGGTGCCGAGGAATGCAGCCTCAAACTGCGAGGGCGGCAGCCAGATGCCCCGGTCCAGCATGGCGCGATGAAAGCGCCCAAAGGCAGCGGTGTCGCTCTGGGCGGCCTGGGCGTAGTCGGTGACCGGGCCGGGAGTGAAGAACCAGGTACCCATGGCGCCGACGCGGTTGGTGGTGAGGGGAACGCCGGCCTTGGCGGCTTCAGCGGCTACGCCCTCGAAGACGGCTTTGGCGGTGGCTTCAAGCTGCGGATAAACCTCGGCGGCGTGTTGCTGCAAATAACCAATCGTCGCGATTCCGGCGGCCATGGCGAGCGGGTTGCCGCTGAGAGTGCCGGCCTGGTAGACGGGGCCGAGCGGGGCCAGGAGATCCATGAAGCAGCGCTTGCCGCCGAAGACACCGACGGGCAACCCGCCGCCGACGATCTTGCCCAGGGTCACCAGGTCGGCGTCGACGCCATAAAGCTCGAGCGCGCCCCCAAGGGCTACGCGGAAGCCGGTCATGACTTCGTCGGCAATGAGCAGCGCGCCTTCGCGGGCGGTAATCTTGCGCAGGCCGGCAAGATAACCCGCCGCAGGCGCGATGCAGCCGGCATTGCCGACCACGGGCTCGAGGATCACCGCCGCGATGGCGCCTGGATACGCTGCGAATGCGGCCTCGACGGCATCGAGATTGTTGTACGGCAGCGCCAGAGTGAGACGGGCGATCTCCTCCGGCACGCCGGCCGAGCCGGGAATGCCAAAGGTGGCTACGCCGGACCCGGCTTTGACCAGCAGCCCGTCGGCGTGGCCGTGGTAACAGCCCTCGAATTTTACGATGACTTTGCGTCCGGTAGCGGCGCGGGCCAGGCGGATCGCGGACATGGTGGCCTCTGTCCCGGAGCTAACAAAACGGAGCTTCTCGATGGCGGGAAAGCAGGCCACTACGCGCTCGGCAAGATCGGCCTCGGCGGCGGTGGAGGCGCCAAAGCTAGCGGAGTTGCGCGCGGCCCGTTCAATGGCCTCGACCACCGGCGGAAAGGCATGGCCCAGAATCATCGGTCCCCAGGAGCCGAAGTAGTCGATGTAGCGGTTGCCGTCGGCGTCAAAGAGCCATGCGCCTTGGGCGCGCTCGACGAAGGGCGGCGCTCCGCCCACCGCGCCAAAAGCCCGCACCGGCGAGTTGACGCCGCCGGGAAAGAAGCGCTCCGCGCGCTGTTGCAAGGCCTGGGAACGTGTGCGGTGGGGGGCTGCGGTTGGCGAACTCATGATGGGTTCAGTATAGAAGGCAGGTGGGTGGTGCAGCTTCTGAATTGAATCCCGCGACTCTGCGCTCGCATCCGCAAAGGTGTGGAAAGCGCAGAGAATCCCGGCAGCCGTCTGCTGGTCATCTTCGATGGCCATTGTGCGCTGTGCAACCGGACGGTACGATGGCTGATCGCCCGCGACCAGCGGAGCAGGCTGCGGTTTGCTGCTTCCGATTCACTGCGGGTTGCCGGATTGCTGCAGAGGCACGCGACGGGCGAGCCGGGTTCGCTTCCCGCACCCACGACAATTCTGGTTCTGCGCAATGCGGGCACTCCCGCGGAACAGGTGCTCTGGCGTTCGGATGCGATTGTGGTGTTGCTTGCCGAGTTGCCGCAGCCCTGGCCGGCGGTGGGCGCAGCGCTGGGCTGGATTCCCCGGCCGCTGCGCGATCTGGGCTATCGCTTCATTGCGCGCTGGCGCTATCGCATATGGGGACAGCTGGAAAGCTGTCCTCTGCCTACGGATGTGGAGCGGGATCGGTTTCTGTAGACTCGTGGCCCTCGTCGCGACGGCGTTGCGCGGCCATTCCACTCGCCATCATCAGGAGCAGGCCGATGGCAAAGCCGAAAATCGCCCCACGGACAAAGTCGCTCCAATCCGTGCCCATATGCGAGGCCGGGTGAATGAGTCGCGGCCAGACAACCGAAATGGCCAGGAAGCTCATGGCGATGGGCAGCGCGGGAAGAGGTTGATTTCGCTTAGATGAATATCAATCTTGCTCAGGCGAACAAATAGCGATACTATATCGTCATGGCGAAAAGACTGGCGAGCAAGCGCGGCAAAATGATGACGGTGCAGCAGTTCCGGGCATCGTTTGGGGACGAG
>Ga0302320_10016063_pt1 | contig 15329 bp, 12 predicted proteins | sample Bog_T0_3_FD_202130 | JGI IMG/M metagenome (GOLD analysis project Ga0302320, IMG submission 202130) | Peat permafrost microbial communities from Stordalen Mire near Abisko, Sweden - Bog_T0_3 | ecosystem: Environmental > Terrestrial > Soil > Wetlands > Peat | place: Sweden: Abisko, Stordalen Mire... | reverse complement strand
CGTCGACCATTTCCTCAAGTGGCATAGCTGTAGGCTGTCCGGTCAGCCGGTCCCGCGCAAGTCACCCGTTCGGCGCGGGTCGTCGGCGCTGCCCAGATCGTCGGGGCGGCGCAAATCCGCAACGCGGCGCAGGTCTAGCGTGCGCGGCTGTTCCCGCGACGGCGCCAGCACCGGCTCGGGCATCGGGCCGGGCGTGTGGCCGAACGGGAAGAAGCGGGCACGCCGCCGCGCTTCGGCCTCGTTGCCGTTGACCGGGAAGCGCTCGTAGTTGCGGCCGCCCGGATGCGCGACGTGATGCGTCAGCCCGCCCAGGCTGCGCCCGGTCCAGCGGTCGAACACATCGAAGATCAGCGGCGTATGGGCCGGGACCGTCGGGTGCAGCGAGTTGGGCGGCTGCCACGCCTTGAAGCGCACGCCGCCAACAAGCTGGCCTTCGCGCTCGGTGCGGGTCAGCGGGACGGCGTGGCCGTTGCACGCCAGGACGAAGCGCTCCTCCTCCCACCCGGTGACGCGCGCCTGCACTCGCTCGACCGAGCTATCCACGAACCGCACCGTCCCCCCGGCCGCCGGTTCCTCGCCCAGCACGTGCCAGGGCTCCAGCGCGTGGCGCAGCTCCAGCGTGGCGCCACGGATCGTCACGTCGCCGATGCGCGGGAAGCGGAACTCCATGTGCGGGGCGAACCAGGCGGCGTCGAGCTGGAAGCCGTGCGCCGCCAGCTCGTCCAGCACGTCGCGAAAATCCTGCTGCACGAAGTAAGGCAGCATGAAATCGTCGTGGATGCGCGTGCCCCAGCGGACCAGTTCGCGCTCGTACGGCCGGTGCCAGAAGGCGGCCAGCATGGACCGGATCAGCAGCAACTGGGCGGCGGCCATGCGCGCGTGCGGCGGCATCTCCAGCGCGCGGTACTCGACCAGCCCGAGCCGGCCCGAACTGGTCTCCGGCGCGTACAGCTTGTCGATGCAGAACTCGGTGCGGTGGGTGTTGCCGGTCATGTCCGCGAGCAGATTGCGGAACAGCCGGTCGGTGAGCCACGGCGCGACCTCGACCCCCGGCTGCACATGGGCGAAGGCGATTTCCAGCTCGGCCAGCGCATCCTGGCGCGCCTCGTCGATTCGCGGATGCTGGCTGCTCGGCCCGATGAACAGGCCGCTGAACAGATAGGACAGGCTCGGGTGGTTGTGCCAGAAGCCGAGCAGCGACTTCAGCAAGTCGGGGCGGCGCAGGAACGGGCTGTCCTCAGGCTTGGCGGCGCCCATCACCACGTGGTTGCCGCCGCCGGTGCCGACATGGCGGCCATCCAGCATGAATTTCTCCGTGCCGAGCCCGACCTGCCGCGCCTGCTCATAAAGCTGGTCGCCACGGCTGACGATTTCGGCCCAGTTCGCGGCCGGATGCACGTTGACCTCGATGACGCCGGGGTCGGGGGTGACCGAGAAATGCAGCATGCGGGGGTCGCGCGGCGGCACGTAGCCTTCCAGCACCACCTTGCGCCCGGTCTCGGCCGCGGTCTCCTCGATCGCGCCGACCAGGTCGAGCCAGTCTTCGGCGACATAGAGCGGCGGGATGAAGACGTGGATCAGACCGCTGCGCGCCTCGACGGCGAGCGCGGTCCGGACCAGTCCAGGTTCGACGTGGTTGGCCGGCGCGGCGTCGACCGCCGGGTGCAGTTCAGCGCGGGTGCGCCGCAATGCGTCGTAGGACGGCAGCGGCTCCCGTGGCGCGAACGGGTCCGGCTCGGTCTCGTACTCGATGGTTTCCGGCTCCGCATGCGGCAGGCTGTCCAGCGGCAGGCGGTAGCCGATCGGGCTGTCGCCCGGGATCAACAGCAGCACGTCGGAGCGGAATGGCCATTTGGCCGACTGCCAGGTCCGCGTCCCTTGGCGGTGCACGCAGCGCAGCGGCAGCACGCTGCCGACCGGCGCGCCAAGCCCCTGGCCGAACACGCGGGCCAGCCGGTCGCGCTCCAGCGGATCGCGTAGCTTGGCGTCCTCTGTCAGGACGTTTCCCGGCAGGCGGTGCTCGCGCCAGAGGAAGTAGTGGGCATCTTCGTAGGCCGGCTGGATCAGCGACGGATCGACGTTCAGCCGCTCGGCGAGGCTGGCGCAGAATCGCGCAGCATCGGCGGCGGTCGCGGGGGCAGCCTCGCCGCCGGCCGCGTCCGCCGTTTCCGCCCCGGCATCAGCGCCCTTGGGGGCGTGGGCGTCATCATCCGACGCCAGCAGCGAGGCGTCCCGCCAGATCGACTCGCCGTCCAGCCGCCAGTGCGAGAACAGCGCCCAGCGGGGAAGCTGCTCGCCTGGGTAGTGCTTGCCGAAGCCATGCTGCAACGCCGCCCCCGGCGACCAAAGCGCCGCAAGCCGCCGCAGCAGCCGGCCGGCGAGCAGCCGTTTGGTGGGGCCGAGCGCGTCGGTGTTCCACTCCGGCGCATCCATGTCGGTGGCGGAGATGAAGGTTGGCTCGCCGCCCATGGTCAGCCGCATGTCGCCGGCGACCAGCGCCCGGTCCACCTCCGCGCCCTTGGCGAGGATGTCCTGCCACTGCTGGTCTGAATACGGCTTGGTGACTCGGGGGGTTTCCCACACCCGGGTCACCTTCAGCTCGAACGCGAACTCCACGTCGCACGGCTCGACCAGGCCCGAGATCGGCGCCGCCGAGCCGGGGTCGGGGGTCGCGGCCAGCGGGATGTGCCCCTCGCCGGTCAGCAGGCCGGACGTCGGATCGAGCCCAACCCAGCCGGCGCCGGGCAGATAGGCCTCGGCCCAGGCATGCAGGTCGGTGAAGTCGGAGGTCGGACCCTGCGGCCCCTCCAGCGGCTTCACGTCCGGCACAAGCTGGATCAGGTAGCCCGACACGAACCGGGCGGCGTAGCCCAGACGGCGCAACGCCTGCACCAGCAGCCACGCCGAGTCGCGACAGGAACCCCGGCCTTCGGCGAGCGACTGCTCGGGCGTCCAGACGCCGGGCTCCAGCCGCACGATATAGGCGAGCCGATCGTGGACGCGGCGGTTCAGCGCGATCAGCATATCCACGGTCGGCTGCGAGCCGCGCGGCACCTCGGCGAGGAACCCATCCAGCAGCGGCCCCGCCGGCGCCAGGTGGCAGAACGGCGCCAGCTCCTGCTCCAGCACCGGGTCGTAGCTGAATGGCCAGCGCTCGGCCTCCGGCTCCAGGAAGAAATCGAACGGATTGATGGTCGCCATGTCGGCGGTCAGGTCCACCCCGACGTCGAAATGCGTGACCCGGTCGGGGAAGACGACGCGCGCCTGGTAGTTGCCCTGCGGGTCCTGCTGCCAGTTCACGAAATGCGGCGTGGGCGAGATCGTCAGCGCGTAGGACAGCACAGGCGTTCGCGCGTGCGGCGCCGGGCGCAGGCGGATCGTCTGCGGTCCGAGCACGACCGGCCGGCTGTAGCGGTAGGTGGTGCGGTGGGTCAGGGCAACATGGAGGGGCATCGTCTTCTGTCGCAGTTCCGTTGACGTCCGAACACAAAGCACGGAACGGGCCTCATGCGGTAGGGAAGACATTCCCGACGCCGTGATCTGTTCCCGCGGCGTGGCCGCGGCAGCGGTGTCGAGGCGCGACTCGCGACGATCGCGCAGCCCTTCCGAACAGACCTGCTCCGCCGGCTCCCAGCCGAAAGCGCGCGAGCATCTTTGGGTCCAACCGCGCGCGGTCGGGCGATCTTGCGCTTGAACGTTCCCGGTGCCACCGTTATCATGACGACACTGGATCAATCTACTTGCAGCATCGCGCCCAGGGTAAGCCCTCTCCGAGCCATCTCCGACGGGAGGGCGCCGAAGCACCGCCGGCCGCCGGTTCCGCCAGAGCCGCGCCCGCATCGCGTCTGGCGGTGCTGGACGGGATTCGGGGATGGGCTTCGCTCGCCGTGCTGCTGTTCCACATGCTGCCCGAGACCAATCGGGGCGTGCTGCCGGAACTCGACCACACGCTTGTCTATGCGCTGTTCGATGGGCCGCTGGCCGTCTACGTGTTCTTCATTCTCTCCGGCGAGGCGCTGTCGGCAAGCTACCTGCGCACGAGGGATACCAAAATTATCCGCTCGCTCGCGGCCCGGCGCTATTTCCGGCTGACCTTGCCCATCCTGATGGCCTGCCTGCTGGTCTATGCGGCGATGGTGACCGGTGTCGCAGTGCAGGGAAAGGCGGCCTCCGTACTGCGTTCGGACTGGCTAGGCGGGTTCCTGAACTTCGACGCCAGCCTTTGGGGCGTCGTTCGATACGCGTTGCGCGATGTGTATTTCGATTTGCCGCCCGGCAGCCATTACATTCCGCTGCTGTGGACGATGCCGGTGGAATTGCTCGGCTCTTGCGTGGTCTTCGGTATGTTGCTCTTGGTCGACCGCATGCCGCGGCGCAAGCGGTTCGGGGTCTATGCAGCCTTTCTCTTAGCGCTGCTTGCGTTCGACCGTGTCTTGATCGGCTTCGTCATCGGGGTCCTGCTGACCGAGATCCGTCTTGCCGGCACGATGGACCGGCTGCGGGCCTGGCCACGCCGGCGGATCGCCACCATCGCCTTTGCCGTCGTCGTCGCCATGACGGTATCATGGCTTCGGGCACGCTCGCACGGCGACATCACGGTCCGGTATTATCTGCGGGAATACCTAGGCCACACGCGCGACGCACCACCGGCCTACGCAAACCCGGTCTTGATGTACGCCAACGCGCTGGCCCTGCTGTATATCGTCATGGCCTCCCGGCGGCTGGAGTCGTTCTTCTGCTGCGGGCTGTCCCGCTTCCTGGGGCACATTTCATTTCCGCTCTACCTCACCCAGTTCGCCGTGCTGATTTCCCTGACCTCGGGCCTTGTGATCAGCTGCGTCGATCCGGCGCACCCGGACCGGCTGACGCTTTACGGCATTGCGGCCGTGTCGATTCTCGCCAGCATCCTTCTTGCGTGGGCATTTGCCGGGGTGGAGCGACAAGTGCTGCGCTGGCCAAACCGGCTGATCGCGAAGGCGCTGGCTTAAGCCGGGATGGCTTTCTCCAGACGGTGTGTTGCCGTCGGTTGGCGACCCGGTCATCCGACTGTCCATTGAATTGAGCCCGCTGGGGTAGGAAGTCTCCGTCTACGACGACGCAAAGGGGCGGAGACCGGGATGCTGGCGCCATTCAGAATAACTGTCTGCGGCATCGACGAACTGGACGAGCATTGCGCGGCGCAGGTCAGCCACGTGCTCTCCATCCTCGACCCCGGCTGGCCGGTGCCGTCGGCGTTTGGTGGGTTCGGCGAGCACGAGCGGCTGGAGCTGCGGTTCCACGACGTGATCGAGGACCAGCCCGGCATGACCGCGCCGCGGCTGGAGGATGTGGCAAGCCTGCTGGCGTTCGGCCGCGACATGGCGGCCGCGCCGCGCCCCGACGCGCATCTGTTGGTGCACTGTCATGCCGGCGTCTCACGGTCCACGGCCGCGATGGCGGTGATCCTGGCGCAGGCGCTGCCGGGCAGCCCGGCGGAGGCCATGTTCGAGGAAGTGCTGCGGATTCGCCCCGGTGCGTGGCCCAACCTGCGGATCGTCGAGCTGGCGGACGCGCTGCTCGATCGCGAGGGCGCGTTGGTCGCCGCTGCCCACGGCGTCTACCGCCGGCAGGTCGTTCGCCGGCCGGATCTGGTTGCGGCGATGCGATCGTCCGGACGGGCGCGTGAGGTCGCCACGGTCGGGGCGGATCGGGTCCCGCAATGCTGATCTGTCAGTTGACCGACCTGCATATCCGCCCGCGCGGCCGCGCCGCCAGCCGGGTCTCGGAGACAAACATGCTGGTCGAGCGGGCGCTGCGCGCCGTCGCCGCGTTCAGTCCGCGGCCCGATGCCGTGGTTATCACCGGCGACCTGACCGATTGCGGGCTGCCGGCCGAATACGAGCTGCTGAGCGGATTGTTGCGCCGCTTCCTGCCGATGCCGACCTTCGTTATCCCGGGCAACCACGACCGCCGCGAGACGCTTCGCGCCGGGCTCGCGCACCTGCCGGGCCTCGACGCGGACCCGGATTACATCCAGTACGCGGTCGAGGGCTTCCCCGTGCGCCTCGCCATGCTGGACACGGTGGTTCCCGGCGCGGCGCATGGCGAGCTGCGGCCGGCACAACTCGAATGGCTGGACCGCACGCTGGCCGCCGCACCCGGCCGGCCGACTCTCATCGCGATGCACCACCCGCCTTTCGTTTGCGGCATCGCGGCCATGGATGCCATCAACCTGAAGAATGCCGCGGGCTTTGCCGCCGTGATCGCGCGGCACAGCCAGGTGGAGCGCATCATCTGCGGCCACCACCACCGCGCCATCACCGGCCGCGTTGGCCATGCGATCGCGACGGTCTCGCCATCGGTGGTGCACCAGGTCGAGATGACGCTCGAGCCGGGCGCCGAGGGCGCCTTTGTGTTCGAGCCGCCGGCCTTCCAACTGCACCGCTGGACTCCGGCCGACGGGCTGGTAACCCACACCGTTTATGTCGAACGGTTCCCCGGTCCGTACCCCTTCCTCCCGGACGACGAGTACCCGGGGAAGAGCTGATCACCGAGTGTTCAAGGCAGAACAGCTCCGAACCGCTACATATTCAGTCGATCCAATGACTGTAGTGGCCGGAGTTTTGCAGCTACTTCTAGTGTGGAGTTGTATCCCGTGCCGCCATGAGCCCGACGACCTGGCAATCAGCGGCGCCGGTACTCACGCTTCTCCCGTGGGTCCCGCTGCTGTTGAGCGTTTCGGTGTGCGGCCTGATGCTTATCACCGGGTTCGGTCGGCTGGCTCGCATACGGGCACGCCGGGATGGCATCGCGCCCCAGAGTCCCGGGGTCGCCGGTCAGGGGCAGGGCGAGGCGGCTTGCGCGGCCGGCTTGGTGGACGTCGGCACGGAACTCCGTGCAGCACTGGCGACCGTGGAGCCGCACGCGGCGCGGCAGTTGATCGCGCTGGAGGTCGCATCGCCTCCCGGACTTGTCGTGCAGGCGGACAAGGCTGGCATCCAGCAGACGGTAACGAGCCTGCTGCTGAATGCGATCCGCCGCGCCCCGTGCGGCCGCGTGCTGCTGACGGCTTCGCCGCTTGCGGGCGGGGTACGCATCGCGGTCACCGACGACGGCGTGCCGCCAGACCGTGATACGCTGGTGAGCGCGTTGAGTACGGCCGAGTGGTGGGCGGCGTCGCAGGGGGCCACGATGGACATCGATTCCCGTCCGGGCGAGGGTACGACGGTGGCGATCCACCTGCCGGAACGTCGTTGACCGGACGCGTTGCGCCGGCCGGCGCGATCGGCGGCTCCTCATATGGGTGCATTATACACACATAGCCGAGGGCCGGAAGGGACGCCGCCATGAAAGCCGCTATCGTTCGCGAAGCCGGGCAACCGCCAGTTTACGGCGATTTCGCGGAACCGGTGCGCTCGGACGGCGAAAACCGCATCGCGGTCACCGCCGCCGCGATGAGCCATGTGGTTAAAAGCCGGGCGTTGGGTTCGCACTACAGCTCGCCCGGTCAGTTCCCTTTGGTCGTCGGCGTCGACGGCGTGGGTCGGCTCGATGACGGACGCCGGGTCTATTTCGTCCTGCCGAAAGCGCCCTATGGCAGCATGGCGCAGCGAACCGTGGTGCCATTGGCGCGATGCGTGGCGCTGCCCGACGAATTGGATGACGTGACCGCCGCCGCCATCGCCAATCCCGGCATGTCGTCGTGGGCGGCCTACGCCGAACGCGCCAGGCTCAGGCCCGGAGAAACCGTGCTGGTGAATGGTGCCACCGGCACGGCGGGCCGTCTTGCGGTGCAGATCGCCAAGCATCTCGGGGCGAAGAAGGTCATCGCGACCGGGCGCAACGCTGGCGCGCTGGACTCTGTCGCGGCGCTCGGGGCCGACGTGACGATTCCGCTCATTGAGGGCGATGCAGCGCTGGAGAGCCGCTTCAAGGAGCAGTTTGCCGAAGGGGTGGATGTCGTCATCGACTACCTGTGGGGAGAAACAGCGGCGTGCCTTCTGGCTGCCGGTGCGAAGGCTGGACCGGACGCAAAGCCCATCCGGTTCGTGCAAATCGGTTCGGTGAGCGGGCCGGACATCACGCTGCCGAGTGCCGTCCTGCGCTCGTCGGCGATTGCGTTGATGGGCTGTGGCATCGGCAGCGTTCCCCTCGACCGTTTGGTGCGCTGCATCGGCGAGCTGCTGCACGCGGCCGTGCCCGGCGGATTTAAGATTGCTGCCAAAGCCGTTCCGCTGGCTCAGGTCGAACAGGCATGGCCCGAGGACAACAGCACCCGGCGCACCGTGTTCACGACCCAGGCGTGACCCGCTTCCACGACAGCCAAAGTCCTGGCCACGTGGCGCCCGGGGCGACAGGCAGCCGCATCGCTGGTCAGGAACACTGTCATCAGCCTATCGTGGCCGGAGCGCCCCCGGACAAGGGACCAAAGGTCGAGGCTTATCGGCGACGCCGGAAAGCGGCGGAAATCAGGCGCCGCTGCAATGGTGGCGATCCTTGTCTGCGGCGGGCGGTCAGCGTATGCGTCCGCCGCCCTATCACGGGCTGTCGGTTCGGAGGCGTGCCATGGGCGGATCGAACAACCGGCGGAACGGTCGCTTCACGCGATGACAGTGGCCGCGGCTGCCGAAGGGACGCGCCGCCGGCCGGCACCGACGCTGGGCATGCTGCTCGCCGTGCTTGGCGTCGTCTATGGCGACATCGGCACCAGCCCGCTCTACGCGTTCAAGTCCAGCCTGCAGTTGTTTCAGGGCGTCCCGATCACCAACGTCGAGATCCTGGGTATCCTGTCGCTGATCTTCTGGTCGCTGGTGCTGATCGTCACGGTGAAATACGTGATGCTGATCATGCGGGCCGACAACCGCGGGGAAGGCGGCATCCTGGCGCTCATGGCGCTGGCGCAGCGCGTCTCGGTCGGCGCCCGGATGCGCAACTTCATCGCCCTGGTCGGCATCGCCGGCGCCTGCCTGTTCTTCGGCGACGGCGTCATTACCCCGGCGATTTCGGTGCTCTCTGCGGTGGAGGGGCTGGAGGTCTCGGCCCCGGCATTGCAGGAATACGTCCTGCCAATCTCCGTGGTCGTGATCGTTCTGCTGTTCGCCATGCAGTACCGCGGTACCGGCAGCGTCGGCCGGGTGTTCGGACCGATCATGGCGGTCTGGTTCGTCGTCATCGGCGGGCTGGGCCTGCTGGAAATCGTCAACCACCCGTTCGTGCTGTACGCCGTGTCGCCCAGCTACGCGGTCGAGCTGTGTATCCAATACAAAGGCCTGGCCTTCATCGTGCTCGGCGCGGTGGTGCTGTGCGTCACCGGGGCGGAGGCGCTGTACGCCGATATGGGCCATTTCGGCGCCGCCCCGATCCGGCTCACCTGGACGGTGTTCGTGCTGCCCTCGCTGGTGCTGAACTATTTCGGCCAGGGCGCGCTGGTGATCAGCAACCCGCACGCGATCGAGAACCCGTTCTTCCTGCTCGGCCCCGAATGGCTGCGCCTGCCGCTGGTGGTGCTCGCCACCGTCGCCACCGTGATCGCGAGCCAGGCGGTCATTTCCGGCGCCTATTCGGTGACCCGGCAGTGTATGCAGCTCGGCTTCCTGCCGCGCATGACGGTCCGCCACACTTCCACCACCGAGGAAGGCCAGATCTACGTCCCGCAGGTGAATTCGTTTCTGCTGGTGGGCGTGTTGATCCTGGTGGTGACCTTCAAGACCTCCGACAGCCTGGCCTCGGCCTACGGCATCGCCGTGACGGGAACGTTTTTGTGCACCTGCGTGCTGGCAATGGTGGTGTTTCGCCGCCAGTTCGGCTGGTCGCGCCCCGCCGCCATTTCAGTGTTTGGGTTTTTCTTCCTGATCGACCTCGTGTTCTTCTCCGCCAACACGCTGAAAGTGGTCGAAGGCGGCTGGGTGCCGCTGGTGCTGGGCCTTGGGCTGACCGCGCTGATGACGTCATGGAAGCGCGGCCGCGACCTGCTGCTCGCTCGCTGGAAGCAGGACAGCCTGCCGCTGGCCTCGTTCCTGGCGCGGCTGCCGCAGTCCCGCACCATCCGTGTGCCGGGTATGGCGATCTTCCTGACCGGCAACCCCGGCTTCGTGCCGGGGGCGCTGCTGCATAACCTCAAGCATAACAAGGTGGTGCACGAGCGGGTCCTGTTTGTGAACGTGCAGACCGCCGACGAGCCGGAGGTCGCCGCCGACGACCGCATTGCCGTGAGCGAGCTGGCGCCGGGAATCCATCGCGTGGTCCTGCGTTATGGCTTCATGGAAAGTCCGAACGTACCGCGCGACCTGGAGGCGTTGAACGAGCTTGGGGTCGCATTCGACCAGATGCAGGCGAGCTATTTCCTTGGCCGCGAGGTCCTGGTCCCGACGATGGTGCCGAAGCTGCCGGTCTGGCGGCTCTGGCTGTTCATGGTGCTCGCGCGCAACGCCGTCCCGGCGACCGAGTTCTTCCGCATTCCTCCCGACCGGGTGGTGGAACTCGGCGTGCGCGTCGCGATCTGACGACCCGGCATGCAGGCCCCTCGTTTCGCGACCGTGATCGCAACGCTGGCCGTTGGTCCGGCATGTCCGGCGGGCGATCCGGACGTTACGCTGGAGCTGCAGGCACCGCTGACCGCGGATGCGCAGATCGATCCGGCAGGCTACGCCGCCGCTTCGGCGTATTGCGGCGCCCGCCGCCTGCGTGCCGGGCAGCCGGATGGATCGTTTGGCTTGGTCCGGCTGGAGGAAGGCTGGGCGCTGCGAATGGAAACCGCCGAGGATGGCCCGGTGTGGCCGCTCGACGTCCGACTGTTGCGGCCCGGTGAGTACCTGACGGTGCATCGTCCGGACGGGGCCGCGCTCACCTTCCTGGTCGTGAATGTCGAATTTCCAGAATCGGCTTGACCTATCGCAAAATTGTCACGCTAACCTTGATTCGACCCGCATCGGGGACTAGATGGCGAATCGGAGCGTTTTTGTGGGCGCGGCCATCGGATTCGTGGTTTCGGTAACAAGAGGATGAGTTCGTTCCGCCGCGGCCTCCGTGCGTTATGGCTTGGTTGTTGTGCGCGTTCCGACCGAAACATAAAGGCGCGGCGCGCTTGGAAGCAGGCGACGTGTGATTTGCTTGGCGTTTGTTCCCGAGGGGGGTGCATTCGTTGACTTCGTGGGGTCGGTGGAGCTGAAGCACCGCTCAGGGTGTTTCGGCAGGTGAGCCGTTTCACGAGTTCAGATAAAGAGACTTGGCGTAAGGTTGCGAAATTTCGCTGTTTGGTACAAGCACTCGTTACGCGACTTGAAACCGGCGATTGTGACACACTCTACTCATGGATGGCTGTCGAACGTTCGTCGACAGGTCCGGGTGTTTAAGGAGGGGATTGGACGATGATCACCAATGAAGTCAGCGACGGCTTGGCCGGCATCTTGCGAACAGCGATCGTGGAACTCGTCCGTCGGGACGGGCCTGACCTGTCCGCGCGGCAGCTCGGGGTATTTCTGACCTGCTATTTGGAGAGCGAAGCACAGACCGTGCGTGGCCTCGCCGCCAAGCTGGGCGTTTCGAAGCCGGCGATCACCCGGGCGCTGGACCGCCTGTCGGAATTCGATCTGGTTCGCCGCAAGACCGACCCGCTGGATCGGCGCAGCGTGCTGGTGCAGCGCACCGCGACCGGGATGGCGTTCCTGCGCGAACTGCGCACAATTCTGCGCGATGCCGCCTCGGCCATGCGGATCACCGCGGAGCCTGGCACCGGTCGCCAGCGCGCCACCGAGACGGCACGCGCCGCACATTGACGCGGTGAGCCTCATTGCAGCGGTGAGCATCGTCCGTTCGCAGCGGGCTGCCCGGTAAGGGCCGCCTGTTGTTGATGTACAAGCTATGAACGAGTCTGCGACCGAAGCCGCACCGTGGCAATCGATCCGTGCCGGTGTGGTCTGGGCGCAATACGCCGAGTTGGCTGAGGCGCTCGACGCGCTTTTGTCCGGCGAGACAGATGTCGGTGCCAAGGCGGCGAACGCCGCGGCGGCTATTTTTCACACACTCCCCACTATCAATTGGGCCGGGTTCTACTGGTTGCGCGGCCAGGAGCTGGTGCTTGGTCCGTTCCAGGGACAGCCGGCCTGTGTCCGCATTCCCTTGGGACGCGGCGTGTGCGGCACCGCGGCGGCCGAGGCACGCACCGTGCTGGTACCGGACGTGCACGACTTCCCGGGTCATATTGCCTGCGACACCCGCTCCCGGTCCGAGCTGGTGGTCCCGCTGATCGGCGCCGACGGGCTCTTCGGCGTACTCGATCTCGACAGCCCGCTGCCGGCGCGGTTTACGGCCGACGATCAAGCCGGATGCGAGCGGCTCGCCGAAGTGCTGGTCCGGCATCTGGCCTGATCGCCCCGTCATCGATCGCCGAAGATGGCGCTGCCCACCCGCACCCAGGTGGCGCCGCAGGCGATCGCGGTCTCGAAATCCGCCGACATGCCCATCGAAACGACCGGCAGCCCGTGCCTGGCCGCACGATCGGCCAGCCAATCGAAATGCGGCCGCGGGTCCTGGTCGAACGGCGGGACGCACATCAGCCCGGCCAAGGCGGCGCCGAAACGGGCCTTGCACGAGCCGATGAAACCATCGGCGTCGGCGCGAAGCACGCCGGATTTTTGGTCTTCGCCGCCGACGTTGACTTCGACCAGCAGCGTTGGCGTCCGCCCTTCCTTTTCGATCGCCGCGGCGATGGCGTCGGCGATTCGGGGGCGGTCCAGCGTCTCGATCACCTCGGCGAGGCGTACGGCGTCGCGCGCCTTGTTGGTCTGCAGGCCGCCGATGATGTGCAGGCTCAGCGCGGGGTAATCGGCGCGCAAGGCGGGGAATTTGCCGGCCGCCTCCTGAACGCGATTCTCGCCAAACACCGTCTGGCCGGCGGCGAGCGCTTCCCGCACCGCATCGGCCAGCTTGGTTTTCGAGACCGCAACCAGCGTGATGTCCTCCGGCCGCCGCCCGGCCTTGATCGCCGCCTCGGCGATGCGCGCCCGGACGCGGTGCAGGTTGGCGACGATCGCGGTCTCGGCAGATGGACTCATGGAATGGCGACCTGGCTGGTTGCGGCGGCAGGATCGGCGCCGGAGGCCGCCTGCGACAAGGCCTCGCACACGGCCGCGATCACGGGGTCCCACGCGCCGGGGGCAGGTTGGCGGAACTGGCGCAGCGTCGGGTACCAGGGGCTGTCGTCCCGGTCGAGCAGCCAGCGCCAGCAGGTGTCGATCCGATTCATCAGCCAGACCGGCTTGCCCAGCGCGCCGGCGAGGTGCGCCACCGCGGTATCCACCGCGATCACCAGATCGAGCGTCTGCACCAGCGCCGCGGTGTCGGCGAAGTCGGCGAGGTCCTCGGTCCAGTCGTTCACCACCGCGCCCAGCGGCGAGCCGGCGAGAGCCGTCCGGCCATCCTTCTGCAGCGACACCAGGCTGACCCCAGGCACCGCCGCCAGCGGCGCCAGGCGATCCAACGGGATGGAACGCCGCCGGTCCAGCCGCACATCCCCGGGGTTGCCGGCCCAGGCGAGCCCAACGCGCAGGCCGTCCAACTTGGTGACGCGCTGTTGCCAGAACGACACAAGAGTCGGGTCGGCCGTTAGATAGGGCACGCCGGCGTGATTGTCCTGCGCCGCGTCGAGCCAATGCGGCAGGCTGAGCAGCGGGCAGTGCAGGTCGCAGGGGGGCGCCTCGCCTGGCGCAAACACACCGTTCGTGCCGGCCAGACCGGCCAGCAAGCGGACGAGCGGCTTCTGCACCTCCAGCAGGACCGCGCCATCGTCTGGCAGCGCCCGCAGAAACCGGACGAACTGGAGCGTATCGCCCAGCCCTTCCGCGGTATGGACCAGCAGGCGGCGGCCATTCAGCGCCTCGCCGCGCCAGAGCGGCTGGGTGAAGGCACGTGCGGTGGCCGGACGCGCGCGCAGCCGCCACTCCCACTCGGTCCAGCCCTCCCGCCACCTGCCGGCCAGCAGCAGCAATACGGCCAGGTTGTAGTGCAACACCGGGTCTTCGGGGTGCCGGCACAGGGCCTCGCGATACAGCGTCTCGGCCTCGGTAAGCCGGCCGAGATCCTTCAGCACGCCGGCCAGATTGCCGCGCACGGTGTCGTCGCCGGGGGTACGGCGCAGGGCGTCCTGGAAAATGGCCGCCGCATCCTCGAACCGGTTCGCTTCGCGCAAGGCCAGGCCGAGATTGTTGGCCCCGTCCGGCAGGTCGGGCTTGTGGCGCAGCGCCTCCCGGTAGGCATCGATCGCCGCATCGGGCCGCCCGAGATCGCTCTCGATATGGCCCAGCGCCTGGTAGGCTTCGGCGCAGTTGCGCTTATGCCGCAGGGCCACGCGGCAGGCGGCCAGCGCATCGTCGGACCGGCCGAGCGCATGCAGCGACGCGGCCCGGTTGACATGGTAGAGGGCGCCCGAGGGCTGCACCGCGATCGCCTGGTCGATCAGCGCCACCGCCGCCTGTGGCTGGCCGGCTTGAAGTGCGAGCACGCCTAGCATGTGCAGGCTGTCGGCATGACGCGGCGCCGCACTCAGGATCTGGCGGTAAAGCTGCTCGGCTTCCGGCAGCCGGCCGGCGGCATGCAGGCGGGCGGCGTGGCGAAAGGTCTCCTCGATGGCATGCTTGCGCTTGCTCATTGTTACTCAAGAGGACGGTGCGGTGAGCTGGGTCAAGAGGTCTCTTGCCCGGTGCGCCATGCGAGGCCGATTTTGTTGCGGTGCAGCGTTCGGCGAATCCAGGAGTGCGCGATCGGCGGTCAGGGTCGCAGCGGGGCAGGGCGGGTGAAAAAGGCAATGAACCAGGGCGCCTCACGGTGCGGGGCCGTTTCGGGGGCTCAACGAAGTCATGGATGAACGGCTCGTCGCCTGGGCGCGGGCATCCGTCGCGCGCCGTCGCGGCGCAGGCCACCCGTTCCTTCCGCCGCTTTGGCTGTTCACCGATGCGAACCGGCTGCCGGACCCGCGCCCGGCGGTGGCGCGTCTGCCGAAGGGCCTGGCGGGCGTCGTGCTTCGGCACGACGGCGCGCCGGATCGGGCCGCGCTTGGCCGCGACCTTGCCCGGCTGTGCCGTGCTCGCCGCCTGACGTTGGTCGTGGCAGGTGACGTTCGGCTGGCGGCTTCCCTGCGGGCGGGGGTGCATCTGCGTGCCGGTCGCTGGCCTTCCGCGATTCGCCTTCGGCGCGGGCCGGTGACCAGCTCCGCGCATGGTGGCGCGGAGCTGGCCAGCGCCCGCCGCGCTGGCGCCGCGCTGGCGTTCCTCTCACCGGCCTTTTCGACCGCGAGCCACCCGAACGCCGCCACACTCGGACCGCTGCGTTGGGCAAGGCTTGCGCGCGGCGCCGGC
>Ga0302320_10016058_pt1 | contig 15332 bp, 16 predicted proteins | sample Bog_T0_3_FD_202130 | JGI IMG/M metagenome (GOLD analysis project Ga0302320, IMG submission 202130) | Peat permafrost microbial communities from Stordalen Mire near Abisko, Sweden - Bog_T0_3 | ecosystem: Environmental > Terrestrial > Soil > Wetlands > Peat | place: Sweden: Abisko, Stordalen Mire... | reverse complement strand
CGGGGTGGCTCTGGGGTCTCTCCATTTTGTTGAGCTTTCCTTCTGACCCGGCGGTCTCTTGGAGCGACAAAGGTGAGATGCGCCCCAAGCCAAACTCTTTTTGAACATGTTCGCAATTATCGGGTCAGAATTTATATTACACAGCGAAATGGAACGGCCTTGATATTCAATTCCCTCGCCTTTGATTTGCGTCATGGCGGCACGCTCCTGCGGGGCGAGTCGGAAGAAATCGCGCGCTGGCTCGAACGGTGGGAGGGCGGCCGCCTTTGGTTTTGTCTGGCCGCTGTCTTTGCCGGGGCCGGCCTGTTCGGTGCGGCGCTCGGCGCGTGGCGCAGCCCCATGCAGGCGCTTTATGGCGGGATCAAGGTTCCCCTGGTAATTCTCTTGACGACGGCTGGAACGGTCCTCTCGAACGCTATGATGGCGCCCCTCCTCGGTCTGGACATCAAATTCCGCCAGTCGCTCCTCGTCATCCTGTTCAGCCACACCATCGCTGCCATCATCATGGGCGGTTTCAGTCCCGTTCTTTTCTTTGTCGTTTGCAACGCCCCGCCCGTCCCAACTGCGGCATCCGCCTCCACGGCCGGCCACAGCATCGTCCTGCTTGTCGAAGTGGCCTTGATTGCCTTCGCCGGCGTCGTGGCAAATGTCCGCCTCCGTCAACTGCTGGATCGTCTCAGCGGCAGCCCGCCCATTTCCAGCCGCATTATGTTCGCCTGGCTGGCAGCCAATCTTTTTCTCGGGGCGCAAATCTCCTGGCTCATGCGGCCATTTGTCGGCTCGCCCGACCTCCCGGTTGAATTCCTCCGCTCCAATGCCTTCCAGGGCAATTTCTACGAAACAGTTTTCCGTGCGCTAATGAACCTCTTCCATTCTTGAAACATGTCCCTCTCGAGAAAGATCCCCCATGAATGAACCACCCGTCATCCCGCCCACCGCGACCCCAATACCCGCCGCCACTGGCCTCGGGCTTCAACGCCCCGATCCGCCTCTGGGCGAAGTCGAGAGCGACCGCCAGCCCATCACCAGCCTGGTCGCAGCCATTGAAGCGGTCCTCCGCGAACCGCGCCGGGTGCTGTATCAATTGACCCAGCCGCACCAAGGCCGCCTGACGCGCGATCTCGTGTTAGTCACATTGGTGTCCTCCGCCATTTACGGCTTTGTCGTCGGCACATTCTCCGGCGGACAGCAACTCATGGCCGCGCCTGTCAAGATCGCCGGCGGCTTGCTCCTGTCCGCCCTTATCTGCCTTCCCAGTCTTTACATCTTTTCCTGCGTCAGCGGCGCCAAAGTGCGTTTGGGTGAAGTCTGCGGTTTGTTTGCCGCCTTCCTGGCTCTGATGACCATCCTCCTAATCGGCTTCGCGCCTGTCGCCTGGGTTTTCTCCCAATCCACGGCCTCCGTTACCGTCATGGGAGCCCTCCATTTGATCTTCTGGTTCATTGCGACCTGCTTCGGCATTCGGTTGCTCGAGCACGGCTTCCATCACCATGGCACCCAAGGCGGCATGATGCGCATTTGGACGCTCATTTTCCTGCTCGTCGCCATGCAGATGACCACCGCCTTGCGGCCCATCGTCGGCACGGCTCCAACGTTGCTGCCTACGACCAAACAATTCTTCATCGCCCATTGGCTGGAGCCATTCCAGCAATCCGACGAATCCTCAAAGACGAACGCCCCATTCCAAGCGGGCCAAGAAAAGTGACAAGAGGACAAATCACTCTTTCTTGCCGGAGTCCAGTTGCTTGAGCATCTGCTCCACAGTGGCGAGCAACCCTGGCACGTCGTCATGCACCGTGTCCCACAATGTTGCGTAATCAATCCCATCATAACCGTGGCTAACCCGGTCACGCATCCCGGCGATCAGCTTCCACGACACTTCGGGATGGCGTTGACACAACTCCGGTGGCAGACGCTTCACAGCCTCACCGAGAACTTCCATCACGCGCTCGAATGCCAATCGCTTGTGCCAGTCCGTCAGGATGGCCGGCAGCTCATTCTGCGTGCAAAGTTCCTGTGCTCGCAGTGCGCAGTCTGTGATCTGGCGCAGGGTGGCTTTCGGGTCATGCTTGCTCATAAATCGGCACCGCTTCCCGCACCACCTCATCCCGGAAATACTCGCTCAACCACGCCTCGGTGTTGAAATCCACCTTCCGGCCAATGATCCCGGCCAATTCATCCCCATAACCGAAAAACTTCAGTCCCGGACGCACGCCGGGCGCGAATTCGACCAGCACGTCCACGTCGCTTCGCGAGGGGTCGAAATCATCGCGCAGCACCGAGCCGAACAGGCTCAGCCTGCGGATCCCGCGGTCGCGGCAGAACCGCGCGATCTTTTCGCGGTCTATCGGAATGGGCAATTCAGCCACGCTCATGCAATGAATTATCACGCAAAACCCGCGTCCGCGCAACTCTCATTCCCCCTCGATTTCGACCGCCCCCTTGAGTCTGTAAAGGCGGATTAAGACTAAGAAAGACAACCCACAAAAAAGCACGCGCCCGTTGCGCCGCGATCTGAAACACTGAAACCGGTGCCTCGCGCAATTTTCTCGCTTCGCCGCGCCGTTTTGCCAATGCTGGCGCCGTGCCTAAATGGGTCAAAATGATCCTGGGGATTTTGCTGCTGCCCGTGTGCGTCGGAACCGCCAACGCGCTCTGGCTGGCCATTATCAAGGCCGGCGGGGCGGACCGCGTCTGGCTCCCCATGCTCGCAGGCGCGGCTTGCTGGATTGTCGTTTTCCTGCTCCTCCCCAAGCCGATGTGGATCTACGTCCTCGGCCACGAATTGACCCACGCTGTCTGGACATGGCTCTTCCGCGGCAGCGTCAAGAAAATCAAGGTCAGGTCCGAAGGCGGCCACATCATCGGCACCAAGACCAATTTTCTCATCGTGCTGGCGCCTTATTTTTTCCCGTTGTACGCGGTGTTCCTGGCTCTGGTTTACGTGGTGTTTTATCTGGCCGGGGCATGGCATCGGGCTTACGCGCCGTGGTTTCACTTGCTGCTCGGCGCGGCGTATGCTTTTCACATCACCCTCACCGGGCATGTCTTGCGCACCCACCAAACCGACATTACCAGCCAGGGCCGCATCTTTTCCGCAGTGGTCATCTTCCTGGGCAACGCCATTGTGCTGCTGTTCGGCGTCACGCTCCTCGCGGGCCAGAATCTGGGCAATGCGGGCATCTACTGGGTGAAATGCAACCACGATGTCTTGCTCCGGCTGGCGAAGTGGCTGTAAGAAGGCTAAAGGATGAAGGCTAAAGGCTAAAAACCTGTAACAGCCGCCCACTCGATTCGGATTTCAGGCTTTAGCCTTTAGCCTTTAGCCTTTTTCCCCGGCCTTTAGCCTTCAACTTACACTCGGGTGCGGGCCGCCGCAGTGGGGGCCGCGCTCGAGCCGCCACCGGCAGAGGTCTGGACCATGGCCTGCGCGCCGGTCTTCGGACGCTCGCCTTTATGCCACCAGAGCACGAGGGCGCAGGCAATGAAGATGCTGGAATAGGTGCCGCTGATGATGCCCACCAGGAACGTGAACGCAAAATCCTTGATTACGCCGCCGCCGAACAGATACAGCGACATCGTCGAAAGAAACACCGTGCCGGAGGTGATGATCGTGCGGCTCAAGGTCTGGTTGACCGCCTTGTTGATGATCTCCGTGAACGTGCCTCGCAATCCCAGCTTCAAATCCTCCCGGATGCGGTCGAATATAACCACCTTGTCGTTCAGCGAGAATCCGATGATCGTCAGCACCGCCGCCACTATGGGCGCGCTCAATTGCCGCCCGGATAGAAAGAATATGCCGAGCGTGAGGAAAACGTCGTGAACCACCGCCACCACCGCGCCGATGGAAAACGAGAACTCGTACCGGAACGCTACGTAAAACAATATCCCAAACAGCGACAAAAACACGGAGAAGACGGCAGACCTCTGTATGTCCTCGCCGACCGACGGGCCGACGGTGTTAATGGACGCCACGCTAAATCCGGCGTTCGGGAACTGCTGCGCCAGCGTATTCGTAATCGTGCCGGCCTTGCCATAAGGCCCGACGACTTTCAGGGTCTCAACCCCGAGGCCTTTTTCATACTGCATTTCTGTCTGGCCCACTGCGGCCTCCAGTTTGGGCCGCAACTCATCCAGTCCCACCCTGTTAGTGAAATTGAGCGTCACCGAGTCGCCCCCGGCAAATTCCGGCCCCATCACCTGTGCGCCGCGATGGAAAATTCCCCATCCCATTCCGATGACGATGACAACGGCGGAGGCGACGTAAGAGAGCTTGGTCCATTTCATGAAATCCCACTCGGGATTCTTGATGATGTGCATCATGCCCACTTTGTTCAGCCAGCCCCGGTTCAGCAGAAAATCAAATATCAGCCGCGTCACCACCAGCGCCGTGAACAGGCTTAACGCCACGCCGATGGTCAGCGTCACGCCGAATCCCTTCACCGGGCCGGTTCCCATCCAGATCAGGATGATCGCCGAAATCAGCGTCGTCGTGTGCGAATCGAATATCGTCGCAAACGCGCGGCTGTATGCCGCGGATATCGCCCCCTTCATGGATTTGCCCAGCGCCATTTCCTCCCGGAGCCGCTCATAGATCAGCACGTTCGCGTCCACCGCCATGCCCACCGTCAGCACGATGCCCGCGATGCCGGGCAGCGACAGCGTCGTCCCGATCGAGCACATGATCCCCAAAGTGATCACCAGGTTCAGCACCATCGCAAAATCGGCTATCAGCCCGCAGCGATGATAATAAACCGCCATGAACAGCACCACCAGCAGCGTGCCGGCGACGGCAGACAAGATGCCGCTGTGAATGGAATCCGTCCCCAGCGTGGGGCTGATCTGGCTCATCGCGACTATCTTCACCGGCGTCTCCAGCGGATTCTCCAGCATGTTCGCCGTCGAGATCGCTTCCTCCAGGTCCATCGAGCCGCTGATACTGCAACTGCCCCCCATGATCGGCTCGTTGATGACCGGTGCCGTTTGTATCATACCATCCAGCACGATTGCCATGTGGTCGCCAACGTGCGCCTTGGTGAATTGCCCGAACTTGTCGCCCCCCTCCTTGTCGAAGTTCATCAGAACCTCCGGCTCACCTGCGTTGTTGCGGTTGGCCCACGCGCGCTTGATATACTTTCCCGTCAGGCCGTTGGCCGCCTTCTTTTCCACAATGTAGCTTATGTACTGGACGTTCTCGTTGGCATCCTTGCTCTTCATCCTCAATACCTCGTACCCCGTGGGAATGAACGGCGGCGTTTGCTGCATATGCGCCGCCATCTGCGGATCAACCAGCCGGAATTCCAGATAGGCCGCCTTTTGAATTTTTATCCGCGCTTCGTCCTGCGCCGCCTGCGACAGGCCCGGCAACTGGATGCTGATTTCATTCTCGCCCGCCGGCGTGATGATCGGTTCGGCCACACCCATCGAGTCCACGCGGTTGCGCAGGATCGTTATCGCCTGCGCGATCAGCCGCTTGCGTTCCGCGGAGGCGTTCCCCGCCGTGTGATTGGTGTCCGCCGCCGATACCACGTTGGTGTCCAGGCTCACCCGGAATTCCGTGCCGCCCTGCAAGTCCAAACCCAGATGAATTTTACCCGCCGCCTTCTTCTGGATAATGTTGAGCAGCGCGTAAGTCGGCTTCTCCTGGCCCTTCACGTTGTTGTAAGGGAAGTACTTCTGGATGTCGTTGGTGCCGATGGCATCCAGCAAATCGTTGAACTCCTGCGACCGGTCCGGCCTTTCCTTTTGCATGTTCCACGCCCGGTTGGTGATCGCCGTGAAGTTCGTGTCCAGGCTGTTGTAGTCCGCCCTTTTTGCGAACTCCGCGATCAAGCTCCGATTCGACAGCGGGTACATTTCCCACAAGGACCCCAGCACCAGGAAGGCTATCAGGAAACAAAAAAACTTGGGACTGCGTGAGACGATATTCATGAAAATGTGGGGGGTCAGGATGGACTGGTTTCGCCGCCGCGCTCGGTTACCTCGGCCACGGACGATTTCAGGACTTCAAGTTTGGTGTCATTCGAGCGGATCGAAATCGTCCTGTCCTTCATGGACAACACCACCCCGACAATCCCGCTGCTGGTCACGATCTTGTCCCCGGCGCGCAGGCCCTTGATCATCGTTTCCAGTTCCTTCGCCCGTTTTTGCTGCGGCCGGAAGATCATCAACCACATCAGCACCACCATGCCGCCGATGATCAGGAACGACTGCCACATCTGGTTCCGGGGATCCTGAACCTTTGGCCCCGCGTCCGTTGTATCCGCCAGCAAGTATGTCAAACCGTATATGCTCATAATTTCCAAAGTGAGCCGATAACTCTATGCCAGCCCGCCGATTTGGCAAGCACAACCTTTTCCGAAAAAACCGCCCCCATGGCCGCTCTAAAATATGGAGTGCGGCGGCTTGCCGCAGCTATTCCAAGAGGAGCTTGCTCCGCTTGAGAAGCTGTCCCGCATCCAAAAGCGGGAGCAAGCTCCCGCACTCCATATTTTAGAGCGGCCCTGAACCGCCGGGCGCAGGACAAGAATCTGCACCGTGGAGCCAGGCAGCTGATCCTCCTCTCCTCCAACACTCCAATGCGCCGGGGGGAAACCGGCGGCACACCCGCTGCACCTGTTGATTACCAACGACTTACAACTTCTCAGGCGTTCCGATTCCGAATCGGGGACCGCCCTGCCGTGAAGAAATTTGTCCTGCGCCCAAGCATGTGACTTTTTGGAGTGCGGTGGCTTGCCGCCGCTTTGTTCCTGCTAAATTGCTCCTGATCCGAAAGCGGGAGCAAGCTCCCGCACTCCAAAGCGCTTCGCGCGCCTTCTATGCGGCCAGCAAGCCCCCTTGGAGTGTGCGGCCGCCAGCACCGCTCCTACGGCTTGTTCGTCGCAGTCCAATTGCCAATCGCCTCATCGCCGCCCTTCCCATTCGGCCCCAGGGAATAAACATCGAATGTGTTCGTTTTGCGCAGTCCGGGACACTTGTAAATGTATGGATGGTCCCACGGATCTGGGGGGATTCTTTCCACATCCAGATAGGGATGAGGCCACTGTGCCGCCGGAACTGCCTGAGGTCGCTTAATCATCGCTGCCAAGCCCTCTTCAGTGCTTGGGTAACGACCACAGTCAGCCTTGAACATGCTGAGAGCTGTGCTGAACTCTGCAATTTCGGTCATAGCCGCTACGCTTTTTGCCTGTGTGGAGGTGGCTCCGTGAGGCACGACTATGCCCCAAATCAGCACGAGAATCACCGCGACAAGGAAAATTTGGAATAAACGGCTCATAAAGCGGCCTTCGCCTTCTCCCCATAGCATCCGCAAACAAACTCCCGTATCACCGCCAATTCCTCTTCCCCCGCCACGTTGTGAACCTTCACAAACTCCCGCCACTCAATGTTCAATCCGGCCTTCTTCAACAACTCCACCTGCGGCCGCGTTCCCTCGATGGGCAGCATCGGGTCCTGCGTCCCGTGCGTGAGCAAAAACCGCTGCTGCCGCGCCACCGGCGACATCTCCCGCACCAGCTTCTCCGGCTCATGCACAAAACCGCTGATCCCCACGATCCCCGCCAACTGCCGCGGATACCGCACCCCCACTTCAATGGACATCAGGCATCCCTGCGAAAAGCCGGAGAAAATAATCTGGTTGGCGGGATACTCCGCGAGTCCATCCAGCAATTCAAAAAGCATCTCCCGGCTCTCCGCGATCCCCGACCCGTCCTCGATATCGAACCACGACCACCCGCCGTAATATGGGATCGGCGCCTGGACCAGCAGAAAATTCAGCCACGGCAGCCGCATGGCCCGCGGCAGCCACAGCCACCCCTCCAAGCTGTCCCCCAACCCGTGCAATGCGATCATAAGCCGCCGGCTCTCAGCCACAGCGGCGGGAATGAATTGTGTTTTCAACATCCTCAACATTATGAGCGATCCGAGGGCTGGAAAACAAACTGAAAGAATTCTGGTTCCTCGACATTTCTTGTGGGTGAGAATGCGGTCTTTGTCCAAAGGAGAAAGATCAGAGCCGCAAATTTGGAGTGCGGGAGCTTGCTCCCGCTTTCGCATCAGGCGCAATTTACGGGGAACATAGCGGCGGCAAGCCGCCGCACTCCAAATTGGCAGCGAACGGACTGGGCGCCAGCTTAAATCGCGCAAAATCCTGCTTCCCCGTCGCCGCCCCGCCCTCTGGCGCCGCGTCCGCCAGCGCGATGAATTCGCTCTGGCTCCGCCGCTCCGGCTCCCCCTCCTTCCGGCGCGCGCGCCGGTACGAGCCGCCCCGCTGCAAAAACCGCGCCTTCACATTGTCCGCAAGAATCGTCTCCAGCAACTCCCCCCGGATTCGCTCCCTCAAATTGCCGTCTTCCACGGGAAAAACCACCTCGATCCGCCGGAAAAAATTCCTCGGCATCCAGTCCGCGCTCCCCGCGAAAATCTCCGGCTGGCACGCGTTCTCAAAATAAAACAGCCGGCTGTGCTCCAGAAACCGGTCCACGATGCTCCGCACCCGGATCGTCTCGCTCACCCCCTTCACCCCCGGCCGCAGACAGCAGATCCCGCGCACTATCAAATCAATCGGCACGCCCGCCTGCGACGCCCGGCACAGCGCCGCGATGATCGCCGGGTCCACCAGCGCGTTCATCTTGGCAATAATCCGCGCCGGCAGCCCCTCTTTCGCGTTCGCCGCCTCCCTGTCAATCAAAGCAATCATCCGTTGGTGCAATTCAAACGGCGCCACCAGCAGCTTCTGCGTCCCTTGAAACTGGCAGATCCCCGTCAGCAGATTAAACAAATTCGTCGCGTCCTCCCCAAAGGCCGCCTTGCACGTCAGCAGGCTCACATCCGTGTAAAAACGCGCCGTCGTCGGATTGTAATTGCCCGTGCCCAGATGCAGATAGCGCCGGATGCCGTCGCTGTCCTTCCGCACCACAAGACACATCTTCGCGTGGATTTTGCACCCGACCAGCCCATAGACCACATGCACCCCCGCCTCCTCCAATCGCCGCGCCCAAAGGATGTTGTTCGCCTCGTCAAACCGCGCCTTCAACTCCACAACCGCCGTCACCTGTTTCCCGTTCCTCACCGCGTCCATCAGCGCCCCCACGATCTGCAAATCGCCCCCAGTCCGGTATAGTGTTTGCTTGACAGCCAGCACATCCGGGTCCGCCGCCGCCTGCCGCAGAAAATCCACAACGCTGCTGAAATTCTCGTACGGATGATGCAGCAAAATGTCCCGCTCCCGAATCGCCGCAAAAATGTCCGGATGCTCCCTCAGCGCCGCCCCCACCGGCGCGACAAACGGCGGAAACCGCAGTTCCGGCGAATGAACCCCCTCCGCAATCACCGCCAGCCGGATCGGGTTGACCGGCCCGTCAATCACGAACAGATCCTCCTCCGACAGCCCAAGATTCTCCAAAAGCTGCGTGCGGATTTCCAGCGGACATCCGTGTGCCACCTCCAGCCGCACCGCCTCGCCCCGCCGCCGCTTATGCAGCTCATTCTCAACCGCCTTGAGCAGATTGGCCGTTTCCTCCTCGTCAATATAAAGCTCGCTGTTCCGCGTCACGCGAAAATGCCAGCTTCCCAGAATCGTTGTGCCCGGAAACAAATCCCCCAGATAATGCGCGATCACCCCCCCCACGAAAACGTAATCCTGCTCCGGCGAATCCGCGCGCGGCAGCTTCACCAGCCGCGGCAGCACGCGCGGCACCTGCACCACCGCCAGCCGCTGCCGCTTTTCCCCCTCCTCCTCCACCTCCAGTTGCACGATGCAATTCAGCGACTTGTTCAGCAACTGCGGAAACGGATGCGCCGGGTCCAGTCCCAGCGGCGTCAGCACCGGCCGCACCCGCGTCCGGTAAAACTCCTCCACAAACTCGCGGTCCCCCGCCGGCAATTCCTCAAACGGCAAAAACCGGATGCCGCCCGCCGCCAGCGCCGGCCGCAAATCCGTGCGCCAGCATTTATATTGACGCTCCACCAGTTGCCGCACACGCCGGTACACCGCCCGGAGATTCTCCGTCGCCGTCAAGCCATCCGGCGTCCGCTCCGCCGCGTGACTGTCCGCCTGCTGTTTCAAACTGGCCACGCGCACCTCGAAAAACTCATCCAGATTCGAGCTGAAGATGCAGAAAAACTTCACCCGTTCCAGCAGCGGCGTGCCCGGGTCCATCGCCTCCTGCAAGACGCGATGATTAAACTCCAGCCAGCTCAACTCCCGATTGATGAGATGTTCCGGCGCAATTATAGGTGCTTCTCCAGACGGCATAAAACAGGTGAAGTATAGCCGTCCCTCCCCAAAAGTCATTCAAAAGCCATCCCCCGTGCGAAATGTAACATTGCCGGAGGCCGGATTGCCTGCCCTCCATAGCCTTGGCGAAGGAGGGCGGATTGCCCTCAATGGTAGGGCGAGACTCCGTCGAGCCCAAACTCGATTTCTTGGGAGCAAGCCCCGGCGAACGCGCAAGCCCTGGCGAACGGGGACCGTTTTGTCCTATAGGTCCTATCCGGCCTATCCGTCCGCCCCTCGCCCACCAATCGCGCATACCCCGCGTTCAGCTTCGTTTAGCCTTCATCCTTTAGCCTTTAGCCTTTCCCAAATTTCTCCTTGCATTCCGCCGCGATATGTGGTTGACTTCTTCTTGGAGCCTCCCATGAAACAAGAACCGAACCGCGCTTCGTCCGCTTTCACCCTCGTCGAGGTCATCATCGTGATTTTTGTCGTTCTTGTGCTCGCTGCCCTCATTTTGCCATTCTTTGCCCGGACAAAACCACCAAGCCGTCTTCCCCCTTGCCATCAGCATCTTAAGGAAATCGGCATCGCTTATGTATCGTGGGCCGAGGATGATCGTGATTTGGAGCCGTCCCAGCAAACGGTAGCCGAAGGCGGATGGGCGGATTACCTCACGAACGCGGATCAGGGCGCAATCTGCTGGACCAACTACGCGATCATGGCGGGCGACATTGATGGTGGCTCCAAGATGCTCATCTGCCCGGAGGACAACAGGCAGCCTGCACTCAGCCTGACGAACAAATTCAGCAACACCAACGTGTCTTACTTTGTCGGTGTGAGTGCCAGCATGGCCAACATGAGCCAGCCACAATCCATCCTGGGCGGTGATCGAAATCTCGGTCCTGGCGCCGTTCCCGCCGCCGGTTATGGGTATTCCCCCAACAGCGGAGCAGGAAACGACGTCGCCGTTCCAATCAACTCATCGAATGGTCCTGTTTCATGGACATTGAGAACAAACGGGCCAAAGAGCACTTATAGCGGCGGCAACATGCTCTTCGGCGATATGCATGTTGAATGGACCACCACCGACAGTTTGAGCCAGCAATCGCTGCCCAACACACCGCCCACCACCAATTGGCCCTCCGGCCACTTCCCCGCCACCCCGTCCATCCGCCTGGTTTTCCCATGAAAACAAAACCGACATTGATAAACCGCAGAACCGCTTTCACCCTCGTCGAGGTCATCGTCATGATCGTCATCATAGCTTTGCTCGCCTTGTTCTATTTGCCGACTGTCACCACGCACTCGCATGTGCCTGCGAGGAGGATCAACTGTATGAACAACCTCAAGCAAATCGGCACCGCCTATCGCCTTTGGGCCAATGACAACGGCGATGTATGGCCATCCCAGCAAACGGTGGCCAGTCACGGATGGGCCGATTACCTCACCAACGCCAACCTCGGCCCAATGTGCTGGACCAATTACGCGATCATGGCGGACGACCTTGGGCAAGAGCCGAGATTGGTCTTATGCTCGTCCGACGAAAGACAGGCCGCATCGAGTTTCACCAACCAATTCAACAACTTGAACGTCTCTTACTTTGTCGGTGTGAGCGCAAATGACCTCTACCCTCAGTCCATTGCGGCCGGTGATCGAAATCTTGGCTCGGGCCTTATTTCCTCCAACGATTTCGGCTACTCCCCAAAGACCGGGAAAGGGAACGACGTCGCCGTCCCCACCAACTCATCGAAATACCCGGTGTCATGGTCTCTTAAGATGCACTCGGGCGGAAATACTGCGGGAGCCGGCAATATCCTCCTCGGCGACGGCAGCGGGCAACAAGTCAACACCGCCAGTTTCAACGGCGTATGGCTCCCAAATGCAGACCCCACCACCAACTGGCCCGCCGGCCATTTCCCCGCCACGCCCTCCATCCGCCTGGTTTTCCCATGAAAACAAAACCGCCATTGATAAACCGCAGAACGGCTTTCACCCTCGTCGAGGTCATCGTCATGATCGCCATCATAGCTTTGCTCGCCTTGTTCTTTTTGCCGGCCACGACCAGCAATCGTAGCAAGTCATCACGGATCTATTGCATGAACAACCTCAAGCAAATCGGCATCGCATATCGCTTATGGTCCAGCGACAACGGTGATTTGTGGCCGACCCAGCAGACGATATCCAATGGCGGATGGGCCGATTTGCTGACCAACGCCAACCAAGGCCCAATCTGCTGGACTAATTATGCGATCCTCGCGGACGACCTTGGGCAAGAGCCGAAACTGGTCCGATGCCCGGCCGATGAAAGACAGCCCGCAGCGAGTTTCACCAACAAATTCAACAATTCGAACGTCTCCTACTTCTTCGGTGTGAGCGCCAATGACCTCTACCCGCAGTCCATTATGGAGGGTGATCGAAACCTCGGCCCGGGCCTTATTTCATCCAACGATTACGGCTATTCGCCCAAGACCGGGAAAGGTAACGATGTAGCCATTCCCACCAATTCGGCGAAATACCCGGTGTCATGGTCCCTTAAGATGCACTCCGCAGGAAACCCTCCGGGAAGCGGCAACATCCTGCTCGGCGACGGCAGCGGCCAACAAGTCAGCACCGCCAGTTTCAACGGCGTTTGGCTCCCCAATGCAGACCCCACCACCAACTGGCCCGCCGGCCACTTCCCGACCACGCCTTCCATCCGGCTGGTTTTCCCATGACTATGAAGCCAAAAATGAACAAACGGCGAACAGCGTTCACCCGGACCGATTTGATCGTCGTTATTTTCATTCTCGCAGCCTTGATTGGGGGAATGGAATCCGTGACCTCAACGGAAAGCGCAAAGCACAAGGCCCAGCGGATTGGCTGTCTGAACAACCTCAAACAAATCGGGATGGCTTACAGTATGTGGGCTGAAGGACATGGTGGGCAAACCCCAGCTTCGGCATCCGTCAGCCTTGGAGGATGGTCCGATTTGCTCACTAATGCCGACCAAGGGGCCAATGGTTGGACAAATTATGCCATTCTGGCCGATGCCCTCGGTAACAGTCCGAGACTCCTTATGTGCCGGGCGGATGACCGGCAGCCAGCGTGGGACTTCCTCACAAACGCCATGCTCCTGGGTTTCCGCGATTACTATCTCCAGCACAGCACATATTTCCTGAGCAACAGCAATCTGGCTTATTTTGTCGGCGTGAGCGCAAATGCCAAGTCGCCCCGGTCCGTGCTAGCCGGGGATCGCAATTTAGGCGGCGGAACAGCGCCTGCGCCCGATTATGGTTTTTCCCCTGAGAGCGGAAACGGAAACGACGTTGCCATCCCCGTCACCGGCCCGGTTTCCTGGTCCTTGAAGATGCACTCTGCCGGAAAGACTGCGGGTGCCGGGAATATCCTGCTCGGCGATGGCAGCGCTCAACAAGTCTCAAGCGGCGCTTTCAACCATACTTGGCTGCCCAACGCCACGCCCACCACCAACTGGCCCGCCGGCCACGTCCCCGCCACCCCCTCCATCCGCCTGGTTTTCCCATGAATACAAAACCGCCATTGATAAACCGCAGAACCGCTTTCACCCTCGTCGAGGTCATCGTCATGATCGCCATCATAGCTTTGCTCGCCTTGTTCTATTTGCCGAATTTTGCCAGCAGAAGGCCCCAGAGGTCCATACGCATCAATTGCATGAACAACCTCAAGCAAATCGGGATCGCCTATCGCATATGGGCCAACGATAATGGTGATTTATGGCCGTCCCAGCAGACAATATCCAACGGCGGATGGGCCGACTTGCTCACCAATGCCAACCAAGGCCCAAGCTGCTGGACCAACTACGCCATCATGCAGAACGAGCTTGGGCAATCCCCGAAACTGGTCGTATGCCCGTGCGAAGAAAGACAACCCGCATCCAGTTTCACCAACCAATTCAACAACTTGAACGTCTCTTACTTTGTCGGCGTGAGCGCAAATGACCTCAATCCGCAGGCATTTGCGGCCGGCGACCGAAACTGGTCAACGACAATCATTTCTTTCCACTGGCGACAATTATTATTTGCCAGTAGTTCAGGGTTAATTCTTCATCTCATTTCTCATCATTTGTGTTCAGGTTTGGGGAAGTCCCCTTCGGTGGAACGGAGTCCTTGTCGCCGTCAGGCGACAAGGACGCAGTGGAACCGAAGGGGACTTCGGGCGGCGCCTCCTGGCCCCGTTGCCGCCCTTCCGCTTTCTGTGCCCGAACGCTCGGGCCGCTAAACTCCAGGATCGTCGCGTGATGCACCAGCCGGTCTATCGCCGCCATTGTCGTCATCGGGTCTTTGAATATCTGGTCCCATTTCGAGAACACCAGATTGCTGCTGATGAGCACGCTGCGCCGCTCGTAGCGCTCGGCCAGAAAGGTGAACAGAACCTCCATCTCCTGACGATCCTGTTGCACGTATCCTATATCGTCAAGTATAACTGCGGCGTAGCGGTCCAGGCGCTGAAGTTGGCTTTCCAATCGCAGTTCCTTTTTGGCCGCCAACAGTTCCTGCACCAGTTTGAAGGTTGGCGTGAACAACACCGGATAACGATGGCGCAGGATCAACTCGCGGCCCAACGCTGCCAAAAAATGCGACTTGCCCCGGCCCGGCAAACCAAAGGCCAAGAGGTTCTCGGCCCGGTCCACAAAGTGGCCTTCCAGCAGCGTCGGCAGCAGCCGGCGGATTTTGGCCGGCAGGAGCTTTTCGTCCAAATTGCCCAGGGTCTTGCCGTCCGGCAACCCGGACTCTTTCAACAGCCGCCGCGTCTTGCGCTCGCGCCGATCCTGTTCTTCGCTTTCACACAGGCGCTGCAACAGGCGCCGGTAGCCCCAGTTTTCCCGCTCGGCTTGCGCCACGCTCTCCTCCCATAAGGCCGCCATGGTCGGCAGCCGGAAGGAACGCAACAGTCCCGTCAGTCCTTCAGCCGGCATGGCTCACCTCCTGTTCCAAACTCAACAGCGCGTCATAGGAACGGCATTCGGGATGCAGTTCCTCCAGTTCCACATGGCACTGTGGACGGGGCCGCAAGATCCGCCCCAACTCGGCCACGCTCCAGACCGGATACGGCGGACTCAAATAATCCGCCAGCATCACCTCCACCTGGCTTTCTC
>Ga0302320_10016054_pt1 | contig 15333 bp, 13 predicted proteins | sample Bog_T0_3_FD_202130 | JGI IMG/M metagenome (GOLD analysis project Ga0302320, IMG submission 202130) | Peat permafrost microbial communities from Stordalen Mire near Abisko, Sweden - Bog_T0_3 | ecosystem: Environmental > Terrestrial > Soil > Wetlands > Peat | place: Sweden: Abisko, Stordalen Mire... | reverse complement strand
ATCGGTGCTGTTGTCGTCGGTCAGGATCACGCGGAACGGCCCGGGGTAGTCCTGCGCCAGCAGGGAGCGGAGGCTGGCCTCGATCAGCGATGCCTCGTCACGGGCCGGAACGATGATCGCGACCGATGGGGGCGCCACCGATAGGGCCGCGAGCGGATGCGCCACCGGCAGCACCGGGCCTGCCTGCCAGAACATGCCGCGTGCGGCGATCAGATAGATCCAGATCAACAGGGCCACCAACGCCAGACCGGTCATCCTGGAAGCATACCGTTCGCCCGGAACCACGCCACCGCGTCCTCAACCGCCAGGCGGACCGGCCGGGGATGATACCCCAGTTCGGCCGTTGCCTTGGCCGACGAGTAGAACATCTTCTTGCGCGCCATCTTGAGGTGGTCGCGCGTCATCATCGGCGTAATTCCGGTCACCTTCGCCAGTTTCTCCATCACGAACGCGGCCGGCCAGACCACCGCCTCCGGCAGACGGATGGAGGGCGGACGGCGATGCACCACGTCCGCGACGAGGGCCAGGATGTCTTTGAGCAGCATGTTCTCGCCGCCCAGAACGTAGCGCTCACCCACCCTGCCCTTTTCCAGCGCCAGCACGTGCCCCTCGGCGACATCGTCGACGTGGACGATATTCAATCCGGTGTCGATATAGGCGGGCACACGGCCCGACGCGGCGTCGCGGATCATCTTGCCGGTCGGCGTCGGCTTGATGTCGCGCGGACCGACGGGTGCGGCGGGATTGACCACGACCACCGGCACCCCTTCACGGCGGGCGAGTTCCAGCACGGCTGTCTCGGCGAGGTATTTGGACCGCTTGTAGATCCCGACGAAATCGGCCTGATTGGTCGGTGTCGCCTCGTCAGCCAGCGTGCCGTCGCCGATCTGCCCAAGTGCGGCGACCGAGCTGCAGTGGACGATGTGTTCGGCACCGGCCATGGCGGCGGCACGCACCATCGCCACAGCGCCGTCAACGTTGGCGCGCAACATGGCGTCCGGATCGGGCACCCAGAACCGGTAATCGGCTGCGAGATGCAGGACATAACGGCAGCCGGCCGCGGCGCGGGCCAACGAACTGGGATCTGTCAGGTCGCCGGTCACGACCTCGGCGTCCAGTCCGGCCAGATTGCGCCGATCGCTGGTTGGACGCACGAGCAGCCGCAATTCGTGGTGGCGCGCCGCCAGCGCGCGAGCGACCGCGGACCCGATGAAACCGCTCGCACCTGTGACCAGGGTGGTCATCGCAACTCCATTCCCGTTCGTGGGCTTCAATAGACGAAGCGGGCCGGGCATGGAAACCGGGCTGGGTGTGGTTGTCGCTGGGTGTTGTCGGCCTGCCGGCCCTTGCTTGCCTTGGCGCCATCGCGCGGGCAGAAGCCATGGATGATGAGACGCTTATCCTATGTCCTGGCTGTGCTTGGCGTGCTGGTCGCGCTGCTGCTGGTTTCCTATTACGGGTTCGGCAAAATCGTGTCCGCGGTCGGCCGCATCGGCTGGCCGGAGTTCGGCGTGATCGTCGGCTGGCAGTTGGTGCTGTTCGTGATCCTCGGCCTGGCCTGGGACCTGATCACGCCGTCGCGCACGATGCGGCGGCCCTGGGTCCTGATCTGGGGACGCATGGTGCGGGACGCCTCGGCCAATTGCCTGCCGTTTTCCCAGGTCGGCGGTTTCGTCTTCGGTGCCCGGGCCGTCACATTACACGGCGTCGAGTGGCACACCGCCACCGCGTCCACCGTTGTCGACGTCACCGCTGAATTCCTGGCCCAGATCGCCTTCGCCTGCATCGGGCTTGGCATATTGCTGGCACGCGCGCCGGGGTCGGAGCTGGCCGTGCCGGTCGAAGTGGGCATCGGGCTGGCCGTGCTGGCCTGCTTCGCTTTCGTCTGGGTGCAGAAAGGCTCGGCGCCGGTTTTTGCCCGGATCGGACGCCGGATCGCCGGCAACTGGTTCTCCGACGCCGAGGAGCGCATGGTGGTGCTGACGGCGGAGCTCGGGTTGATCTACGGTCATGCAGGGAAGCTCGCGCTCGGTTTTCTGGCGCACCTGATCGGCTGGCTCGGCACCGGGGCGGCCGGCTGGATCGCCTATCGCGCGCTGGGCGTGCCGATCGATTTCGACGACGCGCTGGCGATCGAGGCGCTGTTGAGCGCGGCGGCGGCTGTTGCATTCCTCGTCCCGGTCAACGCCGGCGTGCAGGAGGCGGGTTATGCCGGTCTGGGCGCGATCTTCGGCGTGCCGCCCGAGTTGTCGCTGGGGGTTTCACTGATCAGGCGTGCCCGCGATATCGTCGTCGGGGTTCCGATCCTGCTGATCTGGCAGTTCGTCGAGATGCGGCGCCTCCGGGCAAAGCGAGGACGAGGCGACACCGCGCCGTTGCTTCGTCGTCATTGACGTCAATCGCCCGCAACGTCATCTGTCCGTGTCATGAAAATTGCTGCCATCCTTGTTGCCGCCGGTTCGGGAAGTCGGTTCGGCGCCGAGACTCCGAAGCAGTTCCTGACGATCGCCGGCAAGACGGTGATCCGTCATGCGGCGGAGGCACTCTCCGCCTATGTGGACGTGCTGCAACCCGTGGGCGAGGCCGAACCGATCGCGGCCGCGCTGCTCGGTGTTCCGCGATGTCTGCCGGCGATTCCAGGCGGCGCGACACGCCAGGACAGCGTGCGGGCGGGGCTGGAGGCGCTTGCCTCGCATGAACCCGACGTCGTGCTGGTCCACGATGCCGCGCGCCCGGTCATTCCGCCGGGCACGATCCCGGCGTTGCTGGCCGCATTAAAGGAATCGCCGGGGGCGATCCCGGGGGCGCCGGTGGCGGACACGCTGAAACGCGTTGTGCGCGGCGTGATCACCGAAACCGTCCCGCGCACCGAGCTGTTCCGCGCGCAGACACCCCAGGCGTTCCGCTTCGGCGCGTTGCTGGCGGCGCACAGATCGGGCCTGACCGGGGCGACGGATGATGCCTCGCTGCTGGAAGCCAGCGGGGGAAGCGTCGAAGTCGTGCCCGGTTCGGACGACAACATCAAGCTGACCTATCCGGATGATCTTGTCCGGCTGGAGCGTATCATGGCGGTTCCGTTCGTCCCACGCGTTGGCACCGGTTTCGACGTGCATGTCCTCGAGTCCGGCCGCAAACTGTTTCTCTGCGGCGTGCAGGTGCCATTCGAGCGGGGCCTCGCCGGCCACTCCGACGCCGATGTCGGCATCCATGCGCTGTGCGACGCGATCTACGGGGCGCTGGCCGAGGGCGATATCGGCCGGCATTTCCCCCCTAGCGAGGCAACCTGGAAGGACGCCGACAGCGCGCGGTTCCTGAGCCACGCCGCGGAACGGATCGCCGCCCGCGGTGCCCGGCTGGTCAACGCCGATGTAACTTTGATCTGCGAGCGGCCGAAGATCACACCGTATGCGCCTGTGATGATCGACCGCCTGGCCGGGTTGCTCGGCGTCGATCGCACCTGCGTCTCCGTCAAGGCCACAACCACGGAACGGCTGGGTTTTGCCGGCCGTGGCGAGGGCATTGCGGCCCAAGCCGTGGTATCTATCCTAGTTCCAGAATGATCCCCCAACGCCGGAGACCGCTTGCCATGATGAAGTTCACCACGCTGGCTGTGCTTTTGGCCGTCGGCCTGATCGCCGGTTGCACCAATCCGGCTCCGACCGATGCCAATAAGTTCCCGCCGGTGCCGCCGTTGATCGCGGAGACGATGCCGAAGCCACCGGTCGCGGCCGAGGCCCTGATGTGGCAGCCGGGTCACTGGGACTGGAACGGCACCGGGTATGTCTGGGCCAAGGGCCAGTATGTGCCGGCCGCAGGCCACGGCAACCTGTGGATGCCTGGTTGGTGGTCGCCCACACCGTCCGGCTGGACCTGGATGCCGCCGCACTGGACGTCCTGAAGACGCCCCGACGGGTCATGCCCGGGACCTGAAGTGTGGAACGGGCGGGGATGACCGGCTTGTGAGGGTCCTTTTCGCTCCTGGTCCTGGCATGACCGGCGGCCCGAATTAACCATTCGTTCACATTTGACCGGTAAAGCGCTTACCGCAGCCCCTTGGGCAGCCCCCCCTGGGCAGCCCGACCGGTGCTGGCTGCCGCCGAACCGCCGGTTCGTCGCGCACCCAGGAGAGCTCGCGTTGCAAGCTGACATCCGCCGTGACCGCATCGCCCTGAACGCTCAGGCCGCCCTGCGCCACGCCAGCCTGGGGCAACTGACCGAGGCCGCCGCCTGCTACGGGACCATCATCACCCTCGCGCCGGATATTCCGGAGGCGCACAACAATCTGGGCCACGTGCTGGAAAAGCAGGGACACCTGCCGGAGGCCGCCGCCAGCCTTCGCACGGCCATCGGCCTGAAGCCCGGCTTCCCTCAGGCACACTACAACCTCGCCAACGTGCTGGAGAAACAGGGGCATCTCGACGCAGCGGTCAGCCACTACCGGACCGTCATCGCGCTGCAGCCCGACCAGCCGGAGGCCCACAACAACCTCGGTTACGCGCTCGGGCGACTGCGCAGCCTGGACGAGGCTGTCGTGTGCCTGCGCTGGGCGATCGCGCTTAATCCACGCTACGCCGGGGCATACAACAACCTGGGCTACACGCTGGGCGAGCTCGGGCGGCCGGCGGAGGCTGCTGAGTGCTATCGCACTGCGATTGCGATCGACCCGGCATTCCACGAGGCGCACAACAATCTGGGCCTCGTGCTCAACGAACAAGGCCGGACCGACGAGGCTGTCGGGTGCTACCGGCGTGCCCTGGCGATCAAGCCGGACTTTCCCGAAGCCCACTTCCATCTGGGGATGGCCCTGCTGGCGCGCGGCGAGATGGCGGAAGGCTGGGCGCAATACGAATGGCGCTGGGCTACGGCCGACGGGATCGAGGAAGCGCGGCACTTTGCTCAACCTCAGTGGAGGGGGGAGGACGCGGCGGGCCGTACGGTGCTGATCCATGCCGAACAGGGCTTCGGCGACACGCTGCAGTTCTGCCGCTTCGCGTCGCTGGTCGCCGAACGCGGGTTACGGATCGTTATGGAGGTGCAGCCGCCGTTGCTCCGCCTGCTGCGGGGCCTGCCGGGTGTCCACAGGATCGTTGCACGCGGCGAGGAACTCCCGGACTTCGATCTGCACTGTCCGATGCTGAGCCTGCCGCCGGCGCTGAACGTGACCTTGGCCACCTTGCCGTCTGCCGCGTGCTATCTGCAGGCCGATCAAGCGCAGGCGGCGGCCTGGCGGATGCGGCTTGACCAGATGAAGGACGCTCGCCCCCGGGTTGGCCTGGTCTGGGCCGGCGCTTTGCGGGCTTCCCCCGCGCTGGAAGCGATCGATCGCCGCCGCTCGCTGCCGCCGGAGCGGCTGGCGCCGCTGTTGGAACTGTCCGGCGTGCACTTCACCAGCCTCCAGAAGCAGGGTCCGGACGCGCCCGTTTGCTTCCCGATGACTGATTTCATGCCGGAAATGAATGATTTCGCCGATACCGCGGCCTTGATCGCCAATCTCGACCTTGTCATCTCCGTGGATACCGCGGTTGCCCACATGGCGGCGGCGCTGGGCAAGCCGGTCTGGCTGCTCGACCGTTTCGATCCGTGCTGGCGCTGGCTTACCGGGCGAACGGACAGCCCGTGGTATCCGTCGCTGCGGATCTACCGCCAGCGAGACCCCGGTGACTGGGACGCGGTCATCACCGAGGTCGCGCGGGATCTGCACAGTCTCGGTACTAACCCGCGATGACACCGATCCGCCGTCGGCGCCCCCGTCATGCCAACGGAGGTCGGCATCCACGCCTTTGGCGCGACCAATCAAATGCATGGATCCCCTGCGCGCGCCATGACTGTGCCGATGGCTCAAGTGGTCTCGGATGACGGCGTTCAATCCAGCAGCCACGGTGCGGCTGCCGCCTGCGCGATCTGACGCACCTGGCGCATCAGCCCGGCGCCGACGGGAATGCCGTTCGCCAGTCGCGTCTCGGCGTTTTTCCACTGCGGATCGCCCGCAACCATGACCGGCAGCGCCGGATCGACAGGCGTCGTCGCCCGCAGCGCCGCGACAAATGTCGCAACATCGGTCTGAAAATCGTTCGATTCCCGAAACAGCCCCGGGTCGATCGCCATGAAGAAGTGCCCGATATCCATGCCCACGGGCTTCTTCGTGTGCATCGGATCGGTGATCAGCGTCGATCCGGACAGGCAGGACGCCAGGATATTCACCATCACCGCCAGCCCGTACCCCTTATAGCTCGAGTTCTCCGGCGACCCACCGAGCGAGGTCAGGAACCCGCCTTTTTCCTTTGCCACGAGCGGGTCGTTCGACGGGTTGCCCTCGGCGTCCAGCACCCACCCGTCCGGCGTGGGCAGCCCCTCATTCGCCTTGTTGCGGATCCGTCCCGCCGCCACCGTCGTTGTCGCCATATCCAGCAGAAACGGCACCCCATCCGCGCTCGGTGCCGCGAACGACCAGGGATCGGTCCCAAGACGCGCCTGCTTCCCGAACGTGGGGGCAACCTGGATTCCGGACGCCGAGGTGCACGACATGCCGACCAGCCCCTGCTTCGCCGCCATCAGCGAATAGTATCCCGCCGCGCCGAAATGGGCCGAGTGCTTCACGACCGCGATCCCGACTCCAACAACTTTTGCCTTGCCGATCGCCGCCGACATCGCGAAATGCCCCGGCACGTGACCCAGACCGCCGCCGCCATCGACCAAGGCGGAGACCGGTGTCTCCTTGATGATCGCCGGGCGCGCATCCATCTTCGCCCGCCCTGAACGGCGCAGTCCGTCATACCCCGGGATCATCGAAATCCCGTGACTGTCGACGCCGTGCAGATCGGCCCAGGACAGAATCTCCGAGGTGGTCTCGGCATTTTCCTCCGGCATGCCCCAACCGAGCAGGATCGCTTTCAACTGGGCACGGTGATTGTCGTACGACGCGGGCATCGATGGTTCCCTCCGGACAGCGCGTTGGACCGTGAACCTTGCGCGTTCAAGCGCTTCCGGCAAGGGTGGCGGCAAGACGGCCAATGATGTGGAGGCAACGACCATGGCGGACACCCAAAGCCTGCTGCGCGCCAGGTTCGGCATCGACGTGACCGGAACCGAGGTGCCGGACACGATCGCCGCCCTGATCGACCGGCGGGTCACCCGTCGCTACACCGACCGGGACGTGCCCGATTCGCTGCTCGACGCCTTGCTGGCTGCGGCGCAGTCGGCGCCGGCGAAATCGGACCTGCAACAATTCTCCATCGTCGTCATGCGGGACCGGGCGCGCATAAAGCAGATCGCGGACTGGATCGGCACGATGGACTGGATTGCGACCGCACCGGTGTTCCTGGTGTGGTGCGGCGACATGCGGCGCGGCCAGCGGCTGTGCGTGATGCACGACATGCCGCATGCCAACAACAACATGGACACGTTCCTCAACACAGCGGTGGACTGCACTCTGGCGATGGCGCAGTTCATGACCGCCGCCGATGCGGTCGGCCTGGGCACCTGCCCTATCAGCTACGTTCGCAGCCATATCGAGCGCGTGTCCCCCCTGCTCGGGCTGCCGTCGGGCGTCTATCCTGTCGCCGGCCTGAGCGTTGGTTGGCCGGTGTTCCGACGCCCGGTCTCGATGCGGCTGCCGCCGTCCGTCGTTGTGCACCGGGAACGCTATGATGACAGCCGCCTGGAAGGCGAAATTGCCGCGTATGACGAGCGGCGGCACGCGCGCGACCCGGTCGCCGCCGGCAGCCTGAAGAACAACGACGTTTACCCGCCGCGTGACGGCGTGGGCTGGAGCGAGAACGCCGCAAGGCAGCTTTCGGTGCCCGAGCGTTTCGGTTTCGCCGCCTATCTGCGGACGAAGGGGTTCGATCTTGCCTGATAATGCCTCGCTGATCGGGCGGCCGGTCACAGTGCGCGCGAAGCATGCCGCGAGCCTGATCGTGCTGCGCTTCAGGAACGGCGAGCCGCACATGCTGATGGGGATGCGCGGGGCGAAACACCGGTTCATGCCGAATCGTCTGGTGTTTCCGGGCGGGCGTGTCGATCGCGCCGACCTGACCGCGTCGTTTGCCACGCCGTTGAGCGCGCCGACCCAGCAGGCGTTGCGCAAGAACACGAATCCGGCGCTGGCGCGTGGTCTGGCTGCCGCGGCGGCGCGGGAGTTGCTGGAAGAAACCGGGTTGTCGCTTGGCCACCCGCCCCGCATGGACGGTCTGCATTACCTGGCCCGAGCGGTGACGCCGCCCGGGTCGCCGATCCGGTTCAATGCGCGGTTCCTGGTGGTTGAGGAGCAATATGTGAGCGGTGAACTCGGCGGCGACGGTGAGCTGGAGGAATTGCGCTTCTACGGAATGGCAGAAGCGCTTGCGATGCAACTCGCCGCGCCGACACGGCGGGTGCTCGAGCGGTTGAACTGGTGGCTGGCGCTGCCCGAGGCGGATCGCCTGGCACAGACCCACACGCCCGTGCTGCGCCAGGACCGTGGGTGGTCGATGGAGTAGGCACCGTCACGAAATTGTCGCGTCAGAGTGGTATCGGTCTTGCTTCGCCTTTGGCAAACCCGCAGTTGAAGGCATCGTTAATGACCGACCTGCATTATTTGACGATTGCGCAGGCATCCGCCCGGATCAAGGCCCGAAAACTATCCCCGGTTGAGCTGGCCGGGGGAGTTTTTGCGCGCGTCAGGCGGTTGGACGGGCGGCTGAACAGCCATCTGCTGGTGCTGGAAGAACAGGCAATGGCCGACGCCGTGAGGGCAGAATCCGAGATCGCCGCCGGCAAATGGCGGGGTCCGCTGCACGGAATTCCGATCGGGCTGAAGGACATCTACAGCACCGCCGGCATCCGCACGACGGGTCATTCGGCCTTGTTCCGGGACCACGTTCCCGTCGAGGATGCCTTCACCGTAAGCCTGCTGCGCGACGCCGGTGCCGTCATAACGAGCAAGCTCGCGACTTGGGAATTCGGCATCGGAGGATCGTCGTTCGACCTGCCCTGGCCGCCGGCGCGTAACCCGTGGGATATCTCGCTCGATCCGTCGGGCTCGTCATCGGGATCGGGGGTCGCGGTCGCCGCGGGCCTGTGCATGGGTGCGATGGGCACCGACACCGGCGGATCGATCCGGGGACCGGCTGCGTGGTGCGGCATCGCCGGCCACAAACCGACCTATGGCCTGGTCAGCCGGCGCGGCGTCCTGCCGTTGTCGTTTTCGCTGGATCATGCCGGCCCGATGTGCTGGACCAGCGAGGACTGCGCGCTGATGATGCAAGTCCTGGCCTGCCACGATCCGATGGACACCGGGAGTGCCCCGGTTCCGGCGATCGATTACAGCGCCGGGATCGGCAAAAGCCTGGCCGGCCTGCGCATCGGCGTTGTGCGGCATTTCTTCGAGAAGGATCTGCGGACCGATCCGGAAACCATCGCGGCGCTGGAAACCAGCGTGGTTGCACTGCGCGACCTCGGCGCGGCGGTCGGTGATGTGGCGCTGTCGCCCTTCGGATCGTACGCCGACTGCGGCAGCCTGATTGCCCGCAGCGAATCTTATGCGATCCACCAGCACTGGCTGCGGGCCACGCCGGAGCTGTATGGCGCGTTTGCACGTCATCGGCTGATGGCCGGCGCTTTCATCCTGGCCGCCGACTATATCAATGCTCAGCGGGAACGGTCTCGGTTGGTCGCGGAACTGGCCGACGTCATGAAAACCGTGGACGTGGTCATCTTTCCGACCGCCCGCTGCCCGGCGCGTCCGATCGGCGAGGACTCGATGGCCTCCGGCTTTCAGCCGTTCTTCAACCGAGCGTTCAATGTGACCGGCAGCCCTGCCCTGTCGATCTGCAACGGCTTCAGTGCGACCGGCCTGCCGCTGGCGTTGCAGATTGGCGGCCGGCCGTTCGAGGATGCGCTGGTGCTGCAGGTGGGCGACGCGCTGGAACGCGCGCTGCGGACGCGGACCCGGCGGCCGGTGCTGGCGTGACCGGGGATCGGCCGTCGTGATCAATCGTGCTCGGAACCGGCACCCCGCCCGCGCTTGATCTTTCCCCGGTGCGCCTTCTCCTCCAGCCGCCGCAGCTTCGATCCGTAGCTGGGTTTCGTAGCCACCCGGCGGATCGGCGCCACCGTCGCGCGCCGCACGAGTTCGAGAAGTGCCGCCATCGCTTCGGCCCGGTTCCGTTCCTGGGTGCGGTGCTGCTGCGAGGTGATCAGGACGTCTCCATCCAGCGTCAGGCGCCGCCCCGCGAGCTTTTCCAGCCTGGCCCGCACCGCAGGCGGCAGCCCGGCATGATCGAGCGAGAGGCGAAGCTGCACGGCTGTCTCGACCTTGTTTACGTTCTGCCCGCCGGGACCGGAGGCGCGGATGAACGTCTCCTCGATCGCGCGTTCGTCGATCGACACCGTCCGGGTGACCTGGATCATGGATATTCGCCGTAGCCCTTCATCGCGACCGGGAAATGGTTGACGCCGCGTCGCTTGTTTCCGCGGCAAGTCTGAGGAATACTCCGCTTAACCGAAATAAGGCAGGCACAATGTCGGTCCGGCAGGGAGAGTCCACAACCATGAATTCACCGATCACCCGTCGCAGGGCGCTGCGCCTTGGCGCGGCCGCGGGCACGCTCCCGCTGGTACACATTCGAACAGCCGGCGCGGCGGGGCGGTTGAACGTTGCCCTGTGGGATCACTGGGTGCCTGCCGGCAACGACGCCATGCGCAAGCTTGTGGGGGCCTGGGCGGAGCAGAACAAGGTTGACGTGCAGCTCGATTTCCTGACCGCGATCGGCAACAAGATCAACATCACGATGGCCGCCGAGGCGCAGGCCAAGACCGGGCACGACGTCTACGCCTTCGACATGTGGTCGGTGCACGAATACACCGACGTGCTCGATCCGGTCGACGACATCATGCAGTCGTTCATCGCCAAATACGGCAAGCTCGGTCGCGCCTACGAGTATCTCGGTGTCTCCGAGGGGCACTGGAAGGCGGTCCCGGTTGCCTGGGGGTCGGCACCGCTGACGCCCTGCGCGCGGATCAGCATGATGCAGCAATACGCCGGCATCGACATACGCAAGTGGTTCCCCGCCCACGAGGCGACGCCCGCCACCTCCGCTGAGTGGACGTACGAGACCCAGTTGAAGGCGGCAGAAGCGTGCCACAAGGCCGGCTTCCCGTTCGGGTTCGGCTGCGGAACCACCACGGACTCCAATCAGACCTGGGGCGCCACGTTCGGGGCGTTCGGCGCCAATCTGGTCGACGCGAAGGGCAATATCACGGTCGATTCCGACAACGTGCGGGCCGCGCTCGAATACGCCAAGCGGATGGCGCCGTTCCTGCCGTCGGATACTGTCAGCTATGATGATGCCTCAAATAACCGAGCGCTGATCTCCGGCCGGTCGGCGATGATCTGGAACCCGCCGTCGGCGTGGGCGGTGGCGAAGCGTGACGCGCCTGCTGTGGCGGCGGACTGCTGGACCTTCCCGAACCCGCGCGGGCCGGCGGGACGCCTGGTGCCGATGCGGCCCTATTTCTTCGGCCTGTGGTCGTTCGCGCAGAACAAGGCGGCGGCGCGGGATTTGCTGACTTATCTGGGCGCGCGCGAGCAGATGGAGGCGCTGACGACCGCGGTCGCCGGGTACGATATCCCGCCGTATCTCTCGATGTCGGACTTCAAGATCTGGGCAGAGGTGGAGCCGCCGAAGGGCACCGTGTACAATTATCCGATCAGACCTTGGCATGACGCGGAGTACTACGTCACCGGCTCGTCCGGGCCGCCGGATATCGGCGTTCAGGCGTGGAACCGGGGGCTGATCCCGACGATGGTTTCCAAACTTGTTGCCGGGCAGACAGCGCAGCAGGCGATCGACTGGGCGAAGGATGAGTTGGAGGGGTTCACGCGGTAGGATCTACGGCACGGCGGTTCGAAACCTGACGGTAAACGGCGCCAGTTACGGGCGCCGTTTACACTCTTGCAGGCTAAGCGGAGAGTTCGTGCATCACCTTGATCAGGTCCGACTTGCCTTCAAATCCGATGCCTGGGATCTCAGGCATGATAACGCGCCCGTTTTCGACGCGCACACCGTCCGGAAATCCCCCGTAAGGCTGGAAGAGATCGGGGTAGCTTTCGTTGCCGCCAAGTCCAAGCCCGGCCACAATCATCAGTGACATCTGGTGCCCGCCGTGCGGGATGCAGCGCGACGGTGACCAACCAAACTGGTGCAGCACCTCAAGTGTCCGCAGATACTCGACCAAGCCGTAGGATAGCGCACAGTCGAACTGCAGCCAGTCGCGATCGGGCCGCATCCCGCCGTAGCGCAGCAGGTTCCGTGCGTCCTGATGGGAGAACAGGTTCTCGCCTGTTGCCATCGCACCTGGGTAGAACTCTGACATCGCCGCTTGCAGGGCGTAGTCCAGCGGGTCGCCGATTTCCTCATACCAGAACAACGGATAGTCGCGCAGCATCTTGGCGTAGGCGATGCCGGTCTCAAGGTCAAAGCGGCCATTGGCGTCAACGGCAAGTTGCGCCTGCGAGCCAATTTCCTTAAGCACGGCTTCGATCCGGGCGCGGTCCTCTCCGATGGACGCGCCGCCGATCTTCATCTTTACCACGTTATAGCCACGGTCGAGGTAGCCGCGCATCTCGGCCTGAAGCGCCGAGTTGTCCTTACCCGGATAATAGTAACCCCCGGCCGCGTAAACGAAGACGCTGGGATTTGCCTCGCGGCCATGGCGCTCGGCCAGCATGCGGAACAGCGGCTTGCCTTCAATCTTCGCGGTTGCGTCCCATATCGCCATATCGAGCGTGCCGACCGCGACCGAGCGTTCGCCGTGGCCGCCCGGCTTCTCGTTCATCATCATGGTCGCCCAGATCTTGGCCGGGTCGATGTTGTCGCGCGCATCGTCCATCAGGCTCTTCGGGTCGGCTTCGAGAATGCGGCCGCGGAAGCGTTCGCGGATCAGGCCGCCCTGGCCATAGCGGCCATTCGAGTTAAAGCCATATCCGACAACTGGTTTTCCGTCTCGCATCACATCAGTGATGACGGCCACAAGGCTCGTGGTCATCTTCGTGAAATCAATATAAGCGTTGCGTATTGGGGACGAGATCGGCTGAGTGATTTCGCGGACATCAACGATACGCATGGTTGCTTCTCCTTATGGTCTTTGCTCTTGTTGGAAAGGGAAAGAGCGTATCCCTTGGTCGTCGCGGCATCGGCACTGTGCGCCTCGGCCGTGATAACGGGGGTAGTCTCGCCGCGCTGCTCGCGGATCACCTGACGCACGCGGTCCAGGTCCAGCGCACCGAGCGTAACCGCAAAGCCGGGCCAGAGCAGGCCAAGGGCGGTGCCGGCAGCGATGCCGTTAACGACTTGGATATAGAGCTGTCGAAGCCACGGCGCGCATGAGCCTTTTCTCCCGTGTCCCGTTTCACGGCCGCCTGTGCTACGGCTTTGGCCTTGGATACGATGACGGCGGAGGGGCTGCCCAATGCCAATTTCGGCCTTCTCTATGCAGGATCGGCATCGCCGGCGGATTTGAACTGGCTTGAGGATTTCCAGGTCTTGGCCGACCTCCGGAACTTTTCACGGGCCGCCGAAGCACGACATGTGACTCAACTGGCCTTCAGCCGGCGTATTCAGGCGCTCCAAACCTGGGTAGGCACCTCGCTGGTCCGAAGATCACCACAGGGCGTGGTCCTGAGTGCCGCGGGTGAGTATCTCCTCCATCGGGCGGCTGACCTCACGCAGGACCTGCAACAGATGTGGCGTGGTGTGCTGAGGGTTGCGGGCCGCGAACGGGCAGCATTGGCGTTTGCCGCCACTCACGCGCTGTCCTTCACCTTTCTCCCAGGCTGGGTCCGAACGCATGCGCCGTTGGAAGCACTCGGCACGCTGAATCTGGTATCCGACACCATGGCCGCCTGCGAGCGAATTTTACTGGCGGGCGAAGTCGATTTTTTTTGTTGTGCCATCATCATGAAAAAGCACCGGCTCGCTGCGAGTCAGATCGCTTCAGATCCATCGTCGTTGGATCGGATTTGCTGGTGCCGGTCATGGCTCAGGATGTTGCCGGCGCGACCCTTCGCAGGCTTCCTGGCACGGCCGCAGAACCCGTTCAGTTTCTGGCGTACAGCGCCTCCTCAGGGCTTGGCCGCATCCTTGAAGCAGTTGCAAATTTCTCCCGCAAGGGGCTGTGGCTGGATACGGTCTTCACCGCGCATTTGGCGGCGGCCCTCCAGACCATGGCGCGACAGGGACATGGAATCGCCTGGCTGCCGCAGTCGTTGGCCGCGGATGACCTTTCGGCCGGCCGGCTGATGAGCGCGGGAAGCGAGGAATTCTCGGTTCCTGTGGAGATACGCCTGTTTCGCGCAGGTGCCCGAAAATCAGACATAGCCGAAACCTTCTGGCAGGCTGTCTCGCATTCCGCAGTCAGGTGAATCACCTGGGACGCGTTTGTGCGAAACCCAAAAACGTCGTAGCAACTATCCGATCAGGCCTTGGCATGACTCGGATTACTGCGTCACCGGCTCGTCCGGGCCGCCGGATATCGGTGTTCAGGCTTGGAACCGGGGGCTAATCCCGACGATGGTGTCGAAGCTCGTTGCCGGGCAGTGGAGGGGTTTACCCGGTAGGGTTGAGGCGGCGCCCTGCTGCGTGCCGGCGGGTTGTCCAGAGAGGAAACGGCACGGTTTTGGGTTGCAGTCGGGCCCGTTTCGGGCGTGAAACGCGGATCGACATAACCGGCTCGCGGGGCTGGCCCCCCACGGTCCAACCGGATAGACGATCCGCCCCGCCACTAGCCGAATCGCCGCATGACCCTTGCCGCCCTCCTCCGCCACCTCGTCTTCGCCGCGCTCCTGATCCTGCTGTCCGCCGCCACCGTTCGCCTGATGATCGCCGCGCGGGTGATGGACACGCCGGAGGCACGGAAAGCCCATGACCGGCCGACGCCAAAAGGCGGCGGTGTGGGGATCGTGGTCACGTTCCTGGTCGGGATCGCCGTGCTTTATCGCTTCGCCGCATTCGCCCGCCTGGCTGATCCGTATTTTCTGGGCGTCATCGAGGCCTCAGTCGCGATCGCGGTGGTTGCCTTCCTGGACGACCTGTTCGACTGGCCGTTCATCGTCAAGCTCGGGGCGCAGGTGCTCGCCGCGCTGATCGCCGTGTCCAGCGGCCTGTACGTGACCGATTTTCGCATCCCCTATCTCGGCCCCGTGCCGCTGGCCTGGGCGGGCATCGCGGCAACACTCGGCTGGATCCTGTTCACCACCAACGCGATGAACTTCATCGACGGGCTGAACGGCCTGGCGAGCGGCGTGTCACTGATCGCGTGCCTGTTCATCGTGTTCATCGCCGAACAGCACGGCGG
>Ga0302320_10016052_pt1 | contig 15334 bp, 12 predicted proteins | sample Bog_T0_3_FD_202130 | JGI IMG/M metagenome (GOLD analysis project Ga0302320, IMG submission 202130) | Peat permafrost microbial communities from Stordalen Mire near Abisko, Sweden - Bog_T0_3 | ecosystem: Environmental > Terrestrial > Soil > Wetlands > Peat | place: Sweden: Abisko, Stordalen Mire... | reverse complement strand
GCAGAACACCTGCACATAGGCTTCGGTGTTCCAGCCGAGCGCATTGCGGTCGACGATCGTGGTGAAACCGGTGATCACGCCGTTGTCGAGCATCCGGTCGACGCGCCGCTTCACCGCTGGAGCCGACAAATTCACCTTCAGCCCGATCTCGGCGAAGGTCGCCCGCGCATGCTCGGTCAACTCCGCGAGGATGCGCTCATCGATCTCATCCAGACGATCCATCAACCTGCTTCCTCACGTCACACAACAAATCACCGTAGCTGCGAGTTTAGCGCAACGAATAGCGCATAGATACGCAAGTGTCGTCGTTTGCTTGTGTACACAAGCCCAAATATCGTTGATTTATGACGGAATCCTATGTCGCGGCCCCCGGGGCATGGCAAGACACCGAGCCCGCCCAGCGCAGTCGCGAGCCCCGCACCTGCCGGTATGTGATGACGCCGCCGACCTATTTCGCGGTCGAATACGCGATCAACCCCTGGATGGACGTCAGCACACCCGTCGACGCCCACCTGGCGCACGCGCAATGGGAGGTCCTGCGAGAGACCTATCTTGGGCTGGGTCACCAGGTGGACCTGGTCGAGCCCGTGCCCGGGCTTCCGGACATGGTCTACGCCGCCAACGGCGGGTTCATCGCGAACGACGTCGCTATCGTCGCGAGGTTCCGGTTCGCCGAACGGGCCGGTGAATCGAAGGCCTACGCCGGATGGATGTCGTCGGCCGGATATCGGCCGGTGTCGACCCGGCACGTCAACGAGGGGCAGGGCGACCTGCTGCAGGTCGGCGCGATGGTCCTGGCGGGCTGCGGTTTTCGCACGGACCGGCGAGCCCACGGCGAAATCTCCGCGGCGCTGGGAGTGCCGGTGATCTCCCTTGAGCTGGTGGATCCCCGCTTCTACCACCTCGATACCGCGCTGGCCGTTCTCGACGATCACACGATCGCGTACTACCCGCCGGCGTTCAGCGAGGCGGACCAAAGACACCTGCACAGGCTGTTCCCCGACGCCATCGTGGTGGGCAGCGCCGACGCCTACGCACTCGGCCTGAACGTCGTCTCGGACGGCCTGCACGTCGTGCTTCCCGCTGCCGCAACGGGCTTTGCCGCCCAACTGCGTGCCGCCGGCTTCGAGCCGATCGGTGTTGACCTGGCCGAGCTACTCAAGGGGGGCGGCGCGGTGAAGTGCTGCACGTTGGAGGTATTCCCATGACGATTCTCGAATCGCACGTCACCTCGCGAACCCGGTCAGCCGAAACGGAGGCCGCGATCGCCTTGGTGGAAGGTCATGCAGCGCATAATTATTCACCACTGCCCGTGGTGGCCGCCAGCGCCGAGGGTGCGTGGATCACCGACGTCGATGGCCGGCGCTATCTGGATTTCCTGGCCGCCTATTCGGCGGTCAACTTCGGCCATCGCCACCCCGAGATCACCGCGACCGCGCACGCCCAGCTCGATACCGTCACACTGGTGAGCCGCGCATTCCATTCCGACAATCTCGGGCCGTTCTGCGCGGCGCTTGCCCGGTTGTGCGGCAAAGACATGGTGCTGCCCATGAATTCCGGCGCCGAGGCTGTCGAGAGCGGTCTCAAGGTGGCGCGCAAGTGGGGCGCCGATGTCAAGGGGGTTCCCGCGGGCCGGGCGAATATCATTGTGGCCGACAACAACTTTCACGGCCGCACGATCAGCATCGTCAGTTTCTCCTCGGACCCGACGGCGCGGGACGGGTTCGGACCGTTCACGCCGGGTTTTCGCTCGGTGCCGTTCGGGGACTCCGCGGCACTGGCCCGGGCCATCGACGCCGACACCGTCGCTGTGCTGCTCGAGCCGATCCAGGGTGAGGCGGGCATCGTCGTCCCGCCCGATGACTACCTGCCGGCGGTGCGCGCGCTGTGCAGCGAGCACAACGTGCTGATGATCGCCGACGAAATCCAGTCGGGGCTGGCCCGAACCGGCTACACGTTCGCCTGCGACCGCTGGGGCGTCGTACCCGACGTCTACCTACTCGGAAAGGCGCTCGGCGGCGGGGTCGTTCCGCTGTCGGCGGTAGTCGCGGATCGAGAAATCCTGGGCGTGCTGCATCCCGGCGAACACGGCTCGACCTTCGGTGGCAACCCGCTGGCCACGGCGATCGGCAGCACGGTGGTTGCCATGCTGGCGCGGGGCGAATTTCAGCGTCGCTCAGCCGAACTCGGCGCGCATCTGCACCAGCGGCTACGCTGCCTGATCGGCGACGGCGTGCTGGCGGTGCGCGGCTTGGGATTGTGGGCCGGTGTCGACATCGAACCGACGCTGGCCACCGGCAAGGAGATGAGCCTGCTATTGGCCGACCGTGGTGTGCTGGTCAAGGACACCCACGATTCGACGCTGCGGTTCGCGCCTCCGCTGGTGATCACCTGGCAGGAGATTGACTGGGCGGTAGACCAGTTCTCCGGCGCGTTGCGGGAGGCCGCATAATCAGCTGATCCAGCAACCAGGGGGGCGGGAATCTTGCCGGCCAGTTCGATCAGCCTGACACAACAGATGCTGCGGCGTCGCCCGGTGACCGGCGCGCCCGTCGCATATGGGGCGTCAGAACAGCTCAAACGCACCATCGGCACGTTTCAGCTGACCATGTTCGGTGTCGGCTCGACGATCGGCACCGGGATCTTCTTCGTGATGTCGCTGGCGGTCCCGCAAGCCGGCCCGGGGGTAATCGTTTCGTTCCTCATCGCCGGCCTCGCGGCCGGCCTGGCGGCGCTGTGCTATGCCGAATTGGCTTCCGCCGTACCGGTTTCTGGCTCGTCGTACTCGTATGCCTATACCACGCTGGGAGAGGCCGTCGCGATGGCTGTGGCGGCCTGCCTACTGCTGGAATACGGCGTGGCCACCGCCGCGGTCTCGGTCGGTTGGAGCGGCTACCTGAACAAGCTGCTGAGCAATCTCTTCGGTTTCCAGATGCCGCGTGCCCTGTCGGCGGCGCCGTGGGACGCCGAGCCCGGCTATCTGAACGTGCCGGCGATCATCCTGATCACCATGTGCGCGCTGCTGCTGATCCGCGGCGCCAGCGAATCGGCCAGGGTCAACGCGATCATGGTGGTGATCAAGCTCTGCGTGCTCGCGATGTTCATCATCATCGCGTTCACCGCCTTCGACGCCAGCCACCTCAAGGACTTCGCCCCGTTTGGCATCGCCGGCATCGGCTCGGCGGCCGGCACCATCTTCTTCTCCTACATCGGCCTCGACGCGGTGGCGACGGCGGGCGACGAGGTAAAGGACCCGCAGAAGACCACGCCACGTGCACTGATCGCGGCACTGCTGATCGTCACCGGGTTCTACGTGCTTGTCGGGCTGTCCGCGCTGGGCACGCAGCCTTGGCGGGACTTCGCCACGCAGCAGGACGCCGGGTTGGCCACGGTCCTCGACAACGTCACACATGGCAAGTGGGCCAGCACAATTCTGTCCGCCGGCGCGGTGATCTCGATCTTCAGCGTCACGCTGGTCACCATGTACGCCATGACCCGCATCCTGTTCGCCATGGGCCGCGACGGGTTGCTGCCGTCGCGGTTCGCGGCGGTGAATGAGCGCACGATGACCCCGGTGAACAACACGGTGATCGTCGCGATCGTGGCGACGATCCTGGCCGGGTTCATCCCGCTGGACAAGCTGGCCGACATGGTGTCCATCGGCACGCTCACCGCGTTCATCATCGTGGCGACCGGGTTGATCATCCTGCGAGTGCGCGAGCCGGACCTGCCGCGGGGGTTCAAGGTTCCCGGTTATCCCGTGACACCTGTGCTTTCGGTGTTGGCCAGCGGATACATCCTCGCGAGCCTGCACTGGTACACGTGGATCGCGTTCAGCGGATGGGTGAGCGTGGCGTTGATCTTCTACTTCTTCTGGGGTCGTCACCACAGTGCGCTCAACCCGAACTGCGCGCCGTGACTGTCGTCGCCGGCTACCGGGCCGGAAAGGTCGGCCTGTCGGGATTGCACCTGGCCGTCCGTCTCGCACGCACGCTCGATACCTCGCTGACGGTGGCGACCGTCGTGCCGAGGCCGTGGCTGACGCCGTCGCTGGCGCGCATCGACGGCGAGTATGAGCACTGGGCGGATCATCTGGCCGCGGACTCGGAGAAGGAGGCCCGACGGTATCTCTACAACTTGGCCAGCGGGATCGAGGTGAATTATTTTCATCGCGCGCACCGGTCGGTGTCGAGCGGATTGATCGAGGCAGCCGAGGAACTCGACGGACAGGTTCTGGTGTTGGGATCGCTGCCCAGCGGTGGGCGCGGGCAGGTGGTGATCGGTTCGACCGCCGACTGGCTGCTGCATGCGTCGCCGGTGCCGGTGGCCATCAGCCCGCCCAGATACCGTTCCTACACGGGCAGATTGACACGGCTCACGTGCGCCTACTCGGCCACCCCGGAGTCGGTCAAGGTGGTGCGGCGGTGCTTCCAGTTCGCCGAGCGGTTAGGGGCGCCGGTGCGGGTGCTCACCTTCGCGGTCCGCGGCAAGACGATGTATCCGCCCGAGGTGGGGGTGGACGTCGAGGATGCGATCATGGAGGCGTGGGCGTCCCAAGCGCACGAAATTCTGGAAGGTCTCAAGACTGAGGGCGTGGTCGGCGAAGACGTTGCGCTGGAAGTGGTTACCGGCCACAGTTGGCAAGAGGTGCTCGATGAGACGGACTGGGAAGATGGGGAGATGCTGGCGGTGGGGTCGTCACCGCGCGGCGAGATCCGCCGGGTTTTCCTGGGTTCGCACAGCGGCAAGATCATCCGGAACAGCCCGGTCCCGGTGATGGTGTTGCCCGGGTAGCGCAGAAACAGTCAGGAATGACTGTTTAGCCCTCCAGCCAGTCCGTGAGCACCTCGTCGGTATGCTGGCCGGGCACGCAAGGCGGGCTGTCCACCGCCGCCGGTGTCCGCGAGAATCGGGGGGCCGGGGATGGTTGGGTGATGCCATTGCCGACGAAAAAGGTGTTACGGGCCGCCAATTGCGGGTGGCCGGGCGCGTCGGACATGCCGAGTACGGGTGCCACGCAGGCGTCGCTGCCGTCGAATATCTTTGCCCAGTCCTGTTGGGGGCGCGCGGCGAAGGCGGCGGTGATCTGTTCTCGCAGCTGCGGCCACGCATCGCGGTCGAGCTGCGCGGCGGGATCCGACGGGAGTTCGAGCAGGCGCAGGAACTCGGCGTAGAACTGGGGTTCGAGCGCCCCGACGGCCATGTACTTTGCATCGGAGGTCTGATAGACCCCATAGAACGGCGAGCCGCCATCACCGAGGTTGGTGCCGCGTTCATCCGACCAGATCCCCGCCGCGTGGCAGCTGTAGATCATGGTCATCAAATGGGCCGTGCCGTCGACGATTGCCGCGTCGACCACTTGGCCACGGCCGCTTCGGCGGGCCTCGTCTAAGGCGGCCAGCATGCCCACCAACAGGTATAGGCTTCCGCCGGCGAAGTCGCCGACGAGGTTGAGCGGGATCTGTGGGGGGCCACCGGCTTGCCCGATCGCGTGCAGCGCTCCGGTGGGTGCGATGTAGGTGATGTCGTGTCCGGCGGTATGTGAGATCGGGCCGTCCTGGCCCCACCCGGTCATGCGTCCGTAGACCAATTGAGGTCGGCGCAGCAGGCATGGTTCGGGTCCGATCCCGAGACGTTCTGCAACCCCGGGGCGGAAACCTTCGAACAGGATGTCGGCATGCTCTACCAATGAGAGCACCGTCTCAGCGCCGCCGGGTTTCGCGAGATCTACGGCAATCGAGCGCTTTCCGCGGTTGAGCAGGTCGTCGGCCCACGGCACGAGTTGCAAGCCGCCGCCACCCGGGCGATCGACACGCACCACATCGGCGCCCATATCCGCGAGGAGCATTCCGCAGAATGGCCCGGGTCCGATCCCGGCCATTTCGAGAACCTTCACACCGGACAATGGACCCGTCGTCATGTCTTTCTCCACTCGTCGCCAAACTGCAATACTAGTCAATATTGACTATAATTGAAGTTGTCGCTATTTTCTGTATTGTGGCAATTTGACGCACAACTTGAGGAGTTCGCCTTGACCGCAAGGAGTTCGACCGCTGCGCCGCCTGTCCGGATCAGTCAGCGCGATCGCCGTCAGGCCGCGGAACGGAAGCTGCTTGACGCCACCGTTTCGATCCTGATCGAGCGCGGCTACGCGGCCACCACCACGCTCGAGGTGCAGAAGCAGGCCGGCGTCTCGCGCGGGGTGCTGTTGCATTATTTCGGCTCCCGGGGCGAGCTCATCAGCGCGGCGGCGCGCCGCTTGTATGCCACGAAGGTCGGCGAGGCGCGGCTGCACGCCACCGAGACACGCGATGGCGAGGACTGGGCTTCGCTGCTCTGGCAAGTTGTTTCGGGCCCATTGGGTGGCGCCTCGCTGGAGCTGCTCATCGCCGCCCGGCACGATCCCGACATGCGCGACTACCTCAAACCGCTGGAACACGAGTTCGCCCGCGCGAATTTGGACCTGTGCAGGGCGCTGCTCGGCGAGAAGCGCGCCGCCCATGAACGATTCCCCGAATTCTGCGTGGTGGTCATCAATTCGATGCTGGGAGCTTCGGCAAGCAAACCGGGCCACGGCAGCGCGGAGGAAAAGCGGCTCCTGCAAGCGTGGCGGCGGCTTCCCGACCTTTACTTCGCCCCGGAGGCGACCGGTAAGTGATCGCCGCGGCCGGGCCGCCGTAGCCGCCGCCGGAGATCGCGGGCTACGAAAAAGCGGAGCAACGCGCCAACGGTGCGGCCGCGCCGGCGCGAGTAGGGGTACCACAGCAGTTGGTTCTCCATTCTTCGCATGCGCGGCGCGGTGATGGCCTGCTGGCGGCAGTACTTGCGGACGCCCTGGGCACCACCCAGCCGGGACCCGAGGCCGGAGCTTTTCCAGCCGCCCTGTGGCAGGGGAAAGCAGAACAGGTTGGAATAGGCGTCGTTGATGTTGACGGCGCCGACCTCGAGCCGTTGCGCAACGTCGCGGCCGTGCTCGATGTCCCTGGTCCACACCGTCGCCGACAGCCCGTAGTGGGAGTCGTTGGCCAACCGGATCGCCTCGCCTTCGTCGGCGACCTTCATCACCGGGATCGTCGGGCCGAAGGTCTCGTCGCGCATGCAGGCCATCGAATGATCGACGTTGAGAAGAATTGTGGGCTCGAAGAACTCGCCGGTCGTCTGTCCGCCGGTCGCGATCGTGGCCCCATGCGCCACGGCATCCTGGACATGGCCTTTGACGACTTCGAGCTGCTGCTTGGTGACCAAGCCGCCGACATCCGTTGAGTACGAACCGTCGTCGGCCCCCTGCCTGATCGACTGGACGCGCTCGGTGAGCAGTGTGACAAACCGGGCATAGGCCGGTGCCTCGACGTAAACCCGCTCCACGGAGATGCAGGCCTGACCCGAGTTGAACAGTGCCGCCCACGCAATCCCGTTGGCGGCGCGGGAAAGATCGGCGTCGGCCAGGACAATGGCCGGGTCCTTGCCGCCCAGTTCGACGCCGCAGGGAATCAATCTTTCGCCCGCCCGCGCGGCGATGGCCCGTCCGGTCCTGGTGGAGCCGGTGAACTGAACCATGTCCACCGAGTCCACCACCGCTGCGCCAGTTGCACCAAGGCCGGTGACGCATCGGAACACCGGCGGTGCACCGATCTGTTCCCAGCCGCGGACGAGTTCGCATGCTGACAGCGGAGTGGCCTCCGAGGGCTTGACGACGACGGCCGCCCCGGCCAGCAGCGCCGTAACGGCGTCGACTGCGGGGATGAGTAAGGGGAAGTTCCACGGCGTGATCACCCCGACGACCGGGTGCGGACGGTACACCCTGATGAGTTTCTTGGTGGCGGTGAGCGGGCCGTGCGGGCGCAACTTCTTTGCGGCCAGGAACTTCCGGGCGCGGTCGGCGTAGTAGTTGATCACGTCGCAGGTGACCATGACCTCGAACGCGGCCTCGACGCGGGGCTTGCCGGTCTCGGCGGTCACGATATCGACGAGTCGCGATTCGTTGTCCAGAAGCCAGTTCCGCAGCGTTCGCAACCAGGCGGCGCGGCCGTCGGGCCCCAGCCCCTCCCAGGACGGCTGATGCAGGCGCAGTTCGTCCACGACCGCAGCCACCGCCTCGGCGGATTGCACGACTACTTCGGTACCCGCGGGTGACAGTTGATCGATGCTCACGAGGCGCTCCTCCATTGATGGGTGGCGTTGGCGAACCGCGCTATCTGCAGCAGCGCATCGCGCGTCTCGGGAAGCCACGTCCCGAGCTGATGCCAGGCGTGCGGAACTTCCGGGAAGACCTCGAGCCATACCGGTACTCCGGCCGCTCGCGCGCGTTCGGTCGCGCGCACCGAATCGTCACGCAGCACCTCGGCGTGTCCGGTCTGGAACAGCAGCGGTGGCAGTCCCGTGAAGTCACCGAACACGGGAGAGATCAGCGGGTCCGTCGCATCGATATCCGGTCGGTACCACCGCTTCAGGAATGTCAGCCCGCGGGCGCCCAGTGCAGTGTCGTGGCGGGCGTTGATGCCGATCGACGGGCTGGACCAGGAGAAGTCGAAGCCACCGCTGATCAAGACCGCGCCCGCAGGCATCGGCAGGAAGGCGTCGCGGGCCCGCTGCAACGTGACGAGGGCAGCGTTGGCGCCGGCCGACTCGCCCGCGATCATCAATTGACCCGGCTCTTGTCCGGTGTCCAGCAGTGCTTGATAGGCGTGTAGACAATCGTCGATCGCCGCGGGAAACGGGTGCTCGGGAGCCAGCCGGTAATCCGGAACGATGACGCGGGTCTGCAGGTCAGTCGCCAACCGCGACAGGAATCCGGTGTAGAGGCTGCGCGCGTACATCAGGAATCCACCGCCGTGCAGGTACAACACGGTGCGCCCGGGCTTTAACCGAGCGGGGTGGAATTCGCGCGTGGGCAGCCCGCCCAATTCCCCCTCGACGATCCGGCATCCCGGTGCGGGTCGGGTGAGCAGACCCGATGCCGCACCGGCCCGGTCGAAGAACGCGCGCATCCCGTGCAGGTCGTCGCGGTATCGGTGAAACGCCGATTGGGACGCCGCACGAACCACCGGATTGAACAGGCGCAGGGCGACGCTGCCCCGGTCCCCGTTCATCGAGACGTTGCGCCGAGGATGGTCACCGTCGCCACTGCCGCGTCGGGTCCCATGTAGCCTCCCGCGTTTTCTGCCACGGCGATCCGTGCGCCGTCGACCTGACGCTCGCCACAGTGGCCGCGGAGTTGCTCCGTGAGCTCGACGATCTGTGCTAGGCCGCTCGCGCCGATCGGGTGTCCCTTGCTTTCCAGGCCACCGCTGGTGTTGACGGGCAGCCTGCCCCCAATGCTGGTGTCACCCTTACGAATCATGTCCACGGCGCCGCCGGGCTTGGCCAGCCCGAGTTCTTCGAGCACGATCAACTCGGCGGGCGAGGTGGCGTCGTGGCATTCCAGCACGTCCACGTCGGCCGGGTCGATGCCGGCCCAGTCGAATGCCCGCTTCGCCACACCGGCCACGAGCTGCCCACCGACGCCGGGTTTCGACGCGCCGGTCATGGTGGCGAGCACCGTGATCGGCTCTGCTCCCCAACGCGCGGCGATGTCGGGCGTGGTCACGATGACCGCGGCGGAGCCGTCGCCGATCGGCGAGCACATCGGCAGGGTCAGCGGACCGGAGATCTTGCGCGCGGCCAGCACCTCTTCGAGAGTGAAACGGGTCCGGTACTGCGCCTTGGGATTAAGCGCACCGTGGTCATGGTTCTTGACCGCGACGCGGGCGAAGTCTTCCTGGGTGGCGCCGGTGCGGTCCATGTAGTCAGTGGCCGCTTTGGCGTAGACGTCCATGAAGACCGATTGGTTCCCGCCGTTAGCGCCGATCTCGGCGAAGATCTCCGTGAGGCGATCCTGGTCCAGGGCGCTGCCCATCGCGGCGAAGGTCAGCGCTTTGTCGGGGTGATAGAGCTTCTCGGCACCCACCGCCAGCGCAACATCGACGTAGCCCGACGCGACCGCCAGCCAGGCCTGATTGAGCGCCGTCGATCCGGAGGCGCAGGCGTTTTCGATGTTGATCAGCGGAATCCCGTTGAGGCCGGCTTCGCGCATGGCGTGCTGTCCGCGAACCGAGTGCTGACCCTGCAGAATTCCGGACGCGGTGTTGGCGTAGTAGATCGTCTCGATGCCCTTGTCCGAGTCGCCCATCCCGGAATCCTTGATGGCGGCCTGAACTGACTCGGCGACAAGAGATTTGATGCTGCGGTCCAGGAATTTGCCGAACGCGGTCATGCCGACCCCGGCGACCACAACGGTGCGGAGCGTTGCTTGGGAGGTAGTCATCGCGCCAGCACCTCCTTGCCGATCAGCTCGCGCGCTATCACGAGCTTCTGGATTTGTGGTGTGCCGTCGCCGATCATGCATCCGGACACATCGCGCAGCATCGCCTGCAACGGCATCTCGTCGGACCAGCCGACTTGGCCGTGCAGCACGATGCAGTCGCGGATCGCGTTGTGCGCGACCAGCGGTCCCCACCACTTCAGCATCGCGGCTTCAGCCGTGTGCGGTTGCCCCGCCATCCGCAATCCGAGAGCGTGATAGCCCAGCGCGCGAACCGCCGATACGTAGGTGCTGTGTTCGGCGATCACGAACGAGACGCCTTGATTGGCCGCCAACGGCCGGCCGAATGTCTGACGCTGTTTGGAGTATTCGATCGCCATGTCGATCGCGTGTTGCGCGGTGCCGATGTTCATCAGCGCGATCAGCGTTCGGGTCAGATCGAATTCGCGCATCACCATGCCGAATCCGCGTCCGATCTCACCGAGCACGTGAATGTCCGGCACGAACACATCGTCAAGGAAGATCGAGCCGCGGCCCAGCGGTTTGAAGCCGGGATCACGAATGGGCTGCGTGGTGACCGCGGGATCGGCCATGTCGACGAGGAACATCCCGATGCCCTTGCCGCCCGACCCGGGGTCGGTCTGTGCGATGACGATAGCGACATCGGCATGCACCGCCTGGGTGATCGAGGTCTTCTCACCGGAGATCCGCCAGCCGCCGTCGACCCGGGTGGCTTTCGTGCTCAGATTCGCCGCGTCCGATCCGGCTCCCGGCTCGGTCAGCGCGAGGCAGATGACGGCCTCGCCCGCGATACCGCGGGTGACCCACCGCTGCTTGACTTCGGCGCTGCCGTGCGCGGCGAGCAGGGCGTTGCTGGCATTCGCCGCGAACGCCAGGTAGGCGATCGAGGGGTCGGCGTAGGCGAGTTCTTCGACGGCGATACCGACGGCCAGCACGTCGCCGCCCTGGCCGCCCTCCGACTCGCTGATCAAGAGTCCGAGCAGCCCCGCCTCGCCCAGTTCACTGAACTCGTGGAGCGGGAACTTCTCGCTTTGCGACCGCTCCAGCATTGAGTCGGCGTAGCGCGATCGGGCCAGCGTCCGGACCGACTGCCGGAAGGCGAGGTGGTCCTCGCTGAGGGTGAAAGGGGCGTTCATCGTCGAAATCTCCTATCGTCCTTGGTAGATCGGGGTGCGTCGGGCGGCGAACGCCGCGATCCCCTCGGCAAAGTCTTCCGAGGCGCACTGCATGGCAAGGGCCTCGTGCTCGGTAGCGAGTGCGCTCCCAAGAGATTGATCGGGTGCGTCGTTGATCAGGTGCTTCATCCGACGCAGTCCCAGCGGGCTCTTTTCGGCCAGGCTGGCGGCGAGTTCGGCTAGCCGGGGCTCGAGCTCGTCCGGGTCGACGATCTCGCTGACCAGCCCCGCCAGCACCGGCGACGACGGCGGAAAGTGACCGCCGGTGAAGGCCAGATATTTCGCCATGTGTGGGCCCACGACCCGGGACAGCCGAACCGAGCCACCGGCGCCGGGAATCAGCCCGTAGTTCGCGTGCGCATCACCGATGCGTGCCGCGCTCGACGCCACCACAATGTCGCTCGCGAGCAGCAGCTCGAGTCCGCCGGCCAGCGCCAGACCGTTCACGCCAGCGATCACCGGTTGGGCAAGCGCGGCAAGCCGCTCGATGGTCCGGCCGGCGTAGGCGACGAATTCGACGACCTGGCTCGGATCGACCTCGCCGGCCGCGTTGGCGATAGCCTTCAGGTCAGCGCCCGCGCAGAATGCCCGGCCGGTACCGGTCAACACGACCACCCGGACGGATTCGTCGGATTCGATCTCGTCGAGCGCGAGATTCAGTTCCGTCAGCATGCCTGGGCTGATGGCGTTCATCGCGGCCGGGCGTTGCAGCCGTAGCCAAACAGTCGCTCCCATAGATTCTTTGGCGAGGGCGGGCAATAGGGTTGTTTCGGTCATGTCAGTTCACCGCTCGTTCGAGGCCCGCCCAGTAGGTGGCGCGGAGCACTTTCTTGTCGATCTTTCCGACCTTCGTCATGGGTAGTTGGTCGACCACCTCGATGGACTTCGGCGCGTGGTGCGGTCCTTTGCGCTGTTTGACGCTCGCTATCAACGCGGCGGTGTCCGGCGTGGCGCCGGGCCGGGGCACCACAAACGCCTTGACCGCCTCACCCCACTTCGGATCGGGCACGCCGATCACCGCGACCATCGAGACCGAGGGATCGTCGGCGAGCACGTCTTCAATCTCGCGGGGGTAGACGTTGAAGCCGCCGGAGATCACCATGTCCTTCTTTCGGTCGACGATGTGGAAGAAGCCGGTATCGCCGCGGAAAGCCATGTCCCCGGTGCGAAGCCAGCCGTTGCGCAGCACCTCGGCGGTCTCCGCGGGTCGCTTCCAGTACCCGGACATCACGGCCCGCGACCGCACGCACAGTTCGCCGACCGTTCCGTTCGGCACCGGCTGGCCGTCCTCGTCGAGGACGTCGACGAGCGCCCCGGCGACCGCGCGACCGCAGGACGTCCAGTTCTCCGGATCATGTTCGGAGGGCAGCAGACTGGTGGCCATGCCGACGCACTCCGTCTGTCCGTACCCCTGTAACAGGTTCGGACCGAACGCCTTTTGCGCCTCGTCGATGCGCGACGGCGACATCGGCGACGCACCGTAGACGACGGTCTCCAGCGAGCTCAGGTCGAACCGGTCGAGACCACCGTGATCGAGCAACGCGTACAGCACGGTGGGAATCGTGAACACATAGTTGATGCGGTGGTCTTGCACGGCGGCAAGCCACTGCTCGGCGTCGAAGCCCGTCTGCAGAACCACGGTGCCGCCACGCAGCAGCGTGGGCAGCAAGGGCAGCACACCGGCGTGGGTAATCGGAGTTGCGATGAGGGTCCGCGGGTCGACCGGCAGTCGCCAGGAGGCCGTCAGCGAGAACACCGCCTGGACCATTGCGCGGTGCGAGACCATGGCGGCCTTGGGCCGCCCGGTGGTGCCGCCGGTGTACTGCAGCCACGCGATGTCTTCTTCCTGCGCGTCGCCCGGGCTGAGCGTTTCCGGTCCAACCTGGCTGCACAGCGCCAGCAGGTCCTCTCCGGCGTCCGCGGGCCCCAGCGTGAGCAGATGCTTGACGGTGGTGGCCCGGGAGAGGATCTGCGCGCCGACTTCGGCGAACTTGGGATGCACGATGAGAATGTCGACCTCGGCGTCCTCGCACAGATCGACGTGGTCGTCGACGGATCCCAATGGGTGCAACCCCGTGTACATCGCACCGCTCAGGCAGATCGCTGCCTGCACCATCCAGACCTCGGGGGAGTTGACGCTGAGCGCGCCCACGCAGTCACCCTTGGTGATGCCCTTGTCCTGCAGCACCCTGCGGATGCGGCTGGTGATGTCGGCCGCTTCGGCGTAGGACACCCGGGAATCGCCTTGGATGAACGCCGTGCGATCGCCGTGCCGGGTCAGCGCTTCAACGATCAACGCGGAGTAGGAGATTCCGCTATCTGGTTCCGTCATGATTCCTCTTTGATGTGCAGGTCGTGGTGATCGCAAGCGCGGCGAAGCCGGGCGCAGCGGGTCACCACCATGAAGTCGCGGCTAGACATTGGGTAACCGGGCGCCGGCGTCGATCGACAACGTCGTCGCGTTGAGGTATCGGTTCTCGATGACGTGCATGACCAGTGCCGCGAATTCGGTGGGGTCACCCAGTCGCGACGGGTTGAGCGCGGTCGAGCCAAGGGCTTGAAGCACCTTGGGATCGACTCCGGCGAAGATGCCGGTATCGAACAGACCGGGCGCGATGGTCACCACGCGAATGCCGTACTGAGCCAGGTCGCGAGCGGCGGGAAGCATCAAACCGATCAGGCCGGCTTTGCTCGCGCTGTAGGCCGCCTGGCCCTTCTGGCCCTCGAACGCGGCGCCGGAAGACACATTGATGATGACCCCACGCTCGCCATCCAGGCCCAGCTCCGCGTTTCGGGTCATCAACTCGGTGCACTGCCGCATGACATCGAATGCGCCCACCAGGTTCACATCTATTACCCGCTGAAACTGCTCGATATCGAGCGGTCCGTTCTTTCCAAACACCTTCCCGGGATTGGGAATCCCCGCGGCGTTGACGCATATGTCGACGCGGCCGAATATGTCGGCGACGGCGGCAATGGCCGCGGTCACCGAATTACGGTTGGCCACATCCACCATCACGGGGGCGGCTGGTGCGCCGGCTTCCGCGGCAACCGATCGGGCCGCCTCGTCATTGCGGTCCAAGACCGCCACCCGGGCCCCGGCCTTCGCCAGGGCCAGTGCTGTGGCGCGGCCCAATCCCGACCCTGCACCCGTTACGACCGCAACTCGATCAACGATGTCCACTGCTTTCCGATCCTTCCGCCGTGGCTGTTGTCGTGACTGTTTACCAAACCAGTCACAATTGACTGTTTTTAAGCTAACACCAAATCTTTCGCAGGTCAACGATCGAGGCAACCCCGCCGCGAAACTGCATTCCACGACGGCCTTACTCGCGAAATGCGTCGACAGTTGCAGTCTCGCGGCGGAGTAGGGGCTATTGACCGGGCGCCCGGACCCTGCTTAACTTGCGTACATATAACAGTCAGAGCTGACTAGTTTCACGGGAACGGATCGACGTGGACATCTTGGAACGAGTGGGATTGGCCAAACGCACCGACCAGCTCGGTGCGGTGGCAATCAACGCAGCGCAGCTCCTCATGCACGGGGGGTTCGAGACGGGCGAGAAGGGCTCGCCATTCGAGGTGGTTGCCAAGGAGCCGATGTACCGGCTGCGCCGCTATTTCCCGGACAGCGACAGCACCGGGCGGCCGGCGGTGGTCCTCATCCCGCCGATGATGTTCGTGGCGGACGTCTACGACGTCTCCTCGTCGTCGTCGGCGGTGCGTGTGCTCCACGAGCACGGCGTCGACCCGTGGGTGGTCGACTTCGGCGCACCCGAGCATGAACACGGTGGGCTGCAGCGCACACTCGCCGATCACATCGTCGCGACCAGCGAGA
>Ga0302320_10016049_pt1 | contig 15338 bp, 12 predicted proteins | sample Bog_T0_3_FD_202130 | JGI IMG/M metagenome (GOLD analysis project Ga0302320, IMG submission 202130) | Peat permafrost microbial communities from Stordalen Mire near Abisko, Sweden - Bog_T0_3 | ecosystem: Environmental > Terrestrial > Soil > Wetlands > Peat | place: Sweden: Abisko, Stordalen Mire... | reverse complement strand
CAGTGTGAGGGTGCGCAGCGGTGTGTACAAGGTCTCTCCCAAGGAAAGCCTGAAACCCGATGAATATGCGTTCCTTGCCTCCAGCAACGTGGCCGGCAGCGCGACCGGCGGTACCGTGGTGATCTACGATTTCGGCGTGGACGCAAAGTAAAAGATCGCGTCGAATGTTGGGTGACCCAGCTCCCGCCTTTGGGCGCTGGGAGACCACCAACTTTTAGCTTCAGGTGTGTGTTCACCGCGGCAGGTGCGAGCGAACAGCGAGCGTTTGGCCCCACCGCGGGCGGCCCTGAATGATAGGGTATTTCTGACGGGCTTTCATGAATCGACGCACGCGCAGAACGCTCTGGATTGTCGCCGCGGTCCTGGTTGCATTGGCCGTGGCCATCTTTCTGCGCTCCAAGGCTCCGCCCGAGGCCGCGCGCCTTTTGCCTGAGGCGGATGGCATTATTTACTTCAATCTCAAGCCGGCCCGCGCCTTCTTCCACAAGGATCTGAAGCCGCCGCTGCGTGTGCCTGAGTACCAGCAGTTCATTGACGCCACGGGCATTGATTGGGAGCGCGATCTGGACCAGGCGGCCATCGCACTGCACCGCATGAGCGATCCCAGCGGACCCAACGGCCCCGTCGCTTACTCCATGGTTCTGGTGGGCAAGATCACCGGCAAGCGGCTGAACGACTGGCTGGACACTCACGCAACGGCACGGGAGTCCTACGCCGGGCACACTGTTTACTCGATTCCGTCTGAGAACCGCACCGTCCGCGTTGCCCAGATCGGTTATGACATGGTGGCCGTCTCCAACTTTCCGACCCCGGAGATGATTCACTCAATGCTCGACCGCCATTCGACGGCAGCCTTGCCGCTGGCCAACTCGATGCTGCTGCGCCAGTACTACCATGAGGTGCCGCTGCTCTCTCAGGCCTGGGGCGTGGGCCAGATCGGGCTGCCGTTTGTGGATGAGCGCGGCGGCTCGATCAGCGTTCTGGGCTGGTCGCTGCCGCTGCAGGCCGATTCAATTATCGTCGCCAGCCTGACGCCGGCCCTCTCGCTGGGCGGCGCGCTGAATTTAAGGATCGAAGAGATTGCCCCCAGCGAAGCCAAAGCCGCCAGCCAGACCGCCTCGCTCAATTTATTGCTGATGATGGCGCGCGGCATTGCCGTCCCACTGGCAGACGACCCCGCCAACATCAGCTTCAAGGAACTGCTGAAGACCGCCGTCGTAAACCAGGAGCGCGACCGGGTGGTGCTCACGGCCACCGTCTCGCGATCAATCTTCACCACCACAGCCGCTGCCCAGCCGGGGAATTCCGTACCCCAATAGTCTACTGACGCCGTGCTTGACACGCCTTCATGGCCTGCGGAAAAGGCCGGAATAGGGCGGTGTGAATGACCTTGAGCGGGTACATTGGCATGGGCAATTCGGAGGCATGTCGGAGGCTGATAAAATCGAGTGAGTTTCGACCGGAGAGAGTTGCCCGTGACCTCATCTCAGCTTTTGCCTAATCCGAAGACCATCCCGCTCACCTTTCAGGAGCTTTTGTTTCGTCTGCAAGGCTTTTGGGCCGAACGCGGCTGTGTGCTGCAGCAACCCTATGACGTTGAAGTGGGCGCGGGCACCATGGCGCCTGAAACTTTTCTGCGTGTGCTGGGGCCGCGTCCTTACAAGGTGGGCTATGCGCAGCCCTCGCGCCGCCCCGCCGACGGACGTTACGGCGAAAATCCCAACCGGCTCTTTCGCCACACGCAGTTTCAGTTAATTCTGAAGCCGCCGCCGGTGAATGTGCAGGAGCTCTACCTGCAATCGCTGGAAGCTATTGGGATCGACCTCAGCAAGCACGATCTGAAGTTTGAAGAAGATAACTGGGAGGGTCCGACGGTTGGCGCATGGGGCGTGGGCTGGCAGGTGATGATGGATGGCATGGAGATCACCCAGTTCACTTACTTCCAGCAATGCGGCGGTCTGGATCTGGACCCCATCTGCGCCGAGCTGACTTATGGGCTGGAGCGCCTGTGCGCCTTTATGCAGGATGTGGATTCTGTCTATGACGTGGTGTGGGCGCGCGATCCCGATACAGGCGCGGTGGTCACTTATGGCGACGTGCGGTTGGCCGAGGAGTTGCAATACTCGGTGTATAACTTCGAGAGCGCCGATGTTAGTAAGCTGTGGGAGCATTTTAATCTTTACGAGGCTGAGGCGCAGACGCTGCTGACGCAGGCCAACGGGCTCTTTGCAAATGCCGAGGCAAGTGTTGTGGAGAAGCGGCGCTTTCCTATTATGTCCACCTATGAGCTGGCGCTGAAGTGCTCAAACCTCTTCAATCTTCTGGATGCGCGCGGAGCGATCAGCGTTACCGAGCGGGTGGGGATGATTGGGCGCATACGCAATCTGGCGGTGGGCGTGGCCAAGGCGTACGCCGCGCAGCAATCAGGGTAACCGGAGGGAGCAGGGGCCTTCAGGCCCCTGACAAATGCAAGAAACAAATCGTGGGCTTTAGCCCCGGATTTTCTGATCTCTGATTCCTGACCCCTGTATGCAGAAAGAACTTATCGCTATGGCAGATTTTTTGTTGGAAATAGGGCTGGACGAGGTTCCGGCTCGCATGATTGCCGGGGCCGAGGCCGAGTTGGGCCGCCGTGTCACTGACCTGCTCACGCGCGAGCGGCTGCTTGCGGACGGGGCCAAAGTGACCACTTACTCGACGCCGCGGCGGCTGGCCGTGCTGGTTGAAGGTGTGCTTGTGAGTCAGGCCGACAGCGAAGAGCAACTGACTGGCCCGTCGTGGAATGTGGCCTTCAAAGATGGCGCGCCGACCAAGGCGGCTGAGGCTTTCGCAAAAAAAGCTGGCGTTGCGGTTGCGGCTTTGGAAAAGGTGACCAACGCCAAAGGCGAGTATGTTGGCGCGACGGTGAAGCGGTTGGGCCGCGCGGCTTCGGAGCTACTGGCGACTGAATTGCCCAAGGAAGTTCTGGGCCTTTATTGGGCCAACAATATGTACTGGCGCGCGGGCAAGCCGGAGCGCTTTGTGCGGCCCATCCGCTGGATTGTCGCGCTGCTGGATTTGGCTGTGGTGCCTTTAGAAATTGCCGGAATTCAGGCGGGCAATGCGAGCCGCGGGCATCGTGTACTGCATGGCTCGGCTGCGGTTTTGATGGATCAACCGACGGATTATGTGGAGGCATTGCGCAAGGCTTTTGTAAACGTCGATGTGGCCGCGCGCAGGCAGTCGATTCGCAAGGCTCTGGATGCGGCGACGCGCACCGTTACAGGCGCGCGCTGGCGTGAAGATGAGCCGTTGATCGAGACGGTGGTTCATCTTACCGAGTGGCCTACAGTCATACTCGGTAACTTCGAGACCGAGTATCTTGACCTTCCTGAAGAAGTGTTGGTCACCGTGATGCGCGACCACCAGAAGTACTTCGCCGTCGAAGGACCGGACGGCAAACTCCTGCCGCACTTTCTCACCGTGCTGAACATTCAGGTGGACGCGGAAGGCGAGGCCGTTATCCGCCACGGCAACCAGAAGGTACTCCGCGCCCGCTTCAAGGATGCGCGCTTCTTCTGGGAGTTCGACCAGAAGATTTCATTGCAAGACCGAGTCGAGAGTTTAAAGAATGTGACTTTCCAGAAAGAGTTGGGAAGTTATTTCTGGAAGACGGAGCAGAATTTAGTAGTTGTTCGAGCTTTGGCCGCGACGATTAAAGGCGCGGGCGTTGACTTGGACGTGGGCTCGCTGATCAAGGCCATCGAGCTGGCAAAAACTGATCTTACCACCGAGTTAGTGAAGGAATTTACCGAGTTACAGGGAGTTATCGGCGGGCTTTACGCAAAGGCGCAAGGGCTCGGCCAGAATGTAGCGCAGGCGATCTACGATCAGTACAAGCCAGCTTCTACAGAAGACGCAATTCCAAAGACGCCAGAGGGCCAACTGCTCGGCCTTGCCGACCGCATTCAGACCATTAACGCGATGTTCGGCATCGGCAACGCTCCGACAGGCTCGAAAGATCCCTTTGCGCTGCGCCGCGCCGCCAATGCGATCGTGAAGATTCTTGCTGAATCCGATCTGCCGCTCACGCTGGGCGATGTAGTCCGCGCGAGTAGCGTTGAAGGCGCGAATGGCGAACAGGTTGCGGCCTTCCTGCGCGAACGCCTGAGCTTCTTCCTGAAGGACGTCCGCGGTTTTGCCTACGATGTGGTCAACGCCGTGCTCGCCGCCGGAGCCGACGATGTGCGCGATGCGATTGCCCGCGCCAAAGCTCTGACCGAAGCCCGCGAGTCTGCGGATTTCGCCGCGATTTCCGCGGCCTTCAAGCGCATCAAAAACATTCTGCGCCAGGCGGAGGAGAAGGGATTTGCGCTCGGTTCGCCAAAAGATGTAACGCTTGCTCCGGAGGCGCAGCAGCTTGCCGATGCAGCCGCGCTGCTGGCTCCCGAAGTGGCCGCGCTGCGCAAGTTGCGTTTCTACGGGCAAGCGCTAGAGGCCATTGCCACGCTGCGTCCGGTGGTCGATGCTTTCTTTGACAAGGTCATGGTTCTCGATCCCGATCCGGCGATTCGCGGAGCGCACCTGGGCCTGATCGACGAGGTGCTGCGCGGCTTCAGCGGCATTGCGGACTTCAGTGAAATTGTGACTGGATGAAGGTGAGTTACCTTCTCCTTGCTGGTTGAGGTCCGTGGTGCCCCACCCATTCCGCGATGAGACTGCGGAATGGATGGGGCACCCAGCTTTTGTGGAACCTTGGCGTTCCCGATACGGTGTGAGTGCTTCGACTGCATCCTCGGCTCCGTCCCCGCGTCTACAATTAGAAGAGATGGCCGACACGCTTTATCTGAGTTTGTGGTACCCGAATCTGCGGCTGGCTGCGCTGGCTGAGAAGCTGACGGCGGTGCTCTCAGCCTTTGCGCGGCACGGTGGCGAAGAGCGCGTCTACGCGGCTACGGTTTGGCCGGTGAGTTGGAGTGAGCCGCCGGTCTTTCAGCAGGTTTATGGGCGCAGGCTTGGAGCGCCAGCCAGCGGTGATCAGGCCGCCAAACTGGGCGCCGATCCTGCCTTTGCCGTTGAAGAGGCGTTGGAACTGCTGCATGAGGACTTTGCTTACGAGTTTCAGATTGGGTGGATTTTGTGGGAGCTGGAAGAGTTGGCCCCACCGCAGGTGGCACGCTGGGTGCGCGCTTCGCGGCTGGTTCGGGTGACGGGCTTTGGGCCGCTCTTCGATGAAGGCGCTTACGAGGCCGACGGGCATATCCGCATCGATTTTGGCTCGGATGCGCCTTTCCTGGAAGAAGAGTTGGAGCTGGACTCGGTGGCCGCGCGGCATGTGGAAGAGAATGTACGGCAACTGATCGATCTGACCGCGGGCGTGGAAAAAACCTCTGGCGCAACGGCGCGGCTGCTATGGAGCGAGTTGGGCGAGAGTCTGGCGCAGCGGCTGGCGGCGCGGCTTCAGTTGCGGCTCGGGGGGGCCAACTGACCGTGCACTTCACCATCAAGCGGCTGCGGATTCTGATTCTGGCCGGCGTGTTTCTGCTACTTTCCGCGCTGGTAATTTTTCTAGCCGTGGGCAAGTGGAAGAACCCCTTCAATCGTCGCGACCTGCCGGCGCGCCTGGGAATGGAAATTCAGCAAGAGGCCAATGGCGTGGACTACACGCAGGCCCATGGCGGGCACACGCTCTTCAAGATTCACGCGTCGAAGGTGGTGCAGTTGAAGAAGGGCAACGCGGTGCTTCACGATGTGAAGATCGAGCTTTACGGCGAAGACGGCACCCGCGTGGATCGCATCGAGGGCAGTGAGTTTGAGTACGACAAGAAGGCGGGCACGGCCGTAGCCGCCGGGCCGGTGGAGATTACGCTGATGCGTCCGGGAGTTGCGCCATTGATTGCTCCCAAGGCCGCGGTAAGCCATGCGGTTGGCGAGAAGCGCAAGGGCGCGCCGGTGGCGACGGCTGCCGAGACGGCCGCGCGCGGCGAGATTCACGTGAAGACGAGTGGGCTGACCTTCGACCAGAAGAGCGGAGTGGCCAGAACCAGCCAGCATGTGGATTTCTCGATGGTGCAGGGCAGCGGCAGTTCGATTGGCGCGACCTTCGACTCACAGCAAGGATTGCTGGTGCTGGACCACGCCGTCGAATTGGCTGCGTTACGCGGCGCAGAGACAGTGCGGATTCATGCACAACATGCGGAGTTCGACCGTGACGACCGTATCTGTCGGCTCCATGCCGCAACGGCCGATTATCAGGGCGGGCAGGCCGTCTCCACTGATGCGAAGATTCTCTTCCGCGACGATGGATCGGCGGTGCGGCTGGATGCAATGAACGGCTTTACACTGACCACGGAGACCGGTAGCCACCTGGCGGCGCCGTCTGGATTTATGGACTTCGATGAGAAGAATCGGCCGCGCCACGGCCATCTGGAGGGCGGAGTGGCGATGGACTCAAGCAGTCAGAGCGAAGGCCGGCAGCGGCAGATGCACGGCAGTGCGCCTAAGGCGGAACTGGAGTTTTCAGCGCTTGGCCACCTGCGCCGCGCGCGCCTGGAGCGCGGCGTGGCGATCGACAGCGAGGAGCAAAGCGCGCAGACCGGGCAGCAGCGGCGGTTGAGCCGCCACTGGCGCTCGCCGGTTGCAGAGATCGACTTTCGTGATACCGGCCATGGGCAGATCAAGCCGGGCGCGGTGCACGGCAGCGGCGGCGTTGTAATCACCGGCGCGAGCCAGTTTGGCGCGGGGCCGGTTGCGCCCTTCCACCTTTCCGCCGACGATGTGACAGGGGAATTCGATTCCAATTCGGCGCTGACATTGATGAATGGAACCGGCCACGCGAGCCTGGAAGAAACCACTGCGGCGGGAGCGCGTCAGATGACGAGCGGGGACCGGATCGAGGCGCATTTTGCGGCTTCTGGGTCGGGCGCAAAGGCTGGGCCGAAGGCTGGCCAGGAAGCCGAAGCGCAGATTCAGTCGGCCAGCGTTGAAGGCCATGTTCTGCTGACGCAAACGCCCGCGGCCAAGCCGGGCGCGCCGCCACCGTCCACGCTGCGGGCCACTTCTGGCCGGGCGGATTATCAAGGTCAAGGGGAGTGGCTGCACCTGACTGTCTCGCCGCGCGTGGAAGACGGCGCCGTGCAGCTTACCGCGGACAAGCTGGATCTTTCGCGGGCTTCGGGCGATGCCTTTGCGCACGGCGATGTGAAGGCTAGCTGGACGGATGCAAGCGCGGGTGGGGGAAAAAATTCAGGTGGCCAAAGCGCAGTGGCGTTGGGCGGGCAAGGGCCGGCTCATGCGGTTTCAGCGGAGGCTCAGTTGCGGCAGGCCACCGGCGAGGTCACCTTCCGAGGCCATGCGCGCCTGTGGCAGCAGGCCAACTCGGTTGCTGCGCCGGAGATTGTACTGGACCGTGTGCGGGAGACGCTGGTGGCGCACACGACGAATGCCGCCGAGCCGGTGCTGGCAGTGCTGTTGAGCGCGTCGGTCTCGGGGCCGGGCAAAGACGCCGCAAAGACAGATCAGCTTACTGTGATTCGTGTGCGCGGAGGCGACCTGAAATACTCAGACGCCGAGCGCAAGGCGTCGATGCGGGCCGGAGTTCTGGGCTCAGTAATTGCCGCGACCGGCACGGCGACCTCGAGTTCCAATGAAGTAGAGGTCGCGCTGTTGCCGGCGGGAAGCCACGCGGGCAAAAATGCGGGTCAGGCCCAGGTGGAGCGTATGACGGCTCGGGGTGGCGTTGTTCTAACCTCTGAAGGCCGGCGCGGAACCGGAGAGCAGTTGGTCTACACCGGCGCGACCAACGAGTACGTTCTCACCGGAACCGCTTCCACGCCGCCTGAAATCACCGATCCGGCACGCGGAACCGTCACTGGCGAGGCGCTGATCTTCCGTGGTCGCGATGACAGCGTCAGTGTGGAAGGCGGCGGACGGAAGACCACGACCGAGACCACCGCGCCCAAGTGACCTCTGTCGGCAACTCGCGCAGAGTGAAATGTATGAGCGCCGCATCCCTTGCGCGCGTCTACTGAATGAGGCCGAAGCATTCACAGAAGAGCGGGCCGAAGCTGGTAACCTTAAACTTGAGAAGAACGCCCTGGGAGAGCCGGAGATTCTGGTCTCGTTCCCTCGGGCCACCCGGCGGGCAGAGGCATGGCGGAGTTCGTAATCAAATTGGCCGACGAGCGCGGCCGCGTGCAGGAGCAGGTGCAGACGGCGGCAACCGCCGAGGAGCTGCGCGCCCGCTTCATCCACGCCGGCTACCACGTCTTTTCCGTCAAGACTCGCTCCGGTTTTGGCATACTGAAAAGCGGCAAGGTCAAGCTCGAACCGTTTCTGATCTTCAACCAGCAATTCCTCACCCTGATCCGCGCCGGGCTGCCGATTCTGGGCTCCATCCAGATGCTGGCCAAGAATCAGAAGAACCAGCATTTTGCCTCGCAGTTGGACGATGTGGCCGCGCGTGTGAAGACCGGCGATGCGCTGAGTTCCGCATTTGAAGCGCAGAGCGGTTTTCCCATCATGTACACGACCACGTTGCTGGCCGGCGAGCGGTCGGGCAACTTGCAAGAGGTGCTGGAGCGCTACGTCAGCTTTCAACGCATCTCGCTCACCTTCCGCAAAAAGCTGCTGGCCTCGCTGATCTATCCAGGAGTGCTGCTGACGCTGGTGGGCGGGTTGATGTTCTTCATGTTTGTCTTTGTGGTGCCGCAGTTTGCCGTGCTCTATGACCAGATGGGCAACAAGCTGCCGGCGATGACAATGGACCTGCTGGCATTCGGCAAATTTCTCAACCACAACATTCTCTGGATACTTCTGGGAATGGCGGTGGCCGGCTACGGCAGTTACCGCTTCTCGATCACTGAACGAGGCCGCGACTTCATTGACGGAGTCCGCATCAAGCTGCCGATCTTCGGCAAAATCTGGCTTAAATATCAAGTTGCGCTTTTTGCGCGCACACTCTCGACGCTGCTCACCGGCGGCCTTTCGCTGGTGCCGTCGCTTGAAACCGCGGCCCGCTCCATCTCTTCCCGCAGGGTTTCCAGGGCCGTGATGAGTTCCATTACAACCGTGCGCGAAGGCAAGCCACTGGCCGATGCGCTGATTCAGACCAAGGTCTTTCCCGACCTGGCCGCGGAGATGATTTCCGTCGGCGAGCAGACCGGCGCGCTGCCGCAGATGCTCAACTCCGTGGCGGAATTTTTCGAGGAGGACGTGGCTACGGCGCTCACTGCCTCGCTGGCTCTGATCGAGCCGGCGATTCTTATCGTGATGGGCATTGTCGTCGTCTTCATTCTCATTTCGCTTTATCTGCCGATCTTTTCGCTGGGTCAGGCAGGCGGAGGTCAGGGGTAAATCATGGCAACGGGCACAACCCTCGCAGTTCCACTTCTGGCCGGTCAGGACGAACGCTCCCAGGCCGAGTCTCTGGCGCGCCGCTATCACGCCGAGTTTGTCGATTTGAAGAACTTCAAGATTCAGCACGAACTGCTGCGCACGGTTCCGGTCGAGCTGATGTTCCGCTATAACTTTGTGCCGATCGAGCAGCAGGGCGATGCGCTGGTGATTGCCGTCAGCGATCCATCGCGGCTGATGATTCTGGACGAGATCTCCGGCCTGCTGGCGCACCGCATCATTCCCCGCGTGGCGACGCTTTCTCAGATCACCGATCTGCTGAAGAAGACCGAGCAATCGCAGCGCGTTCTGGATGAAGCCAGCGAAGGTTTGACCTTTGATGTGCTCACCGGCGAAGAGAATGCCGATGAGAATATCTCGATTGAAAAGCTGACCAGCGAAGAAGACATCAGCCCCATCATCCGCCTGGTTGACACGACCATCTTCACAGCTTTGGAACGCCGCGCCTCGGATATTCACATCGAGACCTACGACGATTCCGTGCATGTAAAGTACCGCATCGACGGTGTGCTGCAAGAGGCGATGGCGCCGATTGCGCGCGAGCATCACTCGACGATTCTCTCACGCATCAAGATCATGAGCGAGCTGGATATTGCCGAGCGCCGCGTACCGCAGGACGGCCGTTTTCGGGTTCGCTACAAGACCCGCCTGATCGACTTCCGCGTCTCCATCATGCCTACGATTCACGGCGAAAACGCCGTGCTGCGCGTACTGGACAAGGAGTCGATGAGCGAAAAATTCCACAAGCTTACGCTCGATGTGGTCGGCTTTGCCGACGAGGATCTGAAGCGCTTCCGCCGCTATATTCGCGAGCCTTACGGCATGGTGCTGGTCACCGGACCCACCGGCTCCGGCAAGACGACGACGCTGTATGCGGCGCTCAACGAGATCAAGAGCGACGAAGACAAGATCATCACCATCGAAGACCCGGTCGAGTACCAGATTCGCGGCATCACGCAGATTCCCGTCAATGAGAAAAAGGGCCTAACCTTTGCCCGCGGCCTGCGCTCGATTTTGCGCCACGACCCGGACAAGATTCTGGTCGGCGAAATTCGCGACAACGAAACGGCGCAGATTGCCATCAACTCGGCGCTGACTGGGCATCTTGTGTTTACGACAGTCCACGCCAACAACGTCGTCGATGTGCTGGGCCGTTTTGTGAACATGGGCGTCGAAGTTTACAACTTTGTCTCCGCGCTGAACTGCATTCTTGCGCAGCGTCTGGTGCGCACCATCTGCGAGCACTGTTCGCGGCCGGTCACGTACACAGAAGCAGAATTGATTGCCAGCGCCATGGATCCGGACGAGTGGAAGGGCTTCGAGTTCCATGAGGGCGCAGGCTGCATGGAGTGCGGCGGCACTGGCTATCGCGGCCGTACCGCGATTCACGAACTGCTGGATCTGACCGATCCGATTCGTGAATTGATCCTGGCCAAGAAGCCCACCTCCGAAGTGCGCAAGCTGGCCCAGAAGGAAGGCATGAGCTTCCTGCGCGAGTCGGCGCTGGACCGTGTCCGCCGCGGCTTCACCACGCTCAAAGAGATCAACAAGGTTACGTTCATCGAGGCGTCAAGATAGTGAATTCGATTCTCAGCAAGCACGGTTCTCAGCCCGGCGCGCGTCCGCCGGCGGCCGTCGAACTCTCGCCGCAGGGCGTTCTCGCCGCCGCCACGCCCGCTCCGGGGCAGCCGGCGGTCTACGCCTTTGAGCCGCTGCGGGAGGGTGCGCTGATTCCCGGCATTGGCGAGCCCAATCTGCGCGCGCCGGAAGTTGTTGCCAACGCCATTCGCGCGGCACTCGGCCAGGTCTCGCCGCGCACTCGCGCCATCACGCTCGTGGTGCCAGACACCGTGGTCCGCGTCTTCGTTTTGGACTTCGACTCGCTCCCACTCAAGCCCGCCGAGGCCATCCCCGTTCTTCGCTTCCGCTTGCGCAAGATGGTTCCCTTCGAGGTGGAGCACGCAGGGTTGAGCTATCAGGTTCTTGTCGAGAGCCGCACCGAATGCAAGGTGCTGGCCGCTGTGCTGCCCGGCCCGATACTGGCCGAGTACGAAGCCGCCGTGCGCCAGGCCGGCTTTGAACCCGGAGCCGTGCTGCCCACCAGCCTTGCCGCTCTGGGTGCCATCGATTCAGTCGATCCGATTTTGACCGCCAACCTGGGCGCGGTCGCGCTGACCACTTCGATCACGCACGGCCAGGATTTACTGCTCTATCGCACCCTCGACCTGCCCGAAGACGATGAAGCCCGCCTGGCCGAGGTGCAGCGCGGCATCGCCGTGGCCGCGGCTTATTATGAAGACAAGCTGGGTGCGCCTCCGCAACTGCTGCATTACGCCGGCATTGGCGCGGGCGGCGAGAGCGCGGCCACGGATTTTGCCCACTGGATCTACGCGCCGGAAGACGTTGCAATCCCTGTTGTCGATCTTGCACCGCGGCCGGAGACTGGCGCGGTTACATCCTTGAGTGAGTCGATGAGTCTGGCCGGCGTTCTGGGCGCGCTGGCGGGGGCGGCCTGAAACTATGCGCATTACACTCAATCTCGCCACTCGCCCCTACGCCGATCTTAGACCGGCCCTCAAACGCTTGCGCATCGGCATGGCCGTGCTCTTTGTGCTGGGCGGCGGCTTGCTGCTGGGCCTGCGCGCCGTGCATCAAAAAGCGGAAGAGGCTCGCGCTACTGAGCAAAAGGTCCAGGCCAAGATCGACGCCATTCAGCGCGAGCGTCAGGGCTATCAGGATCTGATGCGCCAGCCGGCCAACGCCGATCTGCTGACTCAGGCCGCCATGCTGAACGGCCTCTTCGACCTGAAGACTTTTTCCTGGACCCTCGCCATGGAAGACCTGGAAGTCGTTCTGCCGGGCGGTGTGCAGGTGACCACGCTGGAGCCGGTGCGCGACGCCAAGACTGGCAGCATTACTTTGAAATTGCGCGTGGTGGGCCCGCGCGACCGCGCCGACGATCTGGTGGTGAATCTGGAACACTCCAGGCATTTCCTGCTGCCGCACATCGTGGGCGAAAGCTCGGAATCGACCGGCAACGGCGGCGCAAATGAGCGGCTTGAGCCGGTCAGCGCGTCGAATAGATTCAGCTTTGAGCTAGCCGCCGAATACAATCCGGCTGTCCCGCTGGAACATGCCGCAAAGCCCAAGCCGGAGCAGGAAAAAAGCACAACGCGTTCAGACGCGCCAATCAAGAAGCCAATGGCCTCCGGCGCAAATGCCATTCCGAACGCGCCACGGCGGCAGGCTGCGCCGGTGAATCTGCCGATTCCACCGGCTCCGATCATGCACCGGCCCGGTCCGCCGATGCAGCAGCCTGGCCCTCCCTACTATTCAGGCCCAGTTCGGCCAGGCCCAATTCGACCGCAATCCGGCCTGCCTCCAGACGCCAATCCTCAGACCATCCCGCAGACCAACTTGCAAAAAGGAGGCCCGCGATGAACAGCCCTAGCACACCATCGCTCTGGCGGGAGCGCCTCACCTCGCCGCTCACCTGGCATTTTGTGGGCTTTGGCATTCTGCTGGTCGCCGTCGTCGTGCTTTCCGTGCGCTTTGGCCTGGATTGGGTTGCTACCAACGGCAGCTCAACCGACGCGCTGCAAGCCAAGGAATTTCAGTTGAAGGCGCTCGACATGCAGACCGCTCCGCTGCGCGGCCTTGACCAGCGCGTCAAAGACTCGCGGGAGCAGGTGCAGCATTTCTACTCCAAGCGCATCTCGCCCAACTACTCGTCGATCGACCGCCGCATCGGCGAGCTGGGCGTCAGCTCCGGTGTGCGCCTGGGCCGCGTGCAATACTCGCAGGGCGCACCCGGCTCCTACCTCACGGAAATCTCGCTTGATGCTGGCATTACCGGCAGCTACCCGCAGATCATGCGCTTTGTCAACGGCCTGGAGCGCGATGAGATCTTCTTCGTCATCCGCGCCATGTCGCTTACCGGCCAGCAGGGCGGCATGGTGAATCTGCGCCTGCGCGTCTCCACCTGGCTCAGGCCCGCGGACGCGGCAGCCAGCGGATTGCCGCCCATGCCATTGCCTGGCCAAGAGCCTGGCAAAGAATCCGACGGGGCCGCAAAGCCCCAGGGAAAGGAGGGTGAATAGCCATGGCCCTCCAAAAAGGAACGGAAAACAAGAAGCAGGTTTACATTTTCATCGCCCTCAGTGTGGTGGTCGTTTGCGTTGGCGGTTATGAGATCAAGGACAATTTTTTCTCGAGCGCTCCCACGCCCGCGACGCCCATTGCGGCTATTCACACCACGACCGCCCTGACGGCTCCGGCTGCAACGCACACAGTGACGCTGGTCGGAGGCGTGGAGGCGCAGAAGCTCTCCAACGCCGGTATCGATCCGGCGCTGCATCTGGACAAGCTCGCCCTCAGCGAAGATGTGGAGTATCTGGGCACGGGCAGGAACATTTTCTCCGCCGAGTCTGTGCCCGAGCCGGTGAAGATTGAGAGTCCGGTTGCCAGCGCGCGCCCTGGCCAGACAGGTTATGTGCCGCCCTCCGTCAACGTGCCGGAGATACCCAAGCCGCCGGTCATCGATCTCAAGTATTTCGGCTACACCCAGGCCAAGGACAAATCCTTTCAGGCATTTTTTGTTCACGGGGATGATATTTTTATCGCCCGCACTGGCGAGATAGTCGATCACCGCTACAAGGTGGGCGCAATTCTGCCGCTCAATGTGCAGGTCACCGATCTGGGCTACAACAACACGCAGACGCTGCAATTTCAGGCGAATTGAAAAGCAGATTGCAGATTACAGATTACAGATGACAGGTTTCAGATGACAGATGACTTACAAATGACGAAGCCCTCCCCAACCCGCCGCCCCAAGCCCTCTGAAGAGGGGTACATGCTGATTGCGGTCATCTTTCTGGTGGCGCTGCTGACCATCGCGCTCTCCGTGGCGCTGCCCAAAATTTCCAAGCAGATTCAGCGCGACCGCGAGTTGGAGACGATGAATCGCGGCAAGCAATACATGCGCGCCCTACGGATGTATTACACGAAATTCGGTGGCTATCCCACCAACGTCGATATGCTCGTCAAGCCCGTCAACAACATCCGCTTCCTGCGCAAGAAATATGCCGACCCCACCACCGGCAAGGAGGATTGGAAGCCGATTCCGGTGGGCATGAACAAGGCGCCGACGGTGATGGGCTTCTTCGGCCAGCCGCTGGGCGGCACTGGCGGCTGCGCGCAGAACGTGATGGGCGGAGGCACCGGCACTTCGACCGGCACACAATCCAGTTCACTGACCGGCTCCTCGTCTTCCAGTTCCGGCTTTGGAACGACAGACTCGTCGACCACCGGCAGCGCGGGCTGCGGCACTTTGGGCCTGACTCAGAGCACCGGCACACCCAACTCAGACGGAACCACCACTACCGACCCGAATGCTGCCAATGCCTCCGGCACATCCACCACCTCCGGCTCGACGACCGGCCAGCTCGGGCAGATTGGCGGCGGACCGATTATGGGCTTTTCTCCCAACAGCCCCAAGAAGTCCATCATGGTCTACAAGACCAAGAGCCATTACAACGAGTGGGAGTTTGTCTACGACCCGATCGCCGAGAAGTTGCTGGCGGCGGCGGGCATGGGTGGAGGCGGAACAGGCCTGCCCGGCAGTGGTCTTAATGGCCTGAGCAGCAACAGTCCGAACAATACCAACAATACCAACAACAACTCTGGAAATGTGAACAACAGCCCAAACTGGTCCCCCAACGGCAACCTTGCCGCTCCTCAGTAGCCGCGTGGGTGTTTTGCTCTTCGGACGAGTTTTCCATCTCATGGCTCTAGGAACCGGGAAGAAACAAGCGTGGGCCGGGAGGCCGACGCTACATTTGGTGAGGGCAAAGAGAAATCAGGCGGGAAAACGGTGAATTTTGGGTTAAAGCGAAGGTATGGCGAACAATAAATGAGTGAACTAGATCAATTAAATGAATGACTTA
>Ga0302320_10016048_pt1 | contig 15338 bp, 11 predicted proteins | sample Bog_T0_3_FD_202130 | JGI IMG/M metagenome (GOLD analysis project Ga0302320, IMG submission 202130) | Peat permafrost microbial communities from Stordalen Mire near Abisko, Sweden - Bog_T0_3 | ecosystem: Environmental > Terrestrial > Soil > Wetlands > Peat | place: Sweden: Abisko, Stordalen Mire... | reverse complement strand
TTCTATCGCCCTTCAGGGCCTCCAGTCGATTCCCGGGGGGAGTGCGGAGGTCGTCGAGAGAGCTTGCCCCATCGATCTGGTCGAGTTTGCGCTGGGCTGTTGTTCGGATGCTTGCCCAACGCCTGCCGGAACCCGATTCGTAGAAGTCCCTTGCCGAGGCGTCTTTGAAGCTCTGAATCATCCAAGATCAGAGTATACCGCGAGGCGTTATATGTAAAGCGGTAGATTGGTTGCGGGCACTTCAAAGATCGCTCCGCCCTCGTCATTCGCGGCGGTGGTATTCTTAAAGCAGTTGAGGGAATATAGCCTCGCACTTTCACATCAAGTCAGGTCAAAAAGCATGTCGTTGAACGATCTCGAATTCGCATATGCTCCGGTGCGCGACCAAACGCGCGACCTGCGGGAGTATCTTTGACCCGGCTCGCATCCGCAAAGAACTCGCAGACATAGAAACCAAGCTCGCCGATCCTGCTCTCTGGAACGACCCCAACGCTTCCAAGCCGCTGATGCGGGACCGCAAGCGCCTGGAGACCATGGTGGCCGACGACGAGCAGCTTGTCCGCCGCGCAGAGGACATCGAAGCCTACTTCGAGCTGGCCAAGGAAGGCGAAGACGTTCTTGCCGATCTTGAACAGAACATCAAGTCGCTTGCCGCCTTCAACGAGGCGCTTGAGGCCAAGACGATGCTCAACAGCGAGGTGGATCCGCTCAACGCCATTGTCACGGTGCACCCCGGCGCCGGCGGCACCGAGAGCCAGGATTGGGCGGAGATGCTGATGCGCATGTACCTGCGCTGGGCTGAGCAGCAAGGCTTCAAGACCGAGATGAACGACTACCAAGATGGCGAGGAAGCGGGCATCAAGTCAGCCACCTTCACCATCACGGGCGAATATGCCTTTGGCCAGTTGGCGGGCGAAAGCGGCGTGCATCGCCTAGTGCGCATCTCGCCGTTCGACTCCGCAAAACGCCGCCACACGTCGTTCGCTTCGGTTTATGTTTCGCCGGAGATCGACGACACCATTCAGGTGGACATCAAGCTGGAAGACCTGCGCATCGACACCTACCGCTCCGGCGGCAAGGGCGGCCAGCACGTCAACACCACCGACTCGGCCGTGCGCATGACCCACCTGCCGACGGGCATCGTCGTGCAGTGCCAGAACGAGCGCTCGCAGCACAAGAATCGTGAGAAGGCGATGAAGATGCTTCGCTCGCGCTTGTACGAATACGAACTGGATAAAAAGAAAGCCGTCACCAAGAAGCTGGAAGACTCCAAGCTGGAAATCAACTTCGGCTCGCAAATCCGCTCCTATGTCCTTCAGCCCTATCGCATCGCGAAGGACCACCGCACCAAGGTGGAAGTGGGCGATGTGGACAAGGTGCTCGATGGGTACTTGGAGCCGTTTCTGCGCGGGTACCTGCTGGCCAAGCGCCGGGGGACCGCCGTGGCTGCCAGCGGCGACAACGATCTAGACGTGTAGCGCCGGGTGCTCCGGGGTTCTCTTTTAAGACGGTCATACATGGGGCACACGCATCGAGAAACCTATGAAAAACGATCCCGATCTCATTGACGAAATGCTGCGTCAGGCCAAAACGATTGCGGTCGTGGGCATGAGCGACAAGACCACCCGCGCCAGCCACCATATCGGCGTGTATCTGGCCAAGAACGGCTACCGTGTTCTGCCCGTGAACCCTGCGTTGGAGACCGTGGCTGGCCTCAAGTGTTACGCCGATCTTGACGCGGCGCAATCGGCTGCTCGCGAGCAGACGGGCGCCGGCATTGACATCGTCGACGTGTTCCGCGCTTCCGAGTTTGTGCCCGGCCTGGTGGACCAGGTGATTCAGCTTGGCATTCCGTATTTATGGCTTCAGGATGGCGTAATCCACGAAGACGCGGTTCGCCGGGCCCGCGCGGCGGGAGTCAAATGCGTCGAGAACGACTGTATCTTCCGCGAGCATGCCGCGCGGCCCGAGTTGCATGGCCGGGCTTGAAGGAAAAAACTTGCTGTAACGTTGGCTTAGCCTGCCGAGTCCAATCGTGAGGAGCCCAAGCTTCCCCTTCATGCGCTTATCCCGACCGATCGCCGCGTTGTCTGTTTTGCTGCTGTGGGGCGCGCTCGCCCCTGGCCGTTTGGCGGTGGCCGCGTCCAGTTCTGCCGATGCGCCGCATGTCCATGTGCAGTTGGTGGTTCCGATGTCGGGCTTCAATCCCGGCACCACGGCGGATGCAGGACTGTATTTCAAGATCGACCCGGGCTGGCACGTCTACTGGAAGAACGCCGGAGACGCGGGCGAGCCGCCGCACATCAAGTGGACGCTTCCTAACGGAATCACCGCCGGCCCGCTGCAGTTTCCCGCACCCAAGCGGTTGCCGCTCGGCCCGTTGATGGACTTCGGCTACGAGAACGAGGTGCTTTTCCCCTTCTCGCTCGATGTGTCTCCAGTGACGAAAAGCGGCTGGGCTATCCTGCACGCCAAGGTGGATTGGCTGGTGTGCCAGGACCGCTGCATTCCGGGCAAGGCCGAATTGGAACTCACGCGCGGCGTGCTTGCTCCCCCGGCCAGGCCCACCGAAATGTCCATGGACCGTGCCATCTATATGCGCCTAAGTGGTCATCTTCCCAAGAGTTTACCGCCAGGAGTGAAGGCTGTCTTTCAACCATCGAAAGGAGGGTTCGAGCTCTTTGTCTCAACGGGGCGCGCGGAGAGCGAGGGCGTGTTTTTCCCCGCCGATCAGGATTTGATCGACAATCCGGCACCGCAAACGGTCGTTCCATCCGCAAGGGGCCTGGTTCTGGCTCTCAACAAGGACCAGAACCTTTCCGCGAATCCGACAGAGCTGAAAGGGGTTATCGAGCTTTCCGGTGGCCGTGCCTATGAAATCTCGGCACTGCCCGGCAAGATTCCCACTGCGCCTGCTTCGTCCTTCTCTTTGCCCCAGCGGATCCCCGCCAAAGTCCCGGCATCCGTCCCCGCGAACGCTCCGGCGGTCGTTTCTGTCCCGGCTTCGCCCGCGCCCAGTCCAGCTCCCGTTGTGACCGCAATTCCGCGCGCCCCAGTGCCCTTTACCTTTGCGGGACTCCTGCGCGCCGCGGGCCTGGCCTTCCTGGGCGGTCTCTTGCTGAACCTCATGCCGTGCGTCTTTCCGGTCTTGTTCCTGAAGGGGTTGTCGCTGGTAAACTCCGGCAACGAAGAGCGTTCGCGGCTGAGAGTTCATGGTTTTGTTTATGCCTTGGGAATTCTGGCTTCGTTCTGGGCGCTGGTTGCCGCGCTGCTTGCGCTGCGCGCAGCCGGTTCCACGCTGGGCTGGGGATTCCAGTTCCAGTCCCCGGTCTTCCTGGCGTTAATGGCGGGCCTCCTGTTTTTCCTCGGACTGTCTCTGGCGGGCCAGTTTGAGATTGGCCTTTCGCTCACCAGCGCAGGCGGCTCGTTGGCCGCGAAGCAGGGATACGCGGGCAGCTTCTTCACCGGCGTTCTCGCCGTGGTGGTGGCGACCCCGTGCACCGCACCCTTCATGGGGGTGGCGCTTGGCTACGCCCTGCAGCAGAACATCGCCGTCACCTTCGCGGTTTTCACGGCATTGGGATTGGGCCTCGCCGTTCCCTATGTCGCGCTCACCTTGCAGCCCGCGTGGACGCGCCTGCTGCCCAGGCCCGGCGTTTGGATGGAGGTTCTCAAGCAGGCCGTGTCCGTGCCCATTTTTGGGACAGCGATCTGGCTGGCATGGGTGCTGGCGCGCGCCTATGGGGCCGATATGCTGTTGGCCCTCCTGCCCAGCTTTTTGCTGCTCGCCATCGCGGGTTGGTTCCTGGGCCGCTGGCCGGCGAAGCGATGGTCGACGGCGGTGGCCGGAGCAATCCTGTTGGGCGTGGTGGCGGTCAGCATCCTGGCCCCAGGCAAGCTGGTGGCGAGTGTCCGTCGTTCCACATCGGTCGACACCGAGCCCGGCTGGCTAGCCTGGTCGCCGGAAGCGGTTCGCCGGGCACAAGCCGCAGGACGCCCGGTGCTGGTGGACTTCACCGCCAGTTGGTGCCTGAGTTGTCAGGTCAACGAGCGTGTTGCGCTTCAGCAGCCCTCGGTTCAGAAGGCCTTTCAGGACGGCAATGTTGCTCTTTTCAAAGCGGACTGGACGCGCTACGACGACGACATCACCCAGGCGCTTAAAGCCATGGGCCGCAGCGGCGTCCCGGCCTACGCGCTGTATGCTCCCAGTCAGAGTGAACCGGAGTTGCTTCCAGAGGTGCTGACGCCGGGGATCGTAATCGATGCGCTCGGCAAACTGCGGCACTAAGGCATTTTCGCTTTTGCTGTAGACTTCCGTGCCCCATCCTTTCCGCTTTTTCCTGCGGAGAGGGTGGGAAGTCCATGAATTCCAGGTCTACATGATTTCGGAAACGGCCATAGCCATCATTTTGGCAACGCAACCCGCCGTGGCACTGAAGGTTTTTCGCGATGCGCCGAAAATGCTACCGTAAGCGCATCGGAGAAACAGATGGAGGACCTTCTCATTCCCGATATCGCAGGCTTCCGAAGATCGTCAACCAAGTCAGATCGTGCTGGTAGGCAACCGCACCCACTCCAATGAAGCGTGCGTAGAACGCCTCTCTGTCTTCTGGGTAATCTTGTTGAGCGACAATCCTTTTTTTTCTATCTCCGCCGTTGCAATCCGACCGCGTTTGTCTTGGCTGAGATCGTAGCTTTGCTTCATTGCGGACGCTTCAGGCGGCAAAAGTCTTCTCGCCCTGGGTCAAGTCGCCCTCGCCGGCCAGCAGACCGGCGAGGGCGATGTCCTCATCCAGTTCTTCCCAATGCAGGCCGCGGCTGCTGAGCGCACCGCCTCCCGCTGCTCGGGAGTGGCTTGCAGGAGCCGGGAAAACCAGGCCAGCGGCACTCCGACGATCCTGCCGTCGCTCCGGTCGACCCACATGCTGTCCTGATCGAGATGAACGCGCGTCGCTTTAACGGAAGAACTCATTCCATGCCCTTTCGATGCGTTCCCGATTCTGTTAGACGATCTCCAGCGATCGAAGAACAATCTGCGCAAAATGTGGCGGCGATCAATCCCCGCCGCGTTTCCCGGCCCGTATTCTGCGAATCTCGTCCATGCGCTGGGCAAGAAGCTTCTCACGGCCTTCCTGGGTGGGCTGGTAGTACCTTCGTCCCTTCAATGACTCGGGAAGGCAGTCCATGTCCGCGACGCGGCCTTCTTCATCGTGGGCATAACGGTAGCCCTTGCCGTATTCGAGCTCCTTCATCAACCGGGTGGGCGCATTGCGCAGGTGCAAGGGCACGGGCTCCTGCCGGGTGCTCTCCACTTCGCCTTGAACCTTTCCCCACGCCGTGTAGACCGAGTTGGATTTAGGCGCGAGGCAAAGATAGACCACCGCTTCCGCCAGTGCCAGATCGCCCTCCGGCGAGCCGAGGAACTCCATGGCTTGCTTGGCGCTCAGGCACAGGTTCAATGCTTCCGGTGCTGCCAGGCCAATATCTTCGACCGCCATCCGCACCACGCGGCGAGCCAGGTAGAGCGGATCTTCACCAGCCGCGAACATGCGGGCCAGCCAGTAGAGAGCCGCATCGGCGTCGGAGTTGCGCACGCTCTTATGCAACGCCGAAATCAGGTTGTAGTGTTCCTCGCCCGACTTGTCGTACATCAGCACGCGCTGCTGCACGGCCTCCGATGCGAGCGCGCGATCGATGTGTTTGTTCGCCCCGGCGGACTGGGCCAGCTGGGCGGCAACTTCCAGGGTGTTGTAGGCCGAACGGCAATCGCCGTTCGAGTAGCCGGCGATGAGCAGCAAAGCCTCGTCATCTGCCGTAAGCCCCAAGCTGCCCAGGCCTCGTTCGGCATCTTCCAAAGCGCGGCGCAGCAACATGGCGATGCGTTCGTCGCTCAGCGGCTGCAGAACATACACGCGGCAGCGGGAGAGCAGCGCCGAGATGATCTCGAAGGACGGATTCTCTGTGGTCGCGCCGATCAGGCGGATGGTGCCGCGTTCCACATAGGGAAGAAACGCATCCTGCTGCGCCTTGTTGAAGCGATGAATTTCGTCGATGAACAGAATGGTCCGGGAATGCATCTCCGCCGCCTGCCCGGCAGCGGCCATCACCTGCTTGATCTCCTTGATGCCACTCATGACCGCTGAAAACTCGATGAAGTTGGCCTTGGTGGTTTCGGCGATAATCTTGGCTAGCGTAGTCTTGCCGACACCCGGAGGACCCCACAGGATCATCGAACCGGTGTTGGTCGATTCCGGGCCGTCATGCTCAATCTGCACGCGCAGCGGCTTGCCTGGGCCCAGCAGGTGCTCCTGGCCGCTGTATTCCTCCAGCGTGCGCGGCCGCATGCGCTCGGCCAGGGGCGCGGTGCGCGGCGTTCCCTTCGGTCCTTCCGGCTCGCCGTCAAACAGGCTCATGGGCAACTCTCTGGAGATGCAGGTGGATTTTTGGACGCTTTTGTTGATCGTTGTCGCGCGGCTTCGTACAACAGGACACTTGTCGCCACTGCGGCGTTCAGGCTTTCAACCGGTCCAGGGCAGGGAATGGTAAGGGATCCGTCGGCTCGTGTCGCCAAGTCAACGGGCACGCCGTTCCCTTCATTGCCGATGAGAAGGGCGACCGGTCCAGCCAGGTTGACTCTGTCGGCGGGCTGCGCCGAATGGACAGTTGTGGTCCAGACCTTTACGCCGGCTTCCTTCAAGCGAAAAAAGCAATCTCCTTCGCTTGCCACCACGATAGGCAACCGAAATACGCTCCCGGCCGAGGCGCGCACGGCCTTCGGATTCCAGGCGCTCACGGTTCCCGGCAGGCTGAGAACTCCGTGAGCCCCAAAAGCTTCTGCCGAGCGCAGGATGGTTCCCAGGTTGCCCGGGTCCTGAAGACCGGCGAGAACCAGCAGCAGGGAAGCATTCGATGCCGGGTTTTTCAACAGGTCTTCCCAAGTCCATTCCGGAGCTTCTACCAGGGCGGCTACCGGTTGAGGGGCTTCGGTAGTCATCGCAGCGTCCAGAAGGCCGTTGCCAAGCGCAATCACTTCGGTCTCTCGGGGAAGCGCAATCGAATGCAGCAAGTCTTCTCGTCCTTCCGCAACAAACACGCATTCGATGCGCAGCCCGGCGCGCACTGCTTCTTCCAGCAGGTTCGGTCCCTCGATCCCGGCCAGGGAATGCCCGCCCATTCCGGCTTCGCGCAGCGGCTGGGACAGGGCTCGGCGCAACTGCTTCAGGCGCGGATTCTGTTTACTCTGTACAATTCGAAAAGGCATTGTGGAAGGACCTGGGCGCTATGCCGATTCTAAGCCGAATTTGTTGGACGGCTTGGCATTGGGTTGCAACAGCACGACTTGTTCGCTGCAGCTGACTGTGATAGCTTCCGTCTTTACAGTGTCTGCGAAACCGGCTTTTTCCGTGTGCCGCTTCAGGCGGGACCAGCGAAAACTGTCCAGGGAACCGAGGTAAGATTTCTTGTCCGCGGAGATTTTGCGCGTAAATCCCGATGAACCCCAGCCGGACCGGATTGACTACATCGTCTCCTGTCTGCGTAAAGGCGACATGATCGCCTTGCCCACGGATACCTTCTACGGGCTTGCCGTTGATCCCGTCAACCTGCAAGCCGTCGAGCGGATCTACCAGCTCAAGACCCGGCAAAAGCACAAGCCGCTGTCGCTGTTGATCTCCGGTCTCGCCCAGGCCTACGAATTGGCGCGAGACACCGACCCGATGCTCGACAAACTTGCCGACAAGTTCTGGCCCGGTCCGCTCACCGTGATTGTGCGGGCCGGCACCAAGCTGCCCTTGCGCTCCACAGCGAATACCGGCAACGTCGCCTTGCGCGTTCCGGACGCCGCCATCCCTCGCGCGGTGGTCGAGCGCTTTGGCCTGCCCATCACCGCAACCTCGGCCAATCTTCAGGGCGCATCGGAATGTACGCACGCCGCCTGTGTGCGCGACCAGATTGGGGATCGCATTCCGCTCATCATCGACGGCGGTCCCACCGGTCATGCGCAGCCCACCACGATTGTGGATCTGTCGCTCGGACCTGGCCGCTGGGAGATTCTGCGCGAAGGCGCCATTCCGACCCACGAGATCGTGATGGTCCTGCAGCGCTAAGGTCGAGGTAAGTAGGTGCCCATGGAGCGCCGCGTTCAAGCCAAGCCGCATGTGACAAAAAAGAGGGCCACCGCCATCAGCCTTTCTATTCTTCTGGCTGCCTTGACCGGCGCGTGCGCCTGGTCGCGGTGGGTATACGTGCAGATTGAGCGGTATGCTGCCATCGACATGGCTGCGCCCGTGGATGCGATCGCGGTCTTCGGCGCTGCGGAATACGACGGCAAGCCGTCCCCGGTTTATCGCGCGCGCCTGGACCACGCGCTCGCCCTCTATCACCGCGGCATCGCGCCCCTGGTGATTACGCTCGGCGGTCCGGGCGGCGATCACTATACCGAAGGCGCTGTCGGCCGTGAATACCTCATGGGCGCGGGCGTGCCCGAAGAGGCGATCATCGCCGAGACGCAAAGCCGCACCACGGAAGACTCAGCGCGCCGCATCGCTGTCATCGCCCACGCCAATCATTTGAAGAAACTGGTCATCGTGAGCGATGCCAACCATCTCTTCCGCATTCATTCCATCTGCGCCGCCGACGGACTGGATGTTCTGACGTCGCCGCGTCCGCGCGTCGCGATTGAGGGGGGCACGCAGGAAAGCGGAGCCCTGTTCCACGAGATCCTCAGCTACACGCTGTGGCGCCTGCATCTGCACTAGCCAGGAAGTTCGCTCTGCTCTAGACTTCCGTGCCCCATCCTTTCCGCTTCGTCCTGCGGAAGGGGTGGGAAACCCATGAATTCCTGGTCTACACCATTTCAGAAACTGCCAAAACTCCGGCATGCAGGCACAGGTGTGGAAGGGGCGAGCACTTTCGGAGATTCTCTGCACCCCGAAGCGGAATCGCCCGCATGCCTCAGTGCGATCCGAAATGCGCGGAAGCCAGCAGTGCCCCAAAAGCAAACCCCACTGCACTCGCTGTTGACAGGAAATTCACGGCGTCGTTGTTCAGCCAGCCGCGTCGCTCCAGCGTCGCGCCGAGGACGCTGTCGAAGAACAGCCCGAAGACCCCTCCGGCGACGCCGATCCAGAAAAGCTCGGATCCTCCGCGCAGAGCCAGGGTTCCCAGCGCAGCCACCACGCTGGCAGCCGCAATGCCGGCGAGCGTGCCCGCCAGGCTAATGGCGCCGTCCGTGCCCGCTTCCACCGGCTTCAAGGTTGTTATCATGCGCGGACGTCCCCCGAGTACCTGACCCAACTCGGAAGACACCGTGTCGGCAGCAGCCTCGGCCAGCGCGGCCAGGCCCAACGCAAAGTAGGGGGTGGGCGCCAAGGCTTGCAGCGATGCGCCGTGCCGATCCATGAGCCAGGACTGCATGACTTCTGAGCAGACGAGAGCGGCCACGCCCAGGTTGGCCGCAATCTGCGAAGCGGATCGGCCACGGCGCGGTTCCGCGACCCCGAGCCTCTCCTTCTTCTTGCGGCCCACCCGTGTGGCCGCCCACGCCAGGAACGAAACCGCCAAGACGGGAGGTAAAGCCGTATGCCAGGGCAGGTAGGGAAGTGTGACGGTGGAAAACATAAGGCTGGCGGTGACGGCGGCGCCGGTTGCCGTACCGGCTGCAGTGGCGGCGTGCAGCCTCAGCACCACCAGCGCCAGCAGCAGGCTCAAGCCGAGGGTCCAGATCGCCACGGCCGGGTATTGGGTCGCCCACCAGTGCGTCTGGAGCACCAGGCCGGTGGCCACAAAGGGCACGACGATCAGGAGGATAAGCTTCGATTCCCAGTTCAGGTTTTCTCGAGCCACGCTTCATCGTAAGGCTTGCGGCCCGTTTCTCAGAAGGCGCGGATTGCGGCCTTGCACAGGAAGGGAGATTTCGCGGAGACGCCGCTAGTGAATCGGTTTACACTCAGGGACGCAGCACTCCCGCACCTTGGGAGTCGCCCAGGAGTTCCGATGCGCTCGTTGTGCCTTGTCGTCGTGGTTCTTGCCGGTCTGTGTTTGGGTCATGCGGCAGCCCAGTCTCAATCACCCAGCCAACGGGTCGAACTGCGCCGGGGCGACGCAACCGTGGTGCTTGAGCCCTACGCGCCCAACATCCTCCGCGTTACCCTGAGCCTTCACCGTGAGCCGGCGCTGGCCGCGCCGGGATACGGGATCATCGGCAAGCCCGCTCCCACTGGCTGGGTTGCCCACGAAACGCCGCAGGCCGACGTGTATCAGTCCGAGCGCATGGTGGCGACTGTCGATAAGGATCTGCCCCCGGCGCATCCTCCCTTGCAGTCGCAGATTGACATTGGCAAGTACTTCAACGGCTCCGCGCCGGGGACGCACATCACCCTGCGGACGCCCGAAGGCAAAAAGCTGCTGGAGATGACTGGCTGGGACCAGGCGGTCCCGAATCACAAAGACGGCACTGCTGCTGTATTGGAGGACCGCCGTTCCTCCGATCCCGAGTTCTATACCGTCGGCGCAACCTTCGTTTCCCCCGACGATGAGCACTACTACGGCCTGGGCCAGAACCATGAAGGCTTCCTCGACCATCGCGGGCATCCGGTGCGCTGCTGGAATGACTACACTGCCCCCGCCGCACCCAGCTTCTGCGTGCCCTTGCTGGTGACCAATAAAGGCTACGGCTTGCTGTGGGACAACCCCTCCAAGACACTCATCTCCGCCGGTTTCAATGAACAAACCCGCTGGAGTTCCGAGGTTGGCGACCGTGTCTCTTTCTTTGTGATCGCCGGAGAGACAGCCGACGAGATTTATGCGGGCTATAAGCTGCTGACAGGTCCCACGCATATGCTGCCGAAGGCGGCTTACGGCTACATCCAGTGCAAGCAGCGCTACTCGTCGCAAGAGGAAGTGCTGGCCGTGGCAAAGGGCTATCGCGAGCGCCATCTGCCGGCGGATGTTCTTGTTGTCGACTGGTTCTACTACACCAAGATGGGTCAGATGGACATGGACCCCAAGTTCTGGCCCGATCCCGTTGCCATGAACAAGCAACTCCACGACATGGGCTTTGAAACCATGATCAGCGTGTGGCCGCGCTTTGTTCCCGAAGACCGGTACTACGCGGAGCTCAAGGAAAAGGGCTGGCTGATCCACCTGGCCGATGGTACGCCGATCAATGGTTTGCCCTATGACCGCGCCGGGTCCGACATTGACACCACCAATCCCGAAGCCGCCAAGTGGTATTGGAACACGATCCACGACAACATCCTCAGCAAGGGCTTCGACTCGCTCTGGGCCGATGAAACCGAGCCCGACCTACCGCCGAACGGCGCGTACTACAAGATCGGACCCGGAACGCAGTTCTACAACGTGTATCCGCTCTTCCACACCGCGGCGCTTTACGATGGCTTCCGCAAGGACGAACCCAACCGGCGGGCCGTGATTCTCTCCCGCGACGCCTTCACCGGCGCACAGCGGAACGGCGCAATCTTCTGGTCCTCCGACATCTATCCCACATGGGACACGCTCAAACGGCAAATTCCCACCGGGCTCGACTTTGCGGCGTCCGGTCTTACTTACTGGTCCAACGACACCGGGGGCTGGCAATATCTGCCCGACGAACACCATCCGGCGCATCCGCCCTTGCTCGATCCCTCCGATGTGCGCTGGAACGTGGGCGGCTATGACGACTATCCCGAGCTCTATACGCGCTGGTTCCAGTACGCCACCTTCCTGCCGCTCATGCGCACGCACGGCAGCCGCGTGCAGAACGAGGTGTGGTCGTACGGCAAGCAGGCCGAACCCATCCTGGAAAAGTATCTTCGCCTCCGCTATCAACTCATGCCGTACATCTATTCGCTCGGCTACCAGACCTGGCTGACGGGAGCCCCGTTCCTGCGCGCGCTGCCGCTCGATTTTCCCAACGATCCCAAGGTTGCCGATCTCCGCGACGAGTACATGCTGGGGCCGGCGTTGCTGGTGGCTCCCGTCACCGAACAAGGTGCAACCAGCCGGGAGGTCTATCTGCCGGCCGGCGCGGATTGGTACAACTACTGGACCAACGAGCGCTTCAAAGGCGGCCAAGCGGTCAGCGTTCAGGCGCCCATCGACACCATTCCGCTGTTCGTGCGCGCTGGTTCCATCCTGCCGCTGGGCGCTCCCGTCGAAAGCACCCACCAGGAGCAGGCGATCGAGCACCTGCGCGTCTATCCCGGCGCCAACGCCGACTTCACTTTGTTCTCCGACGACGGAAAGACCTACGCCTACGAGCAGGGAGCCGGCTCCATTACGCATCTGCACTGGGACGAAGCCAAGCAGCAACTCACGCACCAGGGCGCGTCTGCCTGGAGCAAGCGCGACGCGGAGGTGATCCAGGTGATGCGGCCATGAGATTGGCGTGGGTCGCTCCGGGGGGGGCCGAGTTGAAGGGAAGGCTGTTGGCCCCGATACCCTTCCTGGGTCCGCTGGAGTCTAACTCCCAGTTGCCTGATTTACAATCACCCTAAGCAGGAAAGATAAGCAGGAAAGAACTGAATGAGTCTTTTTCCCATGATTTTAGGCAAGGCGCGTGTGCGGTTGGTTCCGGGCAGCGCGGCGCTTGCTGCCACGATTCTGATCGCCGGTTGTGGCAGCAATTATCGGCCGGTCGTTACGCCCGTTACACCCAGCGGGCCGGCCGCCCAACCCGGCACCAACGTGGTCGTTGTATCGGCGCCTTCGCCTTCCACGCCGGGCATCGCCACGGTGATCGATTACTCGGGCGATACCGTGTTGGCCTTGGCGCCCATCGGTCCCGGCCCGCTCGCCTTCACCCTCGATGAAACCGGGTCCACTGGCTACACGCTCAACAGCGATGGCACGCTCAGCAACTTCCCCGTATCGAGCACGTTGCAGGCCAAGCAGGTGACCTACACCACGCTACCCTCCACGGCGCAACCGCTGAACCTGTTTTCTCCCTCCGCCGGGTTGTTCGCCTCCGACTTGAACGGCAGCGTTACCGATGCCTTTACTGGCTTTCCGCAGACCTTCAAACTTGCCATCCCGGTTGGGACCACGCCGGTCAGCATCGTTGGGCCATCCTCCAACTCGCAGCGTGTGTATGCAATTACTCAAGGTGCTGTCGCCACCGGCGTGGATTGCAACAACTCACCCACCACCGGACCCACGGGTTTGGCGAACGGAATTGAGCTTTCCAGCTACACGGCCTCTTCCAGCATTCCGCTGGGCAAATGCCCAGTGTTTGCGGTCCAGAGCGCGGATAACCGGCGCTTGTTCGTCCTCAATCGAGGCGACGACACAGTGACCGTGATCAACGCGCAGAACAACACCCTCGACGCCTGCACGCCCTTCCAGAACCAGAACGGGCAGACGGTGACCTGTCATCCGACATTGCCGCTGTCGCTGACGGCAGTGAACGCGTTGAACAGCGTCACGCCAGGCTCCGGCACTCCCCCCAACGGAACCGCGGGCATGGGGACCATCGCCGGTCCGGTGTATGCGGAGTACAACCAGACGACGGCGCAGCTGATCGTCGCCAACTACGATGGCGGGACGATGAGCGTCATCGATGTGAGCGAAGACGAATACGGCAATGACAGCCCGACCTTCGGCACCACCTTTACCATCCCGGTGGGGAACAATCCCGCCAGCGTGACGGTGCTCGCCGATGGCAGCCGTGCGTACACGGCAAACCAGACCGATCAGACCGTAACCGTTGTGACGCTCTCCAGCCACACAGTTGAAAAGACCCTGCCGATCACCGGCCATCCGCGCACGGTGGTTTCCACGCAGAATTCGCAATACGGCAAGGTGTACGTGGCTTCGCCGGACAGTCCCTACCTGACGATTCTGCGCACCGATCTGGATATTGTGGATACCGCCATCCTGGTTGAAGGGAACATCGTCGATGTGCGGACGTCGACCCAGAACGGATCGACCGGCAATAATCATAACGTGAGCCGGAGACCGGGTTATGGCGAACCGTGCTATCTGCCTGGCGCCGGCAACTCCGCCTCGCTCACGCTCTGCCAGACTCTGCCTTAGCCTCCGCAGCGTTCAAGGGAAACTAAGGGGTGTTTCGATCTCTCGGAACACCCCTTAACTTTCAGATCGCATCGAGGTGGCGCAGTTTTGCTTTTCTGTAGATCTCCGTGCTCCTCCTTTCCGCTTTTTTCCGCGAAAAGGGTGGGAAGTCATTGAGATTCAGGTCTACTCGATTCCCGAACCTACTTAGGAACTTGTTGCAAGAGTCCGCGATCCAATGCAATCGCCGGCGGACCTGTCCCTCAGGGGCTAAAGCCCTGTTGATTTGAATGGCGTTCTCGGCACCACTGAAGTCGTGCCCCGTTGCAGAGCGTTTGGGCGTTGCTCTTTCAACTTGCTCTTAGAGACCGGACAACACAATGGGAGCCGTGGGAACGTCGGAGCCGCCTGTCTTCTCCACGGTCACGCCAAAGCCTTGAACCGCTAGGCCCGGCGGCGCGGTGGCGAGCAGCATGGTGGCATAGCCGCTCTCGTCGGGCGTGAACGTTCCGGCCGGCAGGGGCTTCTTGCCGTCGGGTTGCAGGATCCACAGTTCGTAGACCTTGCCCGCAGGGAGCGCATGCAGGTTGGAAGCCGTCAACAGCAACTTGCCGGTTTGTGCCGAGTAAACGACTCGACCTTCGGGCGGAGGAGCCGAGGAGGCTCCCTCATGCAGCGCCACCTTCTTCGCCTGTGGAGAAGTCAGCAGGTCCATGAGCTGGGCCAGTTGCGCCGAGTCCATGGCGCCGCGCTGGGCTCGCCGGATGAGCGGAGCCATCTGGGTCCGTTTGCGCAAGTCGTCCATGCCGACAACGAGCAGCGCCAGCGCAAGAGCGCCGGCGATCGCGGCCGACCAGGGGAAGGAGCCAATCCCGAAGATGTCAGCCCAGAAGCTGCGCCGAACGGGCGCCAGCTTCACGGGTTCCACACGCGGAGAAGCCTCCTTCTGGGGAGTCTTCGCCAGCCGGGCCATGAAGCGGTCCTTGGCGCCGCCGGGCAAATCCGTCTCCGCTGTTGTCTGTGCGTAGGCGGCCAGTGCCAGCATGCTTTGCCGCACGTCTTCTTTGCACGCCGCGCATTGTTCGAGATGAGCGGCAATGGCCTGCATCTCATCCGCGGAGAGAGCACCCATCGCGTAGAGCGCGAGATCGGTATCGGCAATGTGCAGTTTGTCGTTCATGCGCTCATCGCCTTTCGTATACTCGTCAATCCTGCGCGTATCCGGGTTTTCACCGTGCCGAGCGGCGACCCCGTGCGTTCCGCAATTTCAGTGTGGCTCAAGCCCTGAAAGTAAGCCAATTCAAGGGGGCCTTGCTGTTCGGCCGGCA
>Ga0302320_10016047_pt1 | contig 15339 bp, 13 predicted proteins | sample Bog_T0_3_FD_202130 | JGI IMG/M metagenome (GOLD analysis project Ga0302320, IMG submission 202130) | Peat permafrost microbial communities from Stordalen Mire near Abisko, Sweden - Bog_T0_3 | ecosystem: Environmental > Terrestrial > Soil > Wetlands > Peat | place: Sweden: Abisko, Stordalen Mire... | reverse complement strand
CAGGAAAAGGTGGTCGCTGACCGCAACCTCACCCCGAAAATCCAATAAGGACGTTCTGCCCTTGCGCCAACGGGAAAGGCTCACATCATTGACTAAACCCTTGTCAGGATTACCTCGTCTTCTAATAACTGCTAGAGACGTTCTTATTTGCGGCTTTTGGTTACATTCCTGTGAGAAGGGTCGGCCTATGCGTCATCTCAAAGGGAAAGCAGTCGTGGCTCAGGGCGGCGGCCCCACCGCCGTCATCAACCAGAGTCTGGTGGGCGTGGTCATGGAGGCCCGGAAGTGGCCGTTCATCACCAACGTGTACGGCGCCCGGTTCGGGGTGCGGGGCATCCTCAAGAAGGATTTCCTGGACCTGACCCTGGCCACCACCCACAACCTGGAGATGGTCGCCGCCACCCCCTCCTCGGCCCTGGGCTCCACCCGGGACAAGCCGGACGAGGAGTACTGCGCGCGCATGGTCGCGGTGTTCCAGAAGCACGGCGTGCGCTACTTCTTCTACATCGGCGGCAACGACTCCGCCGAAACCTGCCTGATCATGGACGAGTACGCCCAGCAGGTGGGCTACGACCTGCGGGTGATCCACATCCCCAAGACCATCGACAATGACCTGCTGGTCACCGACCACTGCCCCGGCTTCGGCTCCGCCGCCCGTTTCGTCACCTCGGCCTTCGCCTGCCTGGACATGGACAATTACGCCATCCCCGGCGTGTTCATCGGCGTGGTCATGGGCCGCAACACCGGGTGGCTGACCGCCTCGTCGGTCATGGCCCGGCGCGACCCCAAGGACGGCCCCCACCTCATCTACGTGCCGGAGCGGGTGTTCGACACCGACCGCTTCCTGGACGACGTGGAGAACGTGTTCTCCCAGAACGGGCGCTGCGTGGTGGCCCTGTCCGAGGGCATCGTCTCCTCTGACGGCATGCCAATGCTGGCGAAGTTCCAGCCCGAGACCGAACTGGACCCGTTCGGCAATATGCAACTCTCCGGCCGCGGCACTCTGGGCGACGCGCTGTCCGACCAGATCAAGCAGCGGCTCAAGATCAAGCGGGTGCGCTGCGACACCTTCGGCTACCTGCAGCGCTCGTTCCTGGGCATCACCTCGGAGGTGGATATCAGCGAGGCCCGGGACGTGGGCGAGACCGCGGTGCATTTCGCCTCCAGCCACGACCAGAATGGCTCGGTGGCGATCCGGCGCACCGGCGACTATTCCGTGGACTATTTCCTCACACCCCTTGAGACCGTGGCGCGGGACACCAAGCCCCTGCCCCCCGAGTATCTGAAGGGCTCGCACGACATCGCCGAAAGCTTCCGCTACTACGCTCGCCCCCTGATCGGGACGATCCCCCACTTCGACCGGATCATAGCTCCACCGGTCGTGTTCTGAGCCCATCGGCCAACCCGGACTTGTCCCCAATGGAGCCGCCATGCGACTGACACGTCCCGCCCTTGCCCTTTTTTCGGCTCTGTTGCAAACATCGGGATCGACCGAGAACGTTTCTCAACACTTCGATTCTGGGTGCTTCCTGCCCGGCGTAGAGTTATCGGATGACCACCTCCAGAACCTTCAAGGGCCGCCACTTTCCCAAGCCGGTGATCCTGCTCTGCATCCGTTGGTATCTTGCCTACTCGCTGAGCTACCGGGATCTCCAGGAGATGATGGCCGAACGCGGCATTCAGGTGGACGCCAGCACGATCTACCGCTGGGTTCAGGCCTACGCGCCAGAGCTTGACCGGCGAATTCGAAGGAAGCTCAAACCCACGCGGGGAGATTGGCACGTCGATGAGACCTACATCCGCATCAAGGGCGTCTGGCACTACCTCTACCGGGCCGTGGATGCCGTTGGACAAACGGTGGACTTCCTATTGAGCGCCCGCAGGGATACCTTTGCGGCCAAATTGTTCTTGGAAGAAGCAATCTTGAGGCCCCACAACTATTTCCCGGAAACCATAGTCGTGGACAGGAATCCGGCCTATCCGGCCGCCTTGAGCATCCTGCAGAAGGAGGGTCATCTCAGCCCGACAGCCCATTTGAGGACGGGCCGAGCCCTCAACAACCTCGTCGAGCAGGACCATAGGCGAATCAAACGGCTCATGCGGCCACGCTTGGGGTTCAAGAACTTCGAGTCGGCAAGAAGAACGATTCAAGGGTACGAGGCGATGTCAATGATTCGGAAAGGCCAAGTGGACCAGGTGAAGCGGAGGGACGGAAAGGTCCTCGCAAGTTTTGTCGAGGACCTATTCGCGGCGTTTTCCTGATCGGGTTCGAGAGGAGCTGATCTTTGTCTGTTTCGAAATTTGCAACAGAACCAATCGGCTTCCGGGTCCAGGACCGAGAAAAATCGGACATGGGAGGGCGGCACTCTGGTATACTAGTGACATACCAGTATAAAATAAGTATTTCATCTATTAGTGCGAGAGAAGGCATGAGTGGATTGATGTTGGTCAATGTAATTGTCCAATCCCAGGATCCGGCCGGCGCCGGGGCCACGATCCTCGTCATCCTGGATGGTCGCTTCCTGACAGTGGGCCGCGTCCGGCGGGAGCTCCCGGACCGCCGCTGCGAGCGTTTGGATTAGAGGAGGGTGGTGAAGCCATGAGACATCAGGTAGCCAAAGCGGTCCAAACCATTCGTGATTCGGTCATCCGCGAGATGTTCGCGAGGGCGACCGAATTGGGTAACGTCATCTCGCTCGGCATCGGCGAACCTGACTTCCCCACCGATGACCGGATCTGCCAGGATGCCCTCCGGGACGCTTTATCTGGGGCCACCCACTATACCCAATCCCAGGGGAACAAGGAGCTTCTCAGCGCCCTGGTCGAAGCCATCAACTCTCAACACGTTTTGGGAATCGAAGAGAAGAACGTTGTGGTGACCCACGGCGGTACGGGGGCGCTCGCGGCTTACTTCCGAACGATCCTCGACCCAGAGGATGAAGTGATTGTGCCTGAGCCGTATTTCCTATCCTATCGACCGCAAATCGAGTGGGCAGGGGGCCGGGTTGTATACGTTCCGACGCGGTTCGAGGAAGGGTTCGAGGTGAAGCCGAAAGACATTGAGGCAGCCATCACGCCGCGCACCAAGGTGCTCCTGCTCAACTCCCCCAACAACCCCACAGGAGCGGTCATTTCCGGAGCGACCCTGGACGCCATAGCAGACCTGGTGAAGGAGCGGGACCTGCTGGTGGTGAGTGATGAAGTCTACGACCGGCTGGTTTTCGGCGGTCGCCGCCACGAATCGATCATCACTCGGCCAGACATGCTCGAGCGGACCGTCGTCATCAATTCCTTTTCCAAGACCTATGCCATGACCGGTTGGCGCATCGGCTATGCCTTCGGCGCAAGCTGGATCATCGAATCCATGATCAAGGTGGTGTGCCACTGCACATCGTGCACCTCGTCGGTTTCCCAGCGCGGCGCCCTGGCGGCCCTGCGCATGGACCCTGCGGTGGCCGATGAAATGATGGGGCGATTCGCTAAGCGGAGCGAATTCCTATACCAAGGTCTTCGCGCCGTTCCGGGGTTCCGGGTGAATAAACCCGAGGGTACTTTCTACCTCTTTCCCGACATCTCCCAACTGACGGACGACCCCTACCGGTTTGCCCTGGACCTCCTTCAGGAGGAGCGGGTGGCCTTGGTGCCGGGCTTTGCGTTTGGGCCTTCGGGGCGGAACTGCGTAAGATTCGCCTGTACCGTCGAACAGGACAGGCTTGCCGAGGCCGTCAAGCGCATCGGGCGTTTTGTTGCCAACCATGTCGAGCGGAAAAGAGCTTCATCATGACCATCGCCGATGCTCTGGTCAGGGAAATCCGATCCATTACCGGGCCGGAAGCGTGCCTCGACACGCCGGAGGACCTCCGCTGCTATTCCTACGACCTTTTCACCCGGGGCCTTCCCGAACTGGTCGTGCTGCCCCGAACGACAGAAGAGGTCGCACGGGTGCTCAAACTGGCAAACGAGGCTGGGATCCCCGTGACGCCCCGAGGGGCCGGCTCATCCCTCACGGGCGGCCCGATCCCCATCCGGGGCGGCATCTCGCTTTGCCTTGCCCGCATGAACCGCATCCTGGAGATTTCCCCGCGGGACCGCCTGGCGCGGGTGCAACCGGGCGTCGTGACCCACGACTTCCACAGGGCCGTCGCCAAGATGGGGCTCTTCTACCCGCCCGACCCGGCATCCTCCTACTTCTGCACCCTCGGCGGGAACGTCGCCACCAATGCTGGAGGGCCCAGCGGAGTCAAGTACGGCGTGACCCGGGACTATCTCCTCGGCCTTACGCTGGCCGTGCCTTCGGGTGACGTCCTGGTGACCGGCGGACGGAGTTACAAGAACGTCACGGGCTATGACTTCACCCACTTCATCTGCGGAAGCGAAGGGATGCTCGGGGCCCTCACGGAAATCACGGTGAAAATCCTTCCCAAGCCGGAGGCGGTTCGCACCCTGCTGGCCTTGTATTCGGACGTGGGACCCGCGACGGAGGGTGTCGCCCAGATCATGGGGAACGCCATCATTCCGGCGACCCTTGAGTTCATGGACCGGAACTTTCTCGAAACCGTGGACCAGTTGTTCGGGTTCGGGTTCCCGAAAGAGGTTGGAGCCGCGCTGCTCATCGAGGTGGACGGTCCGGAGGTGCTGGTGGGACCCCAGGCTGCGGCGATCCTCGATCTGTGCACCAAGGGCGGCGCCTTGACCATTCAGGCGGCCGAGAGCCCCGAGGAGCGTGAGAAGCTCTGGAAGGCGAGGCGAGCCGGCACCGCGGCCCTGGTGCGTGAAGCAAAATACGTGGCGTCGCTCGACTTCTGCGTTCCGGTTTCCGCCATCAGCCAGGCCGTGCGGGAAATCCAGGAAATCGGCAGGCGCTATGACATGAAGGTGGTGGTCATCGGCCACGCCGGCGACGGCAACCTGCACCCGATGTTCTTCTACGACCCCGACGACCCCCGCCAGGCCGAAACCTATGCGGTGCTGGAAGCAGAGCTGGTGCGCAGCATCCTCAAACTCTCGGGGACCCTTTCTGGTGAACACGGCATCGGCCTGGAGAAAGCCCAGTACCTCAGCCTGGAGAAAGCGCCCTTCGAACTTCAGCTCAGTCGTCGCGTGAAGATGGCCTTCGACCCGAACTTGATCATGAACCCGGGCAAGTGCGAATGGGCCACGAAGACCGACCGGGAGCTCCCGTGACCGATTACATCCAGTGCGGACATTGCGCTCGCTGCCTGGAGGTGTGCCCGACCTACCAGGCCCTGCGCATCGAGACTCTGAGCTCCCGGGGCCGGTGGGATCTCATCAACGGGGTCGCTGAAGGCACCCTTCAGCCCGGCCCCCGCTACCTGGAATCCCTCTCGCTTTGCATGAACTGCATGGCCTGTTCGGCCGTGTGTCCCAAAGGGGTCGATCCGGAGCACATGGTGCAGGAAGCCAGAGCCAAGCTCGCTCAAGTTTCAGGGAAGGGTCACCTGAAACGGGCGCTTTTCTCGGGCTTTCTCTCGAACCCCCGCGTCGTGCGCAAGTCCCTCCGGCACCTCCGGCTCCTCGCCAAGGTTCGGCGCTGCTTCCGGGGAAGAGGCGACCGGCTCCTACGGCATCTCCCACTCCTCCTCTCGGACTTCCTGAAGGGATACGCCATACCGACGGTCAGCGGGCCATCGCTGTTTGACCGGCTTCCCCAACGCGTCCCGGCGGCGCAGGATGCCGAGCCTAGAGGGGAGGTCGCCTATTTCGCCGGGTGCTTCAACGCGCTGGTGGATACGGGACCGGCGGAGGCGGTCATCCAGGTTCTCGCCCATCAAGGGTACGACGTCTTCATTCCGCCCGGGCAGACCTGCTGCGGTGCTCCGGTGGTCCGTGACAACGGGGATGAGCTGATCAGGCGGGCCATGGAAAAGAACCTGCAGACGTTCGCAGGGGACCGTACGGTGGTGGTGTCATGCGCCACCTGCGGGAGCATGCTCAAGAAAAAATACCCTGAGTTGGCCACCGTTGACGGTGGGCCCTTGTCACGGGCGGCGTCGGACCTGGCCGGACGAACGGTGGATTTCATGGAACTGCTTGCCGGGGCTGGAGGCGTGCGCCCGGGGCGGATCCCCGTGAACCAGCGAGTGACCATCCACGATCCCTGCCACCTGGCGCGGGGTCAAGGGATTTCAACTCAGATCAGGCAAGTGCTCGCTGCGGTGCCGGGGATCGAAATCGTCGAAATGGACAATCCCGATCGGTGCTGCGGGGGCGCGGGAACCTACAGTGTGAGCCATCCCGAGATGGCCCGCGCCATCGGGCTCCTCAAGGTGAATGAGATCAAAGATACCGGTGCGACACTGGTGGTGACGGCATGTCCCGGCTGTGTCCTCCAGATCCAGCGGGAACTCGCAAGGGAAGGGCTGCGCATCCCGGTTGTCCAGCCTGCGGAAGTCCTTGCCTTTTCTTACGGGTTTGGGAGTGAGATCACGTGGCAACAAGGAACCTGACCATTCGGCTGGTTTCTATAACTTCTGCAACCTAGAGGAGAACGCAATGTCAACTGACACCACCGTCATCGCCCCTCTCACTGCTGAACCTCCCAACAGATCGATCGAGGACGCGATCTACGCCAGGGTAACCCGGCACTGGATCCCATTTCTCTTCTTCTGCTACATTTGCGCCTATATCGATCGGGCCAACGTGGGCTTCGCCAAGCTCCAGATGGCCTCCGACCTGAAGCTCAGCAACACGGTCTACGGTATCGGCGCCGGCATCTTTTTCCTCGGCTACTTTGCTTTCGAAGTCCCGAGCAACATCATCATGCACCGCGTCGGCGCACGGCGCTGGATCGCCCGGATCATGATTACCTGGGGGATCATTTCCGGGGCGATGTTCTTTGTGAGGGGTGAGTGGTCCTTCTACACCCTGCGCTTCCTGCTTGGTGTCGCCGAGGCCGGCTTCTTCCCCGGAATCATTCTGTATCTTACCTATTGGTATCCGTCCACGCGCCGGGCGAAGATGGTGGCTTTGTTCATGCTCGCCGTCCCGGTGGCCAACATCGCCGGTGGCCTATTCTCCGGCTGGATCATGCGCGCATTCGACACCACTGCAGGCCTGCCCGGATGGAAATGGCTTTTCATCCTGGAGGCAGTGCCGTCCGTCGTCATGGCGCTGGTCGTCTGGAACTACTTGGCTGACAACATTCGCCAGTGCAGTTGGCTCGCGGAAGACGAAAAGGTTCTCCTGGAAAGAAACCTCCAGAACGATTCCAGGACGGTGGTGAAACACTCACTGGGCAACGCCTTCGGTGATCCACGTGTCTGGCTCCTGGCGGCGATCTACTTCCTCCTGAACATCGGCCAGTACGGAATGCTGTTCTGGATACCCACCATCATCAAGAACATGGGCTACCAGGATACCTTCCATATCGGCCTTCTGAGCGACATCCCATACGTGGTGGCCATGGTGGCCATGATCGTGATCAGCCGCAGTTCCGACAAACACCTGGAGCGGCGGTGGCACTTGGCGATCCCGGCCACCATCTCCGGCATCGGCCTGGTGGCGGCAACGGCCTTCAGCGGCAACCCCTTGGTGGCAATGACCGGACTTTCGCTCGGCATGGCCGGCCTGTTGGGCACGATCCCGACGTTCTGGTGCCTGCCGTCCGCTTTCCTCGGGGGTGTCGCGGCGGCGGCGGCCATCGCCTTGATCAACGCGATCGGCAGCATTTCTGGGTTCGTTGGGCCGACCTTCTATGGATTGATGAAGGATCTGACCGGCAGTTCCAATGGCGCCATGTATCTGTTCGCGCTTCTGGGGACTCTGGGCGGGTTCCTGGCGTTCCTGATGCCGGCTCAGCCGGTCAAAAGCTAGAGGATCGAAAGCGAGGTGAAAATGAGCAGCCTGCTGCTGGTTAATGGGCGCATCCACACCCAGGATCCAGCCTGCGCCCTGGCGACGGCAGTGGCCATCCGCGACGGGAGGTTCCTGGCGGTGGGCGGCGATATGGAGGTGCGTGAGCTTGCCGCGACCGGCTCGCGCACCATCGATCTGGGCGGACGACGGGTCATCCCAGGACTGACCGACGCGCATTTCCACTATTACGACTGGGCCCTGGGCCGGCGCCGGATCCTGCTGACAGGGGTGCCGACCCTGGGCCAACTCTGCGAGCGGGTCGCCCGAGCCGCGCGGGCGGTGGTTACCGGCGCCTGGCTGATCGGCCAGGGCTGGAACGAAACGGAGTGGTCCGATCCGCGCCTGCCCTCCCGGGATGATCTGGACGCGGCGGCGCCAAACCATCCGGTCTTCCTCTGGCATCTCGGCCTGCACCTGGCCGTGGGCAACTCCCTGGCCCTCCAGGCCGTCGGCATTGACAGCAGCACCCCGGACCCTCCCATGGGTGTGATCGACAAAGACAGTACCGGGCGCCCCACAGGGATCCTGCGCGATCTGGCAATCAACCTCGTCACCAGCCACATCCCGGGTCCGCCCGACGTGGAGGTCGCCCAGGCCTTCCAGGAGGGTTTCCCCTGCCTGCACCAACTCGGCCTCACGGGGGTGCAGGACCAGCGCCTGATGGGTGGTCTCGAAGGCGCCACCGCGTTCCGGGTCTGGCAGGGGCTGCAGGCGGAACATAGCATCGATCTGCGGGTCTGGATGAACCTCCCAGGCGAACGGCTGGACGAGATCATCGCCCTGGGCCTGCGCACGGGCATGGGTGATGACTGCCTGCGCATCGGCCACTGCAAGTACTTCGCCGATGGCGCCCAGGGCGTGCACACGGCCTGGATGCTGGAACCCTACGAAGGCAGCTCAACCTGTGGGATCCAACTCACCCCCATGGACGCCATCGAGGCCGCCTTGCGCCGTGCTCAGGGTGCCGGACTGGCGATCGCCGTTCACGCCATCGGCGACCGGGCCAATCGGGAGCTTTCCTGCGTGTTCGAGCGGGTGCTGGGGGAGCGCCCGGAGAGCGGAGTCCTCCCGCCCCGGGCGCCGCACCGGATCGAGCATCTACAGCTGATTCATCCGGACGATCTCCGCCGCGTGGCGCGGATGGGAATCACCGCCTCGGTTCAGCCTCTATCGATCACCGATGACATCCCCATGATGGCGCCCACCATCGGCCCACGGACCCGCTACGCCCACGCCTTGCGGTCCATGCTGGACGCAGGGGTCAGGGTCGCGTTCGGCTCAGATAGTCCGGTCACCGACCCCAACCCGTTCTGGGGCATCCACGCCGCGGTCACCAGGCGGAAGCGGGACGGCAGCCCCGCCGAAGGTTGGCACCCGGAGCAGCGGCTGACCGTCACAGAAGCTGTCTGGGCCTACTCCATGGGCCCGGCCCTGGCTATCGGGCGACAAGGGGAGCTGGGCAGCATCAGCCCTGGCAAGCTGGCCGATCTGGTGGTGCTGGACCAGGACATTTTCAACATCGACCCGATGGAGATCGCCCAGGTCCACCCGGTGCTGACGGTCTTCGACGGCCGGGTGGTGCATGAAACGGGTTGAGCGGGTTAAATTCTTGTAATACAATTAGTATATATATAATATACTAGTGTATTCGGATGGTTTCCGAGCAATAAAGGAGACAAATGATCAATCTTCAAGGGGGCGCCCTCGACCAGCAAGAGGACACTGGGAACATGGCCAGCTTGGCCTCCCAGGCCTACCGGATACTGGAAGAGATGATCGTCACCCTGGCACTGGCTCCGGGTGCCACCCTATCGGAAGTGATCCTCAGCACCAAGATCGGCATCGGCCGCACCCCGATCCGGGAGGCGCTGAAGCGACTTGAGCACCAGGGACTGGTCACCAGCATGCCACGCAAGGGGCTCATCGTCCGTGACATGAAGGTGGAGGACCAGTTCACCCTGCTTGAGGTGCTGCGCCCCTTGGACCGGCTGATCGCCGCAAAGGCCGCCACCTGGGCCACGGACGCCCAGCGGACCGCACTGCGCGCCTGCGCCAAGGCCATGACCGCCGCAGCGGAGGCCAAGGAGCTGCATGCATTTCTCGAGTTCGACCGGGAATGCGACGAGATCATCTACCAGGCAGCCCGCAACCCGTTCGCCGTCGATATCGTCACCCCGCTCTACTCCCACTGCCGGCGCTTCATGTGCGCCTACAGCCGGGACCGGGACCTGGTCCTGCTGGCGGCGTTGCACGCCACCCTGATGCAAACCGTTGCCGACTGCGACCCGGAAAGGGCCGCAGCGGCCTCTGACGCCCTCATCAACTACCTAGAAGCGTTCAGCAAGGCAGTGTTGGGGCTGACATGATTCATTTCATCTTGCGCTGATAGAGCCGCCAGGTGATGGCCCAGCGCTTGGGATCATCGAACGGGCCGGGGTCGATCCGGTGGCAGACGCTGCGGTGGGGAGCCGTCTTCACTAGCTGAGGGTCGCGGTAGGCTTCGGCGGACACTTGGCTGAGCACGGCAAGATACTCATCGAGCTCCTCCTTGGAGTAGGACTCGGTGGGCTCCACCGTGAACGGCTGGGGAACGATGAAGGGATGGTGGCTGCTCCAGAGGTGCATGCCGAAGTCAGCCATGCGCAGGGCAATGTCCTCGGTGGTCACGCCGGTGTCTTTGTACAACTGCTCCCAGCTGTAGCGGACCTGCTCGATCCGGTCCCGGCCCTTGGCGTAAGGCGCCGAGGCGCCCCTGATCCGGCAGATCTTTGCCAGCATATAGTTGTTGTTGAGCACAGCGACCTCGGCCACTTCGCGCAGTCCTTCGGCGCCCAGGGCACGGATCCAGGCGTACGCCTTGAGCGCCACCTGGGCGGTGCCATAGTATGCGCGGGTCTTGCCGATGCTCTGGGGCAGGTCTGCGTTCAGGGAGTAACGGTGGCCATCAAACTCCACCACCGGCACGGGCAGGAACGGGGCCAGGGCTTGGGTCACGCCCAGGGCGCCGCCGGCAGGGCCGCCGCAGCCGTGTGGGGTGCCAAAGGTCTTGTGCAGATTGAAGAAGCACATGTCGAAGCCTGCGTCAACGGCCCGGGTGATGCCCAGGATGCCGTTGGCATTGGCCTGGTCATAGCCGCACAAGCCTCCGACCTCGTGCACCGCTCGCACGAAGGCCTGGATTTGCGGGTTGAAGATGCCCGTGTCCTCGGGGTTGGTGATGAGCAGGCCCGCCGTGCGCGGGCCCACAGCCCGCTTCAGGTCTTCGAGGGTCGGAAGCCCGTCCTCGTTCTGCAACAGGGTGATCACCTTGTAGCCTTTGACCGCCGCTGCCGCGGCGTCGGAAGGATGGCTGAAGATGGTGGTGATCATTTCGTCGCGGGTCTGACCGTCCGCGCGCGAGGCGTGGTAGGCCTGGATGATGGACACCATGTTCAGGATTGCCGATGATCCGGAAGCTGGCTGGAGGCTGAACCGGTCCATGCCTGAGATCTCCCTTAGGTAAAGATCGAGGCTGTGGAGGATCTCCAGGGCGCCCTGGACGGTGCTGGGGTCCTGGAGCGGGTGCAGTTTCGCCATCCTCGGATCGGCCGCCAGCGCGTCGTTGATCTTGGGGTTGTACTTCATGGTGCAGGTGCCCTGGCCGATGTCGATGTTGAGGTCGCCGCCCAGATTCTCCTGGGACAGCCTCAGGAAGTGCTTGAGCACGCGCATCTGGCCGATTTCAGGCAGGGCCGGGGCCTGTTGGCGCACCAGAGCCGCGGGCAAGGCCGACAAACCGTCGCCCACCTCGGCGGCGATGCCCGGTTCCACCGGCGCCACCACCAGGCCGCGTTCGCCCGGCTTGTGCAGTTCGAACAGCAACTCCTCATCCCACTTGGCCTGGTGAAAACCGTTGCGGACCTTGACAGAGCGTTCGCTGGTCATGTCATTTCCCTCCCAGGATCGTGCCGAGGATGCTGATGAAACGATCGATTTCTTGCTGGCTCACCAGTTCGGTCACGCAGTAGAGCGCCGATTGGCCCAAGGCCGGGAACTCGGCCGAAAGGTCCTTGCCGCCGAAGATGTCATGCTTCAGCAGGGCTTGGTTTATCTCGGCCACCGTGCAGCCGGTAAGGTTGAAGTCCACCACGAATTCCTTGAAGAAGGGCGCGTCCAGGCCGGGTGCCCTGACCCCGGGCAGGGTGGCCAGCCTGCGGGACAGGTACTGGGCCTTCTGCAACAGGTGCACGCCCAGATCGCGCATTCCCCCCGGGCCCATCAGCGCCAGGTAGACGGCGGCGGTGATGCCGTGCAGGGCTGCGGCTGTGCCGATGAATTCCTTACCGTGCTCCCGGTGGGCGAAGGAAGTGCGGTCATAGGCCACATCGCCGAAGCCGAACTCTCCTGGCACTTCGGTTCGGGAAATGCCGAACAGCCGGCTCGGGTACTCCATGATCAGTTTTTCCTCGTCCCGGCAGGCGATGAAGCCGCCCATGCCGCCGCCGAAGTTCATGTGGTTGCCCAGGCTCTGGATGTCGCCGCACACCAGGTCTGCACCATAGCTGCTGGGGGGCGCCAGGACGCCAAGGGAACTGGGATCGGCACCCACCACCAACAGCGCACCGCAGGCGTGGGTCAGGCCGGCAATCCGCTGGCCCCGGCTTTCCAGCCCCCCGAGGTAGCCGGGATTCTCGAAGTAGACTGTGGCAACGGAGTCGTCCAGGTTGGCATCCAGCGCTTCCAGATCCAGCAGGCCGGTGCGGTCCGAACCGATCATCTTGATCTCCATGACCGGCTCGCAGTAGTTTCGGATCGATTGCAGCCGGTCCGGGCTGATGTTCGCGGCGACCAGCGCTCTCCGCCGGCCGGTATAGCGTCCGGCCATGCGAATGGAGGTGCTGGCGGCCTGGAACCAATCGTAGGTAGGCACGTTGCAGACATCCATATCGAGCAGTTCAGCCATGAGGCTCTGATACTCCCACAGCACCTGGAACCGGCCGAAGTCCTCGTAGGGCTCGCCCGCATAGGCCGTCAGGAACTCGCTGCGGCGGCCGATTTCGTCGCAGATGGCCGGCACATAGTGGTTGTAGCAGCCGGCTCCCAGGAAATTGGTGGCCTGGGCGCAGGATGTGTTGCGGGTCAGGATCGCTTCCACGTGCTGACGCAACTGGGATTCTGCCGCAAGCGCCGGCGGGATGTTCATCCGGCCGCGGAAGCGCAGGCTTTCCGGAATGTCAGCGTAGAGTTCCTCTATGGAACCGCAATGGATCTCGTCGAGCATGGCGGCTTTCACGGCTGGCGCGGAATTGGGGATGTAGGGATGGCCGGGTCTTTCTCGTTCTGCCATGAGGGACTCCTGGGTAAAAGGCGATGCGCATGCGGTTGGGTTATTACCGGCTGGCCAGGCCTCCGGCCAGTTCGCCGCCATCGAGGTGGTAGACATGGCCGGTGATGTAAGCAGCGTCCTCCGAGGCTAGGAAGGCGAACAGGGCTGCCACCTCCTCCGGTTGGGCATGGCGCTGAAGGGGCAGTTTGCGGTTGACCTGCTCCAGCATGGCGTCGGTGTATTCGGCGCGCTGCATGGGCGTGAGCACATAGCCCGGGGCCACTGCGTTGACCCGGACCACAGGCGCCAGTTCCAGCGCCATGGACCGGGTCAGTTCGATGACCCCGGCCTTAGTGGCGTTGTAGTCCGCGTAGTAGGGATAGCCGACGATCCCATTGGTGGATGCGGTCTGCAGGATCACCCCCCGGCCGCGCTGGACCATGTGCCGAGCGGCTGTCTGGGCGACTCGGAACACGCCGGTGAGGTTCACTGCCAGCACCCGGTCCCACTCCTCCCCTGTGATCTCCAAGAACGGGTGGCGGATGCTGATGCCGGCGTTGTTGACCAGCACATCCACGCCGCCCATGCGCCGTACCGCCTCATTGAAGCCGTCCTGCACCTGGCCAGCGTCGGTCACATCGCACAAGCAGGCTCCGGTCAGCTCCGGCAGCGTCTTGAGGATCGCCGCATTGCCCTGCGGGTCCCGGTCGAGCACGAAGACCTTGGCTCCTTCCTCAATGAAGCGGGCGGCGGTGGCGGCACCGATTCCGCTCGCCCCGCCGGTGACGACGACGGTCTTGCCCTTCAATCCACGCATGGTTTCCTCCTCAAGCTATGCCGCCGCCGTCCACCACGAGGTGGGTCCCGGTGATCCAGGCAGACATCCCGCTGGCCAGGAACAGCACGGCATTGGCCACATCCTCCGGGGTTCCCACACGGTGGATCGGCCGGGCCGCCGCCTCGGCCAGGAACGCTGCTTCCTCCTCGCCCAGTTGAGCGCACTCGCTGCGCAGCATGGGCGTGTCGATATCGCCTGGGCAGACCGCGTTGACCCGAATCCGGTGGGGCCCGAAATCGATGGCCATGGCGCGGGTCATGTTCAACACGCCGCCCTTGGCTGCGCAATAGGACACGGCTCGGGGTCCGCCCTTCAGAGACCAGCCCGACCCGGTATTGATGATGCTGCCGCCACCCGCCTTGATCATGTGCGGCACCACCGCTTGGGTGAGCAGGTAGACGCCCTTCAGCATGACGCCCAGGGCAAGGTCCCATTCGTCTTCCTCCAGGTCCAGCGCGGTTTTACGGATGGCGATGCCGGCATTGTTGCAGAGGATGTCGATGCGGCCGAAACGGGCCATAGCAGCCTTGGCAGCGCCATGGCAGTCGGCCCGGGAACGCACATCGCAGCGCTGGTAGTCAGCTTGGCCGCCGTGATCCAGGATCTCCCTTACGGTTTCCCTTCCTCCCGCCTCGTTGATATCCAGGACCAGCACCGCGGCGCCGGCTTCGGCCAGCCGGCGGGCCATGCCCCGACCGATGCCGGAGGCGGCTCCAGTGACCATGGCCACCTGGTTCTCCAGGGAAAGCAGCTCCTTGATGCTGGATGCGATGGGCATGGGGGCGCTCCTAGGGTGGATCGCAAAGGTGAGGATTGAAGAGGGTCAACACTATAGTATATCAACCGTATCCAATAGCAATATTGTAAATCCGTGCAATCCGCCTGCGGCGAATTGCCGGATGTAAAACACCCATGCGGTTTTGGCATAATTGTTGAGCGGTGAACGGCGTCACCGCCTTCAACAACGGCAACACCAGCGCCAAGGTCACCCTGAACGGAACCGCCTCCGGCTCCGCCGTGAACCTGACCTGAACCGGTTCTGTTGCAAACTTCGAAACAGACAAAGATCAGCTCTTGTCGAACCCGATCAGGCAACCGCAGCGAAAAGGTCCTCGACAAAGCTCGCGAGGGCCTTTCCGTTCTTCCGCTTCACCTGTTCCACTTGGCCTTTCCGAATCATTGACATCGCCTCGTACCCCTGAACAGCGATTTTCGCGGAGCGCCCACGGCCACTGACGGCTAACCCCGGGCCTCTGATCCGAGGCTAAAGGAATCGGAGATCCAGAGGGGCGCCGCCCAATCCCGGCACTTCCAGGGGCAG
>Ga0302320_10016046_pt1 | contig 15339 bp, 17 predicted proteins | sample Bog_T0_3_FD_202130 | JGI IMG/M metagenome (GOLD analysis project Ga0302320, IMG submission 202130) | Peat permafrost microbial communities from Stordalen Mire near Abisko, Sweden - Bog_T0_3 | ecosystem: Environmental > Terrestrial > Soil > Wetlands > Peat | place: Sweden: Abisko, Stordalen Mire... | reverse complement strand
TACACTTTTTAAAATTCGGAATAAGTCAAAGGATGCAGTCACGATGAGTGCAGCGGCAAAGACGCATGGATTGGACGGCAAGCTGGTCGAGCCTGACTGGCCGCCGCTCACGCTTGCAGAAGTGCGTACGCTGCTCGCGGAGTTTCCCGGCTGCGGTGAGCCGGTGAAGATTCTTTCAGTAAGTCCGCGGCCATTTTCGGCGGCAAGTGTCGTGTCCGCGGGCGGCAGGCGCGTCTTTATCAAGCGCCATCACAGAACGGTGCGCGATCGGGAGGGATTGCTTGAAGAGCATCGCTTCATGAGTCATCTGCGAAAAAATGGCGCGCCTGTTCCCCTGGTCTATAAAAACAATTCAGACGAGACGGCCATCGAGCGCGGCGAGTGGACCTATGAAGTGCATGAAACACCCGCAGGCCTGGATTTGTATGAGGATTCGCTCTCTTGGACGCCATTTTTCTCGACGCATCATGCGCGTTCCGCAGGCGAGATGCTGGCGCGGCTGCACGTTGCTTCGCAGGGTTTCAATGCACCGAGACGCAAGACACAACCGCTGGTGGCTAGCTTTACAATTTTTGCGGCAGAGGATCCGAACGCGGCAATGGAGCGCTATCTGACTGCACGGCCTGGGTTAGCCAAAGATGCGGTTACGCGTGAAAACTGCGGCGAGGCGTTGGGATTGCTTGCTCCATTTCATGCGGAACTTTTGCCGCACTTGCCGGCGCTTGAACATCTTTGGACGCATAACGATCTTCATGCCTCGAATCTTTTTTGGGGCGGCGCAAGCGACGCGGCACAAGCCGTCGCGGTGATCGATTTCGGCCTTGCCGACCGCACAAACGCAGTGCACGATCTGGCTCATGTGATCGAGCGCAATATTGTGGAGTGGCTCGAATTGCGAGAAGGAATGGAAGTACCTTTGCACCTCGATCATTTAGAGGTGCTTCTGGAAGGTTATGAATCAGTGCGCCCATTGAGCGATGAAGAAGTTGCCGCGCTTGCACCGATGACTGCACTTTGCCACGCGGAGTTTGCGTTGACAGAAGCCGATTATTTTCTCGGCGCGCTTCATGCGCGGGAGAAGGCGCGCGTAGCTACCGGAGACTATTTAGTGGGCCATGCGCGCTGGTTTCACGGCGCGGACGGAAGGAAGCTGCTGAATTCAATCAGTCGTTGGGCTGAAGCGCGGAAGAGAGTTGGCAAGCAATGAATTGGATAGGCACGAGTAATTATTTTATTGAGCATTGGCTGGAGATTGCGGGAGTGATCACAACGGTATTAGGAATCGCGCTCACTACGGGGCGCAAGCTGGCATGTTGGCCCATTGTCCTGATCTCCGACGTGATTTACCTCATCGTCTTCTATCGCGCGCAGTTATACTCCGATGCGCTGCTGCAGGTTTTCTTTCTTGCTTTTACACTCTATGGCTGGTGGTATTGGTGGCGCGGCGCGCGAGAAGACGGCGAAGTCCGCGTGGTTCGTCTGAGCTTGCCCATCATGCTGGCGGGATTGGTTGCAGGCGCAGCCGGGAGTATTGTGCTGGGCGAATTGGCCAAGCAAGTTCATGCCGCGCTACCTTATCTGGACGCAACACTGGCTAGTTACAGTTTAGTGGCCAGTTGGTGGGCGGCGCGCAAACATATCGCCAATTGGTGGCTGTGGATTGCCGTGGATTTGGCTTACATTGGTGAATATATCTACAAAGATCTGTGGCCTACTGCGATTCTTTATGCGGGGCTTGTAGTACTAGCTGTTTTGGGATTCATTCTTTGGCGTCGTGCGGCGCAGAATGCCGAGATTCAAACCGCGGCCTGAACGACGTTTTGCAGCGGCTTGCCGTCGATGTAGCGGCGCAATTCTTCGGCAGCAATCTTGATTGCGCGCGGTGCAAACTGCGGGCTTGATCCGGCGACGTGAGGCGTGAGCAGCAGGTTGGGGCAGATCCACAACGGATGGCCTTCGGGCAGCGGTTCGGGATCGGTGACGTCGAGCGCGGCGCGAATGCGGCCTGCGTTGAGCGCATCAACCAATGCGTCCGTGTCCACCACAGGCCCGCGCGCGGCATTGACCAGCAGCGCACCCTGCCGCATCAGAGAGAGTTGACGGCGGCCGATCAGATGATGCGATTCAGCAGTCGAAGGCAGAATCAGAATCACGATTTCCGCCTGCTGCAAAAGGTTGTCAAGTTCGCTGGCCGCATGAACGTCCGGCTCTTTGCGTGCGGTGCGGGCGACGCGGACTAACTCAATGTTAAATGGCGCGAGAATTCGCTCAATCTCTTTGCCGATAGCGCCGTAACCCACCAGCAGCACACTTTTGCCGGTAAGTTCTTCGAGCATCACGGGGGGATGCAGAGGCCGCGCGTCGCCAGTAATGCTGGCATAGTGGGCGTTGGCATCGAAGCGGCGCTTCCATACTCCGGAACGCTGCACGTCAAGATAAATCGGAAAATATTTCAGTGTGGCAAGAATAGCACTGACAGTCCATTCGGCGGTCGAGATGTTATGCGCGCCGCGTGCGTTGCAGATGGTGACCTGCGGCCCAGCAAGTGGGGGGATCCACTCCGTGCCCGCCAACAGCGAGAGAATCAGCCGCACACCGTGCAGCCTCGGCCAAATCTTGATCGCCCGCGCGGGATATGGATTGGGGATCCATACGTCGATTTCAACGTCTTGGTCAAGATCGTCAGGCAGCGGAATAAGTTTGACTTCCGCCGGGAAATCGGCGAACAATTCCGCGCTCATGGTGGCTGGGTATCCGACTCGAAGCATAGTTTCGCAAACCCTGGAATTCAGGCTCCTTATTATTATGCTACACGGAAAAGGCGGCTCGAATTTCCAATGAAGTTAAAGAATATTGATCTTTTTCGGAAGAAATAGTATGTGCAAACACTGCTTGAAACCGCCAAAATAGCGCATTCTATAAGCAGCAGGTTCTGCCGTCACGAATTGAATTTATGCGCCTGAAAGCCAACAAGACGTTGTCTCAGAAGCAGCTTGCCATCAAGCTGCGCGTGGAGCGCGAAGAGAACGCGGGATTCTTTACCTGGGAGCGCCGGCGGCTGCTGATTCATGCGGCAAAGACAGCGCTGGCAGCCGCACTGTGCTGGTGGATCGCGATGCTCTTTGGGCTGCACGACGGCTACTGGGGCGCAATCAGCGCGATCATCGTGCTGCAATCGAACTTCGGCGCAACCATCTCCGCTTCTCGTGATCGCATTCTTGGAACATTGATCGGCGCGCTGCTTGGCTTTACTTTTGCCGAGTTTGGCGCACTGCCATGGAATTACATTCTGGCCGTATTGGCAGCGGTGATTGTCTGCGGATTGCTTGGCCTGCGCAGCAGTTCGCGGTTGGCCGGCGTGACCATCACGATTGTGATGCTGGTGAAAACCGGCTCGCATTGGACGCTTGCGCTGGACCGCGTGATGGAAGTATTTGTAGGCATCTTGGTGGCGGTCGGCATTTCCACGCTTGTCTTTCCCGACCGTGCGCGACTGCGACTACGCGACGGGCTAGCGCAAGAGTTTCTGGTGCTGGGCGGATTCTTCGAGGGGATTCTCGAGGGCTTTCGCGGAGCGCCATCGGAGAATCTTCCCGCACTGCGCGAGCAGGTCTCAGCAGCACTGCGCAGCAACAATCAATTGCTGGAAGCGGCGCGCAACGAGCCCTCCGGCGGCCCTGGATGGCGCGAGGGGCTGGGCATGTTGACACAGTTTGGCCGCTCGCTCTTCGATGCTCTGGTGGCTTTGGAGATTGCCGTGAAAGATAGTCACGAGGATAGCTACGCGCGGCAATTGGAACCAGCGATGGGACGGCTTGCCGTGGATATTCGCATCGGGTTTCACTATGTTGCCGAATGCATTCACGAGTGGCGCTTTCACATTCCTCCGCCGGGGTTGCACCTGGAGGAAGACATTGCGCAATTGGAAGCACGCATGGCCGAGGTGCGGCACACCGGCTTTCAGTTTCCGCAAGACGAAATTCTGCGCGCCTATGCAGTGCAACTTCATCTGAAACAAATTGCCCGGCTGCTGCGCGCCTCGCGCGTGGAGACGAGCAGCGCCATCGGTGAAGCGCAGAAATAGATCATTCAGACCGCGAGTAACTCAGTGTAGACGGCCATGCCGACGACAGCATCCGCGCCCAGTGCATGCAACGCATCAACTTCCTGCTGGCTCCGTATACCGCCTGCGACGATGAGTTGGCGCTGAGTAAGTTTGCGCAGGCGTAGGGCTGTTTCGATGGGAAATCCCTGCATCATGCCTTCGCCGTCCACATGCGTGTAGAGGAACGCACTGGCGTAAGGATCGAGTTGCGGAATCGCCTCGTCGGGAGTGAGTGCGACTTGCGCCTTCCAGCCTTTGACGGCGATGCGGCCGTTCTTGGTGTCGATGCCGGCGACGATGCGCTCTTCGCCGACGGCGGCTGAGAGAGCGGCCGCGAACTCGGTGTTGACTTTGCCTTCCGCTGAGAAAAGAGCAGAGCCAATGATAATGCGCTTTGCCCCCGCGTCGAGCACTTGTTGCGCGCGCTCGATGGAGTGAATGCCGCCGCCGGCCTGAACGGGCAACCGCTTGGCAATTTGCGCGACCAATGCGGAGTTATCGCCCTGGCGCATTGCGGCATCTAGATCGATAAGTTGGACTAAAGGAAAATTGGAGAATTTTTCGATCCAATATTCAAAGTCGTCAAAGGCCAGGCGCAGTTTTTCGCCTTGCACTAGCTGAACGATCTGGCCGCCCAGCAAATCAATCGAAGGAATCAGCATGGAAGCCTCACGGAGACGCCGGCTTTGGCCAGCTCTTCTTTAAGCGAACGCGCGCTGGAAACACCAAAGTGAAAGATGCTGGCAGCGAGAGCCGCGTCGGCTTTACCGCGTCCGAAGACATCGACAAAATGCTCGACGGTTCCCGCGCCGCCGGATGCGATGACGGGAATGCCGACGGCTTCGCTGACCGCTGCGGTCAGCTCGCAATCGAAGCCGGTGCGCATTCCGTCGGAGTTCATCGAGGTGAGCAGAATTTCGCCTGCGCCGCGGGCTTCGGCCTCGCGCGCCCACTCGACCACTGTTCGACCGACGGGTCGGCGGCCTCCTTGAACGTACACTTGCGCGTCGCGAACTGGGTCGGCGGCCTCGGGATCGCGGCGCGCGTCGATGGCGACAACGACGGCTTGCGCGCCAAAGCTGCGGCCGATGGCGTCGATGAGTGTCGGGTCAGCGAGTGCGGCGGAGTTCACGCTGACCTTGTCCGCGCCGGCCTCGAAGACTTGCGCCGCATCGTCGGCGGAGCGAATGCCACCGCCCACGCAAAAGGGAACGAATAATTCAAGAGCCGTGCGGCGAACCGTGTCGAGCAGTGTCTGGCGGCCCTCGTGCGTTGCTGTAATGTCGAGCAGAACGATTTCGTCGGCGCCTTCGCGGGCGTGGCGCGCGGCCTGTGTTGCCGGATCGCCCGCGTCGATTAGATCGACGAATTGTACGCCCTTGACGACGCGTCCGTCGTGCACATCGAGACAGGCGATGATGCGTTTGGTTATCATTTAGTTTCCTTCCCAGTTGAGAAAGTCGCTGAGTATCTTGAGGCCGGTTGCGCTGGATTTTTCGGGATGGAATTGTACGCCCATCACATTGCCGCGCTCGACGGCTGCGGCGAAGGGCTCAATGTAGTGCGTGACTGCTGCGGTGTCGGCGGTGACGGGGGCTTTGTAGGAGTGCGTGAAGTAGACGTGTTCGCCGGGCTCGACCCCGGCAAGAAGGCGAGAGTTGGGGCGGATTTCTAGTGAGTTCCAGCCGACATGCGGGACTTTTTCTGTGCTTTCAGAGAAGTGTGCGCAGGATTCGGCAAAGTGTCCGAGGCCGGGTTGCTCGGGCGCTTCACTTGATCCGGCGTAGAGCCACTGCATGCCTACGCAGATGCCGAGAAAAGGAACGCCACGCGCAATCGCGGCGCGTATCGCGGTCGTAAGTCCAGTTGAGTCGAGACGCTCGGTGGCTGCAAAATGGCCCACGCCCGGAAGTACGATACGCTCGGCGGCTTCTACGAGCGAGAGGTCGCCGTCTGTGACGACGGGCTCCGCTCCAAGGTGGCGCAGCGTCTTGAGGACAGACGTAAGATTGCCCGCTTTGTAATCGATGACTGTAATCATTTGACCATTACCCAAAATGCGACATCGCTGAACCATAAATACGAAGTGACGCACGACGCAGCAGCAATCGCCACTGCCCATCTTGGTCGCAGACTGATTGGGGCCAGAATGATTTCAGCAATGCTGATAACGAAACCAATTTCTGCACAAATCACCATCGTGGAGAAATGGTTCTCATAGAATTGTTTATGCAGGAGGAGCCTGACAATGTAGAGCAAACAATTGGCGACGAAGGCAATGATTGCCGCCAATCGAACTCTTTCGCGCCATACAATTCTCATTAGAGAAGTCCTTTCGTAGAGGGCAGCATCTCGCCGAGTTGTTTGTCGCGGGAGCAGGCCACGCGCAGCGCGCGCGCAAAGGCCTTGAAGATGGCCTCGATCTTGTGATGATTCGAGCGGCCGTACATGGTCTTTACATGGACGTTGGCGCGAGCACCGCGGGCGAAGCCTTCAAAAAAATCCGTAACAAGTTCGGTTTGCAAATCGCCGACAAGGCGTGTGCGGACTTTGGTTTCTACGGCGAAGGCTGCACGGCCACTTAAATCAATTGCAGCAATGGCGAGAGTTTCGTCCATGGGCATGAGGAAGTAACCGGCACGCAGAATACCGCGCTTGTCGCCTAGAGCGCGGTCAAAGACTTCGCCGAGCGCTATGCCTACGTCTTCGACGGTGTGGTGCTGATCGACGTCGAGATCGCCGTCGCATTTAAGTTCGAGGTCGAAAGCGCCGTGGCGAGTGAAGAGCTCCAGCATGTGATCGAAGAAGCGAATGCCGGTGGAGATTTTGTATTGGCCGCTGCCTTCGATGGTGAGCTTGATATTGATGCGCGTCTCGGTGGTGTTGCGTTCAAAGCTCGCGGCGCGCAGGGCTTTTGAGGTATCCCAGGTTCCAGAATCGGAACCTGGGGCACCCGTGGTTGTTGCGGTCATTGAGCGTCTCCTTTTGGTTTCAGAGCAGCGAGCGTTGCATTGAGCGCCGCCGCGGCTTGGCGCATCTGCTCGCGGGTACCGATGGTGATGCGGACGCGGCCATCGCAGCCGGGATCGCTGGAGCGGTCGCGAACCAGTACGCCGGCGGCGCTCATCAGGCGCGTGAACTCCTTGTGTAGCGCGCCGATTTCGACCAACACAAAATTCGCGTGGCTGGGCCAACGGCGGACTTCGGCGGCATCGAGCGCGGCTTCAAACTCGGTGCGTGCGGCAAGCACTTCGGCGACGTACCAATCGAGATACGCCGCATCTTCCAGCGCGGGCGGTAGGCAGGCGAGCGCCAGTGAGTTGACGCTGTACGGCGAAAGAACGCGCCGCACCCATTGCATCAATTCGACTGGACCAGCAAGCAGGCCGAGGCGCAGACCAGCAAGGCCATAAGCTTTGGAGAAGGTGCGCGCGACAATTAAATTGGGAACGACGCCGATGAGATCGATGACAGTTTCGCCATGGAAATGAAAGTAGGCTTCGTCGACCAACAGCACGGAGTGTGGCGCGCGCGCGGCAATTTCAAGCAATTGCACTCGAGAGGCCGCGGAGCCGGAAGGGCTGTTGGGATTGGCGATGGCGATGATCTTGGTGCGCGGCGTGATGGCCGCAAGCAGGGGCTCGAAGGGAAATTGCAAATCGTCGGCGGCCTGCACGGCGACTGCGCGCGCATCGGTGGCCGACGCGTAAATTTCATACATCGTATAAGTGGGCACAGGCAGCAGCAACTCATCACCCGCTTCGAGAAAAGCCTCGAAAAGCACGTGAATGGCTTCATCCACGCCGTTGGTGAGTGCGAGTTGCGCGGGCTCGATGCCGAGATACGCTGCAACTACAGCCTCGACCGGTTCACGCTCGGGATAGCGCGTGAGGCTGCCCGCGGAGATGCGGCCCAGAGCCTCGCGCACCTTGGGTGAGCAGGCGACGGTGTTTTCGTTAAAGTCCAGGCGCAGTGTGTCTCGGCAGCCGAGCGGAGGGTGATACTCCTTCATGGCTTGCACACGGGCGCGGGGCTGGGGAGTTTGCGAAGAGCTTCCCTCAGGGGCTAATGCCCCGCTTTCTTGGAGGTGTGTTTGCGGCACGACTGAAGTCGTGCCCTGATACAGTTCGCCTCGGAAATCGAGGGATTCCGTAGCCTGTTCAGTCACGAGGTGTCCTCCTTTGCAAGCGTACGCGGATGGATTCGGCGTGGCCGGTGAGGCCTTCGGCTTCGGCCAGTAGCACAGCTTTGGGCCCGAGTACGCGCATGGCTCCCGCGTTGTATTGCTGCACGGTGATGAGTTTGACGAAGTCGTTGACGCTGAGGCCACCGCGTATGCGTGCCATGCCGCCGGTGGGTAGAGTGTGATTGGGTCCGGAGATGTAGTCGCCCATGGGCTGCGCGGACCAGCAGCCCACAAAAACCGAGCCCGCATTCCGCACCCAATCGAGATCGCTGGCGGCATCCACAGTGAGATGTTCAGGGGCGAGGCGATTGGTGATTGCTTGAGATTCATCCACACTGGAAGCAAGAATAACCAGACCGTTTTTATCGAGCGATTCACGGGCGACGGCATTTTTTGCGCTCCGTGCTTTCACTTTTTGGATGACCTGTTTCGCCAGATCGGGGCGCGTGGTGATGAAGATGGCCAGCGCTTCAGGATCATGCTCGGCCTGCGCGACAAGGTCGGCGGCGATGTCTACCGCGTCGCCGCGCTCACTTGTAACAACGATCTCCGTGGGTCCGGCGAGCATATCGATGGCGCAATCAAAAGCGACAAGGCGCTTGGCCGCTGTGACGTACAAATTTCCTGGCCCAACGATCTTATCGACACGCGCGACGCTTGCTGTTCCGTAGGCCAGCGCGGCCACGGCATGCGCGCCACCCAGGCGATAGAACTCGGTAATGCCGAGGAGGTGCGCGGCGGCGAGAGTCTCCGGGGCGGGCTTGGGAGAGACGACAGCGATGCGCGCGACGCCCGCGACCTGCGCGGGAATCGCGGTCATCAGAAGCGTGGAAGGCAGCGGATGACGGCCGCTTGGGACATAGCAACCCACTGCGGCGAGAGGGCGAACCAACTGGCCGGTCATAAGGCCGGGAATGGTATTTTCGCTGAAGGATGCCGGTAGTTGAGAGACAGCAAAAGCGCGAATCTGATCGGCTGCTGTTGTTAGCGCCTTTTGCATCGCGGGAGTAACAGCCTCCCACGCGGCGGCCATTTCATCGACAGTAACGCGCAGATTGGCTTCGTCTTGCAGGCCGTCGAATTGAGCGGCATAACGCAAGAGCGCGCGGTCGCCGCGTTTGCGCACATCCGAGACGATGCGCTTGACGGCGGGCAGCACGGCATCGAGAGCCGCGCCGCCGCGCTGTTCCAGGGCGGCGAGCAGTTCTTCTGTCTGCTGCGCGCCGCGACCTTTTGTCTTGATGATTTTCATTCACGTTCTCCGACAACTTGCTTTTGTGGCCTCCCACCCTAGCCGCAAAAACAAGTGCGCGGCGAGGGTGGGGCACCCATAAATTCGTGATAACTCACTACAACACGACCTTGTTGAGTGGATACTCGACGATCCCGGTTGCCTTTGCCGCCTTCAATCGAGGAATCACGTCGCGGGCCACGCGTTCTTCAACGATGGTGTTGACCGCGACCCACTCGGAGTTACTGAGTTGCGAGATGGTGGGAGAATTGAGCGCGGGCAGCACGGCGAGAACAGTTTCGAGATCTTCGCGCTTGACGTTGAGCATGAGACCGACCTGCGATTGCGCATCGATTGCGCCTCGCAGCATAAGTGCAATCTGGTCGATCTTTTCGCGCTTCCATGGGTCGGCGATGGCTTTTTTGCCGGCGATCAGATGCGTCTCGCTCTCCATGATTGTGTCAATGATTTTGAGGCGATTGGCCTTGAGCGAACTGCCGGTCTCAGTCACTTCGACAATGGCGTCGGCGAGGGTGGGCGGCTTGACTTCCGTTGCTCCCCAACTGAATTCAACCTTGACGTTGACGCCTTTGGCTGCGAAGTAGCGCTTGCTTACTTCCACCAACTCAGTGGCGACAATTTTTCCTTCCAGGTCTTCCGCTTTTTCAAAGCCGCTGTTTTCAGGAACCGCAAGCACCCAGCGCACCTTGCGGCGGCTCTGCTTGGAGTAAGTCAGGGAAGTAATGCTTGTAAGGTCGAGGCCGCTCTCGACAACCCAGTCGATGCCGGTGAGGCCGGCGTCAAGAACGCCGTGATCGACATAGCGGGCCATCTCTTGCGCGCGAATCAACATGCACTCGATCTCTGGATCGTCGATCGAAGGAAAGTAGGAGCGGCCGTCGGCGTAGATATTCCAGCCGGCGCGCTTGAAGAGCGCAATAGTCGCATCCTGAAGGCTGCCTTTGGGGATGCCAAGTCTCAGCTTGTTAGCCACGAGTTACCTCTTTCTGGTTGGATTGCGGTGCGGTTGCATCGACGGCAATGGGCTTGGTGAAGCAACTGACCGTGCCTTCATGGCAGACCAGTCCGTCGCCCTCGACCTCAACGCGAAACAGCAAGGTATCGTTGTCGCAGTCGGTTGCGATTGAGACGACGCGCAGCCGGTTGCCGCTGGTCTCGCCCTTCATCCAAAGCTTCTGGCGGGTACGGCTCCAGAAAGTGACGAAGCCGGATTCCAGAGTTTTTGCGTAGCTGGTGGGGTTGAGAAAGCCCAGCATCAGCATCTCGCCGGTGCGCGCATCCTGGACAATGCCGGGGACGAGGCCGTCCATTTTGTCAAAGTCGATTGTGGGATTCATATTGCTCATTCTTTTCCTTATTCTGGTTGAGATTTGTGATTGGGCAAGAAAAAACCCACCTGCGAAGTTCGCCGGCGGGCTTGGGTGTTTCTTGATCTCTCTGGCCTTTTACATCAGGCCATGGCAGTCCGCCGGCATGGAGGATCCATGATGGTGGGGATGGCCGAGATGGCGGTTGCTCTGCATCTGATTCAAACCATAAAGGAAATGACGGCGCGATGTCAACAAACCCAAAGGATTCGCCGACCTGTTAAAGTGAAATTCCACGGGGGATAGAAATCGATGGCGGGTGAATTACTTCTTCCCGGCAACGGCGAGACGGGCAATGCCGATACGATTGGTTTGCAGCAGCAGGTGGCGCGGTTGCAGGCGCTTTTAGAGGCTTCGCGCCAGGTGCATTCCACTACACGCGAGGACGAGGTTCTGGAGCAGGTGCTGCGGATTGTGGTGCGAGAGCTGGAGATGGCCGGGGCGGCATTTCCGTGTGAAGGCTTGAGTTATGGCGATGAGTTGCCTGCCGCCATCCGCGAAGATTCTCTTTTGTCCTATCCGCTGGAGGACCGCGCTGGGCAACTGATGACGAAGCTGGTGGTTGCGGCGCCGGATGGCCGGGATCTGACGATTTATGAGGCCGACTTTCTGGAGGGTCTGGCCTTGCAGGCGGCCGTGGCGCTGGAGAATGCGCGCAACCATAAACGCAACGTCGAGTTTGCGCGAGTGCAGCAGGATATGGATGCGGCGCGCGCCATTCAGCGGTCGCTGCTGCCGCAGAAGCTGCCGGAGATTGCAGGCTACTCGCTGGGCTTCCGGTCGGACACATGTTATGAGGTCGGGGGCGATTATCTTGACATTGTGGAGCAGCCGGACGGCAGCCTGCTGATGGCGGTGGCCGATGTGGCCGGCAAGGGAATGGCTTCGGCGATCATGTCCACCAGCTTCCGCTCGGCCTTCCGGGCGATGGCCGCGGAGGGTCCGCCTCTGGGGGAACTGGCCGGGCGCATGAATCAGCACCACTGGGCCGAGGGCGAAGAGGCGCGGCGGCGCTATGTGACGGCAATCTTTCTGCGGCTGCATCCCGAGGCGGGCGAAATTGAAGTGGTGAATGCCGGGCACAATCCGGGATTTCTGCTTCAGCCGGGTGCGCCGCCACGGCTTTTTGAGGCTGCCGGCACGCCGCTGGGCCTGTTGCCGGGGATGCGCTATGCGAGCGAACAGGGCAGCTTTCCGCCGGGAACGCGGCTGCTTTTTTACACGGACGGACTCACGGAAGTCTTCAAGGGGGATGAGGAATTTGGTCCCGAACGGCTTTTGGATGAATTTTTAAGGTGCCCAGCGTATCAGGCCGATGGTATTCTCGATGCATTGTGGGCGGCTATCGCGGAATTTTCTGAAGGCGGGCCGCAGGGAGATGACATGACCGCACTGGCGCTGTGCCGCGAGGCGAGCCGGATGGAGATGCCTTCGTGAGCGGGTTGAAGTCCATCGACGCGCCCAAATCCACCACGGTCGAGGTGCGTCTGCCCTCGAAGATGGGCTTTGAGAAGGTGGCCATGAGCACCGCTTCGGCGGTGGCCAAACTGATGGGCTTTCCCGAAGACCGTGTGGAGGATTTGAAGACTGCCGTGGCCGAGGCCTGCATCAACGCAATCGAGCATGGCAACCGGTTGAATGAAAAGCTGAGCGTGGATGTGGTGCTTTCGGCTGGCGTGGACTCGCTGGAAGTGAAGGTGATCGACGACGGCAAAGGAATGACCAAGCAGCCCGCCAAGCCCGACATCGACCGCAAGATGCACGGCGAGGAAGATCCGCGCGGGATGGGCATGTTTCTGATTCAGGCGCTGGTTGACGAGGCCGAGTGGGTGGCTGGCGCGGAGGGCAAGAGCAGCTACGTGCGGCTGGTCATCCGGCTGGATAAAGAAGCGGAATAACCGAAGAGAATAGGGAGAGATCTATCGTGCAGAACGAAACCAAGGCGCGCGTTGAACAGCTTGCTTCCCCGGCCGGGCATCCGGTGAGTGTCCTGCGCTTCGAGGGCGATATTGCCAGCACCTCGAAGGATGCCGTTTTGGGCAGTTACCAGGCGCTGCCGAAGGAGACATCCAAGCTGGTGCTGCTGGATTTCAGCAAGGTGGATTACATCAATTCGAGCGGGATTGCGCTGGTGATTCAGATGCTGATCGAGGCCTCAAACTCCGGGCAGAAGGTCTATGCCTTTGGCCTCTCGGCGCACTTTACCAAGGTATTTACCATGGTTGGGATTACCAAGTATGCCGGGCTGTTTGCGACTCAGGCCGAAGCCTTGGCGGCGCTTTAATTCCTTTTCCTCCGATGAAGGTGGGTGATTTTCTAACCCCTGATCCCTATTGATCCGGCTCGTAAATACTGACTCTCCGTGCCTATTCATTCCGCGTTCTTTGCGGAATAGGTGGGATACCTAAACACTATGAACGGGCCGGATCAATAATCCCCCGCGCCTTCACCGCGCGGCGGAAGCGTGGATCAATTGCGAGGCCAGCGAACAGATTCCCTGGCGGAAGACCTCGCGCACAGCTTCCGGGGTCCATCCAGCGGCTTGCGGCCCGCCATGCGCTTTGAGCAAGGCGACTGTCTCGGCAGCAGTAAAACCGGCCACAGCGCGCAGCACAAAGACGATACGCAGGCCGACGGGCAGACCGGCGAGCCAGTTACGGACGCGATCGCGCTCTGGTCCGGCAATCATGGATTGCAGTTCCTCGGCAGAGATGCCGGCGGAGGCCAGATCGTCGTCCTCGATGCAAACGGAGACGGGCGATACGCCCTCCGGCGCGGCCAAGGATGCGGGATCGCGTTTGGCCAGCAAACCAAGGGCCGCGCAGCCGAGCGCACGGCGGCTGCTTCTGCGCGCTTCCTCGGGATCCTGGCAAACCGAAACCTCGGCATTTGCAACCGCCGCTTCCACCAGGTGGACACTATCTTCGCCTTCACCCACGAGCATTGCGGCCAAACTGTAGAGGCCGCCCGCAATCCGCTCGAGAATCTCTTCCATTTCAGAAGAGAGTGGTTGGGACGGATTCGGAATGGTGTTTGTTGCTTGGGGCATTGAGACATCTCCTCGCGCGAAGCCGATCAATCCAGGCTCCATCTCCATGGTCAACCCGCGGGGCGGCGGCGTCAATCGGTTTGCGGCGCGGACCGGGCGTTTTCTTGCCGATCCGCGCCTGCTTTGAGCGGAAGGTTCTACTGCTCGTCGGTATCCTTGGCGGGTTTGGCGGGGGCGAAGACCGGCTCGAAATTCTTCAAGCCCTGATATTGTTGCAGCGGTCGATCCTGTATTTCTGATCTGATAGGCTGTTTTTTGCTCCTTCTGGAGAGTTTAGCTTCAGTTTTTCACCAAAACGGCGTAGACTGCCAACACGGCACACGGAACGGATGGAATGGCCAGAACGACCCCCAAGCGGAAGCTCTTCAACGGGCGCGACCACTCCTGGATGGAGTTCAACAGGCGTGTGCTTGAGGAGGCCGAGGACGCGGCAAACCCGCTGCTGGAGCGGGTAAAGTTTCTGGCTATTACCGCATCGAACCTCGACGAGTACGTGGAAATCCGCCAGGCGGGGCTGATGCAGCGCATCGAGGACGGCTACCGCGAGCCGGGCTTTGACGGGCTGCGGCCGGATGAATCGCTGGCCGTGCTGACGGCCGACATTCATGAATTTGTGACGGCGCAGTACAAATGCTGGAATGACCACCTTCTACCGGAACTGGCCAAGCAAGGCGTACGGCTGCTGGATTGGGAGGAGTTGGACGAAGAGGCGCAAGCCTACGCGCAGAGCTACTTTCAGCGCGAAGTGGACCCGCTGCTGACGCCGATTTCCATTGATCCTGCGCACCCGTTTCCGCGCGTACTGAACAAGGCACTGTGCCTGGCGCTGCTGCTGCGGCTGAAGCGACGCAGCTCGGGGCCGCAAGTGATGGGGGTGGTGACGGTGCCGCGCGCACTGCCGCGATTTGTGCGGCTTCCGTCGGCCGACGGCGCATTCGATTATCTGCTGCTGCAAGACCTGATTGCGCAGAATCTGGCGGGAATGTACCGCGGCTACGAGGTGCTGGGCCGCGCCGCCTTCCGCGTTACGCGCAACTCGAATCTGTACTTCGAGGAAGAAGAAGCGCGCTCGCTCTTGGAGACGATTCGCGTCGAGTTGCACAACCGCCGCAAGGGCGACGCGGTGCGGCTGGAGATTGAGGCGGGCGCGGACGCAGAGATTGTGGAGCGGCTGCGGGTGAACTTCGAGCTGGATGAGGATCAGGTCTTCCGCGCCGATGGGCCGGTGAATCTTTCGCGGCTTTTTTTCTTTTACGACGACGTGAAGCGGCCGGAGCTGAAGTTCCCTGCCTTTACACCCAAAGTTCTGAAGTTGAGCCGCAAGTCGTCGAATATTTTTGACGAATTGCGGCAGCATGACGTGCTGCTGCATCATCCTTA
>Ga0302320_10016042_pt1 | contig 15341 bp, 11 predicted proteins | sample Bog_T0_3_FD_202130 | JGI IMG/M metagenome (GOLD analysis project Ga0302320, IMG submission 202130) | Peat permafrost microbial communities from Stordalen Mire near Abisko, Sweden - Bog_T0_3 | ecosystem: Environmental > Terrestrial > Soil > Wetlands > Peat | place: Sweden: Abisko, Stordalen Mire... | reverse complement strand
CAGCACGGACGCCATGACCGCCGACTGGGCCGATCTGCCGCACGCCGTGCTCGCCCGCATCAGCAACCGCATCATCAACGAGGTGCGGGGCTTCAACCGCGTGGTGTACGACATCAGCAGCAAGCCCCCCGCCACCATCGAATGGGAATGAGCGCCTTCAACGGCCAGCGCCTCGACCAGGGACCTCCCTCCCTGGGGTTCACCCTCAGCACGGCCCTGCTGATGCCCGGCTTCGTCGAGCAGGCCCTGGGCCTGACGGACCTCTTCGTCCACGTGGACGACACCCAGATCACCCCCCTGGACGACCTGAAGGAGTGGATGCGCTCCGACCCCTGGCGCGCGGGCGAGCTCTTCGAGACCTGCGGCGAACTGCTGCTGGGCGAGGAGCGCCGGGCGCGCAAGGCCGCCGACAAGGCCGGAGCGGCCTTCGACCTAGTTGAATTCGAGCTCGCCCAGATGGACGGCGACGCCACCTATGAGAGCTTCGACCCGGCCTGGGCCGCCCGCCTGCTGCGCTTGGCCGTCGAGGAGGCCGACGCCGTGCAGCAGTGGAGCCGCCGGGCCCACGGCGTGGACTTTGCGCTGGCGGCCAGCTTCCAGCTGCCCGACCCCCGCAAGCACACCCGTTTCAGCCGCGAATCCATCGCCGAGGCGCTGCTGCGCGACGCGCTCGAGCCCGTCCCCGGTTCGCTGGCCGCCGCGGTCGCCGCCGGCCGTCCCGCGCACCTGGAGCTTTCCGGGGCTTTCCAGATGGACCTGTCCGCCCCCGGCGGCGGTCCAAGCCTGGCCCGGTCCAACGGCGTCGGCTTCGTGCGCGTCCCTTGCGCCGATCCCCGCGCTGGCGACGAGACCGTGGCCCACCTTTCGCTCGCCTATCCCCTCGAAGCGGAAGGCTACTTCACGAAGACCTTTGAAGCCCTGCGCCAGGACCTGGCGCTGAAGCCCGGCCCGCAGGCAGCCTGAGTGGCCCGCGCCTCCGTCCTGCCCGCCCTGCTTGGCCTGCCGAAACGGCCCTTTCTGGCGGCCCTGGCGGCCCTGCTGGCCCTTGTGGCCCTGCCGAGGCTCACCGCCGCGGCCGGCCCTGCGGCCGGCCCTGCGGCCCCGGCCGGGGACGCGGCTTCTGCGTCCGGCGCCCAGGACTGGCCCACCTTCAAGGGCGACAACGCCCGCAGCGGCCGGGGCCCTGCCATGAAGCTTCCAGTGCGCGTGCTGTGGACGGTGCGCCTGGACGGCTCCCTGTATTCCTCACCCGCCGTGCAGGGCTCCCTGGTGGTGCTGGGCTCCTCGGCCAAGCGCCTCTTCGGCCTGGATCTGGACACCGGCGCCGAGCGCTGGCACGCGGTCCTGCCCGACCGCGTATGGGGCTCCTCGCCGGCGCTGGCGGGCGGCAAGGCCTACATCGGCTGCGTCGACGGCAAGGTCCATGCCATCGACCTCAAGGACGGATCCGATGCGGGTTCCTGGTCCGCCGAGCGCAAGGGCATGCTGGGCGGCGCCGCGGTGTTCTCCTCGCCCCTGGTGGAGGGCTCCCGGCTGGTGTTTGGCTCGGACAACCACCTGATCTACGGCTTCGATCTGGCGCACGGCGGGTCCTGGAGCTGCGCCACCGGCGGTATTGTGCACGACAACGCCGCGGCCGAGGCCGGGGGCCTGGTCGTGTTCCCGTCCCGGGACGGCAAGGCCCGCGGTCTGGATCTCGCCACCGGCGCGCTGCGCTGGGCCTTCGACTCGGGCAAGGAATTCAACACCGTGCCCGCCCTGGACGCGCGGCGGGCCTACATCGGCAACGCCGACGGCCGCCTGTATGCGATCTCCCTCGCCGACGGGACCAAGGCCTGGTCCTTCGCCGCGGGCAAGGGCATCATGAGCAGCCCCGCCCTGGGCGCCGACGGTTCGGTGGTCTTCGGGTCCGCGGACCATTCGGTCTACTGCCTGGACGCCGCCACCGGCGCCCTGCGCTGGACCTTCAAGACCGGCGACTACGTGTTCGGCTCCCCGCTGATCACGGGCACGCTGGTGTGGATCGGCTCCTTCGACGGCAAGCTCTACGCCCTCGACCTGGCCAGCGGGCAGGACCGGTGGCACATGGAGCTGCCGGGTGGGGTCTTCGTCTCCCCTGCCGCCGCAGGCGGGGAACGCATCCTGGCGGCCGGCCGGGGCGGCGAGCTCGTCTGCCTGCAGGCCGCCCCGGGCCGCTGAGCGGATCTGGACGGGGATTCCCGCACCGTTTCCGAGCCGCGCCTTCGTCCCATCCTCCGCCCCGTCCGCAGGGGCTTCAGACCACCATGGTGCCAGGACCTTGGCCTACGCACCCCTTCACGTCCATTCCGAATATAGCCTGCTCGACGGGGCCATTCGCCTGAAGCCGCTCGCCGAGCGCTGCCGGGCGCTCGGCATGCCCGCCTGCGCCCTCACCGACCACGGCAACCTGCACGGGGCCGTCGAGTTCCACGACGCCTGCGTCGCCCAGGGGGTCAAGCCGATCCTCGGCTGCGAGCTCTACGTGGCCCCAGGGTCCCGCTTCGACAAGCACAACCGCCACGGCCAGCCCGAGTCCGGGCACCACCTGATCGTGCTCGCCCGCGACGCCGAGGGCTGGGCCAACCTCGTGCAGCTGAGCACCAAGGGCTACCTCGAGGGCTTCCACTATAAGCCGCGCGTGGACAAGGACCTGCTGGCGCGCCACGCCCAGGGCCTCACCTGCCTGTCCGGCTGCCTGTCCGGCGAGATCGCGTCGCAGCTGCTCAAGGGCGAGGAGCCCCTGGCTCGGGCGAGCGCCGGGGCCTTCGCCGAGATCTTCGGGCGCGGCAACTTCTACCTGGAGGTCCAGGACCACGGCATCGCCGACCAGGCCAGGGTCAACGCCGGGCTGGCCCAGCTCTCGCGGGACCTTGCGCTGCCCCTGGTCGCCACCCCGGACTGCCATTACCTGGACCGCGCCGACGCCGCGGCCCACGACGTGCTGCTGTGCATCCAGACGGCGTCCAGCGTCAACGACCCCAAACGCCTGCGCTTCCCCAGCGAGGAGTTCTACCTCAAGAGCGAGGCCGAGATGAGGTCCCTCTTCGCCTGGGCGCCGGCGGCGGTTGACGCCACCGTGGACATCGCCGCGGCCTGCTCCTTTGTCCTGCCCAAGGCCACCCTGCGCCTGCCCGCCTTCGACCTGCCCGAGGGTGTCCACGACCCCCTCGACCACCTGCGCAGCCTCTGCCTCGCCGCCCTGCATCGGCGCTACGCGGGCGGGCTCGACGGGCCGTCGGCCCGCCTGGACCATGAGCTGCGCATCATCGGCCGCCTCGGATACGCCGGGTACTTCCTGATCGTGGCGGACTTCGTGCAGGCGGCCCGCGCCATGGGGGTGCGGGTGGGGCCCGGGCGCGGTTCGGCGGGCGGCTCGGTGGTGTCCTACCTGCTGGGCATCACCGCGCTCGACCCCCTGGCCCACGGGCTGCTCTTCGAGCGCTTCCTCAACCCGGAGCGGGTGAGCCCGCCCGACATCGACGTCGATTTCGCCGACACCGGGCGGGAGCGGGTCATCGACTACGTGGTCCGCAAGTACGGGCGGGCCCGCGTCGCCCAGATCATCTCCTTCGGGCGCATGAACGCCCGGGCGGCGGTGCGCGACGTGGGGCGTGCCCTGGAATACGGGTACGGCGAGGTGGATGTGCTCGCCAAGCTGGTCCCCTTCGAGCCCGACATCACCCTGGAGCGCGCGCTCGAGCTCAGCCCCGAGCTCAGGGCCGCCGCCGCCGAGCCCCGGGCGGCCCGCCTGCTGGAGACGGCCAGGGCCCTGGAGGGCCTGGCCCGCCACGCCAGCACCCACGCCGCCGGGGTCGTCATCGGCCAGGGCCCGCTCGCCGACGAGGTCCCGCTGTGCAGCCCCGGGGGCGGGGACGAAGGGGTGGTGACCCAGTTCGACATGGGCGGGCTGGAACGCATCGGCCTGGTGAAGATGGACTTTCTCGGCCTGCGCACGCTGTCGGTGGTCGACGAGGCCTGCCGCCTGGCCGCCCTGGACGGCGCCGTGCTGCCGGACCTCGACGCCCTGCCCGACCGGGACGCCCCGACCTTCGCCATGCTGTCGAGGGGCGACAGCCACGGGGTCTTCCAGCTGGAAAGCTGGGGCATGCGGGACCTGCTCAAGCGCTTCAAGCCGGCCTGCGTCGAGGACCTGGACCAGATCCAGGCGCTTTTCCGCCCGGGCCCCATGCGCATGATCGACGAGTACCTGGCCCGCCGGGACGGCAGCGCGCCCGTGCGCTACGACCTGCCCGAGCTGGAGCCGATCCTCCGCGACACCAACGGCATCATCGTCTACCAGGAGCAGGTGATGCGGGTGGCCATGGACGTGGCGGGCTTCACCGCCGGCGCCGCCGACCTGCTGCGGCGGGCCATGGGCAAGAAGGACCCTGAGCTTCTGGAACGCCAGCGCCTGGCCTTCACCCAGGGCTGCGCCGCCAAGGGCGTGCCGGCGGCCAAGGCCGAGGCGCTCTTCGGGCTGCTGGTGCGCTTCGCCGACTACGGCTTCAACAAGGCCCATTCCGCGGCCTACGCCGCCCTCGCCTACCAGACCGCCTGGCTCAAGGCCCACCATCCCGCCGCCTTCCTTGCGGCCGTGCTCAGCTCCGAGATGGGCAGCCCGGAGCGGGTCCAGGCCGCCATGGGGGAAGCCCGCCGCGCCGGCGTGGCCGTGCTGGGTCCGGACGTCAACGCGTCCCAGACCCGCTTCAGCCTTGAGCAGGGTCGCGTCCGCTTCGGCCTGGCCGCGGTGCGGCACGTGGGAGAGGCGGCCATGGACGCCCTGGTGCGGGTGCGCGCCGCGGGCCCCTTCCTGTCGCTGGGGGACCTGCTGGGGCGCTGCGACCCCTCGCTGCTCAACGGCAAGGCGGTGGAGCACCTCATCAAGGCCGGGGCCCTGGACAGCCTGTCCCCGGGGGCGGGCCGGGCCCCTCTCCTGGCCGCGCTGCCGGGCGAGGCGGAGCGGGCCTCCTCTGTCCGCGCCGAGCGCGAGTCCGGGCAGGGAAGCCTCTTCGGCGGGGACGCCGGTCCCGCCGCCCCGGGCCAGGACGCCGCCGCCGTCGGGGTTCCGGAATGGGATCCGATGCAGCGCCTGGCCTTCGAAAAGGAGGCCCTTGGCTTCTATGTCAGCGGGCATCCCCTGGATGGCTGGGCCGGGACGCTGCGGGCCTTCCGCTGCGCGGGCCTGTCGTCCCTGGAACGGCTCAGGGACGGCTCCCCGGTCGTGGCGGGAGGACTGGTGACGGCCATGAAGCAGCAGGTGACCAAGCGCGGCGAGGCCATGGCCCGCGTGGAGCTCGAGGACCTCGAGGGGTCCTGCGAGGTGATCCTGTGGCCGCGGGTGCTGGAGGCCTCCAGGGCGCTGGCGCGCAAGGACGCGCTCGTGCTGGTGCGGGGCCGCCTCGACCTGAGCGGCGACGACGTGCGCATCTCCGCCGACGAGCTGCTGCCCCTGGACGACGCGCTCTCGCGGGCCAGGCGCCTGCATGTTCAGCTTCCCGCCGGGCCGGGCCAGGGCCGCCAGGCCACGGACCTGCAGGCCTGGGCCCGCTCCCGGCCCGGGGCCGCGGCGTTGCTGCTGCACGTCCATGACGGGCGCAGGGTGGTGGTGCAGAAGGCGGGGCTGGGGGTGGCCCTCGCCGCCGAGGGCCTCGAGGAGCTGCAGGCCCTGGGGCTGGGGGCATGGGTGGACTGATCGGATTTCGGGACGGACAGATTTGGGTGTGGTCAGTCAGAAGGAAGGCCGCGCCAGGACCGGCGCCTTACAGCCTGTTTTGCGAAAGAAATTTCCCGGCGGCGTCCATGCCGGGCTTGAGCTCGAGGGCGCGGCGCGCCCAGCGGGATGCCTCGGAGCGCCGGCCCAGCTGCAGGTCGAACACGGCCAGGGACAGGGCATAGTCCGGGTTGGCCGGGTCGAGGGCCTGGGCCCGGGCGGTCCAGTCCGCGGCGGCATCCAGCGCGGCGGCGCGGGCCTTCGCGTCCCAGCCCGGGGCGCCCGAGTCGCGCCACTGGAAGAACGTGCTGGCGGCCTCCATCAGCAGCTGCGGCGCCAGCTCCTTGTCGGTCGCTTCGAGGGTGTCCATGAGCTCCCCGGCTTCCTTCAGGCGGGCGAAGCGCGCCTGAAGGACCAGCAGGTTCTCGTAGAAGAGGCGCGTGACCGGGGCCAGGGCCACGGCTTCGCGGTAATGGGCCTGGGCCTGCTCGAAGAAGTCCGTGTTGCCGCCTTCCGCCCCCATGCCGAAGAGCCGGCCCAGGTTGCCGCGGTAGTAGGCATTGCCGGGATTGAGCTGGGTGCCCCGCGTGTAGGACGCCTCCGCGGCCTGGAACCAGACGCCGCGCCGGCCGGCGTCGCAGCGCTTGAAGATCTCCTCGTAGGCCAGCCCGAGGAAGACGTGGTATTTGACCTCGAAGGGGCACAGAGCCACGGCCTCCTGCAGGCGCGCCGCGGCCAGCACCATCATCAGCGAGCCCGCGGCGCGGGCGTAGTAGGACTGCAGGGAGGCCGCGGAGGCGGGCTGGGTCGACAGCTCGTGCTCGGCGTCGTCCAGGCCCGCCTGCCACCAGGAGGCCTCCGCCGCGAGATCGGGCGACAGGGGCGCCCCCAGGCCCGCCATCTCGGCGTAGGCGTAATTGATGGCCCCGCGCAGGTCGTCGATCCCGGCCTTTTCCAGGGTGGGCAGCTCGGTCTGCACCTCGTTGGCGAAGCCGTAATCCATGTCCGCCTTCAGGGTGCGCCCGTCGAGGAGCACGCCCCCCACGGCCAGGGCCGCGCCCACGGCCAGGGCCGCCGGCAGGCCCAGGGCAGGCAGGGGCAGGGGGCGCGCGGGCAGCTCCTCGGCGCACCAGAGTGCGCCCATGGCCACCCAGAAGGGCAGGCTGATCCCGGCCACCCCGAAGCTCACCAGGTTCTGCGCCAGGTAGGCGGCGGCCAGGGCCCCCAGGCCGAGCAGCAGGGCGCGGTCCCCGTCCCCTGAGGCCCGGCGCAGGCTGGTCCACCAGGCCCAGAACAGCGCGGCGCACAGCCAAAGCCAGAGCCCCAGGCCCACGGCCCCCTCGGTGGACAGGACCTGCAGCGGCTCGCAGTGGGCCATGCGGGAGGAGACGTTTTCGCCGTCGTAGCGGGCGAAGCGCGACCGGCTGTATGCAGGGAACACGGTCTTGAAGGTGTCCACCCCCGTGCCCATGAGCGGGTGGTCCTTCCAGATCTTCAGGGCAGGCACCCAGATCTGCAGGCGCGAGACCTCGAGGGCGTGGGCGGGGTCCTGGAGCGAGGCCAGGGTCCTGGCGCGGAAAGTGGGACCCAGGCCGGCAAAGGCCCCGGCGAGCAGCAGCCCCAGCAGGCCCACGGCGCCGGCGGCGCGCAGGCCGGGGCGCAGGGCCAGGCGGGGGCGCGGTCCCGCGGCCGGCGCAGACCCACCCACAGCGGCATCCCCGGCCGTTTCAGGCGCGCTCCGCGAAACCGACCAGCCCAGGCCAAGGGCGGCCAGGCCGGCCATCAGTCCGAGAAAGGCCCCGCGGGTCCCGGTGTTGGCCAGGGCCTGGAAGAACAGGAGCAGGTCCAGGCCCTGGGCCAGCAGGTAAGCCGCCCGGTCCCGCCCGGATCTGCGCAGCAGCGGCGCCGCGGCCAGCGACGCCAGCCACAGGGCCAGGACGACGCCGCTGGCGGCGCTGGCCCCCTCGCGGGGCTCCAGGGGGTTCAGCAGTCCGCCCTTGCCGGCCACGAGGTAGGCCAGGGCCCAGCCGCCAGCCACCAGCCAGCGCCAGGGCTGCTCCGGGTCCGCGGGCCGTTCGGCGCGGGCCGCGTCCATGGCCAGGGTCAGCTTTAGGGTGATGGCCATGGCCATCAGGCCGCCGAGGAAATTGGGGTTGCCCAGGGGGCCGAAGAAGCGGTCCGAAACGATCGAGGTGGCGCTCCAAGCCACGAGGTCCCGCTGCAGGGCCTGGAGCAGGGCGTAGATGCAGGCGCCCAGGGCCGAGGCCAGCATGGCCCGGGCCAGCAGGCGCCCGGCGTCGGGCCGGCGCACCAGCTGGGCGCTGACGAAGAAGAGGGCCGAATAATTGAGCTGGGTGAGGCTGCCCGCGAAATTCTCGTATTCCCCGCGCCAGCTCACCGCCGGGCTCACGGAATGCACCGTGTCGACCAGCAGCCAGAGGCTCCAGGCCAGGACCGGCCAGTCCAGGGGGGTGCGCCTCCAGGTGAAGGACCGGTCCCCTAGGGCCAGGGCCAGCAGGATCCCCAGCACCAGGCTGCTCAGGGCCCGCAACAGCAGCAGCTTGGGCAGCTCGAACTGGTCCTGGGTGCGGGTGCAGAAGGTGAGCGGGACGGCGACCAGGGCCGCGGCCAGGACGAACAGGCCCCAGCGCAGCAGGCGCCCGCCCCAGGCGGGCGGTCCTGAGGCAAGGGGGGCTGGGGCTCGGTTCGCTTGGGGCAAGAGATCCTCGAGGTCTGGGAGGGCCACTCTAAAGCCGGGCCAAGCTCGGGTCAACGTGGCGGGCGGGCCTGCCGGATGGTATCATCCCTTGCTATGAGCCAGGAATCGCAGGCCATCTCCCAGAACATCTCCCTGCTGCTGACCCAGGGTCGCACCGCCGATGCGCGGGTCGAGCTTGAGCGCCTGTTGGCGCTGGACCCGGAGGATCCCGAGGCCCGTTCCCAGGCCGGCGACGTCTACGCCTACACCGGGGCCCACTCCGCGGCCTACCGCCAGTACAACCAGGCCGCCGAGACCTACAACCGGCTGGGCCGCGCCGACATGGCGCTGGCCGTCCACCACAAGATCCTCGAGCTGGATCCGGCCATGCTGGATGCCGCCACCCAGGCCCGCCTGCGCCTGCTGTCGCTGCTGGTGGCGGCCGAGGACGCCATCGTGGTTGGCCAGTACGAACGGGCCGTGGACGGCTACCGCGAGGCGATCCTCCAGTTCCCCAACCACACCATCACCTACCAGAGGCTGGCGAGCCTGCTGGTCCGCCTCAACCGGGTGGATGAGGCCGCGGAACAGTACCTGACCGTGGCCCGCGCCTTCTATGCCCACGGGGTGCTGGCCAAGGCCAGGCCTTATTTCGAGCGCGTTCTCGAGCTCAAGCCCAACCAGTCCGAGGCCCTCGAATCCCTGGTGGCCTGCCTGAAGGCCGAAGGGCGCCCCGAGGAGGGGATCCGCTTCATCAAGGCCGCGGTGCAGGCCCACCTGGTCACAGGGGAGACCGAACAGGCTTCGGGCCTGTTCGCGTCGTTGCCCCCCGAAGGCAACACTCCCTTGGCCGCGGCCGTGCTGCTCGAAGGCGGCGAAGTCGGCCAGGCCGAACGCATGGCGGCCCAGCTGGAACTGGACCGGGTCGACCTGCAGGTCTTCTTCAGGGGGCTGGGCAGGGCCGCCTTGGAGCGCGGGGACAGCACCTCGGCCGATGCCTATTTCCGCTGGGCCCAGGGCCAGGCGCAGGGCGAAAGACCGGCACCTGGGCCCGTCAACCAGGCGGCCGCGTATCAGGCGCCGCAGGCTGGCCTGCCCCTTTTCGCCGCACCTCCCGGGCTCGGCACGCCTCCTCCCCCTCTTCCTCCTCCGAGCCTGGCTTCACCTCCGCCTCCGCCTCCGGGCCTGGCGTTGCCCCCGCCTCCCTCTCCGAGCCTGGCTTCACCTCCGCCTCCGCCTCCGGGTCTGGCGTTGCCCCCGCCTCCGCCTCCGGGCCTGGCGTTGCCCCCGCCTCCGCCTCCGGCCTTGGCGTTGCCCCCGCCCCCGCCCCCGGGCCTGCCGCCACCCCCTCCCGGCCTGCCGCCACCTCCGCCTCCCCCTGGTCTGCAGCTGCCTCCGCCGCTTCAGGCGGCAGCCCAGCCTGTGGCCGCCCCGGCCAATCCGCCGGCCGCGCCGCCGCGCCAGGCCCAGCCTGTTGAGGCGGAGCGACCGGTGGGCACCGACGGGTCGGCAGGAGCGCCGGAAGGATCGGCTGCAGCGTGGACTCCGGCGCCCAGCACTCCGTCCCAGGTCCAGGAGCCGGTGGTCCAGGAGGACCGCAGCATTCTGCAGTCCATGGGCGAGATGTGCCTGGCTGAGGAGATGTTCGAGGAGGCCAAGCAGGTCTTCGAGCGTCTGAGCCGCGCAGAGCCCGGGCATGAGCCTTACTGGGAGCTGTTGAACCGGGCGCGCGCAGGGCTGGGTCTGTCGCCGGTCTTTGCGGGATCCACAGCGATTGCGCCAAGGTCCCCCGTATTCCCGTCCAAGGTGGCCCAGGCCGCTCCGCCTCCGCAGGCCGCAGCGCCGGCGGCCCCTCCGCCGTATCCGACTGCAGCCGCGCCCCTGGTTCCGCTTGCCGCAGCGCCGGCGGCCCCTCCGCCGCCTCCGACTGCTGCCGCGCCTGTGGCTCCGCAGGCCGCCGCGCCGGTGGCCCTGCCACCGTATCCGACTGCAGCCGCGCCCCTGATTCCGCTTGCCGCAGCGCCGGCGGCCCCTCCGCCGTATCCGACCGCTGCCGCGCCGGTGGCTCCGCAGGCCGCAGAGCCGGCCGCACTGCAGCCGCCGCAACCGCTGCCTCCCCAGGCAGCAGAGCCGGCAGTTTTGCCGCCCCCACCGGTGCCTCCCCAGGCCGCAGCGCCGGAGGCCCCGCCTCCCCCGCCGCTTCCTGCGTTGACGCCGCAGCCCCTGGCTCCGGCAGCGGCCAGCGTTCCTGCTCCTGCGGCCAGGCCTTCGTTCGAACACGTGTTCACCAAGGTGCCCGACGCGCCACCGTCGAAAGGCGCGGCGCCCTTGCCGGTGCCCTCACGGCTGTCCACCCGCAGGGCAGTCCCGGAACCCCAGCCCTTGGCCACGGTGGGAGCGGGCACGGACGGGCCGGCGATCCTGCGCACCCAGTATGTGGTTCAGCTGGGGGAGCTGCCTCCGGCGGTGGCCAGCGGGGTGGATGACGCTGAAGACCTCATTGAATGAGGAGGCTCGCCAGGTCCGAGGCGTTTCCGAACCTTTTCCTGCCGCGTCCGGACGGGACCTCGCTGGAACTTCAGGACCTGCGCAAGCACTACCACGCATTCATTGTTTTCCTGTCGAAGCCGGACGCGGACGTGGCGGCCTTTGTGGCGCATTTCCAGGCGGAAGCCCGGCTCTTTGAATGGCTGCAGGCCCGCCTTCTGGTTGTTTACGCCCGCCTGCAGGACATACCCACCCCCTGGCCGGCTCCCGGCCACCCGCCGTTCCTACGACCCGGCGATCTGCCCGAGGGGCTGGCCTGGGACATGGCTTACGTGGTCAGCAAGAACGGGACCCTGCTGCAGGCCTATGAAGAGCCCGGGCTGGCCACGATCAAGGAGTTGGAACAGGAACTTTTGTACTGGGAAGCAGGCCATTGCCTGCCCTGAGGCAAGCCGGACCATCCGAACCCTTTTGAGGCGGCGCAGGCATTTTTGGGGGCAGGGCAGGGTGGATCGTGCGTTCGGAACAAATTCGGTGCGCGTCCTCTTGCCGCGTCAAAGGCGTCAAATCCGGGTCAGGGGCTCCAGGTCGGGCCAACCGTAGCTGACCACGCTCACCCGCGCCCCGCCGAAATCCAGGTCCCGGACCTGGTCCAGCAGCAGGCCGTCCAGACGCTCGTAGAAGCTGCGGAAGGGGTTCTTTTCCATGAGCCAGGTCTGCATCGAGCTCCAGCCCTTGGAGCGCAACCACAGGGCCAGGGCCGCGACCAGGCGCCGGCCGGCGCCCTTGCCGTGCCAGGCCGGCAGCACATACACCACAAAAAGCTCGGCCTGAAACGGCGAACGGGTGTCCGCGTTGCGCCCGCCCCCGCAGTATCCGATCACCTGGTCGCCGTCCACGGCGACGAAGTAGCACTGGCTCGGGTTGGGTTCCGTGAGCAGGGCCCGCCACACCTGCATTTGTTCGTCGAGCGAGCGGCTGTTGAGGTAGGAGTCGTCCAGCAGCCCGCGGTAGGTCGCCAGCCAGGTGGCTTGGTTCACTTCTGCGATGGCTGCCGCGTCCGAGGGTTCGGCGGGCCGGATGGTCAGGGTGGCTGGAGGCATGCCCCATTCTAGGCCCGCCGGGCCCGGGCCTCAAGACTCAGCCCTCTTCTTCGTTCAATTCGTCCCAGGCCTCGGACAGGCGCCTGCTGAAGGCCCCGGCGGCCTCACTGGCGCCCCCATCGCCCCCGGGGCAGGCCAGGACCTGCCAGCCCCGCTGTTCCAGCTCGGGCAGCAGGCCCTCCAGCAGCTCGGCCAAGGGCAGCCTGCGGACCTGTTCCGACGCGTCCTTGGCCTCCAGCGCCGCCAGCTCCTGGCGCGGCCACAGCGGCAGGGCCCAGGGGCTGGCGTCTTCCGGCGCCTCGGCTAGGCAGAAGACCACCCAGCCGTCGGCGTCCTCCAGCGCCCAGGCCTCTTCGTGCCGGGCGCAGTCCTCAAGCATCCATTCGGCCCGCGACAAGGGGTCCATGGCCTTCAGTGCGGCGGATTCCGACGGCGTGAGCGGCGCAGCCTGGGACGACCCGGACTCTTCGCTCACGGCGCCGTCTCCACTCCGCCCAGGAACACGCGCACGGGATGCGTCGCCACGGAAGCGTCCCGGACCGGGTCGCCGGAGACCAGCAGCACGTCCGCGGGGTCGCCCTTGCGCAGGCTGCCGCCTTCCAGCCCTGCCAGCGCGTGGCTGTTGAGCGTGGCGGATTCAAGGATCTGGCGCGGGCTCAGGCCGGCCTGCAGCAGCAGCGCCACCTCGGCCTGGGCGCCCAGCCCGTGGAAGACCAGCGGCAGGCCCGATCCGGTCCCGAAGACGATGCGGACGCCGGCGTCGGCCATGCCCTTCGCCGCCAGCCGCACGGTCGCCGGATCGATGCCTTGGCGGGTCCAGTGCATCAGCCACAGGCCCGCGGCCTGGGGCTCATCGGCCTGGGCAAGGACGGTGGCCCCCAGGGCCTGCGCCGCTGGGAAGGAGCGGAGCCAGGCTCCCAGGGGGGCAGGCGCGTAGGCGTTGAGCACGCTGCCCAGGGCGGGAATGTAGGCGCAGCCGGCGCGTCGCATGGCCTGGGGCAGTCCGGGCGCCTCGTCCAGGTTGAAGAGCGGGCCCAGCATCGCGTCCGGCTTCGCATCGAGGGCCGTCAGCGCCTTGGACGCGTGGTTGGCCTGGACGATGAAGGGCAGCCCGCGCTCATGGGCCAGGGCGCCTAGGCGGGCGAGCACCGGCAGGGGAATGGAGAGGCCGTCGCGCCCCTCGTCCTCGACGCTAGCGAAGACGGCCTGGTCCTGGAAACGCAGGGCCCGGCTCCACGGGGCGTAGAGGTCGTCCTCCTCCTGGACCTCCACGATGTGGCTGTCCCAGGGCGCCTGCCCCAGCGCCCTCCAGCCGCCGGGCGCGGTGAACAGCGCCCCGGCGAAGCGCACCCGCGGCAGGACCCCGTCCAGGGCGCGGGCCAGGTGCATGAAGGCGCGCGACGCGTTCAGGTCCAGCACCCCGCCCATGCCGCTGGCGGCCTGCAGGCGCAGGCTCTGCTCGGGGCCGGCGGGCACGCTGTCCCCGGGGTAGCGGCCCTCCAGGCTGAGGAAGACGGCGGCGTCGGCCAGGGCCGGCATGGCGCAGAAGCCGCGGCAGTCCAGGCCGAGCCCCCCGGCGGCGTCGAGGCTGCCGCCGGGCGCGACCGCCGCGATGCGGCCGTCCTGCCACAGCAGGTCGCGGTCCTGCTCGACGCCCCCGGTCGAGGGGTCGTACACGGCGATGTGGCTGAGCAGGGTGCGGTGGCCGGGGGTGAAGCCGTCGCCGCGCGGCAGGCCCAGAAAGATGGCGAGCAGCAGGCCGGTCAGCGCGACGGCGATGACCCAGGCGAGGCGGGGAGGGGACACGAGGGGGGGCTGGGAATCCATGGGAGCATGAGTATGCTACCCGGGCTGGCCCACCGTCAACGCGCGGTGCTACACTGGGTCCGGCCGCCCCGGCACGGAGGCGGCCGGACCCGCAGGAGGCAGGCATGGAACGGATGCAGGGCAGGGGGGCGCCGCAGGGGGGCCTGGACAGGGAGGTCCGATGAACCATCCGCCGGTGGTCCTGGCGATCGGCGGTCTGGACCCGACCGGGCATGCCGGCCTGGCGGCGGACTTGCGGGCGGGCGCGGCCCTGAATGTGCTGGTGTGCCCGGTGGCCACGGCCCTGACCGTGCAGGACCAGGGCGGGGTGCGGCGTATCGACGCGGTGGACCCGGGGCTGCTGGGCGAACAGATCGCGGCGGCCTTCAGCAGCGTGGAGGTGGGCGCCGTGAAGATCGGCATGCTCCCGGGCCTGGAGCAGGCCCGCGCCGTGGCCGGCGCCCTGGCTTCCTTTTCCGGGCCGGTGGTGCTCGATCCGGTGCTGGCGGCAACGCTGGGCGGCGCCCTGGCCGCGGAGGGCCTGGCCGGGGCCCTGGCCGGGCTGCTCGCCTCGAAGACGGCCCTGCTGACGCCGAACCTGGCCGAGGCCGGATTGCTGCTGGGGCGCCCGGCGCCCAGGGACACGGCCGGCATGGAGGAGGCCGCGGCCGCGCTGCGGGCCCAGGGCTATGGCGCGGTGCTGCTGAAGGGGGGCCACCTTGAGGGCGGCCAGGTGCCCGACTTCGTGCTCGACGGCGAACGGGGACTGTGGATCGAGGGCGCGCGGGTGCCGACGCCGAACACGCGGGGGACCGGGTGCACCCTGGCGACGCTGGCGGCGGCCCTGCTGGCCAAGGGGCAGCCGCTGCGCCTGGCCTGCATCGGCGCCAAGAACGCCTTGGTCATTCTGCTGAAGAAAGGGGCTTTGAGCCGCTGGCCGGGAGGGCCCGGCCCGGTGCTCTAGCGGCGGGCCGCTAGAGGTGGATACGCTCGAGGTCCTGCGGGTTGACGGCCACGAAGCACACGCCCGCGCGGAAGAGCCCGGCGTCGTGGTTGACCTCGACCCAGGCCACGCGCCCCAGGCAGCGCACGCTGCCCTCAGCGCGGAGCGGCTGTATCTCGATCCTCAGAAAGTCGCCTTCCTTCACGCCGTGGCCGCGCAGCGAATGCAGCTGCCCGCACAGGCCCAAGCCTCCGGCGGACACGTTCTGCATCCACGATTCGCCGCCGGCCTCGAGGCTGGCGCCCATTGAGGCCGCGTCCTGAATGCGGTCCAGCGTCGTCAGGGCCTCGTCGTCCTTGAGAACAAAAAAGCGGACCTTGAAGCACAGGTCCGCCCGCTGATGGTGCCGGCGCTGATGCGCCTGGGGAACGACTGCAGCGTCCGCTTCAAGTGCTTTCAGCATGACGGCACCCCCTACAGTTGTCGGTTCGCTGCCGCGAACAGTCATTGCCCCTATTATCCTCCTCGCGCGCCAAAGTGGGTCCGCAGTCACCAAAAAAATCTGGACCCACT
>Ga0302320_10016041_pt1 | contig 15342 bp, 21 predicted proteins | sample Bog_T0_3_FD_202130 | JGI IMG/M metagenome (GOLD analysis project Ga0302320, IMG submission 202130) | Peat permafrost microbial communities from Stordalen Mire near Abisko, Sweden - Bog_T0_3 | ecosystem: Environmental > Terrestrial > Soil > Wetlands > Peat | place: Sweden: Abisko, Stordalen Mire... | reverse complement strand
GCTGGAATCTCGATGCCGGCTTTGCGGCAGGCGTCGATCAGCAGCGTCCCCGCGGGGGCTGTGAGCTTCTTTCCATCGACAATGAACGATACGTCTGGCATTTATTTCCTTAGGCCGCCTGGGTCGCTTCAGAGTGCGACAAAGTCTTTGGGAGAGATACGGGAAGCCATTCCACGAAATATTGTTTTGTCTCGTGGTTGGGATCGAACTCGTCAATGTTGACAATCGTCGTGGTTGCTTCTGGAATGGGTTCACCTGCTTTCGCGGTTTCGCTCAGGTAAAGTTCCATTGCATCGCGCATATTTGTTCGCGTATCTTCAAGCGCATCGCCTAGCGAGCCACAACCGGGCATGTCGGGAGAAAATGCACTCCAATTATTCGCGCCTTTTTCGTAAAACACCAGATATTCTCGTGTCATTTCAATCCTGACTTCTTGAGGATACTGTGAAGCAGCCCCTTCCGAGTTATTTGACCTCTAGTCATTGTCAAGGAAAATAGGGTTGTACCCCCATCTGAACCCCTCGACTCCGCGATAGTCGGAGACGTCCCATTCGAAAACCAGTTGGTCCTCTTGGTCGCCATCCCCATCAGCCGAGGTCTCACACAGAACATGCACTCCATCCGACCCTGCCGTCTTGCTAAACCAATTTGGGTTCTTTCTGGCGCTGCGCCACATCGGGTCATAGGACCAATCACAGTTGCCTGTTTTGGAAATTCTCTCCAAGTAATCGGAGGCGAGCTCATCGCGCAACTCCTTTGAGAAAAGACGGGAGCCAACAACCGTGCTGTGGGCCTTGGCGCAACGCATTTCCCATCGCTTTTTTTCGGCAGCGCTTTCGGCCCGCCATTTCTGGTATTTCCAAGAGCAGCCTCCGACCAGAATTCCTGTCAACATCAGGAACGCCGCGATATTTATGATTTGCCGAGTCTTCACACCTTGAGCTCCGGTTCGACCGCATTTGCTTCTTCAACGCTTACTTGCCGAGTACCCCGCCCGCCGACAACGACAAGCGGGGTTGTCGGCGGCTATTTAGGCCGTTTTAAGTCGATGTCCTTACCTTTGAGTAAGCTGGGGAGCGAGGGCTCTTTCTCGTAAAGTTTCTCCAGCATCTCAGGGGGATTACTCTTACGTTGCATTTCGGTAGCAGTTTCAAAAAAGGACTTGGGACGATCATTCATTAATAGCTTCCTCCTGAAGCTGAAGGGAGAGTACCCCGGCCAAACACCGAGACGGCCCGGCCAAGAAAAGATCGAGCTATTTCGATAAGTGTCTGAAAAGCAATGGTTTAGAGGCACAACGAGACATCCTTGTTCGTCGAGACGCCAAAGCCAGTCGAGCTTCGCAAGTGCTTGAAAGTGAAACCTTTTGCGACGAAAAATGGTGCATACTCCTCCGGCGAAAATGTTTCGAGTCGCTGTCAACCCCGTTTTTCCCCGCGCTGGAACCAAGTCCCTATACAATCGCCAGTTCAACATGCTTTGCGAACGGGCAGGACTTGCCGTTCAGGTGGTCTTCGAACTCCTTGCGGAACTTCTTCACAAAGCCCAGCGTGGGCATGGCTGCCGCATCACCTAGCGGGCAGAAGGTGCGGCCCATCATATTCTCGGCCAGGTACTGAATGTTGTCGATGTCCTTGGTTTCGCCAAATCCGGCATGGAATCTTGTTAGCGACTTCTTCAGCCAGTCTGTGCCTTCGCGGCAGGGAATACACCAGCCGCAGCTCTCGTGCTGATAGAAGCTGATGGTCCGCAGCGCAAACTCGACCATGCAGGTCTGGTCGTCGATCACCACGACGCCGCCCGAACCCAGCATGGAACCCGCCTTGCCCACTTGGTCGAAGTCCATGCCCAGGTTTTCAATCTCCTCGGGCAAAAGCACTGGCGTTGAAGACCCACCCGGAACGACAGCCTTTAGCGTGCGCCCGCCGCGGATGCCGCCGCCAACTTCGTAGATCATTTTCTTCAGGTTGTAGCCCATGGGCAGCTCGTAGACACCGGGCCGCTCCACATGCCCGCTGAGACAGAACAGGCGAGTTCCGCCATTGCGCGGCGAACCGGTTGCCGCGTAAGCTTCCGCGCCCATCTCGATCACATGTGGAACTGTGGCGATCGTCTCGGCGTTGTTGATGACCGTGGGACCGCCGTAGAGACCCACGACAGCAGGGAACGGAGGCTTGATGCGTGGAATTCCGCGCTTGCCTTCGAGCGACTCCATCAATGCCGACTCCTCGCCGACTTCGTAAGCACCCGCGCCGGTCTGAACGACGACCTGAAATTCGGTTTCCGAGCCGAAGATACCCTTGCCAAGAAAGCCCTTGGCGTAGGCGTCGGCGACGGCCCGCTCCATAATCTCGATGAGATAGCGGTATTCGCCACGCAGGTAAATGAAGCCTGTCTGAGCGCCAATGGCCAATCCGGCAATGATGGTACCTTCAATCACTGCATGAGGATCGTGCAAAAAGATCAAGTGATCCTTGCAGGTTCCAGGCTCGCTTTCGTCTCCGTTGACGAGAACGTATTTCGGCTTGGCCGACTTCTTGGGAACGAACGACCACTTCATTCCGGTTGGAAAGCCCGCGCCGCCGCGGCCGCGCAGGTTGGAGGCCTTCAGCTCGTTAATGATCCAGTCGGGCCCCTGTTCCAGGCACTTCTTCGCGGAAGCGTACCCGCCGAGCTCGAGATAACGATCGATCTTTTCCGCGCCCTTGCCGAAGCGCTGGGTCACGATTTTCACTTCATCGGGATGCGAGACGAGCCTAGGCATGGGAGGCCATCCCTTCCGCTTTTGCTTTCCCGCGATAACCCGCCACGATGCCTGAGACCAGCTCGGGCTTGAGCTCGTCGTGGAAGTCGTAGTTCACCTGGATGGCGGGTCCCCAGCAGCAGGCCCCGATGCACTCGACCTCTTCGAGGGAGAAAATACCGTCCGCCGTGATTCCCTTGGAGCCAATGCCGAGCTCTTCCTGGAACTTCTCGTAGAGCTCATACGCCCCGCGCAGCATGCAACTGATGTTGGTGCAGACCTGCACATTGAATCTGCCCACCGGCTTGAAGCGCAGCATCGAGTAGTAGCTGGCCACGTTACGCACGTCGAGTTCGGTGATGCCGATGCGCTGGGCCACTTCCGTGATCACCGCGTCGGAAAGGTAGCCAATCTCGTCCTGCGCATAGAGCAGCATGGGAATCAGGGCTGACCGGCGCAAAGGATATTTCAGAACCAACGCGTCAAACCGTTCCGCCAACTGGGGCGAGAAGAGCGTCATGGTTTCCGTATTCGTATCTTTTGGGCTCATCGCATCAACTCTCCGGCCCATGCTTCGGCTGCCATATCCATCTCTTCCTCATCAGTCGCACTGCGCAAGCGGCCGTGTTCCGTCAACTCCAGCTTTCCGTCGCTTCCGTCCGAACGCTTCCAGGTCACCGTCGATCCATCTCGTTTCAGTTCCAACCACCGGCTTCCGTGGCTCACCAGGATCTGTTCCTCGCTGATCTCAAATGCTGCCTGCCGGTTGCCGCTCAATCCGTGTACCGCGGTGTAGCTGCGGAGCAGGGAAGCCAACGAAACCCAAAGTTCAGTCATAACGTCGAAAAGAAGTTCATTCAATCTGCAGTTCCCCAGATGTGATTTGGTCTCTCCCGTGGATTATCGCTGAAACGATGATCTCGGCGAGACGCTTGGGGCCGGCATGTGCAAGTTTCCCCTCTTGACGGAACGTATGCCAGGAATGCAAACTTTGGTAATCCGGTTTGAATTTGAACCACAAAGCACCGATTGCGCCTCCTTCGTAAGGGTCCGTGTACATGCTTGAGATGAAGAGATCAATCATGAGGCACTTGTTGAGTCGCACTACCTCAAATTTGGCGTCCTCACGTACGAGAACAATCCCGAGCGAAGGGTATTGGGGGTTGATGAACGGCCCGTCGAGGTCGGCTCGAATTTTGGTGATAAGCGGCAACTGAGCTTTTTTCAAAGCGACATTTGCTTCTTGGACCTCTTGTCTCAATTTGAGGTCAAGCTGCCGGAAGAAACTAGCCAAGGCGAGGTTACGCTGCTCAACCGAACGTACTTTCTCGTCCTCGGCTTCCCGCCGATTCTGCGCCAACTTGTCATAGTCGACCATGGAGTTCCATTCCTGACTAAGCGCGCTCAACGATCAATCTCCCCCAACACAATATCGATAGATCCGATCACTGCTACCAGATCGGCCAGCATGCGTCCCTTCGCCATGGTCTCAAGCGCCTGCAATGTGGCAAACGACGGATAGCGCATGTGGACCCGGTAGGGCTTGGCCGTGCCATCCGAAACCACATAGTAGCCGGTCTGCCCGTGGCCCGCTTCAACGCCTTGATAAACCTCACCGGCCGGTACCTCAAAGCCTTCGGTGACAATTTTGAAGTGATGGATCAGTGCTTCCATCTGCGTCTTCATCTTCTCCCGATCGGGCAGCACAATCTTGGGCGCGTTAGCTTTTACTGGCCCTTCCGGCATGCCGTCCAGCGCCTGCTGAATGATCCGGATGCTCTCCCGCATTTCGTCCAGACGAACCAGATAACGAGCCCAGCAATCGCAGCCGTTCAAAACCGGCACATTGAACTGGAACTTCTCATAGCTGGAGTAGGGCATATCGCGGCGCAGATCGAAGTCCACCCCCGAAGCCCGCAGCGGCGGACCGGTTACGCCGAGTGCGATGGCGTCGGCAGCCGAAAGCATGCCCACCCCCTGCAACCGGTTCCGAAAGATCGGGTTGCCTGTCAGCAGGTTCGAATATTCGTCGATCTTTTCCGGCAAGGTGTTGATGAATCCCTGCACGCGGTCAAGGAAGCCCAGCGGCGGCTCCATCGACAGTCCGCCAATGCGGAAGTAACTGGTCATCATCCGCTGCCCGGCAATTGCTTCAAAGAGCCGCAGAATGTCTTCGCGCTCGCGGAAGGTGTAGAGAAAGACGGTCAGCGCGCCGATATCCATGGCGTGCGTGCCCAGCCAGATCAGGTGCGAATTCAGGCGGCTCAGCTCAGTCAGCAGCACTCGAATCCATTGCGCCTTCTCCGGAATCTCCAGGCCCAGCAGCTTCTCGACAGCCAGACAATAGCACAGATTATTCGAAAGAGGATCAAGGTAGTTAACGCGGTCGGTTAGCGGAACAACCTGCTGATAAAACTTCGCCTCGCAGGTCTTCTCGATACCGGTATGCAGATAGCCGATCTCTGGATAGACCCGGACAATAATTTCCCCGTCAATCTCCACCACCAGGCGCAAAACGCCATGGGTCGCCGGGTGCTGCGGCCCCATATTAATGACCATGTGCTGGTCTTTGGCGCCTTCAGCCGGTTCAAGGACGGGCATTCCTGCGGGATTGCTCATCTAGCGGTACCCCTCCACCGGGTATTCCTTGCGCAAGGGGTGACCCTTCCAATCGTCAGGCATCATAATGCGGCGCAGGTTGGGATGTCCTTCAAACTGTATCCCGAAAAGGTCGAAGACCTCGCGCTCGTAAAAGTTTGTCGAGGGCCAGATCCTGGTAAGGGATTCTATGGAAGGATCAGATTCCTCCAGCAGGACCCGGAGCCGGATGTGCTCCTTAAATACATGCGAAAGAATGTGATAGCTCAACTGGAACCGCGGCGCCTGAGGAAACCAGTCCACTGCGGTCATATCTTCGAAAAAATTGTAGCCCGCGCCTCGAACGACCGCGGCCGCAGAGCAGATTTCCTCGCACGCAATGGTCAGCGTCAACTCGCGCCGATCGAACTTCGCATCGGTCAACGCTTCAGGATTCCAGGCCAGAATCGCTTTCACGGCCGGGTGTTCCGGAAGCCCTGCAAGTACGGCTTCCTTGCCGGACAAAGTATTTGGATAGCTCATCCTAAAGGTCCGCCTTGTCCTGGCTCCAGTTGAGGATGCCCTTGCGCACAATGTAGTAAAGGCCGACCGCGACAAACCCCAGATAAACCAGCATCTCCCAGAATCCAAAGAGCTTGCTGCCTGTGATTGCCGGCAATTGGCGGTAGACCACCGCCCAGGGCATCATGAAAACCGCTTCCACGTCAAACAGGATGAACAGCACAGCCACCAGGTAGAAGCGCACACTGAACCGCCGGCGCGCATCCCCCACAGCTTCGATCCCGCATTCGTAGGCCGCCAGCTTCGTAACGGAATTGCGATGGCGTCCGACAAACCAGGATGCCGTCACCATTCCCACCCCGAGAAGGAGCGCGGCGAGAATCTGCATCAACAGCGGGAGATACTGCCAGGAATAAGGGATCGGAGTCATTGCCGCCCAATCTCAGAAAAAGTCCATTAAAATTGCCCCCTGCCGTTCGGGCCGTCGGCTGCTCAAATCAAACAGGGCGCTGGTTTGAGATTAGGTTTTCAGCCTCGTCCCGTCAAGGCTGAACCAGTGACGGACAGACGACGATATAGCCGAAAGATGTTGCATCACGAGAGCTGAGGCCTTGGCACGGTCAGAGCAGTCGGGTACAGACGATTACCCCGCTTTGTGGGATGTTCATCTCAAGCCGCTCGAGACTCCCTCAGGCAAGGGGGAACCGGTGTACTTAATTGACTTCTGTGCGGGCCGTCACATGGAATTCCTAAAATGGAACGCGATAATTCATTGTTTCCTTCCGGGAATGGGTACTTAAGTGATCTGAAAAATTACTCCAATGGTGCCGAAGAATAGGTTGAGGATGAAAACCATGGCAAGTTCCACAACAATCGGCTTTCCTGTATCGCTTTCAGCTTCGGCTACTTCGCCTTCCGTGTACACCCGCAAACGGAGGCGCCGCATCGATCCCCAGGCTGGCCGCGCCCTTGAGATCCTTGGCCACTCGATCGAATACCTCACCGACGAGTTTGTGAACGCGTGCGGCACTGGCGCCGCAGTCAATGCTCAGCTTGAAGCCGTGCAACTGCTGATGGCCGTGAACCGGCAAATCTACTTCGAATGCCCTGAAGTCCCAACGGTTCGCGAGCGCGTCCACTCGTTTCTGCACCTTCACGCGGCCTGATCTTTCAACAGGGCAGGCAAGTTATTGCCCCGCAACCAACACCGCAAACAGAAAGAGCCAGGCCAGTCCCATTGCGTGCCAATACCACGCTGTAGCATCTACCGCGATCTGACGGGACTCCACGCGTTTGAGCCATCCCAAAGCGCTCAGGCAATAGATGAGCGCAGCCACTCCGAACACAAGATGTGCCGCATGCACTCCCGTGATGACGTAAAAGAAGTAACTTGCCGGCGTCGAGAATCGATCGAAAGCAAAGCCCTGCGCAGTGAGCTGTTTCCAGGCCATCCACTGCCCGCAAAGAAACAGGATTCCCAGGAATAAGGTTGCGCCCACCCAGGGAAGAGTTCTTCGCAGCGCGGGCCGACCCAGTCCCAGCCATTCTTCCAGCACGTCGATTTCGCGGAAGATGTTGCGCCTCGCCCATTCCATCGTCAGGCTGCTCAGCAAAAGCACCAGTGTGTTCAGGTAGAGAATGTGCGGCAATTGCAAGGCATGCCAGTCGCTGCGAAAAATGTGCGTCCGCGGGTCCATACGCATGCCCGTTTGCCGGGCAAAGAACGTCAGAACCAAGACTGCGAAGACCACCATGTCGCCCGCAAGAGCTGAAAATACAAGAAACCGGACACGCCTGAGATTTCGGTAGGGCTCCCGGTGGTCGTCTCTGCCGTCGTCTCCGCCTCCGCCGCCACCGCCGGTCGGCCTCCGGTCCACAGGAGGCTTGCCGCCGATTCCCGGCTCTTTCCGTACCGTTTCCGGGGGGGCGGGCGTAAAAATGGACGGCATATCGGCCTCTGTGAGGATGAGATTACTCCCACTTTGGTTTGGACGCATCCAGAATCCGAACGACGAGAGAGAATTTGACGAAATTCGAATGTCGTGCGGGCCGTGAACAGGGAAACAAGGCAAGCGCTGCTGTTCAACGCGCGGCGTTCACAACCTCGACAAACAGCCGGTGCACCCTGCGGTCAGAGGAGAGCTCCGGATGAAACGTAGCCGCCATCACTCCGCCCTGCCGCACCAGCGCGGGTGAGCCGTCGCGCTGCGCCAGCACTTCGACACCCGCGCCAGTCCCGGCAATCCGCGGAGCGCGGATAAAGACCATCTCCAGCGGTCCGCCGGGAAGGGCAGTCTCCGCCGTCAGAATGGTGGAGTCGATCTGCCGGCCGTAGGCATTGCGTTCGACAACTGCATCGAGCAGGCCGAGGGAGCGCTGCGGCGGACTGAGAACCTCGCGTGCAAGAAGAATAGCTCCGGCGCAGGTTCCAAAGACTGGGCGGTTGCGGCCGAACTCCTGCAGAGCCTCAAAGAAATCGAGCTTCTCAAGAAACTTGAGCATGGTGGTCGATTCCCCGCCGGGAAGAATCAGCCCATCCAGGGCCGCAAGCTGGTCTGGCTTGCGAATTTCGACAGGTTCCGCGCCAGTTTCGGCTAGGGCCTCGGCGTGGGCGGCGTAATCGCCCTGGATGGCGAGAACGCCGATGGTTGGAAGTTTGGTTTCGGTCAAGGTTTTCCCTGTGGTCCAATCTCTCCTTCTATTTTATTCGATTTGGAATTCAGGCCTTGTCCCCCCATTCTCCGCTGGAGAAAAGCGATCGTGAGGCCACCGGCATCAGGCGCAGCGAATGGAAGATGATGCCGGAACAGGCTCCCGCTTCTGTAGCATTCTTAGGATGCAGTAACCAGCTGCGGCTGCTGCAAGGTGTTTGAGTGTATGGCCACTCACGACGTGAAGCGCTGCGAAGATTTGCTTGTCGAGAAGTTCCAGAGCCTTGGCTAAGGCGTAGAAGCCAATGACAAGCCCGAAATCCGAGCTCCGCGTGTAACGCCGTGGGAAGAGAAGCGACACGAGAATAACCAGAGCGGAATAGGCTTGAACGGCAGCGTAGAACCGCAAATCGCCGGCCCCGCGAACTTCACTGAAATACCACTGCAGCACGCTTTCCATTCCGATGAACATCAGGATTGGCAGCAGCCAAAGACCCAGCCGTAAACTGATGCGCTCGACGATCACGGCTGCCACCATTGCCATGAAGGTGATGGTCATGGGCAAACGGTCCCAAACCAGCCGGGCATTGTCAGGGGCAAGGTGATAGTAAGAGGAGCCGAAGGCCGTCAGCAGCAAGCCGGCAAAGACAAACAGATAGGGCCATTGCTCTCGCCGGTCGAGAAACTGCCCGGCCTTCTCGCCGGAGGTGGATCGCAACACGAACGCCAGACCCCAGATTCCAATCATCGCAAATGGAAGATTGGACGCGACATCGCCAAAGTTGGGAATACCGAGAAAGCTGCGCCGATCTGCGAATTGGTGATAGGACTGCGGCTGTGGAATCCGCGGCAGCAAACAACAGACCAGAACAATGCCCGCAGTGAGAACGATCAGTAGCCCCAGGCTTGCTCTTCGGGACATCAATCGTTCTCCTGTGTGATCGCCCGATCCTCGTGCTTTCCTCTTGCGCGAGGATGGTTAGCAACAAAGCCAGCGCGAGTGGGAAGCGAGCGTCTGCCCCACCGCAGGTGGTTACCAGCCGCGGGTTTGGAGGAGTTGGGACTCTTCTAATCCGGCGGCGGCAAGGCCCTTCATCGTTCCAGTTACCTGCTCGGAAACCTCAGCCAGGATCTTGGGATCGTTGAAGTGCGTGGTCGCCATTACGATGGCCTTGGCGCGGGAGACGGCCTCTTCGCGTTCTTTGGGATCGTTTTCTACGTCGAGGGGCGTGGCACGTTCCTTCATGAAGATTCCCGAACCGACAAAGATGGCTTCTGCGCCCAGTTGCATCATCAACGCGGCGTCGGCCGGTGTGGCAATGCCGCCAGCGGAGAAGTTTGGCACCGGCAGTTTGCCGGTCTGCGCAACCATCCGAATCAGCTCGTAGGGCGCCTGGTGATCCTTGGCAGCTTTGTAGAGTTCCTGTTCGGAGAGGACGGTCAGCGCGCGCATCTCGCTGGTGATTTGCCGCATGTGCTGCACCGCGTGGACCACGTCGCCAGTACCGGCTTCGCCCTTGGTGCGGATCATGGCCGCGCCCTCGGCGATGCGCCGCAGAGCTTCGCCGAGGTTGCGCGCGCCGCAGACAAAAGGCGTGGTGAAGGCATGCTTATCAATATGATGCGCCTCGTCGGCCGGGGTAAGAACTTCGCTCTCGTCGATGAAATCGACGCCTAGCTCCTGCAGGATCTGCGCTTCGGCAAAGTGGCCGATGCGGGCTTTGGCCATGACGGGGATCGAGACCGCCTGGATGATCTGTTTGATCAGGCTGGGCTTGGCCATGCGGGCCACGCCGCCCTCGGCGCGAATCATCGCCGGCACGCGTTCCAGAGCCATCACCGAGGTTGCGCCGGCCTCTTCGGCAATCCGCGCCTGTTCCACATTCATCACGTCCATGATGACGCCGCCCTTGAGCATCTCCGCCAGGCCAATCTTCAGCCGCAGGCTCGTGGCTGTTGACCTCTGATTCCCATTCATCTCTTGCATTGTTTTCGACCTCGCTTCCAGAAGGTTTCAGGCAGCCTTCCAGCATGAAAATCTCAGTTTTTCTGTCACCTTTCAGTGTAGCAGTGAAGTGGTTTTCCGGTACCGCAGAGCGCGATGGGCACCCGTTCCCGGTCGGAGACATTAGTTCTCTCTAACCCGACTGAATCGTTTCTGGTCACCTTTCTGCATGCTTCCTAAGCAAATGGCAACCGCACATTCCATGCCGGCGTTGGCGCCAGGGCAGGCACAGGCCGCCGCAGCGCACGGAGCAAACCAGACCGCCGCGCAACAGGCCATGGTGGCGGTGACGCCCCAACCCGAGGAGCCGGAAGGCATCAGGCTCAGCGAGTCGGTAGCCCGCCTCCCGGTCGAGTTGGACGTTAGCATCCCGGTGCGGAAGTTTCGTGTGCGTTCCCTGCTGGCTCTGGAGCCGGGCCATCTGATCGAGTCCCAATGGGGCAACGGTGTCGATGTTCCGCTGGCCTCGGGGAACGTGCAACTGGCCTGGAGCGAGTTTGAAGTAATCGATCTTCAGTTAGCGGTGCGGTTGACCCGGTTGATCTGACCCGGCTCGTCGCGGTGCGCAGGGGTTCGATGAACGAGCAGAACGTGAGTGGGCGGCAGATGAAGCAAGAGAAGCAAGCAGGTTCGGTATCGGCAATAGCCGTCAACAAGTTCCGCACAGGCGGCCTGACCGGGTGGCTGTTGCAGCGGGCAGGCGCAGTTTTCAGCTCGGTCCGCCGTCCGTCCCCGCGCCTGGCGCTCATTGAACGCATCGCGCTCGCTCCGAAGCAATCGCTGGCCCTGGTGGAGGCCGAAGGCCGCCGCTTTCTGGTGGCGACTTCCGCCGAAGGTTCTCCAGCCTTTTACTCACTCGACGATCGGGCCCGCTCGCGCGTCTCCGCGTCGGCACGACCATCCGTGAGGGTCTCGTGGTAGCCGCGGTGCTGGCCATGACTGCGCCAGCGGGCGTGCCGTTGCTGCCCGACCTCAATGCGCGGCTTCACCCCTCCGACTCAACTCCGTGGACCATTTTGTTTGTCCTGACCCTGATCACCCTGCTGCCCGCGATCCTGATGGTGATGACCCCGCTGGTGCGCCTGCTGGTGGTCTTCCACTTCCTGCGCCAGGCGCTGGGCACCCAGACCGCGCCTTCAAACCCAACCCTGATGGGCCTGGCCCTGATGATGACCTGGTTTCTCATGACTCCGGTGCTCAATCAGGTCGACCAGCAGGCGGTCGAACCCTTCCGCGCCGGGCAGATTACCGGGATGCAGGCTATCGACCTCGGCGCCCGGCCCGTGAAGCACTTCCTGCTCCGCTACGCGCGCGAAAAAGACCTGGCCCTGTTCGCCGCCGCGGGCCAGATTCCGCGACCCAACACGCCAAGCGACCTTCCCATGCAGGTGGTGATTCCCGCCTACATTCTCTCCGAGTTGAAAGCCGGTTTTGCCATTGGCGCGGTGCTCTATCTGCCCTTCCTGCTTATCGATATGGTCACCGCATCCATCACCACTTCGATCGGCATGTTCCAGTTGCCTCCTGTGGTGGTCTCGACTCCATTGAAGATTCTGCTGTTTGTCATGGTTGATGGATGGAACCTGCTGGCCGGTTCGCTTTTGAAGAGTTTTCAGTGAGGTTTTTTGAATGACGCCCGATATGGTTGCCGAGTTGTTGCGCCAGTTGATGAAGGAAGCCATGATCCTGGCCGCGCCGCTGCTGATTGCCGCCGCGCTCCTGAGCTTCCTGCTGAGCCTGATCCAAACCCTCACCAGCCTGCAGGAGCAGTCGCTGACCTCCGTGCCGCGTCTTGCCGCAATCGCCATGATCCTGCTGGTCGGCATGCCCTGGTTCCTGGGCCGGCTGGCTGCCTATACGGTGACGCTCTTATCCGACTTTCACCGCTACATCGGCTGACAGGTCAGCTCACATCGAACAGCTGGCAGCTCGGAAAAGGAAGACGGTTGACCCACGGAACCCAACTCGACTGGACCAGCTTTCTGACCGCGATGACTCTGGTCCTGGTCCGCGTGAGCGGCATGGTGGCCTTCGCTCCGTTTTTCTCATCGACTGCACTGCCGGCGCGTGTCAAGGCGGTATTTGTGCTAACTGTGGCTTACCTCCTGGCCCCGCTCGTTGCGGCGTTGCCAAGCGCGCAGGTTTCGCTCAGCTTCTCGGCATTGCTGGGCGAGCTTTCTGTCGGGCTGGTCTACGGCCTGACGCTGGCCCTGCTCAATGAAATGCTTCTCTTCGCCGGCCAGATCGCCGGCCTGCAACTGAGCTTCTCGCTGGTCAACCTCCTCGATCCCTCCTCCTCAATCCAGACGCCGCTGCTCGGTGAACTCTTTCAATTGATGGGGACCCTGGTGATCATTGCCGCCGGCCTCGACCGCATTCTGCTGGCGTCGATGGTGCGCAGTTTTCATGCGGTGCCACTCGGGAGCTATGTCCTGGCGCCGGTCGCGGCTCTGGCCATCGTCCACGCCGCAGCCGGCATCTTTCTGGCCGCCGTGGAGCTGGCTGCCCCCATCTTGGCAGCCACCATGCTGGTCGAAGTGGCTGTGTCTCTGCTGGGTAAGATCAGCCCGCAGTTGCCTGTGATGAATCTCACCGTACCACTCAAGACCCTGATCGGCTTTGCCCTTCTTGCTGGCTCGCTGGCCCTCTGGCCGCGCTTCATCGAGGCCCGCTTCTCCGGCCTGCTCGACCTGGCCGAGCACCTGATCTCGGCGCCCGGCGCGATTGCGGCCAATGGGCTGGGAGCATAGCCGATGCCCGGAGAGCGCACTGAACAGGCAACCCAGCATCGCCGCGACCAGGCGCGCAAAGAGGGCGATATTCTCCACAGCCGCGAGCTGTCCTCGGCTGCGGGAACCCTGGCTGGAGTGATGGTACTGGGAGCTCTGGGCAGCCATATTCTCATCGCCTGGCGCGGTACCTTTGCCGCCTTTCTCGATCTCGGCAGCCCGGCCCGCTGGGAGCCGGCCACCACCGCGCCCACACTCGCCGCCATTCGCCGGCTGACCCTGATCGTTCTCGGAGCCCCTGGGGTGGTGATGGCGGCCGTGGCAATGGCGGCTCTCGGGGTGGGCGTGGCACAGACCGGCGGAGTCAACTTCTACTTCCCCGCCATTGGCTTCAAACCGGACCGCATCAACCCGATCTCAAACATCAAGAATCTCTTCTCTTTGCGAGCTGCGTCCCGGCTGGCGAAATCCCTGATTCCAGCCGCAATTCTGGCCGTTTTTGCCGTGCAGCGCATCGCCCGCCAGTTGACCCTTCCACCGTTCTCGATCGTTCGCCTGGAGATGCTGGGCACTGACATCTACGGGCTGCTGCTGGCCGCCGCCTGGCTGCTCTTCGGATGGTCGGCCATCGATTACCTGGTCGAGTGGCAGAGCCGCGAGTCGCGCCTCAAGATGAGCAAGCAGGACATGCGCGATGAGATGAAGCAGACCGAGGGCAGCCCGCAGATTCGCGGCCGCATCCGCAGCCTGCAGCGCCAGATGCGCCGGCGGAAGGTCAAGAACGACGTCTCCCACGCCGCCGTGGTGCTCACCAACCCGACGCATTACGCCGTCGCCCTGGGATTCGACTTCACCACCATGGAAGCGCCCAAGGTGATGGCCAAGGGCCGCAACCTGCTGGCCGAGGAGATCAAGGCCGAGGCCCGCTGGGCCGGGGTTCCGATCATCGAGAACCCGCCACTCGCCCGGTCGCTCTACCGCTCGGTCGAAGTCGGCCAGGCCATTCCCGTCGATCTCTACGCGGCGGTCGCGGCCATTCTCGCCTACCTCTACCGCCAGCGCGTCGAGGCTGAACTCAGAGACCGCCGTGCCCGCGAAGCCGCCGCGCGCGCCAGTGCTCAGGCCGCCAGGGCATCCCGGATTCCCGGCGCCACAACCTTCCGAGGAGACTCCGCATGAGTACGAATGCTTTGGCTGCCGGTTCCTTGCCTGCCCGTCCGTTCCTCGAGCGGTTGCGCGAATATGTGCTGCCACTGGCCGCCATCAGCGTCATCTTCGTGATGCTCGTCCCGCTGCCTGCCGCCGCGCTCGACTTCCTACTGGCGCTCTCGATGGCCGCTTCGATCATCGTCTTCCTCTCCGCGGTGCAGATCCGCCGCGCCGTCGAACTCAGCGTCTTTCCCACCCTGCTGCTGCTGCTCACGCTCTTCCGCCTGGCCCTGAACATCGCTTCCAGCCGCCGCATCCTGCTGCACGGTTCCGAGGGCACTGCCGCCGCCGGTAAAGTCATCGAGGCCTTTGGCCAGTTTGTCGTCGGAGGCAACTATGTCGTCGGCTTCGTGCTGTTCCTGGCATTGATCGCCATTCAATTCTTGGTGGTTTCTCACGGAGCCGTGCGCACCGCCGAGGTAACCGCCCGCTTCACCCTCGATGCTCTGCCCGGCAAGCAGATGGCGATTGACGCCGACATGAATGCCGGATTGATTGACGAGGCCGAAGCCCGGCGGCGCCGCCAGGGCATCGCTCGGGAAGCCGAGTTCTACGGCGCAATGGACGGCGCGGCGCGCTTCAATCAGCGCGACTCTCTCGCCACCATCCTGATCACCGGCATCAACATCATCGCGGGTCTTCTGATTGGCACGCTGCAGCAGGGTGTTGAGCTCTCCGAAGCCGCGCGCACTTACACGGTTCTGACGGTGGGCGATGGGCTGGTTACGCTCATTCCGTCGCTGCTGGTCTCGATGGCCGGCGGCATCACCTTGACCCGGGCCAACTCGGCCGGCCTGTTGGGCAGCGAGATTCGCCAGCAGCTTCTCAGCAAGCCCGCCACTCTCTACCTGGCCAGCCTGGTCTCGGCCGCCATGTGCCTGATCCCGGGGTTGCCGAAACTCGCGT
>Ga0302320_10016040_pt1 | contig 15342 bp, 12 predicted proteins | sample Bog_T0_3_FD_202130 | JGI IMG/M metagenome (GOLD analysis project Ga0302320, IMG submission 202130) | Peat permafrost microbial communities from Stordalen Mire near Abisko, Sweden - Bog_T0_3 | ecosystem: Environmental > Terrestrial > Soil > Wetlands > Peat | place: Sweden: Abisko, Stordalen Mire... | reverse complement strand
CCACAGGCGAAATCGCCGTGCCAGACACACCGGGACGCGGGTATGAAGTTCGCTCTGACCTGGTGGAGCAACTGACCGTGCGCAAGGAAACTATTCGCGCGTTGGAGTTGGTGCGGTAAAGACAGGGAATAGGGCCCGGGGATTAGAAAGGCGCCAGTCGGAGTCCGTTCGGTCCCACCCGTGCTCGCTAGTGTTTTTTGCCCCACTGAAAGCGGCGGCCTACTATGCACTTGATGATCCAGTGATCGGTGGCTGCGGTGGGGCCAATGCCTACGCCGAAGTTGAACTCCCAGTCCGGCGACACGTTCAAATCGATCGCCGGAAAGATTTGCTGCTGCTGGTCGTGCAGGCTGGCGATGTGGGTAAGGCTGCCATAGTCGGCGTAGTACTCGATGCCGCCGGTGATCTTCTTCGTGATGTCGTAACTCACCTTCACGTTGGGTGCGAAGTCGATGCCGAGGTTTACGTCTGGCCCGTGCCATGCGCGCTCGAGCGCCGGATTGATCGCCCAGTAGAAGCGGCCCGACTGCTTGTCGACGATCGGTCGAATCTCCCAGTCCCACGTGTCGGGCGCGTACCGTGCGCGCTGATAACCGACCTCTGTGGAGAGGCTGACGCCGACCGGCCAGTGCCATGAATCAGGCACGCGCACGCGTGGACGGATGTGGTCGCCAACCCACTGCACACCTTGTCCCGAGCGCTCGCTGGTGAAAATGTAGAAGCCCACCTCTGACCAATTATTGAGGCCCTGCGTGATTTCGATGGTCTCGTGTTCCGCGTGATTATCCGGATTTTGTGTGCCGACAACATTCTTCTGTCCGTCGGCTGTAAAGTTGGAGTGCAACTCAACCATCGTGGTTCTGGGTGCGACCGTATCTGCGCCGTAGACCTGGATTTCGTAGTTGTTCTGCGCATGAGCGAAGGGGACGATCGTGGAAAACACAACGAGAGCGAGGAGACTTTGTTTCAATCTGCATTCCTTTCCATTCGCATTCAAGGGTAGAGAAACAGCGTCAGGAAGCCTGAGTTCATGTGGTCTTGCAGATGGCAGTGCAACAGCGTGTCTCTATAGTTGTAGCGCAGAAGAGCATTGCAGATTTTATGATTCCGCCGCGCTCATCTCAAGATGACAATCTGTTCACGCAGTGAATTTAAGGAAACAAAAAATCAAAGTACATCCCGCGCACTGCGAAAGCCCACGCCTCAGGGTTGCGCTGCAAGGAATGCATCAACTTCAGCCCGCGAGGGCATCGATGCCTGCGCGCCTGCGCGGGTAACGGAGATGGCTGCAGCGGCGGATGCGAAGCGTGCGGCGGTCCATGGGTCATCGCCTTCCAGGAGCGCAACAGCGAAAGCGCCGTTGAAACAGTCGCCTGCGCCGACGGTATCGACAGCCTCCACGTGGAACGGCTTGACCCAGGCTCCTTTGCCGCCGGCGACGGCCACATACGCTCCGTCGCTACCGCGCTTGAGGACAACGCCTTTGAGCCCGCGTGCCAGCAAGTGCTTCGCGCTATCCTCGGGAGTTGATTTTTCGCCGAGGAAAAAAGCGGCTTCTGTTTCGTTGGGTGTAAACCATGAGGCTTGCTCAAAGATTGCTTCGGGAAGCGCCGCGGCGGGTGCGGGGTCGAGCATGACGGGCACATTGGCTTCGGCACAAAGGTTGAGCAGATAGCTGACGGTGGCGATGGGCAATTCAAGCTGGCAAAGCACCATGCCGGCCGACCGAATGAGACCGGACTGGCGGTCGACTGCGGCGATATCCATTTTTCCGTTGGCGCCGGGGACGACGACAATGCTGTTCTGGCCCTTCTCGTCGATGAGAATCGGGGCGACGCCAGACGGTCCGGAGACGCGCGCCACGGCTGAGGTATTGACGCCTGCCTTGGCGAGATTGTCGAGCAGCGCCTGGCCGAAGACGTCTTCGCCAACAGCACCGACCATGCTCGTGGCATAACCGAGGCGCGAAGCGGCGACCGCTTGGTTTGCTCCCTTGCCGCCGGGTGTGGTGTCAAAAGCTGTGCCGATGACGGTCTGCCCCGGAATGGGGATCTGGTGGGTGTGGGCCACCAGGTCCATGTTGATACTGCCGACAACGACGATGGGTTTGCCCGATGCAGTCATGTAGTTACAAGTTTAGTAGAGCGGAGCGAGGGCGACCGCCCCCAGGCCCAGCAGAAAGAAGACGAACATGAAGAACAAGAGGATTTTTGCAACGCGAGGAGCGCCAGCGAATTCGCGCCAAACGAATACGCCCCAGCAGGCAGAGACCATGGTTGCTCCCTGGCCGATGGTGTAGCTGACGGCGGGGCCAATGGGTTTGGCCAGGTGCGCGACGGAAGCTACGAAGTTGGCGAGCCCGCCAACGCACCAGATGGCGCCGCCAGCAACGCCGGCCAGATGCCAGCCGAGCGGAGCGCTCCAGTAGCCCGCGCCGCTGACGGGCGGCTTGCCGTCGAGCGGTTTGGCCATCAGCAGCAGGTTGGCAGGAATGGTGGAGAGCAGCACACCAAGGGCGAAGTAGAAAGCAATGGCATAGGGTCCGGGGCCAGGGTGCGCGGCGTTGCCGAGGCCGTGCGTAGCGATGGGATACCAGCCACCCATCAGCACTCCGGCGACGAGGCTGAGGACGATGCCGCGCGTTGTGGCGGCCTTGGCATCGGCTTCGCGCTTGCGATAGGCGGCTGCGTCGAGCACAATGGCGACGACAACGAGGGCAACCCCGCCAAAGAGGAATAGGGGATTGGCTGCGGGACTGACGAGATAGCTGGAAACAGCGCCGATGACGAGGGCCAGGCCGATGCCGACGGGGAAGGCCACGGCGAGGCCGGCTACGTCGATGGCGGCGACAAGGAGCAGGTTGGCGATGTTGAAGACCACTCCCCCGGAAAGGGCGAAGAGGATGGCATTTACCGGAGTTTGCGCGACGTCGGCGAGGAACGTGGGGCCAGAGTTGCCGAGGGTTCCCGCGGTAAGACCAAAGACGATGGCGGCAACGGCGAGGCCTATGGCGTAGTCCCAGTAGAAGAGCTGGAAGCGGAATTTGGGGCAAAGCTTGAGCGTATTGGCCCACGATCCCCAACAGAGCATGCTGAGGATCATGAGAAAGAGTGCGGCTTCGTAAGTCTCGGGAAGAATCATGCGGCTGCCCCCAGGCAATTCGTGAATGTTCGGCGAACAACGAACGATAGCGCGTGGGGGCATGCGGGCGCAAATGGTATCGAGTGGATTGCAGCGCATGATACAAACGGTGTGCACCACGGATGCTCCTCTGAGAGCATTCCTACGCGTAAGGGGAAGGAAGCGATCAAATGGACAGAAGAGAAGCGATGAAGGCCAGCCTTCTGGGCGCGGCAACGATGGGCATCTCGGTGAAGGGTGCGTACGCGGCGGAGCGGGAAGTTGTGCAGGCGAGCGGCGCGGACACTCGTGGCGTGGCCATGACGGATTTGCCGCTGGTTTCGGTATTCGACTACGAGGCGGCGGCGAAGAAGAAGCTGTCGTTTGCGGGGTGGGAATACTACGACGAGGGCACCGGCGACGCGATCACGATGAAGCGGAATCGCTCGGCGCTGGACGGATTGCAACTGAAGCCGCGAACGATGGTGGATGTGACGAACATCGATGTCAGTTGCACCGTGCTCGGATTCAAGATGGCGCACCCGATCATTCTGGCTCCTGCAGCGTCGCACCAGTACGCGCACCCCGAGGGCGAGGTGGCCACGGCCCGGGGAGCCGCCGAGGCCGATACGACGATGATGTTGAGCACCAACTCGAACCGCAGCATCGAAGATGTGTACAAGGCTGCGTCGACGCCGGTGTGGTTTCAGCTCTACGTCGACGATGATCGCGGAATGACGCGCTCGCTGATTGAGAGGGCGGAGGCAGCGGGAAACAAGGTACTGGTGATCACTGCCGATAATCCCGTGTCCTATGCGCGGAACCGCGAAGAGCGTTCGGCCCCGTTGACGCCCAAACTTCCTTTTCCGAATCTGGACACAGCCACGGAAGCGGGCCACCGCGGGCGCACGCGCAAGCACTTCAACTGGGCCGACCTCGAGTGGATCCAGTCCTACGCCAAAACACCGATTATCTTGAAAGGGATCTTGAATCCGGACGAGGCGGAGGAGGCGGTCCATCGCGGCGTAGCGGGGATTGTTGTTTCGAATCACGGCGGACGTGTCGTCGACACGGTGCCTGCTTCGATTGAGGTACTGCCCGCAGTGGTGGACAGGGTGGCGGGGCGTGTGCCGATTTTGTTTGATAGCGGCATCCGGCGCGGCACGGACATCTTTAAGGCGATAGGCTACGGGGCGACTGCTGTGCTGATCGGCCGTGCCTATTTATACGGCCTTGCCGTTTCCGGTCCCGACGGTGTGCGCGATGTGGTGAAGATCTTGAAGACGGAGCTGCAGACTGCCATGGCGATGATGGGCCGCACAAAGCTGGCGGAGATCGATCGCTCGGTTTTCTGGAAATCGAAGGACTATAGTTCGTAGTCTCCCCGGCCGATTGGTGGAGAGTCTCTCCAGGGCTAAAGCCCATAGCGATCCTGTCAGCTCATTGCGGGGGTTGAAACCCCCGCCTCCCTCCGGATCGAATTTGTTTACTGCTTTGCGGCTTTGACGGCTGCGGTTATCGCTGGGACAACTTCCATGAGGTCGCCGACGATGCCGTAGTCGGCGACTTCAAAGATGGGCGCGTCCGGGTCTTTGTTGATAGCGACGATGCATTGCGAACCCTTCATGCCGACGAGGTGCTGGATGGCTCCGGAGATGCCGGCAGCGATGTAGAGTTTGGGCGCAACGGTTTGTCCGGAACTGCCGACCTGGCGCTCCATGGGCAGCCAGCCGTTGTCGCAGATGGGCCGCGAAGCGGCGAGTTCTGCGCCGAGGGCTGCGGCGAGCTCTTCAACGATGGGCAGGTTTTCCTGGGACTTGATTCCTCGTCCCACGCCGACGATTAGCTGGGCCGATGAAAGATCGACGGCCTGGGTGGTGGCGCGGTAGGGCTCGCCGGGCTTGGTGCGAATCTGCGCCGCATCAATGGTGGGCGCGAACGGAGTGACGGTTGCCGCGGCGGCAGGGGCTGGGAGATCTACCGGGAAAGCTCCCGCCTGCACGGAAAGGAAGCACGGACCCGATCCTGCATGCCGATAGTTTGCGCTGAGACGGCCCTGCATGATGGAACGCGTGAACACAGGGCCTTCCGCGATGGCGGTTACGTCGCTGATGAGCACCTGCTTGAAACGGGCTGCCAGCGCCGGTGCGTAGTCGCGTACTTGATACGTGTGAGGGAAAACGATGTGCGTGGGATTCTCGGACTCAATGAGTTGGTGCAGGGCCGCAACGAATCCGTCGGCGGTGTAGGGATTCAGGAGTGGGTGCTCGACTGCGATGACTTTGGAAGGGGCTTTTGCAGCGATTTCTGCCGCGGCGGTCTGTACGTCTGCGCCCAGGATGACTGCGGTGACGTCACCGCCAAGGCGCTGGGTGGCAGTGAGGGCTTCCCAGTTGATGCGGGCGATCTTGTTGTCAGAACGTTGCTGAAGGATGACCAGAATGCCGCTCATAGGACGTGCACCTCGAGTCTGAGCTTTTCAACGAGTGCCGCGGCAGCTTCTTTCGGAGAGCCGGAGAGCATCTGCGTTGATTTTTGTTTTTTGGGCAGGGTGATCTGCTCGAGTACGGCAACGGCGGGAACGTCTGCGCCGAGCGAGGCTGCGGCGACCTGGCGGACTTCCTTCGTCTTGGCGCGCTTGATGCCCATGAGCGTGGCGTAGCGTAGTTTGTTGCCGCCGGACTGGATTGTGAGGAGGGCGGGCGTGGGCAGTTCGATGTTCTGGAACCAGCCTTCTTCGAGCTCACGTTTGACGCGAAGGCCGATGTCGGTCTTCTCCACGTTGAGAATCAGGGTGGCGTGAGGCAGGCCAAGAAGTTCGGCAAGGATGACGCCCGTTTGGCCGTTACCTAGATCTTCCGATTGCAGGCCGGCGAGAATCAGATCGGGCTTCTCGTCTTTGACCGCAGCGGCGAGCAGACTCGCCACGCCGAAAGAATCGCGGGAAGGGAGATCGTCGGCAAGGATGTGAATGGCCCGGTCGGCGCCCTTGGCGAGAGCTTCGCGGATGACGGTTCCGGCGGACTCGGCGCCGGCCGTCACCACGATTACTTCGCCGCCCGCTTCGGCGGTCTTTTCCTTGAGTTGAAGTGCTTCTTCAAGGGCGTGAGCGTCGGACTCATTCATCGCGTACTGAAGATCGGTATCTACGATCCATTTTCCCGAAGCGTCGACGCGGACCTGAGAATCTCGATCCGGAACTTGTTTGATAGCGACAATGATTTTCATGATGAAGGACTCGGGTCCATTCTAATGGTTGTTCGCGCCAGAATTGGCCGGAGGCAGATTGCGCGCGGCGATCTGGGCAATGTCGAGGAGTTGGGGCGCGGCGTCGCCTTGAGGGGCGAGCGAGTCGCGGAACATGGAGTTGCAGAATGGGCAGGCGGTGGCGATGGTTTGCGCGCCGGTCGCGACCAGCTCGGCGGCGCGTACGTTGCTGACGCGTTCGCCGGTTTCTTCGCCGAGGAAAGCCAAGCCGCCGCCCGCGCCGCAGCAGAAGCTGCGCTCGTGGTTGCGCTCCGGCTCGACGAGGTTGCCGGCCAGCGCGGCTACGGTCCGAGGTTCCTCGTAGACGTTACGATACCGGCCGAGATAGCAGGGGTCGTGGAAGACGACTTTGTCATTCCCAGGTTCTGGAGTCGGGGATTGGGTCAGAGGGGTGTCTTCAATCCCAGGTCCCCAAGTGCGAGGGACCTGGGGCACCCGCAATTTGTCGGCGAAGCGGGCGAGGAATTCGCTGTGATGCTCGATCTCTGGGGGCGTGCCGTATTCCTTCCAGTCTTCCTGGATGGTGCGGACGCAGTGCGGGCAGATGGTGACGATTTTCTTGACCTTGTTTTGCGCTATCGCCTTGAGATTTTCTTCGGCCAGTTGCTGGAAAAGGAGATCGTTGCCGAGACGGCGGACGGGATCGCCCGTGCATTTTTCCTTGCGGAGCACACCGTAGCTGGTGCCGAGATGGTTCATGACGCGGGCGAAGTCGGCGACGATTTCGCGGCCTTTGGGGTCGTAGCCGCCCATGCAGCCAAGCCACAGACAATATTCCTGGGTGCCGTCGAAGAGCGGGAGCTGCTGTTTCTCAATAAACTTGTCGCGTTCGGTCGGGCTGATGCCTAGAGCGTTGGAGCCGCGTTCCAGATTCAAGAAGAGTTTTGCGCCGTGATCGTTTTGCCACTCGCCGGTGTTGACGGCTCCGCGGCGCAGGCCGACAAGGATGGGAACGTGTTCGATGCCCACGGGGCACTGAAATTCGCATGCGCCGCAGGTGGTGCACTGGAAGGCGGCTTCCTGCGAGTTGTATTTGCCGAGTAGCGGTTGATCGGATTGAGGACCGAGATCGTTCAGATAATCGCGCAGTCCGAGAATGATTTCTTTGGGGTTCAGCAGCTTTCCAGTGTTGGCGGCCGGGCAGTGCTCGGTGCAGCGACCGCACTCCACGCAGGAGTAGGCCTGAAGGCTGACAATTTGCGTGAGGTCGGTTCCGGCAACGAGGCCGAAATCTTCATCGCCAGCGAGCGGCGGAATCTGGCTGAAACCGCCGCGCGAGAGAAATACCGTGACAGGGCTGAGCAGCAGGTGCAGATGCTTTGTGTACGGAACGATAGGCAGAAAAGTCAGCAGCGCGAGCGTGTGGATCCACCAGAGAAGGCGAATCGAAGTACCTGTGCCGGAGATACCGAACGAGGCCAGATAGGTGGCCATCAGAACAAAGATCAGCAGTGCAATGAAGCCGGATTCCCACGATAGATGTTGCCCGAACCATTTGGGACGAACGAGGAAGCGGCGGACAAAGAGTCCGAAGATGCCGACCGCGCAGGCCACGGCGAAGACGGCGGCGATGTAGAAGTAGAATCGTCCGATGAAGCCCGCAGGATCGAGAAATCCAAGGCCGAAGACGGAGGCGCAGTGATTGAGAGTGACAAGGGCGAAGGCGAGAAATGCCCAGAAGACGAAGGCGTGCGCGAGGCCGGGCAACGGGCGCTGGCGAATGACCTTGGTTTGGCAGAGAACTTCAAGAAAGAAATCGCGAATGCGCGGGCCGATGGGGAAGAGATGGAAGGCAGGTTCTTTTTTTGATTTGAGGATCTTGCTGAGTACTGCGCCGAAGCGGCGCCCGAAGATGATCGCCGAGGCAACAGCCATTGCGGCGAAGAGCAGCTTTTCCACGAGGGAGAAGCGCTGCGGTTCGGCGAACGTAGGCAGAAAGACGGTCATGGATGAACCAACCACTATAAATGATTGGGATGCGTGCGACTGTGAGTGCGCGTCCACGAACCACGAGCCCACTCTTCTCCCAAAAAAGCTCGGGAAGGATGGGCACTCGGCAAAGGATCGTTAGCAGCGGACGATGTTGGGTGCGTGGATGCCTTTGGTGGCGTTGCGAGTGTCGACGACCAATTGCGATTGCTCCGCAATGGCGCGGAAATCATAACTGGAATGGTCAGTAACGATAAGGACAGCGTCGTACTGGGCGAGATTGTCGAGTGGAACACTGGTCATGTTCAGGTCGTAGTGACGCCCATGGCCGACGGTTGGAAAGTAGGGATCGTTGTAGCTGACGATCGCGCCCTTCTGGCGGAGCAACTCGATGATGGTGAGCGAAGGGGACTCGCGCAGGTCGTCGATGTCGCGCTTGTAAGCGAGGCCGAGGACAAGGACGCGGGAGCCTTTCAGAGCTTTCGAATGCTCGTTCAGTGCAGAAGTGAGCTGGTCGATGACGAAGTACGGCATGTCGGTGTTGATAGCGCCGGCCAGCTCAATGAAGCGCGTGCGGAAGTCGAATTCGCGGGCCTTCCAGGAAAGATAAAACGGGTCGATCGGAATGCAGTGGCCGCCGAGACCGGGGCCGGGATAGAAGGCCTGGAAGCCGAAGGGCTTGGTTTTGGCTGCATCAATCACTTCATGGATGTCGATCTTCATGCGCATGCACAACTGCTTGAGCTCGTTGACGAGCGCAATGTTCACGCAGCGATAAATGTTCTCAAGCAGCTTGGACATTTCCGCCACGCCAGGGTTGCTGACCTGGACCACGCGGCGAAAGATCGTGCCGTAGAAGCAGGCTGCCAGCTCAGAAGCGACAGAACCGCAGCCTCCGACGACCTTGGGAATATCGTGGCGGGCGACGGAGTCGTTGCCGGGATCTTCGCGCTCGGGCGAGAAGACGACGTGAATGCCGGACTCCTCCAGGTTGCGCGCGACTTTGAGGCCGTGCGGATTTCCGGCTTCGAGCATGGGAGCGACGATTTCTTCGGTGGTGCCGGGATAGGTGGTGCTTTCGAGGACGATCAACTGGCCGTCGTGGATGTGAGGAGCGATGGAAGCGACGGTGCCCGTGACGTAGCTCAGGTCGGGCTCATGGTGCTCATTGAGCGGGGTGGGCACGCATATGATGACTGCGTCCATGTCAGCGATCTGCGCGAAGTCTGCCGTGGCGCTAAAGCCAACCTTCTGAGCTTCCTGGACGGACTCGGGGAGGATTCGGACGATGTAAGATCCGCCGGAATTCAGTTTGGCGACCTTGTCGGCGGCAATGTCGAATCCGGTAACGCGAAAGCGCTCACCGCTGAAAAGTAATGCGAGCGGCAGCCCGACGTAACCCATCCCGACGATGCCGATGCGGGCTTCGCGGGTTTCTATCTTTTGCTTCAGAAGGTCAAGACAGCTCATGCTTACAGTACTCATGGTGAAGATTGTAAAAGAGATTTGGTCGCAGCGATGTGCCACCAAAGCGGCAGGCGATAGTATCCTATCGACAGCACTTTCAGGTTACGTTCGTTCGGGCCACCTTACAAGAGAGGGATAAGACTTTGGCGAAATACTTGGTTACCGGTGCAGCCGGGTTCATTGGCCGCTCCATTGCGGCGGCGCTGTTGGCGCGGGGAGAAACCGTGCGGGGCGTGGACAACTTGGTGACGGGAAGACGGCAAAACCTGGTTGGCCTTGAAGCGATGGAGTTTATCGAAGGGGATTTGGCCGATCCCGCGGTCTGCAAACAGTCGTGTGCTGGCATGGAAATCGTCTTTCACGAGGCTGCCCTGGCGTCGGTTCCGCGTTCGGTTGCCGATCCGGTAGCAACCAACGTGAGCTGCGTGGATGCGACGCTCAACCTGCTGGTTGCGGCTCGCGACGCGGGTGTTCGCCGCGTGGTCTATGCAGGTTCGTCGGCAGCCTACGGCGACTCGCCAACGCTCCCCAAGTATGAGGAGATGGTTCCCAACCCGATTAGCCCCTATGCCGTGGCAAAGCTGGCTGGGGAACATTATTTACGGTCTTTTTATCGCGTATACGGGTTGGAAACAGTGGTGTTGCGCTACTTCAACGTGTTCGGCCCGCATCAGGACCCGACCTCCCATTATTCGGGCGTGCTGGCAATTTTCTGCCGAAAAATGCTGAATGGCGAGCCGGTGACGATTTTTGGCGATGGGGAACAAAGCCGCGATTTTACCTATATCGAAAATGTGGTGAACGGCAACCTGCTGGCAGCATCGGCGCCCGCGGAGAAGGTTGCCGGAGCCATGATGAACCTGGCGACCGGGTCCCGATGCTCACTGAACGAAACGTTCAAGATACTGCGCGGGATTATCGGCTACAAAGGCGAGCCGATTTACCAGGAGACACGCACTGGAGACATTCGCGAATCGCTGGCCGACATCAGCCGAGCGCGGAAGTTGCTTGGGTATGCGCCGACAGTCGACTTCGGCGAGGGGCTGCGGCGGACGGTGGAGTGGTACAAAACGAGTCCGATCGGATCGTAGAAATTAGCGATGAAGGCGAAACCCGCAAGTTCGAGCGCGCGGAAAGGCATGGCGTTGCCACCGCAGACAGTGGACGACTATATTGCCGTCTGCCCGGAGCCTGGTCGTGCAGCGCTCAAGAAGTTGCGAGCCGCAATCCGGTCCGTTCTGCCGCGCGAAGCCACGGAAGTGATCAGCTACCGGATGCCGGCTTTCAAGCTCAAGACGGTTCTGGTTTACTACGCGGCATTTGAGGACCACACCAGTCTGTTTCCGACCTCAGCACCGATCGAGGCTTGCAAGCAGGACCTTGCGGGCTATTCGATTTCAAAGGGAACGGTGCGGTTTCCATTGGACAAGCCGCTGCCAATCGCCCTGATCAAGCGGCTTGTGAAAGTGCGGCTGGAGCAGAGCGGCGCAAAGGCAAAAAGCTGAACCAACCTAGGCTTCGGAATCGTTGGGGAAGAGTTCCAGTTCCTTTTCGCGGGTTGCGGCCTCAGCACGACGGCGAATCGCGACTCCAATAAGACTCACGACCTCAAGAGAGACGATGGCCTGCCGCGGCACGTAAATGCGCTGGGTATTCGAGCGGGTGTCTGGCGGGGTGAGGAGCAGTCCTGCACCTTCAATCAGGGAACGGTCGTTGGCCACTAGCCCTTCCAGCTCCTCTCCGTCGCCGAGGGTCATGCGGAGCCAGATTCCCGCTGCGCGGGGGCGTATGGAGAAGCGCTTTTGCAGCAGGCGTTCCGGATTGGCCTGATCGCTCGTTTGCGAGGGAAAATCGCGAACATAGCAAACCCACTTCACCTGGTCCCAGGCGATCCTGAGCACTTTCCCGGACTGATCGAGGATCTCAAGTTCGGCGGCGTCCTGGCCGAAGGCCGAGCCAGCGTATCCGGCGCACCAGTCCCTGGAGAACTTGCGCACGATGACAGGCTTGCGAGCGGATGCCATTTGTCTGGATTGTCGCACGTCGGCGAGGGGCAACCGCTAGCAGAGATGCGGTTATCGGAAACTTGAGACCGGCCGGAAAACCGCGGCGCCGGGAAAGCACGAGTGAGCTGGAAGCTCTAGCCAAGCAGACCTGGTTGTGTTAATGTACTGGTTTGTTATCTCTGCCGGTATTGAACCTAACAGTAACAACATCAGATACTTGGCAACGGCAAGAGAGCGGAAGCGGGAACCCGGATGCCTGATTACATCTACCTTTTGGAAAACCGGCTGTCTGCCGATCAAAGACATGCATTGAGCCAGTTGCGGGAGGCAGCACGCGAGGCGGGAACCATTCTGTTCCTGACCGGAGACGCCGTTCGTGACCTGACCAGTGGCCACGGGGTGCGCGACCTTGAGATCGCTGTCCACGGCAATGCTCTTAAGCTCAAGAAAACAATAGAGAAGCTGGGCGGAAAAGTGTGGGGTGAACACGAACCCTCGCAGAGCCTTTTCCTGTGCTTTCCGGGCACGGTCCGAGTGGACCTTGTGAGTACCCACAGCGTGAAATATGCCAAGCCGGGAAAGCCGACTTACCAGCCGGCATCGATTCAGGAGGACTTGCGCCGACGGGACTTTACCGTCAACGCGATGGCTATCTCGCTGAATGAAGGCTCCTTCGGGCTGCTGATGGACCCCCTGAATGGGGCGGCTGATATTGAGGCTCGGACGCTTCGGCTTGTATCCAACTATGGGTTTATTGAAGAGCCTGCCCTGATGATTCGGGCTACCCGCTACCAAGCCCGGCTGGGTTGGGAAATGGACCAGAAGACAAGGGCTCGTTATGACAATGCGAAGGCGGATGGGGTGATTGAATTTCTTTCGTCTCACGCGCAGAGCCAGGAACTGGAGCAGATTGGGCACGAGGAAGACGGGCTGTCCGTCCTGCGCGCGCTGGAAGCCGAGGGGTGGATGCAGAATCTCTTCCCGCCCTGGACCTCCGCGAGAGCGGATGAAGAAAAGCTGAAGTCTCTGCACGAGTTGGCAGTGGGTCTGCTGCTGCAGGGCGTGCATCCGGATATGTCGGCGGCTCAGTTCCAGCTGCTGACTGCAAAGCTTCCCTCCAAGGATGTTGCAGAGCTGAAGAAGATGCTCCTGCGGCCTGGTTTCGTGGAGGAGTGGAACAGTCTGGATCAACTCGCTGCCGGTTTCCAGAAGGTCCTGCTGTCGAAGGAGAACACGACACCTTCGGCGGGTTACAAGCTGTTCACGACCTACGATCCGGAAGCGGTGCTTTGGCTCGGATTTACAAGCAAGAGCGCGGCAGTGCAAGAGCGCTACAACCAGTTCCTGCGCGTATGGCCTGAGGCAAAGCAGAACATTCCGCACGCATTGATGCAAGAGATGCGCATCACTCCTGAACTGGCGACCTATGGGGAGATCGTGCACGGCATCTTCCTGCACCTGATTGATGGCAAGCTGACGACGCCGGAAGAGATGCGCACCTCTCTCGAGCCGTTTTCGCCGCCAGCTCCGCCACCGCAGATCACCATCAAGCGGCCACGTGTGAAGCGCGCGGAGAAGATCAAGGAACAGGCTTTCGAGGACGAAGACGAAGATGCCGAGGATGCATTGCCCGGAGACGATGATCTGGACGACATTGGCGGCGATGAGGATGAGATTGACCTCGGACCAATTCCAAAGGGCGATCTGGAAGACGAGTCTCTGGATGATGCCGAACCGAGCGACGAAGATCTGGATGACGATGAGCCTGCCCCCCCGAAGGGCGGCGGGAAGAAAAAGGCAGCTGCTCCAGAGCCAGTGAAGAAGAGCGGAAAAGCCGCTCCTGTTGCTGCGCCCGCGAAGGTGGAAAAAGCGGCCGCGACAAAGCCGGTGAAAGTTGCTGCGCCGCCGGCTAAGCCTGAAGCGAAAATAAAGGCTCAGCCTGTTGCACCGTCGGAAGCGGTGAAAGCAAAACCAGCTCCGGCACCGCCGGCCAAGGCGAAACCCCCAGTTGCAGCGAAACCCGCGGCTGTGCTGGCGAAGAAGGCTGCCCCAGTGGCGGCCAAGCCTCAAAAGGCTGCCAAATCCGCGCCTGCAAAGGCAGCCAAGCCGGCCGGTAAGGCTCCGCAAAAGCCTTCAGGGAAGAGTGCGCCGAAGGTTCAGCCAAAACCGGCAAAGCCCGCTGCGAAGAAAGCTCCAGCGAAGACGTCCAAGAAGCGCTAGCGGTTGTCGCGATGCATGGCATTCAGGGCTGCTTCGCGGTACTGAGTCTCGCGCTCACTTTCTTTTTCGGTACACAGCCGGAGAAGGGATCTGGGTCGAATGGAAGCCGGCAAAGTCTCGATCGGCGTGGATATTGGCGGAACGAAAACCGCCATCGTACTATCCGCCGAACCACCGGCAAGCCTGGCGCGGATCGAATTCGAGTTGTCCCGGCAGCGCTGTACGAACGCATAGGCGACCTGGCGGCAATTTGCGTGGCAATGGGAATTTAGCAACGCAAGCTGCACGGATAAATGGCGTTGCGGATTGCGTGCCTGCAGGATTCAATAGAATAGTGTCAGTGCCCGGATGGCGAAATTGGCAGACGCAGCGGACTTAAAATCCGCAGATCGCAAGATCGTGGGGGTTCAAGTCCCCCTCTGGGCACCAATAAAATCAATAATTTAAAGTGAAATCCCTCTCAAACTTCAACGCTTGATTTGACCTTGGTGATACTTAGGGTGATACTTGGTGCCACGGGGTACACATGGCACAGAACAAGGCAGCAAAGAAGAAGCAAGAGGAATCCAGGCCACGTGGCGTGTGGGAGCGGATTCCCGGCAGCGGTGTCTATTGGGTTAGGTTCCGTGACGTCGACGGAAAGCTGAGGCGGGAGAAGGCCGGGCGCAAGAGTGACGCTATCGACCTATTCAGGAAGCGGACGGAGGAAAGGCGCGTTGGCATCAAGCTTCCTGAAAATCTTCGCGCCGTGGGTGTGAAGTTCGGTTCTCTCTGTGATGACATTCTTGTGTTCTCCAAAGCTCACCACAGAGATCAGAGAAACATACTCGCGCGGCTGTCACGGGTAAGGCCGGATTTTGACGACCGAGTTGCCGACAGCATCAAGCCGGAAGACATTGATCAATGGCTGACCCGAAACACCAAGACCCCTGCGACAAGCAATCGGTACAGGGCACTGTTCTCCCTCATCTTTCGAGAGGCGCTCCGTAACGGCAAAGTCACAAACAACCCGGCGCGCTTGGTGCGACAAAAGCACGAAGAGAACGGCGTTATTCGTTGGCTGACCGATGAGGAAGAGAAAGCCCTGCGCGCGGTGATCGATCCGGCGCACTTGCCCGAGTTGGACATCGCTCTTGGGACCGGAATGCGCTTGTCAGAGCAATTTGAGCTAACGTGGGACCAGGTTGACTTCATCCGCCATGAATTAAGGCTGAGCAAGACCAAGAACTTCAGCGGACGCTCGATTCCGATGAACGCCAATGTTGAGGCAGCCTTCAAGGACGTCAAATCAAGATCGACAACAACCAAGCGTGGCGACAAGGTATTCCCTGAA
>Ga0302320_10016039_pt1 | contig 15342 bp, 12 predicted proteins | sample Bog_T0_3_FD_202130 | JGI IMG/M metagenome (GOLD analysis project Ga0302320, IMG submission 202130) | Peat permafrost microbial communities from Stordalen Mire near Abisko, Sweden - Bog_T0_3 | ecosystem: Environmental > Terrestrial > Soil > Wetlands > Peat | place: Sweden: Abisko, Stordalen Mire... | reverse complement strand
GACGAATTTGGGCGGTCAAGGCGAGGATTTTGAGGGTTGCGCCAAGAAACAGATGTCCGCCCAAGGCCCCTGTCGGCCATTTTTTTTGTCCTCATGCGCTTAGGCGAGGATTTGGGCGCGAGCGCAGGTCTTGCTCCTTTTGCCATTTTGGCGATATTCTTCCTATTGGTCGTTGTGGTAGGGATGCTCCTTGTTCCGGCTTTCATGTTCTGGAAAGTCTTCACCAAAGCAGGACATCCCGGATGGGCGTCCATCGTCCCAATCTACAATCTCTACATTTTGACCCAGGTCGCCGGGAAAGAATGGTGGTGGATGCTCCTTATGTTCATTCCGCTTGTCAATCTTATTGCCTATATCATCATTTGTCTTGGGGTGGCGACCAATTTTGGCAAGGGCGCCGGGTTCGCCGTCGGTTTGATTTTGCTCGGAATAGTTTTCTTTCCGATTCTGGGGTTTGGCAGTGCGGTCTATGCGCCGGGGCAGCAGGCGTCTCCGGTGGCTGCGTAGAAATTAGTCGAAGCCGCATTGGGCGCGCTGGCGCAGGGCGTGATCGGCCAGGACGAGCGCGGCCATCGCCTCGACTATCGGCACGGCGCGGGGGAGGACGCAGGGATCGTGGCGGCCCCGGCCTTTGAGGGTCGTGTTCTTGAAGTTCACATCCACGGTTTCCTGCTCGTGCATGATGGTGGCCACGGGCTTGAAGGCCACGCGGAAGACGATGTTTTCGCCGTTGGAAATGCCGCCCTGGATGCCCCCGGAACGGTTGGTGAGCGTCCGCACTTTGCCCCCCTTCATCCGAAACAGGTCGTTGTGCTCCCGGCCTGTCATCAAGATGCCGCCGAAGCCGGAGCCGATTTCGAAGCCCTTCGACGCGGGCAGACTGAGCATTGCCTTGGCCAGGTCGGCTTCCAGGCGGTCAAAAACCGGTTCGCCCCAGCCCGGCGGCACGCCGCGAGCGACGCATTCAATCAGGCCGCCCACGCTGTCGCCGGCGCGGCGCATCTTCTCAATGAGGCGGATCATCTTGACAGCGGCGGCGGGATCGGGACAGCGGACGGGGTTGGACTCCACTTGTTGCGCAGAAACCTTGTCCGCGTCCACCCGCGCCTGGATGTTTCGCGTCTGTTTGACGTAAGCGACGATGGCGACGTTGAAGTGCTCGCGCAAAATTTTGCGAGCCACCGCGCCGGCGGCGACGCGGCCGATGGTTTCCCGCGCGCTGGAGCGTCCGCCGCCCTGCCAGTTGCGGATGCCGTATTTGGCGAAGTAAGTGTAATCGGCGTGGGAGGGGCGGAATTTGGCGGCCATTTCACTGTAAGCCTCGGGGCGGGCGTCCTCGTTTCTGACCCACATTGAAATGGGGGTGCCGAGCGTCTGGCCCTCGAAGGTGCCGGAGAGAATTTCCACGCGGTCGCCTTCCTTGCGCGGCGAGACGAGGGACGACTGGCCGGGCCGGCGGCGGTCGAGGTCGGGCTGGATGTCGGCCTCAGTCAAGCGCAGGCGGGGCGGGCAGCCGTCAATGACGACGCCAACGCCGCCGCCGTGGGATTCGCCCCAGGTGGTGATGCGAAAGAGGTGACCGAATGAGTTTCCCATGGAGGCAATTTAGAGTTGAAGCCGGGCGTTTGAAAGTTCAAAGTGAACTGTGCGCCGCGCCGTCAAATTGGATACTTGCGATTTGCCTCGGGAATGGTAATTTGCCGCCATGAACGCGGTTGAGAGAATCGAGCAAGAAATCGAAGGCTTGTCGGGGGATGATTTTGACAGTTTGGCGCTGTGGGTGGATCGCCGACGCAACGAGAAGTGGGACCGCCAAATGGAGGAGGATGCGGCGGCCGGCAGGCTGGATTTTCTTTTTGAGGAGGCCCGGGCCGAACGGCAGTCGGGCAAACTTCGTGATTGGCCGACGCGGTCATGACCTCCAGGGCCACGGAGAGATTTTGGCGGCTCTACCGACAGCTTCCGGGAACCGTCCAGGAATTGGCCGTCAAGAATTACAAACTGTGGCGTGACAATCCCAGGCACCCCTCGCTTCATTTCAAGAAGCTGGCTGGCGACAACACGCGGTTTTCCGTTCGCGTGGGCAACCATTATCGTGCCATAGGCCAGACGACAGCCGGAGGGGTGGAATGGGTTTGGATTGGAACCCATGAAGACTACAATAAGATAGCTGGTCGTTAGCGCCACGGAGCTGGAATTGTTGTTGGACATGGTTGGGGTGGAGTCCATAATTCCACGCGACGCATGACAGTATTGCCCATTGTTGGCCGGGAGTTGGCGGTGGCTTCCAGACGGAGCGCCACTTACTGGCTGCGTTTTTGGGTGGCAGCGGGCGCGGTGGCGATCTTCTTTGTTCCGTTCCTGAACAGTCGTAATTCCATCACCGAGATGGGCCAAGCCCTTTTCATCGTGCTGGGCAGCGGGATGCTGGGCTTTTCCATGCTGGCGGGTGTTTTCCTCACGGCCGACTGTCTTTCGGCGGAGAAGCGCGAAGGGACTCTCGGCCTGCTGTTCCTGACGGACCTGAAGGGCTACGACGTGGTGCTGGGCAAGATGGCGGCCAATTCGCTTCAGGCCTTTTTTGGACTGCTGGCGGTGTTTCCCGTGCTGGGGCTGCCGCTGCTGACCGGCGGGCTGAGCGGCGGGGAATTCTGGCGGACGATTCTGGTATTGACAGTCACGATGTATTTTTCCCTCAGCGTCGGGATGCTTGTCTCGGCGGCAAGCCGGAAGGGCAGGCAGGCGATGGGGGGAACGTTGGCGGCGATACTGCTTCTCTCCGGCGTCATCCTCCCACAGTTGTGGCAATTGCTGTTGAGAATGAACCATCTGGTGCGTCTGGATTTCCTGCTGTGGCCAAGTCCCGTGTACGCCTACATGAAGGGTTTCGATTCGTCGTATTCCACGCCGTATGGCCGGCGGTTTTTCTGGCATGCGATGACGACCATTTTTGCGCTGGCAAGCGCGTGCATTCTTGCGGCCAGCATTCTTCTGCCGCGCTCGTGGCAGAAAAGCGCCGCCGCCGACCCGAACTTGGAGCGTCCCCGCTTTCAATTTCTTTCCGGGGCGCGGGGGTGGCGGCGTCCGCGGTTGGAGAATATGAACCCGTTCTTTTGGCTGGCGTTGGGAGACCGCAGTGGCCAGTCGGCGATGAACCTGATCCTGATTCTGCTCGGTGTGCTGTGGGCGGCGATGGTGGTTTTCCTTTGGGATAGCAGGAATCTCCAATTTATCTTCTTCCCGGCGTTTGCGCTTCATTTCACGGTCAAAATCTTGATCGCAACGGAAAGTGGGCGACGCTTTTATCAGGACCGGCAAAGCGGCGCGTTGGAGTTGTTGCTGGCGACGCCGTTGCCGGCGCGGGCCATTGTGGCCGGACAGCGCGCGGCTCTGTGGAAGCGATTCAAACCGGCACTTTGGCTGATTTCGGTGGCCAATGTTGTGACGTTTGCGGTTGTTTTTGAACGAGTGGTCCTGGAAGCGAGCGGCACCATTCCTGCAAGCGAGTATATCTCGATGGTCGAAGTTTTTTTCGGCGGGGTGGTGATGCTGTGGCTGGATGCCGGCGCTCTCATTTCCCTGGGGATGTGGAAAGGCTTGAAGGCAGGGAAATATCCCCGGTCGGTTTTCGCAACGTGGGGACAGGTGGTGCTTCCGCCGTGGTTGGCGATAGTGCTCTTCGCCCTAATCGCCCCCAGGATAAGCGACGACGCGCTGATATTTCTCTTTGCGTTCTGGTGTGGCATAGGCATGGCGATTGATCTTGCGGCCATCGCCCGCGCCGATGGGAAATTGACGACAACCTTGCGCTCCGTTGTGTCGGAAGGGTGCGAGGGGTAGCCACGCTGGCTGCCTGATCCGGGGCTGCCCGCTGATGTTGGGGAAGGGACCTAATGGACTTAATGGACTCAAGGAACTTATGGGACTTATGGGGAGGCTGAGGCGTTTGGCTTTGCACGGTGCCAATGCGCCAATAGCGATTCGGCGTGAAGGCGGGCGGGGGCGGACTGGCCGCCGAGCATCCGGGCGATTTCGGCGGTGCGGCTGGCGTCGTCGAGCAAGGTGATTTCGGAAACGGTGCGGCCGGCTTCGACGCGTTTGGTAACTACGAAATGGGACTCGGCGGCGGCGGCCACCGCGGGCAAATGGGTGATGCAAATGACCTGGCGGCGGCGGGCGATGTGGCGCATTTTTTCGCCGACGGCCGCGGCTGTTTCGCCGCCGACGTTGGCATCAATTTCATCGAACACCAGCACGGGAATTTCATCCTGCTCGGCCAGGACGGTTTTGAGCGCGAGCATGACGCGGGACATTTCACCCGAGGAGGCAATGGCGCGCAAGGGCCGGGCCGGCTCGCCGGGGTTGGGGGCGAATTGGAAGTCAATTTCATCCAGGCCGGAAACGGCGTTGAGGGGAAGGGAATCCGCAGTATTGACAGTGATGTCGAAATGGGATTGTTGGAAGCCGAGGTCGGCCAGGTGTTTCATGGCGGCTTTGGCCAGGCGGGGAACAGCTTTGCGGCGTTGGGCCGACAACTCGCGCCCGGTTTTCAGAAGTTCAGCGGTCAACTTTTCGCGCTCGCAGTTGATGCGGGCCAGTTCCGACTCGCGCTGTTCGAGCTGTTGCAATTTGTGGGCCGCTTCCGCGCCGAATGTGATTACCTCTTCCAATGTTCCGCCGTATTTGCGCTTGAGGGAATGAATCAAGTCCAGCCGCTCTTCCATTTGGCGGAGGCGTTCGGGATCCAGGTCAATGGAGTCGGCGTAGCGTCGCAAGGCGGACTGCAAGTCGCGCCAGGAGGCGGCGGCCTGCTCGTGGGCGGGGAGAAGGTCCTGGGCGCTGGCGTCAATGCGGTGGAGGGTTTGCAGGGTCTTGCCCAATTCGCCGGCCTGGGCGAGAAGGCTGGAGTCCTGTTCGCCGAGAAGGTTCAGGGCGGACTGGGTTAATTCCAAAAGGCGCGCGGCGTTGCTGGCGCGCTGGAATTCCTGTTCCTGGCGGGCTTCAGCGTCGGCTTGCAAATTGGCGGCGGAGATTTCGTGCGACTGGAAGCGGAGCAACTCCAATTGGCGGGCGTACTCGCGCTCGTCCACGATGAGCGCGGCCTTTTCGGCGTCGAGTTCGCGGGCGCGCGCGGCGAGGGCGGCGAATTGGGCGCGCAAATCCTGCAAGCCGGCAAAGGCGTCGAGGATGTCGCGCTGGCGGGCCGGGTCGAGGAGGGACTGATGGTCGTGCGGCCCGTGCATGTCCACCCAATCGCGGCCAAGGGCGGCGAGGGTTTGCAAAGTGGCGGGGGAGCCGTTGATGAATTGGCGGTTGGCTCCGGCGGCGGTGAAAGTGCGTTTGAGAATGAGTTCCCCGCCGGCGCAGGGTTCCAAGCCGTTGTCTTCGAGGAGCTTGTCGCGCGCGGGACGGCGGTCCCGCGCTTCGAGGACGGCCTCGACCGTGCAACTGTCGCATCCGGCGCGGATGAGCATGCGGTCGGCGCGCCCGCCGAGGAGGAGATTGAGGGCGCCGATGATAATGGATTTGCCAGCGCCGGTTTCGCCGGTAATGGCATTGTAACCCGGGCGCAGGGAGAGCGTCAGGTCGGTGACCAGCGCCAGATTTTTAATGCGCAAAGTGCCTAACACGCCCGGCGAATTTAGGGTTGGAGCATGAAAGAGGAAAGCGCAAAATTGGCGCGGCAACCCGCCTTAAGAAGTCGCCCACTAGGCTTTGGCGGTTTGCCGCACGACGAAATAGGGTTGGTTGGCCAGGCTGGCATCAAACCCCGGATACAACCAGGCGCTGGCGGGGCTTGCTTTCAATTCAAAGTAGTATTGGAGCGGGAACGGGGAGTCGGTGTAGGAGGCCGGGATTGCCCCATGGAATTGATCGCCCTGGAGCTGCAACTCGGCCACTTCATATCGTTCCGCCTGATTCACCCGCCGATAAAACAGCCGCGCAGATTGAAGCTGCTTCGCAACGGAGAGCTGGATTTCCACCGGCGCGCCAGGCTGGAACCCTTGGGGTTGGAAGTGGCGGCAGGCGGCAGTCGAGCGATCAGGCTGGCCCAGAGCTTGTTGAATTGCGAATTGGATGCGCTCTTGCGGCACTGTGGACTTGACAGATGTGGATTCCAGCTTCTGAGCCATAGCGGCGATGTCTTCGTCTATCGCCGGCAACCGGTCCAGCCAGTGACCCCGCAGCACGGCTTCACCGCCCACCGTGATATCTGACTGGTAAACTCCCTTCGCCGCGTTTGCCAAATCGAGCCAAGCCGCGCGGGCGCGCCGGTAAGCCTTGAGCGCCTCTTCCAAGGCAGTGCGATCTCCGGTTTGATCGAAGATGGCATACAGCACACCGGAGCGGAATTTGGCGCCGAAAAAGCGGCCCAGACCAATCTGGATTGACACATCAACTTCCAACCGCCGGCACTCGGGCCGGCTCTGGCTGCCTGCCGCCGGCTTTGCGCGGGCGAGGCGTTCGGCGGCGGCATCCGCAAAATCCTCGATCCACTGGGCGGCCATGATGGGGCTGTATTTGCCGCTTCGATCCTCTTTGAGCAGTTCGGCGGCGTATTCATTGATGCCGGCGAACAACTGCGGATCCAGCGGGCTGACGTTGCCGAACACCTTGGGGGAAGGCGTGTCGGAGTACGGGCTGCCGCGCCGGGCCTCGATCATGGACTGGTTGAGATACATCTCAGGCCAGTAGGTATTGTTGCCGGCGGAAGCGGCGTGGACGGTGGTCACAATGGGCAGGATGCGGGTGGCATTTGCCAGGGCGGCTTCGGCGGCTTCGGTTCGTGAAGCAAAAATCGAATTGAGGTAACGCCGCCAGGTTTCCGGCGGCGTCTCGGGGTTATACATAAGGCGGCCCCAGATGCGGAGGCTGTAGAGATATTTCTCCCAATCCCAACGGGGCTTGAGGGAGTCATCCGCATAGCCGCACCGGTCACCGGGGTGCCCCGATCCGCGGCGGCCGACAAAGGAGAGCGGCTCCATCAGTTCGACACCGTTGCTGCCGCAGAAACTGAATGCCCTGGCGTGGCCTGCCGCGCTCACCGGGTCACCCCAAAGCAGCAGACGCTGAGTGCCGGGCCAAATGCGATGGATGACGCTGTAGGGGCGCTTTTCGGGCAGGAGATCGCCGTAACCGTAGCGCAGGAAGCTGCGGGAACCCGAGCTTAAGGCCATCAGGCCGCCGCCTCGCGCGCCGGGTCGCGGGCGCTCAAGTTCGCGGATCGCCGCCTGGTGATAGGGCATGCCAAGATGCTCGGCCCAGTACTTTGGCCCCACGCTGGTCGGCAGCCCCGTGGCCAGAGCCGTGTCAATCATCTTCTGATCAATGCCCTTGGCGTGCATCCCAATTTCAACCTTGCGTCCACACGTGGCCGCTCCGTCAAAGACGGTCTTCCAGAAATCGTAGCTGCCTTCGGCGACCCCGCTCTCGCCGTGGATGCGGAAGATCACGCCGCTGATGGCCGGGCAGGCCTGAAGCAACGCGCGCAGAGCATCCCGGCAATAGGGCGCGTGACTTTCCTGGGTCAGCCCTGCAATCGTGTAGTTCGGGTGGGGGCTGTTGTTCCACTGATAACCGTGCATCCAGATGCCGAGATGAAAATCCACGCCGCGCGCCGCCGATTGTTCGCTGATGAACTTCAACATCTCGAGGTTCCGATCCCGCTCAGACGCCGGCAATTCCGGGACCCGCACATTGTAACCAGGCACTGAAAGCAGGAACGGGTAAGCGAACAGGAAGTAGGCGTCAGTGACGTTGGTGAGGAAGTCGTAGCCGATGCCGAAGGCCAGGTGGAAGCGATTGAAGCGCTGCGTAGCCAGCATGGAGAGATACGCGGGCCACATCTCGCGGTCGTTATACCAGGGTTTGTCTGCGATCTCGCTGGTGAACAGCCGCGAGATGGAGCGGACGGCGTTGGCCGGGCGCTCCGTCACGGGGGCGGGCACGGCAAGCGCGGCCAGCGGGTCGGAGGCCAGGCGCGCGCGATCGGCCAGTTCCAGGAGCGCATAGGAGAGGCCGCGCGCGTCGTGCCCGCACGCCCACACGTCCTCTTTGCTTTGAAATAGCGCCAGCGCCTCCGGCACGGCTTCCGAACGCGCTCCGGCGGCGTTGAGCGCGGCCGTTGCGCCGGTCGAAGCCATTCCGGCCGCCATAATTCGCAGGTGGCCTGCGGGCGCCTCTGCGGTGTTTCTGTAAATTCGAGAGGAGATGCCGTGTTCCGCCAGGGCGCGCACCAATTCGCCGGCGGCCCATGCCACGGTCGCCGAGGATGCCACCGCATCGGCAGGGTCTGCGATGATGGCGACTCCGCGCGTGTTGTCCGCCGCCGCGACCGCCCCGGCTGGCAGTCCGGCTGCGACGCCTGCCGCCGCGCCCGCAGCGGTGCGAAGGAACTGCCGCCGATTAAGATTCCAACTCATAGATTTCATCCTGCCGCCCATTCCATTGTGGTGTCCATTGAAAAATGAGCCTTTTCACATTTCGATGCGTTGCATTCTTTCTATGGTTGACTGATCAAGGGAGGAGAGGCAGTCAAATAAAGCGTCTTTGAAGGAGGCGGGGCCGAGGGATTGCGCGGCGGCCAGTTCGGCGGCAATTCCGTAGCAGGCCAGGGCGGAGGCGGCGGCGCGGCGGCGATCCGGTTCGACGGCGGCGAAGGCGCCGATGACGGAGGCGGCCATGCAGCCGGTGCCTACCACGCGGGTCATCATAGGGACTCCGTTTCTGACGCGGCAGATGCCCCGGTCGTCGGCCACGATGTCCACTTCGCCGGTGACGACGACTGTGGCGCGGCGGGCCTCGGAGAGTGTGCGGGCCAGCGTTTCCAGGCCGGCTCCGACCTCGGTGCTGTCAACACCCTTGGTGCGGATGGCGGCTCCGCTGACGCGGGCGATTTCAGAGGCGTTTCCCTTGATGACGTTGATTTTGACCTGGTCCAGCAGCTCGAAGATTTTGCGGTCGCGCCATTCCGTTGCGCCAGCGCCGCAGACGTCAAGTATGACCGGGATGCCTTTTTGGTTGGCGCTTGCCGCCGCAATTTTCATCGCCTCGATAAAATCGTAGGTGAGGGTGCCGACATTGAGCACCAGTGCGGCGGCGATTTGGGTCATGCCGGCGACCTCTTCCGGCGCGTGGGCCATGACGGGCGACGCGCCGAGGGTCTTGACGATTTGAGCGCAGTCGTAAATCGTCACCCAGTTGGTCAGGTGATGGATGACGGGGCTGTCCCGGCGGACTTTTTGCAGGAGATCAAAAGGGTTTATAGTTGTGGTCATGGGGACTGGCTAATAGAAGAAGAGATTAAGATTAGGATTAAGATTAAGATACGGTCAGAAAGTCAGGTATTTGAAGAGTTGCACGTCGGCGCCGAAGCGCAGGAGGATGCGGTTGCCCTCAACGGCGAGGTTGTCCGGGCGCTGTTCGCGGAAGAGGCTCCAAAGGGCCTCGCCGGTGGCGGGGTCCATTCTGTAGAGATGAAACGCGACGGGGCCTTCGCCAGCGGGTTGGTTGAGGGCGTCCCGCAAGGCGGTGGCCATGCCGATGCCGCCCTGTTGGACGCTTTCGGAGTAGAGGAATTTGCCGGAGACGATGGCGCGTTCGCCGCGGTCTTCGGCTTTCCAGAGGATTTTGCCGGAGGCGGCGTCGAGCTTGAGCAGGACGGGAGGAATTTTTTCAAAGTGGATGGTGTCGGAGTACTGGATGTCCTCGGGACCGGCTTTGGTAGTATTGACATAGAGCGCGCCCTGGTCGTCGAACTGGATGGCGCTGATGCCGAAGCTGGTCAGACGCCAGCGCACTTCACCCGCCGGGAGGGAGAAGGCGGTGAGAACGCCCTGGTCAAAGAAATAGAGTGTGCCGGCCCGTTCGGCCGCGGGCATGAGGCGGCCGGCCAGATCGCCGGTGATGAAGCGTTCGCTAACGGGGTAGCTGAGTTTGCTCTGGAAAAGTTGATGGTTCTCCTTGTCAAACACAGTCAGGTTCTGGCCCGCGACCAACAAGTCCACGGTGGAGAGGGGAAAGAAGGCGGGTGCGCCGGTGGCTTCGCCTTTCCATTCGACGGGCTGCGATTGGATCCAGCGGCGGAGGCGGACTTCGTAGCGGCTCTGGTCCACGGCGCGCACGCCGCCGGTTTGGCTGCGCTTGAGGTCGTTGAAGATCTCTTCGCCAACGAGGCCGGCACTGGTCCCGGCGGTGGTCTGGCTGTTGAGTTGGGAAGGCCCGGCGGGTTTGATGCTTTGGGCGTAGGTGACGTTTGCCTGGAGCAACTTGACACGGAGTTCAACCAGGTTTTCTCCCGATGCAAAGAACTCACTGCTGACGGCGTCGAGCGGTTTGTTGAGTTTTTGCTCCTCCAGAATTTGGGAGGTGAGAACGGCGGCGGTGGGCAGGACGTTTGGGGGGAGATCGTCGGGGAGGGTCTGCTTTTCCTTGCGGGGGACGGAGATTTCCCGGCTGGAAACCGCGCCGCCGAGCAACTCGATGTGAAGGGCGATGCGGCGAGTCTCGTCCGGGGCCGAGACGACCAGAAGGCTGGAGTCGGCGGGGGTGAAGCTGACGAAGCGGCCGGTGACGGGCACGGTTTGTTTGACGGTTCCGGTGGCCGGGTCCAGACTCAGAACCTGGTCTCCGAGGCAAATCCAGAGGCTGTCATGGCCGGCGAAGATCGTTGGGGCGGGTGCTCTGGCCAAGGAGGCGGCATCCGCCGCGGCTAGGCGCAGAGGGGCGGACCACAGGACTTTTTTCAGGGAAGGATCGCGCAGGCTGGCTTCGGTTGGTGTGACAATAAGAATTTTGTCCGGCCCGAAAAACCGCATCGCGGCTGGGGCGGCGTTTGGCATTTTGAGGGAGGCGGCCAGATGCGGCTTGGAGGCGTAGAAGGCGTACCAAGCCCAGCCCGCCACAAGGGCAAGGACGAGGACGGACAAGGCGGCCATGAGCCGGAGGGATTTGAGCGAGGCGCGCTCTTCGGCGCGGCGTTTTTCGGCACGGATGGCTGCGAGATCCAGCGCTGTCACGGGCGGCGGCAGCGGCACGGGCGCGGCGGCGGGAGCGGGAGCGTCAGGTCCGGTGTGGATGCGCAGGCGTGGCGCGCCGGGCGGCGGGGCAGCGGCCATTTCGGCAAGAAGCTGATTGGCGGCTTCGGTGCCGTCGGCGTGGCAGTCGGGGCACTCGACCGGCCAGGGCATGCGACCGTCGCGCGGCTCGACGTCGAAGGAGTAACGGACGCCGCACGGGCATTGAATCTTGAGGTTCATGCGGGCATGATAATCCCAATCGCAGAATTTGGCTATGCCCCTAATAGTCCACTATTCCAGTGGGTATTTTGAGGAATGCCGATTTGGTTCATAATTCGCGAAAGAAGATCCTCCTTTTTTTACGTTTATCAGGCTTTATTGACCTTGATTAGGCTTTATTGACCTTGATTGACCTTGATTTTGGGCCGTATTTTCAGGTTGCTCTTGGGTTTGAGTAAAGGTCCCGAATCGGGGAGTTGCAAACAAATCCATAGTGGAATGATGGGGATTATTAAGATATTTGAACAGGAGCAAAGAGAGGAAACAGAGACGGAAAAACTCTGGCAAGAATGCGCTGCTTCGCGATATGGCACCGCAACGCGGATTGCCGGCGCCTTGCGCGCAGCAATCCGTTTCCGCTCCAACAGCGGGAGCCGTGTCCCGCAGTTCCTATAAACCGCCCTCATCGCGCAGGGATAATAGAACTTAAGCCATTTTTGTCAACCTGAAAAAGTAAATGCTTTCAGATAGTTGTAAGTGCCTAAGACTCAACGACTTGCGTTTCCTTTGCCAGGGGAGCGAAGATTTCGGCGCCGGTTTTGCCGGGAGGCGGGAAGGGCGATTGGCAGTGCTCGCACAGTTCGCGGTCCACGGCACGGAGTTTCTTGCAGTTGGGACAAGGCTCGCGCGCGGGCCATTCCTGCACGCACAGGAGCGCGAGCAGGCCCGCAATTCCGAGGAGAAAGATGAACAGCGTCCAGCCAACTCGCGCCGGGATGGAGTAATTGTAGCGGCGGGTCAGCATCCAGCCGATTGCGGCGCTGATCACAGCCCAGGCGAAGCTGAACAGATGCCACGGACTTTGGCTGTACGGGAGCGTCAGATACAGCGGTGGCGGCATAAGAGTTGTCGCCAGTTCGTCCGGCCAAGTGATGTGTCTGTCGGGGGGAGGCAAGACCGGCAGATCGGCGCTTTTGGCGACGGTTTGCCCCGGCCCAATCCAGAGGATATGAGTGGGCGTTTTCCAACCTGATTTCAGGCTCATCTCCTCATCCGGAAGAAACCAGAGTGCGAAATCAGCCTTCGAGGCATCACCCGGTTGCAGGAAGGAAAAGCGAACATAAGGGCATTCCCCATAGGCGGGCGGGAAAGGCACGTCAAAGACGGTCCGGCATTCGGAGTCCAGCAAGCGGACGGTGTTCCGCGTCGTGAGACAAATGAATTTGGTCAGACCGTTATCCGCGCCGTCTTCCGCCCCTTTGACGTAACCGCAGAGTCCGCAAATCTGGTCATCGTTCGTGAGGGAAAAAAGGGGCTTGAGCGCGCGGCCTTTGAAGTCCGCTTGATAGATGACTTTGGCGGTCGCAATCAATCGCAGGTCGGGCGACAGGTAATAGTTGACTGTACCGGGCAGCGTGAGGAATGGTCCAGGCCCTGAACCCACGTCATTGCCGTGCGGCCTCAAACCGCCGATGTAATTGCGGGTCCGGCTGTCATAGCCGCGCAATTCTCCATGCCGGTCCAAATACCAGATTTCCTTGTCGCTGATGGTCAAGGTGTTGAAGAAGCGATTCTCCGAGTGGGAGCGATTTTGGATCTCCTGATAACGGAGATGGTTCCAAACCACCGGGCCGGGGGCCAGGCGAGTTGAAAATCCCGCGTATTCTATTTTCCGGCCGGTCGCAGGGTCGAGCAGCGGATGATTCTCCAAGTCCACTATCTCTGGCGGCGCCCCATTCAGAGAAGTCACCTTGCATAGGATGCCATTCGTAGTCATTTGAAACTGGCTGCCGGCATAAGGGGCGGGTTCGTATAACACGGCATCCACCAGGCTGGAAACCAGCGATCCGCCGACAGCCAGGACAGCGCCGCAACCTGCCGTCATCGCCACGATCAGCCCCAGCCTTCCGGCGGCCGGCTGGCCTTGATAATAACCGCCGCTCTGGTACGCGCCCCAGACGGCCGCCGCCAGAATAAGAACCCCACCGGCAGTCACAATCAATTGCTGCCATAACTCAGGCAGGTTGAAGACACACAGCGGGGCGGACGCGGCCAGAGCCAGGCCAAAGCCGCGGCTCGCAAACCAACGCGCCTGCCGCAGACCGGTCAGCAACCCCGCGAAATAACAGGGCACACCGGCCAGGAAGGCGGAAAGCAGCGGGAGAACCATGGCCCATTCAAAAGGCGCGGCGATATGGCCGGGCCACCGTACAACGGCGACAAACACGGTCAAAGGCAATCCCGCGCCGAGAAAGTAGAGGCAAAAACCGGCGGCCACTTTGCCCTGGAAGATCTTCGTGCGCGTTATGGGGCGATGAATCAAGAAAGCCCAGAGATCCCGATGCGCCTCGTTGCGCGCCTGCACCCACCCCAGCACCGCGGCGAAAATGCCGCAAAAACAAGCCGTTTCGGCCAGCAAGTCGTCTGACAGCAGTGGTTGGAGACCGTGATCTGTTCCAAATCCGGCCAGTATGTTCTTTAGCGCTGAGATGCTGGCCATGTAAATCTGGAACAACATCAGCGAGAAGATTACCAGGCCGATCACGGCCACTTTGGAATTTTCCCGCAGATCTTTTTGAATCAGTGCTTTCATCGTTGCGCCTCCAATTCGGACATAATGAATGTTTTTTCGCCGCGCTCGCCCAGGTAACTGATGAACGCGTCCTCCAATCCCAGCGGCACGGTTTCCATTTCGAGCGGCGCGAGCGAGCGGAGTATTTTTTCGGCCGCGCCGTTGTAATGGGCGCACGTGACGCGAAGTTCGTTTTCCGAGCGCACGGCCTGGAGCAGTCCGGGAATTTCCGGCAACGCCGGCGGCGGGCCGGAAAACCGCAGCCGCACCTGATGGATGCTTTCCTGGAATTTCTCAAGCGGACAGCACGCACGCAGGACGCTCTGGTCCAGCACTGCGATGCAATCGGCGACGCGCTCGACGTCGGCGATGTTGTGGGAGGAAAAGAAGATCGTGCGGTCGGATTTGCGCGTGAGATAAATCATAGACTCGACCAGCGAACGGCGGGCGACCGGGTCCAATCCCAGGCCCGGATCGTCGAGCAACAGCAATTCCGGCTCCGGCGCGAGCGTGAGGGCCAGACACAGGCCGGCGCGTTCGCCGCGCGAGAGGTCCTTTACGCGCGCCGCTGGTTTCAGGCCGAAATGGCCGGTGATGCCGCGAAAGATACGGTCGTTCCATTTCGGGAAGAAACTTGACTGGAACGCGCCGCATTCGTTCACGCTCATCCAATTGTAGAGCTGGTGTTCCTCGGTCAGGTAGCCGATGCGCGCGCGGATGTCGGGGGTCAGCGCGCGGATGTCACAGCCGAGGATGGTCCCGGCGCCACGCGTGGGCTGGAGGAGGCCGGCGAGCATGCGGATGGTGGTAGTCTTGCCGGAGCCGTTGCGGCCCAGGAAGGCGAAGACGCAGCCGCACGGCACGTCCAGATTGAGTTCATATACGGCGGCCCTGGCGCCAAAGTACTTGGTCAAGCCACGGGTTTGAATGACGGGTTGTTCATGCATCGTTGCGGTCGCCTCCTTTCTGGTGTTTCCACTTGCCGAGTTTTTCCTCGAACGCGGCGTGCAATTCGGCGGGAGTGAAATCGAGGATCATCGCCTCGCCGATGAGGGCGTCGAGCAGGGGATCGAGCCGCCGCCAGCCCTCGGCGCGGGAAAAGACCTTGCGCTTGCGCGAGATAAAGACGCCCCGGCCGGCGCGGGATTCGAGCAGGCCCTCGCGCATGAGCTCGGCGTAAGCTCGAGCGACGGTGTTGGGGTTGACCACCAACAGCTCGGCGAGCGCCCGGACGCTCGGGAGCTGGTCGCCGACGGCCAGTTTGCCGTTCGTCACCGACAGGCGCGCCTGATCGGTGATCTGTTTGTAGATCGGGGTGTCCGATCCAGGATTGATGTGAAATGTGACGGCCATATTTCAGTGTATGAATACAATTAGAACACCAGGACGGAATTGTCAAGGGGTATTTTGAAAAATTTTTGCCGTTGCCGTTAGGGGGCGGGGTTCAACAGCGTGACGCCGAGAGGGACGGGCAGGTCGCGGGCGGCGTTCGTGCCGGAGAAGACGACTTCGCCGGTGTCGAGGAGGATGTTG
>Ga0302320_10016038_pt1 | contig 15342 bp, 14 predicted proteins | sample Bog_T0_3_FD_202130 | JGI IMG/M metagenome (GOLD analysis project Ga0302320, IMG submission 202130) | Peat permafrost microbial communities from Stordalen Mire near Abisko, Sweden - Bog_T0_3 | ecosystem: Environmental > Terrestrial > Soil > Wetlands > Peat | place: Sweden: Abisko, Stordalen Mire... | reverse complement strand
GTCTCCGTTCCGACTGGAACCACCGAAACAGCTATGGTGACGCCCCCATGCGCGCCCTCGTCCCCCTCGCCCTCGCGGTTCTGCTCTCGCCCGCCTGCGCGCCCCCTGCCGCATCCCCCTCTCCTGCCGCCCCGAACCATCCTCCGTCGGCTGCCGTGGTGCCGCTCGACACCGTCGCCGCCGCCCCGGCCATGCCCCCCCCGCCCGCGGGCACCAAGCTGACCTACGTGCACGCGGGACACCTGTTCGATGGCACGGGCGACACCGTCCGCGACGATGTCGTGCTGGTGCTCGCCGGCGACCGCGTTCAGCGGGTGGCGCCCGCGCACGACGTCACGATCCCGAGCGGCTCGACCGTGATCGACCTCTCGCAGGACACCGTCCTCCCCGGGCTCATCGACTGCCACGTTCACCTGGGTGACCGCCCCGATCACGTCGACGACATCTACTCGTTCAAGGACACGCCGCTCACGCAGGCGATGATCGCCGTCGTCCACGCCAAGCAGACCCTCGACGCCGGCTTCACGACCGTGCGCGATCTCGGCTCGACGCCGTTCCTCTCGGTGGACCTGCGCACGATGATCGACGCCGGAGACATCGTCGGCCCGCGGATCGTCGCCAGCGGCCCGATGATCAGCATGACCGGCGGGCACAACGACCTGAACGGGTTCTCGCCCCAGACCCGGGTCGAGCGGTTCCCCGGGGAGCGCAGTTTCTCGATCGCAGACGGCGCCGACGAGGTGCGGCACGTCGTGCGCGCGCAGATGAAGTACCGCGTCGACGTCATCAAGCTCGCGGCGAGCGGCGGGGTGTTCTCCCACGGCGACAAGCCCGGCGCGCCGCAGTTCACGATCGAGGAGCTGAAGGTCGCGGTCGAAGAGGCTCATGCCCAGGGGCGAAAGGTCGCCGCGCATGCCCATGGCACGCAGGCGATCAAGAACGCGACGGTCGCCGGGGTCGACTCGATCGAGCACGGGAGCTTCCTCGACGACGAGGCGATCGGCCTGATGAAGGCGCACGGCACGTGGCTCGTCGCCGACATCTACAACGACGACTACACGCTCTCGCACGCCGAAGAGCTGAAGATGCCGCACGACTACGTCGAGAAGGAGCGGGCGCTCGGCCGGACGCAGCGCGAGAGCTTCGCGCGCGCGGTGAAGGCCGGCGTGAAGATCGCGTACGGCACCGACGCGGGGGTCTATCCGCACGGCGACAACGCGCTGCAGTTCGTCACGATGGTCCAGTGGGGAATGACGCCGGCGGCGGCCATTCGCGCGGCGACGTCGAACGCGGCGGAGCTGCTCGGACGCAGCGACGTGGGGGTGCTGGCGCCCGGGCGGTTCGCCGACCTCGTCGCCGTGAGCGGAGAGCCGCTCAAGGACGTGAAGACGCTGCAGCACGTCGAGCTCGTCATGAAGGGGGGAAACGTCGTGAAGGACGCGCGGGCGGCGCAGAAGTGACGATGGTCGCCATGCCGCGCCCGCTCGTGTAAGAAACCTCCCCGTGCGTCGCACCCGCCTCCTTCTTCTGCTCGCCTGCCTGGCGTCGACCGCGCCGCTCGGCTGCGAGGGCCCCGCGTCGAAGACCGCCCTCGGCTACACCGCCGACGCGAAGCGCGCCTACGAGGCGGCGATGGAGGAGTTCACCGCGCACAACTGGCTCGAAGCGGTCAACAAGATGCGCGAGGTGAAGCGCAAGTACAGCTACTCGCGGTACGCGCGCCTCGCCGAGCTCCGCATCGCCGACGCCGACTACGAACAGGAGAAGTTCGCCGACGCGATCCGCGAGTACCGGCAGTTCGTCCACGACCACCGCTCGGACAACGACGAAGTGGCCTACGCGCGGTCGCGCATCGCGCAGTCGGAGTACGCGCAGATCACCGATTCGGTCCTCCTCGCCGCCGGCGAGGAGCGCGACCAGGCGATCGTCTACGACGCCTACAAGGAGCTCCGCGGCTTCCTCCACGACTACCCGGAGTCGCGCGAGAGCCCCCGGATGCGCGAGCTGCTCGCCATCGTCACCGCGCGCCTCGTCCGGCACGAGCTCTACGTCGCCCGGTTCTACCTGCAGCGCGACAACTACGACGCGGCCGTCCTCCGCATTCAGTACGCGCTCCGCAACTTCGCGACGGGGACCGACGTCGGTGCGCCCGTCGGTCAGTCGCTGGAGCCCGAGGCGCTGCTCCTGCTCGGGCAGACGTACCTGAAGATGCACAAATGGGCGGACGCGCGCGGCGCGTTCGAGACGATCACCAAGCGCTTCTCCGACAGCGGGTTGATCGTGTCTGCGCGCGGCTACCTCGACTGGATGCACGACCGCGGCGTCTGAACGCGTCGGGCACGCACCCGCGTGCGGTCTGCAATGCTAGGCTCGGCCGCGTGACAGACTCGATCTCGACCTCGGGGATTCCTGGCGCGAAGACCGTCCTCGTCGTCGACGACGAGAAGAACATTCGCCGCACGCTCCAGCTCGTCCTCGAGGGGGAGGGCTACAACGTGCTCATGAGCGAGACCGGCGCGGGCGCGCTCGCGATCCTGGCCAACCCCGACACGCCCGTCGATCTCGCGCTCCTCGACGTGAAGCTGCCGGACATGAGCGGCCTCGACGCGCTCGAGCGCATCCGGAAGGACGAAGCGACCCGCGACGTCCCCGTGCTCGTCATCAGCGGCCACGCGACGGTGAACGACGCGGTTCAGGCGATCAAGCTCGGGGCGACGGACTTCTTCGAGAAGCCTCTCGCGCGCGAACGGGTGCTGGTCGGCGTGAAGAACGCGCTCGAGGCGGCCCACGCGCGACGCGCGCTCGCCGAGGTCTCGCGCCTGCAGAACGAGAAGTACGAGATGATCGGGCGCTCGCCGGCGATGGCGCGCGTGTTCCACGACATCGAGAAGGTCGCCCCCACCAAGGCGGGCGTGCTCATCACCGGCGAGAGCGGCACGGGCAAGGAGCTCATCTCGCGCGCGATTCACCGCCTCTCGCCCCGCACCGACGGGCCGTTCGTGAAGGTCAACTGCGCGGCCATCCCGCGCGAGCTCATCGAGAGTGAGCTCTTCGGTCACGAGCGCGGCGCGTTCACGGGCGCTCAGTCGAAAAAGCGCGGCTTCTTCGAGCAAGCGCACGGCGGCACGCTCTTCCTCGACGAGATCGGCGACATGGACCTCGTCGCCCAGGCGAAGGTGCTCCGCGCGCTCCAGAGTGGCGAGGTGTCGCGCGTCGGCAGCGAGCACGTGATGCACGTCGATGTCCGCGTCCTGGCGGCGACGAACAAGGACCTCGGCAAGGCGGTGGAGAGCGGCGCGTTCCGCGACGACCTCTTCTTCCGGCTCAACGTCTTCCCGATGCGCTCCCCGGCGCTGCGCGAGCGCATGGAGGACGTGCCGCTGCTCGCCCGCGCGTTCATGGAGGCGTTCTCGCGCGAGAACGGGACCAAGCCCAAGCCGATCGACGACGACGTGCTCATCGCCCTTTCGTCGCGGAAGTGGCCGGGGAACATCCGCGAGCTGAAGAACGTCGTCGAGCGAATGGCGATCCTCTCGGGCGACCGGGTCACGATCGCCGATCTCCCCGAAGATCCGCACGAGAGCCCGTTCGGCGAGGAGGACTCCGGCGGCGACGTCGCCGGCCACGACGCGGAAGAAGAGGCGACGATGGGCTCCGGCACGGCCGACGCTTCGCAACCGACGCGCTCGATGCCCCCGCCCAACTACCTCACGCTGCGCGAATTTCGCGACCAGTCGGAGAGGAAATACATCGTCGAGACGTTGAAGATGACGGGGTGGAACATCTCGCGTACCGCGATCATCCTCGGCGTCGAGCGGACGAACCTTCACAAGAAAATCCGCGCCTACCAGATCAAGCGCGGCGAGAGCTGAATCGCGTCCGGGGAGTGACCGTCCGCACCTAACGGTGACGTGCGCTTGACCGGGCCGCGGGCGAGCGGCAGGGTGCGTTCGATTCAATGCGTACCCTGGCTCCCCTGCTCCGTGTCAGCGGCTGCGCGCTCGTCCTCGTGGCGATCGCGCGGTGCGGCTCGTCTTCGCCGTCGAACCCGAACGACGCGCCCACCTCGGCCGTGATCGGCACGACGGGGGGGACGATCACCTCCGCCGATGGGGTCTTCGACGTCATCGTCCCGCCGGGTGCGGTGAGCAGCGACGTGACCATGACGGTGACGCCGACGAACGTCGCGCCCGCGGGCGCTCTGGGGCTGGCGTACGGCGTGGAGCCGCTGGCGACGGTGCTGCAGGCGCCGGTGACGCTGGTGTTCCACTATGCGTCGGTCAACCTCGACGGGACTGACCCGTCCACGCTCTTCGCCTCGACGACGAACGGAACCATCTGGCAGAACCTCCCCGACCCGCTCTGGAGCGCGGCTTCCAAGACCATCTCCGGGACGACGCTCCTCTTCTCCGTCTTCGGGATCACCGGGGCGACGGCGACGACGATCGCCGAGGACGGCGGAGTCGAGACCCGGGACGGGACCACCGTGCCCATCGAGGACGGCTCGGCGGCTCTGTGCACCGGCACGCTGACCTCGAGTACGGCCGGGTCGGACTGCGAAATCTCCGAGTCGTGCTCCGACGGCCACCAGTACGTCATGGACTGCAGCGTGGTGTCGAACACCTGCACCTGCAAGAAGGACGGCGTGGAGACCGCGACTGCGGGCGTCGCCTGCTCCTCGCTCAACGCGAGCTCTCTGCAGGCCTGCGACTACCCGGTCGGCACGATCGCGCCGGCGGCGACCGACGAGGCCGGGCTCAGCTGCCTGTTCCAGATCGTCCAGCCGAGCGACGCGGGAGACGACGCCGGCGCCTCGTGCTCGGTCACGGAGAACTGCGGACCGGCCGGCGTCTACGTGCTGCTCTGCAACGGCTCGACCGGCAACTGCACGTGTATCCAGGACGGTCAGCTGACCGGAGCTGCGAGCGCGAGCTGCTCGACGCTCGGCCAATCGTCGATCACGAAGTGCGGCTTCCCCGGCCCGTGAGACGAACGAGCCGACGGCGCTACGGCGCTGCGTGACCGTTCGTGACGTGCGGGGCGGAGTTGCGCTCTTCCTCCACGCGCTCGCGCACCATGACGAACGTGGCGACGCCGACGAGCAACGCGATGGCCAGGATGAGTGCCACGTTCCCCTTCCATTCGTTCGCGCGGCGCACGGCTTCCGGCGGACGGACGCTGGAGGGGGGGCCGGCCGCGACGTGCGAGGCGGACGCGTCGACGCGTCCCGTCGTGAGCGAAACCTGGCGCGAAGAGCGCGTGGACGCCGGGCCGGTGTAGCTTCCGGAGGGGTTCGGGCGCTGCGCATCGGCGAGCTTCGGCTTCCGCCCGGCCATGACGCGCCGCACGTCGCCCAGCATCGCGTAGGCGCTCTCGTAGCGAGCCATCGGGTCGGCCTGCAGCGCGTGATCGACCAGCGCCGCGAACCCCTCGCTCACGCTCGGCGCGACTTGGCGGAGCGGGATCGCGGTCGTGCGCGCGAGATCGGCGGTGCTCGCCGCGGTGCCACGCGGAATCTTCTTCGACGCGACGAAGTACAGGAGCGCCCCCAGCGACCACACGTCACACGCCTCCGTGGGCGGATCGGGCGACGAGGAGCAGCGCTCCGGTGGCGTCCAAGGCGTCACGCGGTGGGCTGCCAGCGCGTCCCCTTCCGTGCGCGGACCGAGGCCTGGGGGGCTCGAGAAGTCGCAGAGGCGCATCGAGCCGCGCGGCGTGACCAGGACGTTCGAAGGCGAGATCGCGCCGTGCACGACGCCGTGAGCGTGCGCGATCTCCAGCGCGTCGAGCACCTGCTCGGCGAGCCTCAGCGCCGTCGCCTCGCTCATCGGCCCCTCGGCCGCGACGAGCTCGCTGATCGTCCGCGCGTCGATCCACGGGCGAACGACGAACGGCTCCCCTTCGTCGTCCGTTCCGTCGGCAATCACGGCGACGACACGGGGGTGCTGGAAGCGGCTGGCAGCATAGGCGGCGCGCACGAACTGACTCTTGGCGCGCTCGTTCTTTCCCAGCGTCCCGAGGAGCACACGGAGCACGCCGCGCGACGAACCGTCGTGCGAGCCGCGCGTCGCCTCGTACGCCGCCGACGCCGGACCTACCCCGAGGAGCCGCTGGATGCGCCACCCCTTGAGCGTGAGCCCGACCTTCTGCTCGGCCATGCGCCGGCGCTCGTCGTCCCGCGTCGCCTTGGCATCCGGCAGGGGGAGCGCGGTAGCCAGCTTCTCGCTCAGCAGCGAGTGCGGCGACTTATCGTGCGGCTGCCCGCTCGGCGGGGGGTCGCTCATGACGCGCGGAGCCTAGCACGCGAGCCGCGCGCCGTTCGTTCTGTCGCGAGGAGCGCGCAGATCACGATCCGGTCGAGCCGTAGCCGCCGCCGCCGCGCGCCGTATCGGAGAGCGTCTCCACTTCGATGAGCTCTGCCCGCGCGACGGGTGCGAGCACGAGCTGGGCGATTCGCTCCAGGGGCTCGATCGCCACCACCGCATCACTGAGGTTGACGAGGAGGACCTCGACCTCCCCACGGAAATCGGAGTCGATCGTGCCCGGGGCGTTGAGCACCGTCACCCCCGTGCGTGCGGCGAGCCCCGAGCGGGGGCGCACTTGAGCTTCGAACTTCTCGGGGATGGCGATGGAGAGCCCCGTCGGGATCTTCGCGCGTCCCAGGGGGGGAATGCTCACCTTCACCTTGATGGCGGCATGCAGGTCCATGCCTGACGAGCCCCGCGTTTGGTACTTGGGCAGCGGAACGAGAACCTCGCCTACACGGCGCAAGGCCAGCAGCAAATCGGGAACCACGCAGGCGAGCATAGCAGTGCCGACACGTCGGTGGATCGGAGCGTCGGTGTGAATCGCCAAGAAGCCGCACCGGACGGGCGGAGCCCACCGAAGTCCGATACATTCAGGGAGCATGGGCGCCCTCTCGACCGGCTCCCCCTCCCGCGTCCTCGGTCGCTATGAGCTGCACGGCGAGATCGCGGCGGGCGGGATGGCCACGGTTCACTTCGGACGCCTGCTCGGCGAGGCCGGGTTCGTCCGAACGGTCGCCATCAAGCGCCTTCACCCGCAGTACGCGAAAGATCCCGAGTTCGTTGCGATGTTCGTCGAGGAAGCACGCCTCGCCGCGCGGATCCGTCACCCGAACGTCGTTCCGACGCTCGACGTCGTGAGCGAAGACGGCGAGATCTTCCTCGTCATGGAATACGTGCAGGGCGAGTCGCTCTCGCGCTTGATCCGCGCGCTCCAGACGAAGAAGGGCCACGTGCCGCCGCACATCGCGACGACCGTGGTCGGCGGCATGCTCCACGGCCTCCATGCGGCGCACGAAGCGAAGAGCGAGAAGGGGGTGCCGCTCGAAATGGTGCACCGCGACGTCTCGCCGCAGAACGTCCTGGTGGGGGTCGACGGCGTCGTCCACGTGCTCGATTTCGGCGTGGCCAAGGCGATCGGGCGCGCGCCCACGACTCGCGACGGACAGCTCAAGGGGAAGCTGGCGTACATGGCGCCGGAGCAGCTGGATGGGCGGCCGCTCACGCGGCAGTCCGACGTGTACGCCGCGGCGGTCGTGCTCTGGGAGACGCTCACCCTCAAGCGGCTCTTCGAGGCGGACAACGAAGGCGCCGTCTTCATGAAGGTCATCGAGGCCAAGCTCATCGCGCCGAGCGAGCTCGTGCCGGATCTGCCAAAGGGGATCGACGAGGTGGTCTTGCGCGGTCTCGCGCGCGACCCGGCGGACCGCTGGGCGACGGCGCGTGAGTTCGCGCTCGCGCTCGAGAAGTGCGCGAGGGTGGCGCCGGCGTCGGAGATCGGCGACTGGGTCCAGGGGATCGCAGGCGAAGAGCTGGCGCGGCGAGCGAACAGGGTGGCCGACATCGAGCGCGGAAGCGTGCGCGTCCCGGCGGCCGACGAGAGCGGCCCGGATGCGGTGGCCGAAGCGACGAGGGACTCGAGCGGCGTGCGGATCGGGGAGATCGCGGAATTGCCGTCGCAGGTGTCGTCGATCTCGGTGTCCAAGTCGGAGAAGGTGGCGCCCCCCGTCGTCGCTCCGCGCGCGAACCGCACCGGCTTCGTCGTCGGTGCCTTCGCGGCTCTGCTGGGAGCTCTACTCTTCCTCGTACTCACGCGCGGCTCCAAAGTGACACCGCCGCCGGCAGCGGCATCGCCCCCCGTTTCGGTGTCCGCTCCCGCCGCGCCCCCACCCGACCCTGCGCCGTCCGAGGCCCCGAGCGCCGCTCTCCCCGCTCTTGCCGTCGACGCGCCGCTCGCGGCCGACGCCGCTCCCCCTCCCCCGTCCCCCGACGACGTAAGGCCAACGCCCGCCCCTTCGGCTCAATCCGCGAAGCCATCTCTCCCCCGACCCGCGAGGCCACGCCCCGACTGCGACCCGCCGTTTACGCGCGACGTGCAGGGGCACAAGCACTACAAACTCCAGTGCCTCTGATGCGCACTCTCGCGTCTTCTGCCGCGTTTCCCCCTGCGCCTCCCTTCGCTCGGTTCGCGCTCGAGGTGCCTCTCGCGCTCGCCGTGCTGGTCACTCTTTTCTCCCCCACGGCGCGCGCGGACGAAAAGGAGGCGTGCGTTGCTGCGTCGGACCAGGGGCAGACGCTGCGCGACGAGGGGAAGCTTCGCGCTGCGCGAACCCAGATGGCGCTGTGCGCGCGCGACGTGTGCCCGTCGATCGTGCGGCGTGACTGCGAGAAATGGTTGAGTGACATCGACGCGATGCAGCCGACGGTGGTGCTCGGGGCGCGAGATCCGAAGGGGAACGACGTTACCGGGACGCGGGTGCTCCTCGATGGCGTCGTCCTCGCGGGTCGCCTCGACGGAAAGCCGATCGCCATCGATCCCGGCGAGCACACGTTCCGCTACGAGGCGCCGGGGGCCGCCCCCGTGGAGCAGCGCGCGGTCATGCGGGTCGGGGAGAAGAATCGCATCCTGACGGCGGTCGTCATGCCCCTCCCGCTCAGCGCGTCGACCGCGGTCGCGCCGCCGCCCAGCACACCTGCGGAGGCGGAGGTCCCCTCGTCGCACGCCCCGCTCCCGGTGGTATCGATCGCGCTCGCGTCGGTCGCGGTCGTCGCGGGGGCGAGCTTCGCGTACTTCGGGCTCAGCGGGACGAGCGACGTGAGCCACCTACGCGCGACATGCGCCCCGGATTGCGCCCAGAGCGACGTCGATTCGGCGCGCACCAAGCTGATCGTGTCCGACGTCGCGCTCGGGGTCGGCCTCGTGTCGCTGGCGGGCGCGGCCTGGTTCTACTTTCATCGCGCACCCGCGGCCCCTCCCCCGCAGGCTGCGATCCAGGCCGACGTGGCTCCGCGCCCCGGCGGCGGCGTCGCGACCCTCACGGCACGGTTCTGAGGCCCGTGTAGCCCCACGCGCCTCGCGGCTAGAGACCGGGACCCTCTCGTGGTAACTCCGCGCTCATGACCGCTGCGCGAGAGCTCGTCCTCGTCCTCGACTTCGGCGCCCAGTACACCCAGCTGATCGCGCGGCGCATCCGCGAGCAGCACGTCTACTGCGAGATTCACCCCTGCACGATCTCGTTCGACGCCATACGCGCGATGAACCCGCGCGCGGTCGTGCTCTCGGGCGGTCCCGCGAGCGTCTACGGCGAAGGGGCTCCGACGGTCGACGAGCGCGTCTTCGAGATGGGCGTACCGGTGCTCGGCATCTGCTACGGCCTGCAGCTCATCGCCCACCTGCTCGGTGGCAAGGTCGAAGCGGCGAAAGAGCGCGAATACGGCGCGGCGAAGGTCGTCATCGAGCGGAACGAAGGGATCCTCCACCGCTTCGCCAAGCGCGAGTCGATCGACGTGTGGATGTCGCACGGCGATCGCATCGTCGCGGTGCCCCCGGGGTTCCACACCATCGGCATTTCCGGCAACACGCCCTTTTGCATCGTCGCGAACGACGAGAAGCGGATCTACGGCCTGCAGTTCCACCCCGAGGTCGTGCACACGACGCGCGGCTCGGAGATCTTCGCGGCGTTCCTGTTCGATGTCGCCGGCCTCGCCCCCACTTGGACGCCGGGCTCCTTCGCCGAAGAGGCCGTCGCGAGCGTGCGCGCCAAAGTCGGGCCGAACGATCGCGCCGTGTGCGGGCTCTCGGGCGGCGTGGACTCGTCGGTCGCGGCCGTCCTCTGCCACAAGGCGCTCGGGGACCGGCTCACCTGCATCTTCGTGGACAACGGCGTGCTCCGGCAGGGGGAGTTCGAGGAGGTCGTCGCCACGTTCCGCACGAACTTCAAGCTGAACCTGATCGCGGTCGACGCCCGCGCGAAGTTCCTGACGGCGCTGAAGGGGGTGACCGATCCGGAGCAGAAGCGGAAGGCCATCGGGCGTGTCTTCATCGAGGTGTTCGAGGAAGAGGCCGCGAAGGTCGAGAACGCGCACTACCTCGTGCAAGGGACGCTCTATCCGGACGTGATCGAGAGCGTGTCCTTCCGCGGGCCGAGCGCGGTCATCAAGAGTCACCACAACGTTGGAGGGCTCCCCGAGCGGATGAAGCTGAAGCTCATCGAGCCGCTGCGCGAGCTGTTCAAGGACGAGGTGCGCGCCGCCGGCGAAGCGATGGGGATGCCGCACGACATGCTCTGGCGCCAACCGTTCCCCGGGCCCGGGCTGGCGATCCGTTGCCTCGGCGAGGTGAACGAGTCGCGCCTCGCCGTCCTTCGCGCGGCCGATGCGATCGTCACGAGCGAGATCCGCAGCGCCGGGCTCTACGAGTCGATCTGGCAGTCGTTCTGCGTGCTGCTTCCGGTGCGAAGCGTCGGCGTCATGGGCGATGAGCGGACGTATGAGGAGGTCTGCGCCGTACGGGCCGTCCAGAGCGTCGATGGGATGACGGCCGACTGGGCAAAGATCCCGTACGAGGTGCTCGGGCGTATCTCGACGCGCATCATCAACGAAGTGCGCGGCATCAACCGCGTCGTCTACGACATCTCCAGCAAGCCGCCGGCGACGATCGAGTGGGAGTGACGGGCGCAACGCGAATGACCCGACCGACGCACGTCGCGATGGCCGGCTTGCTCCTCGGCCTCGCGGCCTGTTCCAACGTCATCATCGGTACCGAGGGGCGACCCCACACCGTCCCCATCCGCCTACGGGGAACGCCGCCGAACGCGACGGTGACCATGGACGACCAGCGCGTCGGCACGCTCGAGCTCGTCGCCGCTCGCGGAATGCGTGTGGCCCCTGGCCGACACCATCTGACGGTCGAGGCGCCTGGGTTCCTGCCGTTCGACCTGGCCGTGGACGCCAAGGAAACCCTCGTTCAAGTCGAGGTGAAGCTGGTGCCGGTACCGGACTGACCTTGACGTGCCGTGTAGTTCCAGCATATTGCGCGACTCAATCGAGTTGACCCCGCACCGTGGCTATCCCACGGCGTCCGCGCCCATGCGCGGCGCGGTCTACACCTGGAGCACGGTACGAAGATGGCGAATCGAGCGATTTGGAGCATGAGGAAGCGTCACGAGTGGCTGGCCACGCCGTTGAAGGCGAAGCGCGTCAAGCGCGCGACGCGCCTCCGCAGCGGCCAGCAGGACGCGATGGACCGCAAAGCGGGCGTCGCGCACGCCGAGAAGTAGAAGTTCGATTCGCCTTCCGCGGGTTCATCGAGAATTCGATGTCCGCGGGGGTGCGGCGCGGCGTCCCTCCCCGGGATGCTGCGCTTTTTCGCGTGGTTGCTACTGCGTGCCCGCGGCAAACGTCCGGCACCGGTGATCGATGCACGCGAGGCCGACGTCCGTGAGCGAAGGGACGTCGTTGCAATCCTCCGTCACGAAGCCCGTCGTACCGCAGCCGCCGCCGGGAGGCGGGGGAACGCAGGGGGGCATCGCGCACTCGGCCGTGCTCGCCCTGTTGACGCCATAGACGCTCGAAAAGCAGCAGTGTCCGATCTGGAGGACCGTGCAGTCCGAGGCCGCGTCGCACGCGACGTCCGCGGGGGACACTTCGCACGCGCCAGGGGTGGCGTCGGGGTCGAGGTCGAGCGTGAGGTCTCCGCAGGCGGCGTCGAAGGGGTCGGGCGGCGAAGCATCGAGGCCGTAGCTCCATGGGGGATACGAGGCATCGATGGGGGGCTCCGAGGGAGCCGAGTCGAGTCGCGAAGAGCCCGAGTCGACCAGAAGGTCGACCTCGCTGGCGTCAGCGCTGGCGTCGAGAGTCCCGCCGTCGAGCGAGGCGTGCGCGCCTGCGGAGGCATCCTCGCTCGACGTGGAGTCGGAAATCCGGCCGCTGCACGCGGCGACGGCGACGAGCGCCGCCGGCACAGCGAGGTTCAAGGCGACGGCGAAGCGAAGGAAGCGTGAGACGTGCGGCATCACCGGTAATCGTCCCCCGCATCACGGCGATCCGTTGCGGATTCGTCGCGCCTCACCCTCCGCAGAGAACGTCGCCCCATCCGTCGGACGCCGCAGCCCACGTCATCGTGGGGGTCGTGCGCGCGAAGCCGAGCCTCCCGGCGCGGTCGACGAGGATGATGCCGCCCGTGCCCCCCGTGCGGACGAGCATCGCGCGGGCGGCGGCGCGAGCAGCGTCCACCGGGTGCATCCCCGCACGCATCCATTCGCACGCCGTCTTCGCGAGGCAGAGCCGCATGATGGCCTCGCCGTTCCCCGTGTTCGAGCAAGCGCCCGACTCGTCGTCGGCGTACGTGCCCGCGCCGAGGATGGGCGAGTCACCCACGCGACCGGGCGCCTTGTTCACCATGCCGCCCGTGCTGGTGGCCGCGACGACGGTCCCGTGCCGATCGCGCGCGACGGCACCCACGGTCCCTCCAGCCCACCCTTCGTTCCCGCCACCGGCGCGAACCTTCTCCCACCGGTTCCGCGCGGCGTCCGTGATGAGCGCGTCATCGGTCGCGCGCGCGAACCCGCGCGAGAGCGCGAAGCGCTCGGCCCCCTCCCCCGCGTACATGACGTGGCCCCCCTCGTTGAGGATGGCGCGGGCGATGGCGATCGGGTGCTGGAAAGGTGCGAGCGCGGCGATCGATCCGGCGCGCAGGAGCGTCCCCTCCATGATGGCGGCGTCGAGCTCGATGCGCCCCTCGGCGTTCAAGCACGCGCCCGTGCCGGCGTTGAAGCGCGGGTCGTCCTCGAGGATCTCGACCGCGCGCTGAGCCGCGTTGAGCGCGCTGCCGCCCCCCATCAGGATTCGCGCGGCCTCGGTCGCCGCGATCCGACACCCCTCGACGTGCTCCGGCAGTCGATCGGCGCGCACGTCGCCGGCACCGCCGTGCACGAGGATCGACCACTCGCCGCCGTCGGCCCCCCAGGCCTCGGTTACCTTGGGTATCTCGCTCTGCGCCATGGCGACGAACGATACCCGCTCGCGGCGGCGGCGAGCAGCAAGAGTGGACCGACGGGGGCCAGCAGCGCGGGCGCCCGGGCGATTGCTGCGGCCTGGAACGCCAGCACGGTCACCAGCGCCGCCGCGACGATGGCCGCGAAGGCGCTGGCCATGGCCCGCTTCGACCGAGCGCGGGCGGCGAGCATCGGGAGAGCGAGCCCCGCGAACGCCGTCGCCAACGCGGCCGCGACGCGTGCCGCGTGCGGGAGCTCGGACGCGGCCTTCGTGAGCGACGCCGCCTCCGCGTCGAAGATCGGCTCCCCGTTGGCCGCGATTCGCCAGCGGCCGTCGTCCGATCGAAACACGGCCCCCTTCGCCGACGTCTCTCCAGATTCCGGGTGCCACGCGAGTGCGGCTTCGGCGCGCGGGTAGAACCCACGCACGTCGACGCGCGACACGGCCGCGATGGCGACCGCGGCGCCGAGCGCGACGACGGCCCCTCCCACGATCGCCGCCGCGTGGCACTCCCACGGGGAGCGTCCGCTGGCCGCCAGCGCGAGCTCCTCTCCCCTCGCCCGCCCCGGTGCGAGCGCGAGCCACGCCCCCACGGCCGCGCAGACCGGCGCCAACGGGAGCGCCCTCCCCGCCCGCACTCCCCATGCGAGCCCCCCTTCGTCGCTCGCAGCGGTCACGACGAACGCGAGCGCGAGAGTGGCCAGCGCGACCGCGGCTCCGCGCGCGAAGGTACGCCTGTCCCATGCCGTCCATTGCGCGAGCCCCACGCCGGGAAATTGCCCGAAGCTCGCCGGGCGCGATACCTCCATCGTCATGCGCGCACGCAGACCCGCCACGGTCGCTGCCCTGGCATGCTTCGCTCTCGCACCGCTCGCATGCGGGACCGATCCGTACGAGCCCGGGACGGCGATCGGAACGTTCGCCGTGACCGGCACGCTGAGAGCGAACTCCTGCGGCGCGGGCCAAGCGCCCAACCCGTGGACCTTCTCGGTCAAGCTCTCCACGGATCCCGGCACGCTCTACTGGATCCAGGGGAGCCTCCCGGTGAGCGGCACGCTCTCGACGGCCCACGTCGCTTCGCTCACGTCGACATCGACGCAGTCGTCCTACGAAGGGGACTCGTCGGTCGCGCTCTGCACAATCGACCGGACCGACTCGCTCTCGGCGACGCTGACGCCGGACCCGACGATTGCCGACGAATACTCGGCGTTCACCGGAACGCTCACGTACGCCTTCGCGGCCGACAGCTCCTCGTCGGACTGCTCCGGCGCGCTCGTGGAGAACGGCGGAGGCTATGCGGCGCTACCGTGCACCCTTACCTACAACCTGAGCGCAACGCGCTCGGCGCTCCCGAATCAGTACGGAAAGTGACGCGGGTGGGTGCCCGTCGGGAAGACGCGGCGCTGGCGTGTGTTACAGTCTGCAGAGGTCATCGTGGATCGGACATCCGAACGGTTCGTATCGGAATCCCAGATTGGTCTGGCGAGGGAGCACTCTCGTGTTCACGAGCAAACCGGGCGTCGCAGCCCCCGTACGGAAACACTCGCCGCGGAAGCGTGGCCGAGCGCGCGGACCTCTGTCCTCGCGTATCGCACCGACTTCTCCGTGAGTGCCGGCATCGCCGGAGGAGGACAGCATCATGCAGAGTACCAGTGGCTCTAATCCGAAGGGGCCGATGCCGTAGAAGCTGAAGGTCCGCGCGGCCGTCGAGCATGAAGCTCACGGTCGGACGCGCGGGGTCGGCTTGGGTCGAGCGGACTTCATGGCGGGCGCGGGATCGCAAACGGCACTCGTGCCGTGATCCCTATCGAGGTTCGCCTTGGTCCGTGTAGAAGCCGCCGTGCTCGACTCGCAACTCGGTGCCCACGTGATTTGGGGCCGTGTACCGACGGTCCGGGTGCTGCAATGCACACCCGGGCCGTTGTTTTTTTGCCTCGTCAGGCGAATCTGTGGGTGAGCCAGTCGGGCTCGGGTAGCTCGCCGAGGCCGTGGTACAGGGCGATCTCGGCGTGTTCGTAGCTCCGAAAGCCGTAGGCTTTTC
>Ga0302320_10016037_pt1 | contig 15342 bp, 13 predicted proteins | sample Bog_T0_3_FD_202130 | JGI IMG/M metagenome (GOLD analysis project Ga0302320, IMG submission 202130) | Peat permafrost microbial communities from Stordalen Mire near Abisko, Sweden - Bog_T0_3 | ecosystem: Environmental > Terrestrial > Soil > Wetlands > Peat | place: Sweden: Abisko, Stordalen Mire... | reverse complement strand
GCTCGGACAGACCCTTGGCTAAGTTCTTTGAAGCCCCGCGGCGATTCGCGGGCGGACAGGACCATGGCGAAACAATCCCCCGATCTGTTCGATAACACCGCCTCGGCCGCGTCAAAGGCCTATACCGCCAAAGACATTGAGGTGCTGGAGGGGTTGGAGCCGGTGCGCCGCCGCCCCGGCATGTATATCGGCGGCACCGACATCGCCGCCCTGCATCACCTGGCTTCGGAAATTCTCGACAATGCCATGGACGAGGCGGTGGCCGGCCATGCCAGCCGCATCGAGATGGAATTGCAAAAGGGCGGTATTCTGGTGATCCGCGACAATGGCCGCAGCATCCCGGTGGACCCGCATCCCAAATTCAAGAACAAATCGGCCCTGGAAGTGATCATGACCACGCTGCATGCCGGCGGCAAGTTCGACGGCAAGGCCTATGAGACCTCGGGCGGGTTGCACGGCGTCGGCGCCAGCGTGGTCAATGCCCTGTCGGAATGGATGGAAGTGGATGTGGCGCGCGACAAACGCGGCCACAAGATGCGCTTCGAGCGCGGTCATGCCATCGGCAAGCTGAAAGACCTTGGCGCGGTCAACTGGCGCGGCACAATCGTCCGATTCAAACCCGACGGGAAAATCTTCGGTGATATCCAGTTTTCGCCGGCCCGGCTCTACCGCATGGCCAAGAGCAAGGCTTACCTGTTCCGCGGCGTGGAAATCCGCTGGTCCTGCGATCCCGCCCTGATCCAGGACGACACGCCCGCCGAAGACACGCTGAAATTTCCTGGCGGCCTGCTCGACTTCCTCAAAAGCGAACTCGGCAAGTCCAACACCGTCAACAGCCGCGACTTTGCCGGCCGCACCGAGAACAAGAAAGACAAGGCGCTCCCTTCGAATGGAAGAGCGGGCGCGGTGGAATGGGCGGTGGCCTGGACCCCGGCGATTGATCCCTTTGTCCGCTCTTACTGCAACACCATCCCCACACCGCAAGGTGGTACCCATGAACAGGGGCTGCGCAATGCCCTGACCAAGGCGCTGCGCGACCATGGCGAGCGGGCCAGCAATCGCAAGACCGCCCTGATCACCACCGACGATGTGATGGCGGGAGCCTGCGCCGTGCTTTCGGTCTTCATCCGCGAACCGGAATTCCAGGGCCAGACCAAGGACAAGCTGTCATCGCCCGATGCCCAGAAGCTGGTCGAGGGCGTGATCCGCGATCATTTCGATCATTGGCTGGCGGAAAGCCCGGCCGAAGCCGACAAGCTTTTGGACTTTGTCATCGAGGAAGCCGAAAACCGCCTCAAGCGGCGGCAGGAAAAAGAAGTTTCCCGCAAGGCGGCAACGCGCAAACTGCGCCTGCCCGGCAAGCTGGCCGATTGCACGCGCGACGCCGCCCAGGGCACCGAGATTTTCCTGGTGGAAGGCGACTCAGCGGGCGGCAGCGCCAAACAGGCGCGCGACCGCAATACCCAGGCGATCCTGCCGCTCAGGGGAAAAATATTGAACGTGGCCAGCGCCGGCGCCGGCAAGATGCAGGCCAACCAGGAACTCTCCGATCTGGTGCAGGCGCTGGGCTGCGGGCTTGGGGCAAAATACCAGGAAAGCGATCTGCGCTATGAGCGCGTGATCGTGATGACCGACGCCGATGTCGATGGCGCCCATATCGCGTCCCTGCTGCTGACTTTTTTCTATCGCGAAATGCCGGAACTCATCACCGGCGGGCATCTCTTTTTGGCAATGCCCCCGCTTTACCGCATGAGTCAGGGCGCCACCACCCTCTATGCCCGGGACGATGCCGACCGCGACCGGCTGCTGAAAAGCGCATTCCGCGCCGGCGCCAAGGTGGACATCTCCCGTTTCAAGGGCCTGGGCGAAATGATGCCGGCGCAGCTCAAGGAAACCACGATGCGGCCGGGCCATCGCACATTGATCCGGGTGGAAACCGCCAAGGGCGACGACACCGAAGACCTGGTCGAACAGTTGATGGGCAAAAAAGCCGAACTGCGCTTCCAGTTCATCCACGAAAACGCCGCCTTCGCCAAGGACGTGGATATTTAATTCGCCGGCACCGGCACATCCGTCGCAATCATTGTCATGTCGCCCTGCCCGGACGGCACCGCCCAATCGGGCCGCGCCCGCGCCACGGCCGCCGCATTGGGCGGCAAGCCATAACGTTGCTCCACCAGCGTCAGGCTGTTGGGCACCGGCCCGGAAAAACCCAATAGAATATGGGCCGAAGCGCAATCGGGGGTTGCGCAGGTGACGGCACGTGCATCCCGCACCGTCACCGCGACATCCCCGATGCGGGCGCTTTTGATGCCGCCCGAAACCATCACCGCCATGCCGTCCGCCGCTTCCGAGCCGTGCAGGTCAATCGCCACGCTATTGCCCTGGCGCGTCACCGTCGCGGACGGCGCGGGAAATTGCACATTGCCGGTGGGCGCGGCATAGCCGCGAAAACCCGCCACCAGCTGCTGCGTTTCCGAGAAAGGCGCAGCTTCGCGCAAACGCTCCGGCAGGCGGCTGACCGGATCGGCCAGCAGCCAGGATTTTCCGTCCTTCTCGACATAGCGCAGATTGAGCCGCTCCGGCGCGGCGGCGCTATAGGCCGGCTCAAATCCCTGAACCACCGCCGCGCCCAGTGCGACCGCCAGCGACAGGATAATGGAAGCGCGCCAAGTGCCCTCGCCCATTTTCTGCGCCGCCAGCACCGGCAGCAGCGCCGTCATAGCCAACGCCGCCGAAAGCATAAAGAGCGGATGGCCCGCCAGCCCCATGATTGCCTCACCGCCCGCCGCCAGCCCCAGCCACACCACCATCGCCGCAAGCGCCGACAGCAGCAGCGCCGTGCTGCGGCCCGCGCCCGGCGTCAGCAGCAATAATAGTGCCGCCACGGCGCCGGGAAAAATAAAATATGGGCTGAGGCCCGGCGCGAAAATCGCGGCCGCCACGCCAAGCCCCGCCAGCCACAGCCAGCAGGCAAACGCTTTCGCGCCGCGTGAGACCAGCAAACCCAGTGCCCACACTGCCAATGCCAGCGCGATGCGAAGCGCCAGCGGATGGGCGAAGGACGGATCGGCATTGCCGGAAATCAGCGCCGCCAATGCCGATAGCGCAAAGCCCGCTGCTACCGCGCCCAGCAGCAACAGCGGCGGCATCAGGATAGCCGCCAGCGGACGGCGCGGCTGCGGCCTGGTGCGCGGGCTCAGCCATCCCGCCAGCGCGATCAGGAGGAAAATCGTCACCGCCAGCGGCGGGGCAAATGAAACCGGCAAGCGCGGCAGCCAGCGCCGGAAGATATCAAGATCGATCGCATCGCCGCTCTTGAGCCCGGCCCAGTCGGCGCTGGCAAGCGCCCGCGTCAATCCCAGCACATTGTCGCCATGGCTCTGCAAGGTGGCAGGGAAAAGGTTTTCGCGGCGGTCAAGCGGGGTGTGGTAATCGGCGACATTGCCGATAAAGGCGAAATTGGCGCCGGGAAATCCCGCCTGCAAAAACGGCGTCAGGTCGGTGTCGTTGGGCAGGTATTTGTAGATTTCACCATAGAGCGACGAGGTGGCTGGACGCGCCACGCTGCGAGCATAAAGATCCACCAGCTTGCCGCTTCCCGCGCTGGTCTGGAACAGGTAACTCGGTCCCTGATTGCCGCGCGCCTCGGCATTGACCACCACACCCACCTGCGCGCGCCGGGTGTCGTCCGTCAGGAACAGATCGGCCCCGAGCAGCCCCATCTCCTCGCCATCGCTGAAAAGGGCGATGACGGGATGGCCTGCCGGCGACGTGCCGCTCTTCAGCGCCCGGATCGTTTCCAGTATCGTGGCGACGCCCGAGGCATCGTCCGAAGCCCCCGGCCCCGCCGCCACGGAATCCATGTGCGCCATCAACAGGATCGCCTTGCCGTCACCGGGAATTACATCGGCGACAATATCGCTGACCGTGGCGCAGGAGATTCCGCCCCGCCCTGCGATGCAGCTCCTGCCGGTGAGGGTATGTGCCGGCACATCCAGCCGCGCCAGTTCGGCCAGCAGCCTGGCATGCAGCGCTGCATTCTCGGCGCTGGCCGCCGGATGCGGCAATTGCGGCCCCAGCAGCCGCGCCAGCACGGCTCCCGCCCGCGCCGCGGAAAACTCCGTGGACGGAGCATCACCGCCGGCGACAAAAGTCGGCGCCCGCCCCGCCAGCGCCCAAACCAGAACGCAAAGCAGCCCCAGCAGCCAGACTCGCAGCGCCGCGCTCATGTGACCAAGCTGGCGCGCGGGCGAAACGCCGTCAATCGCGCGCCTGTTACTGGAACGTGGGGCGGAGGAACGCCGGCGTCGCCCCGGCGTTACCCAGTCAGGAAGGCGGCCCCGGCCAGGAGTAAGTATTATTCGCCTTCAGCTGCGCCCGGTGATTTCCCCCTTCACCGGGGGTTTGCTCGGACAGCCTTCAGCGGATTTTGGCAGAATTCATTGACTTTCCTGCGTTTCTTCCTATGTTCGGGGGTATCAAGAGTCGGCGGCCAATACGGGCTTTGCCAGACTTGGGCGCGGCATCAGCGCCCCTTTTCAGGAGCGTGCTACGACCCAAGTGACGATCTCCGGCGCGGAAGCCGGAACCAGCGAAGTTATTGATAATGCAGCCGAAAATTTTGGCGCTGCGACGGACGCCGCCCCGGTTTCCGGCTTTGCCGGATTGGGACTTTCCCCGGAAATTCTCAAGGCCGTGCTCGACAGCGGCTACACCATCCCCACGCCCATTCAGGCCCAGGGCATTCCCGTGGTGCTGCAGCGGCGCGACCTGATCGGCATCGCCCAGACTGGCACCGGCAAGACCGCCAGTTTCACTTTGCCGATGATCGAAATGCTCAGCCGCGGCCGTTCCAAGGCCCGCATGCCCCGCGCCCTGGTGCTGGAACCCACCCGCGAACTGGCCGATCAGGTCTCGGAAAGCTTCGACAAATACAGCAAATATTCCAAGCTCTCCCAGGCGCTTCTGATCGGCGGCACTTCGATGGACGAGCAGACCAAAAAGCTGGAACGCGGCGTCGATGTGCTGATCGCCACCCCAGGCCGCCTGATGGATCATTTCGAACGCGGCCGCATCTTGCTCTCGCAGGTCAATATCCTGGTGATCGACGAAGCCGACCGCATGCTGGACATGGGCTTCATTCCCGACGTGGAAAAAATCTGCAAGCTTTTGCCCTTCACCCGCCAGACGCTTTTTTACTCGGCGACCATGCCGCCGGAAATCCAGCGCCTCACCGACCAGTTCCTGCACAACGCGGTGCGGGTGGAAGTGTCGCGCCCGGCCACCACCGCCAGCAACATCACGCAGGAAGTTGTGATCATCCCGGCCAATGACTGGGCCAAGCGGGAAGCGTTGCGGCGCCTGATTCGCGAAGCCGAACCGACACTTCAGAACGCCATCGTTTTCTGCAACCGCAAGCGCGATGTCGATGTCGTGGCCAAATCGCTGATCAAGCACGGCTTCGATGCCGCGCCCATACACGGCGATCTCGACCAGTCGCTGCGCACCAAAACCCTGGACCGTTTCCGCGCCAACGAGCTCAAGATCCTGATTGCCAGCGATGTCGCGGCGCGCGGACTCGATGTCCCTGCTGTCAGCCATGTCTTCAATTTCGACGTGCCGATTCATGCCGACGATTATGTTCACCGCATCGGCCGCACCGGCCGCGCCGGCAGGAACGGGGCGGCCTTCATGCTGGCCTCCTCGCGCGACGGAAAATATATCGAAGCGATCGAGAAAATCACCGGCAACAAGCTGGCGCGGCGCGAAATGATGGATATCGAAGTGCGCGAAGAGCGCAAATCCTCCCGCGGCGAGCATGGCCGTGGCGGTCCCGGCCGCGGCGGCAACCGCGACAAGGACAAGCGCCATCGTGACCGCCGCCCGCCCGGCGGCAAATTCCACGACCAGGTCGCCGGCATCGAGCCCGCGCAAACCAGCGAGGTCAGGATCAACGATGTCAGCGCCGTTGTCACCAGCGCGCCCTCGCCCGCTATCGCCGATGCGCCGCGCCCCCAGGCCGTTTTGCCGGAACAAAAGCGGCGGGAACATCGCCCGCACGAAAACAAGCCGCATAACGAGCGGCCGCGGCCACCGCAGCATGACAAGCCGCAGCACGAAAAACACCCGCGCGGCGGCAGCCAGCGCCAGCATAATGAACGCGCCGCCCAGTCCGAAGCGGTGGACAAGAGCCAGCTTCCGGCTTTCCTGTTCCGCCCAGTGCCGGTGAAGAAGCTCGAAACGTGACGTCGCAAGGCGGTTTGTGCCGCGCTTTGGTACAATTAACCCCGCGATAACCGTACACTTTCCACTGGACCTTAACGCTTTTTTACCGCGTATAGCGCCAGACTTGCCCATGCCGCGCGTGGTGTTTGGCGGACTATGGGGATCGACGTGTACAAACCAGACCGGGAACAAGCGCTCGCCAAGGCCGCGGTCGCCCAGATGGGCGAATGCGATGTCGTTCCGACGCCCGAAAATTTTGAACTGTTTTACGCTTATGCCTCGGGCGAACATCCCGGCGTCACCCAGGTGATGGCCGCGATGATCGCGGGCAAGAAACCCTTCACCCCCGAAATCCTCGCCGAGCTTCGCCTGCGCTGCCTGTCGGGCGCGCGCGCCGCCCGCTCGATGGACACTGTCGGCACCGGCATGTCGCAATTGATCGACACGGTGATGGTCAAGCTGGAGGCCACCACCCGACATGCCACCGCCTATACCGATACATTGTCCGCAGCCACCGGTGAACTGGATTCCGGCCAGTCACCCGCCGACATGCGAAAGCTGGTGAATGATCTGATCGCCGCCACCAAGGCGATGGAAACACGCACCCGCTCGCTGGAAGGCGAATTGCAGAAATCCTCCGATCAGGTCAACGAACTGCGCGGCAAGTTGGATGACGTGCGCAAGGAAAGCCTCACCGATCCCCTCACCAATATTGCCAACCGCAAGGCGTTCGACGCCGCCATGGAAACCGCCAAGCTGGCCCTGGCCGAAGGCGAAGCCGTCGCCCTGATGATGTGCGACATCGATCATTTCAAGAAATTCAACGACAGCTGGGGCCATCAGACCGGCGACCAGGTGCTGCGCCTGGTGGCCAACTGCCTGTCCGACAATCTCAAGGGCCGCGATACCGCCGCCCGTTATGGCGGCGAGGAATTCGGCGTCATCCTGCGCGGCACCACCCTCGGCGATGCCATCCATGTCGCTGACCAGATCCGCCTGGCGGTGCAGAGCCGCAAGCTGGTGAAGAAATCCACCGGCGACGTTCTGGGCACCATCACCATTTCCATTGGCGTGGCCGAGTTCACCGCCGGCGATACCGTCGAATCCGTCATCCGCCGGGCCGACGCCTGCCTTTATGGCGCCAAGCAGAATGGCCGCAACATGGTGCTGGGCGAGAAGGATCCTCGCATGGCGGCCCAGATTTCCAACGCGGCCTAACTATCTCCTCCGCGCGACTTCCCTTATGCTCCAAGCACGATGGAGACTTTCGATCATGTGCTGGTGACGGCAGAGGGCGCCGTCGCCATCCTCACCCTCAACCAGCCCGAAATTCTGAACGCGGCATCCCCCGCCATGATGCGCGGCGCGCTGGCGGCGCTGGAGACAATCGAAAACGAGCCGAAATTCCGCGCCATGATCCTCACCGGCGCGGGCAAAGGCTTCTGCGCCGGGGCCAATCTCACCGCCGCCGAAACCAGCGGCCCGATTGATACCGGCGCGATGCTGGAACAGGTGTTTCACCCGTTCCTGCGGCGCCTGCGCGATTTCTCCATGCCCGTGGTGATGGCAGTGAACGGCCCGGCGGTCGGCATCGGCATGAGCTTTGCCCTGAGCGGCGACCTCACCATCGCCGCTCGCTCGGCCTATTTTCAGCAGGGCTTTTCCAAGATCGGCCTGGTGCCGGATGGCGGCTCAACCTGGCTGCTGCCGCGCCTGATCGGGCTGGCGCGGGCCCGCGAACTGGCGCTGCTGGCGGAAAAACTGCCCGCCGAAAAAGCGTTGGATTGGGGCCTGATCAACGCGGTGGTTGATGATGACCGGCTGATGCCCGAAGCGCTGGCGCTGGCAAGAAAACTGGCAGAAGGCCCAGCCTCGCTTTCCCTCACCCGCAAGCTGTTCTGGGACGCGCCGCAAAACAGCTACGAACAACAATTGGCCCGGGAACAGGCGGCACAAAGCAGCGCCGGACAGACCCAGGATTTTCGCGAAGGGCTCAAGGCCTTCCGCGAAAAACGCCCGCCGCGCTTCACGGGGAAATAGCGATGAAGACAAAGAGTTTCGCGGTGAAGGACGGCGAAAAAGTCGACCTGCGCCAATGGCCGACAAAAATCGATCCGGTATACAAAACGCCGGAACAGTATCGTGCGCTGCTGGAAGACCATGTGGCGCGGCTGGCCACGCAGCAGCAGCTTCTCTATGCCCTGAACCGCAATGCCGTGCTGGTGATTTTCCAGGCGATGGACGCAGCGGGCAAGGACAGCGCCATCAAGCATGTCATGTCCGGCATCAACCCCCAGGGCTGCCAGGTCTTCAGCTTCAAGCATCCCAGCGCCGCCGAACTGCAGCATGATTTTCTCTGGCGCACCACCCGCGACCTGCCGGAACGCGGCCGCATCGGCATCTTCAACCGCTCTTATTACGAGGAAGCGCTGATCGTGCGCGTCCACCCGGAAATATTGGCGGGCGAAACCGTGCCGGTGTCAGGCGACATCTGGCATGACCGCTACCGCTCCATCTGCAATCTGGAAAGGCATCTGCATGCCAACGGCACCCGCATCGTCAAATTCTTTTTGCACCTTTCCAAGGACGAACAGCGCAAGCGTTTCCTGGCCCGGATCGACGACCCTGAGAAAAACTGGAAATTCGGCGAAGACGACCTGAAGGAACGCGGCTACTGGAAGCAGTATATGAAAGCTTATCAAGACTGCCTCAGCGCCACCAGCAGCAAGCACGCGCCCTGGCATGTCGTGCCCGCCGACGACAAGAAAACCGCCCAGCTCATCGTTTCCCGCATCCTGCTGGACACGCTGGAAGGGCTGAAGATGACCTATCCCAAATCCAGCCCGGCGCGCCGCCGGGAATTGCGCGCCATCCGCAAAAAGCTGGCGAAATAGCGCGCTGGTTGTGAGTGATCCGCAATAGCGCTACTTGCGCGCGGAACTATACAAAATCACAACATTGGCTTTACGCCGCCTGAATGGTTGGGCGCTAGCTTCGGTCTTGTTGTATAGAAAAGGAACAATCTCGATGAGCATAGCAGCAATCAACGCCATGACGCCCGCGATGCCAATTGCGCGGACGCCGGAAGCAAAAGAAGGTCCCGGCCCGGATCGTGATGGAGACGGCGATGAAAAATCCGTCAGCACAGCCAATGGCAGCCCGGCTTCGGCGCCCCAGGGCATGGGAGCGGCGGTCAACACCCGGGCTTGACGCGCGTGCGGCGGGCGCGTCTTTCCCAAGGCGCGCCCGCTGAGGCGCCATCCAGAAAAGGCGTCACGTCACGATGAATATTCTGCTGGTCGAAGACGAAGACGCGCTGGCGGCTTATTTGGAAAAGGGCCTGCGGGAATGCAGCCACAAGGTTGAACTTGCCAGCCGGGGCGATCGCGGCCTGGAGATGGCAGTCGCTGGCAATTACGATCTGATGATCGTGGACCGGATGCTGCCCGGGCTGGATGGCCTGACGCTGGTCAAGACCCTGCGCGACCGGAGTTACCGCTGCCCGGTTCTCATTCTCAGCAATCTCGCCGGCCTCGACGACCGCGTCGAGGGCCTGAATGCCGGCGCCGATGACTATCTCTCCAAGCCCTTCGCCTTTTCGGAATTGCTGGCACGGGTCAATGCGCTGCTGCGCCGCCCGGCCCTGTCGCAGGAACCCCAGCTCCTCAGGCTGGGCGATCTGGAAATGGACCGCATCCGGCGCAAAGTGACGCGCGCCGGAACCCCGATCTTGCTCCAGCCGCGCGAATTCTCCCTGCTGGAGTATCTGCTGTTGCACCAGGACCAGGTGATCACGCGCACCATGCTGCTGGCTGGTGTATGGAATTACCACTTCAATCCCAAGACCCATATTGTCGAAACCCATATGAGCCGCCTGAGGTCCAAGGTCGGAAGCGACCTGATCCATACGGTACGCGGATCGGGATACACAGTTCGTGCGCCTAACGCAGACGCTTAAATCGGCCAGCTTCAAGCTGACGGCGGTCTATACCGCCCTCTTCGCGCTTTCCGTGGGGCTGCTGGCGGCTGTGACCTATGTCTCGGTAACGGCGGAACTGAGCCGGGAATTCCATGGCCGCATCCTTGCCGAATCCACCGCCCTCGAAGCCGATTACAAGGCGGGCGGCGTACGCCAGGTGATACGCGCCATTTCCGACCGCCAGCGCGGCAGGCTGGACGACGGGTTGGACTTCACCCTCTACGACAGTTCGGGCCGTCATTTGTTCGGCGATCTGCCGGTGGTGACCTGCAGCCGCGGCTGGACCACGCTGACCGGACCGCCGGACGGTGACGAGGCTCCCGGCCAGTTGGAGCAGCTCGGCGTTTACATCACGCCGCTGCCCAATGGATTGTGCCTGCTGGTCGGCGACGATTGGGGCGAAGTCGCCAATTTCGGCACCGTGATCCTGAAGACCTTTGGCTGGGTATTTCTCCTTTCCCTGACCCTGGCGGTCGCGGGCGGGCTGTTTCTCAGCTCCGAATTCCTCAAACGCATCGAAGCCATCACTCGGACCCTGGAGGCGATCATTGAAGGCGATATGAGGCGCCGCGTGCCCCGGCGCGGCGCGCCCGACGATCTCGACCGGCTGGCGGCGACGCTGAACCGCATGCTGGACCGCACCTCAAGCCTGACAGAAAGCCTCAAGCATCTGTCCAACGACATCGCGCATGATTTGCGAACGCCGCTGGGACGCCTGCGCCGCCAGCTCGACACCGCCAGGCTCCAGACACTGCCACCGGAGGACTATCGCGCCGTGATCGAGCAAAGCGTGGGCGAACTGGACGATATCCTGGGAATGTTCAGCGCCATCCTGCGCGTGGCACAGATCGAAAGCGGCAACCGGCGCAGCGGCTTTCAGCGCCTTTGCCTCAGCGACCTCGTCACCGACATCTGCGACACATTCGGCCCGGCCTTTGAGGAGGATGGCCGCACCCTGCGCCAGGAAATCGAACCCGATCTGTGGATTCAGGGCGACCAGGAGCTGGTGACCCTGTCGCTCGCCAACCTGCTGGAGAACGCTTCCACCCATACGCCGCTCGATAGTCGCATCACCGTCTTTCTCCGCAAGCTGCGCGGCGGCGTGGAACTCGATGTCTCCGACGATGGTCCGGGCGTGCCGGAAGGCGAGCGCAAGCGCATATTCCAGCGTTTTTACCGGCTGGAAACCAGCAGGACCACGGCCGGCAATGGACTGGGCCTCAGCATCGTCGCCGCGGTCGCGGACCTGCATGCGGCGGAGCTCAAGGCCGGGGACAATCATCCCGGCCTGAAGGTAGCGATTCTGTTTCCCGCCGCCTGACCTGCGAACGGCATGCAACATCTCCAAAAAGGCGAACTGCCGTAATGTTGCCGCATCTCCGGGGTGTTAGTGGTTCGGCACCCAAAATCACCCAAAGAAAAGTGACGCATGCCCATCCGCCTTTTGTCCGTCCTTATGTCTGTCCTCCTGTTTGCCCTTGCCTTCGCCGTGCCGGCGCGTGCCCAGGAATTGGATCTCGGCGCCTACAAGGGAAAAGTCGTCTATCTCGATTTCTGGGCCTCCTGGTGCGTGCCCTGCCGCCTGTCCTTTCCCTGGATGAATGAGCTGCAGCAGAGCTACGCCTCAAAGGGCGTGGTGGTCGTCGCCGTGGATGTGGACCGCGATCGCGCCCAGGCCGATGAATTCCTCGGCCAGATGCCGCACGCCTTCCGCATCGTCTATGATCCCAGCGGACATATCGCGCGGCAATTCGATTTCAAGGACATGCCGACCAGCGTGCTGATCGGGCGCGACGGCAAGTCCCACTTTGTTCACAGCGGCTTTTATCCGGCCCGGGAAGGCGAATATGTCGCGCACCTGGAAAGCCTGGTGGGGGGCGGGAATTGACCATGACGGCAGCCTCACGCTGGATTCTATTGGCCCTTATGGCGCTGGCGCTGGCGGGATGCGCCTCGTTCGGCCCCAAACCCTGGGAAAAAGACCTGATGGCGCGCCATGAAATGCAGGTGGATCCCTATCCGCTCCTGACCGCCGCGGAAGATCATGTCTATTTCAGCAAGGAAGCATCCAGCGGCGGCCGCGGCTTTGCCGGCGGGGGCTGCGGGTGCAATTGAAAAAGCGCCGCGGCACGGTCCGCAAAAGCCTGGCGCGCATATCGGCCGGCCTGCTTGCAGCGTCGCTGCCCCCGGTGGCGGGACAGGCGGCGGCTCAGTCCTATTATGACGATGCCTATGGCGCGCGGAACGACAATTTCGGGCCGGGCTTCAGCTATACCCAGCTCGACGCCGCACTGCTGGTCTATCAGGAATCCGGCAGCCGCGTCAGCGCCACCGAGCCCACCCTGAATCTGACGATGCATGCGGCCGATGGGCGGCAGCTCAGCATGGGCGCGGTGGCGGACGCAGTCTCGGGCGCAACCCCGAATGGCGCGGTGCCGTCCATCCTGCCGCAGAATTTCGTCACCCCGATCCGGGCCCAGGGCTCCAGCACCTCCGTCACCGGCGCGTCCGGCGGCAGCACCATCATTCACCTGCCGCCGACACCGGGCCAGGTGGCCGCCGCGGCGCTGGGCCGGCAATATACCGTTCCGGCAAACACGCTGCCGGTGGACAAGGGCTTTCACGACCACCGCGCCGCCCTGACCGGCGCCTGGGCCCAGCCCCTGGGCGGCATCACCGAAATCGGTTTCGGGGCCGGCTATTCCCGCGAGTCGGACTACCAGGCCATCACCGCCAACACCCATCTGTCCCAGAATTTCAATGCCAACAACACCACCGTCAGCCTGGCGCTGAATTCCGAATTCGACTCCTCTTTTCCCTTTGGCGGCATTCCCACGCCGCTCACGCTGATGAATGCGCAGTGGAAGCCGCAAACCAGCCGCAACAAGACCCAGCTCGGTTTTGTTCTGGGCCTCACCCAGGTGATGACGCGCGCTTGGCTAACCCAGTTCAACTTTGCTTTCGACCAGCAATCCGGCTACCAGAACGATCCCTATCGCATCTTGTCGGTGGTTGATCCGGTCAGCGGCCTGCCGACGCAGAGCCTTTACGAAAACCGGCCGCTACAGCGCCAGAGCGAGAGTCTTTACTGGGACAATAAGCTCGACCTCGGCCCCACCGTGACCGACCTGTCGCTGCGCTATTTCACCGACAGCTGGGGGATCAAGTCGGTGACAGCGGAACTTGCCGAACGGCTCAATCTGGGTAGCGCCTTTTATGTCGAACCCAGCGCGCGCTATTATCATCAGTCGGCGGCGAACTTCTTTCATTTTTACCTGCCCGGTGGCCAGGCCCTTCCGGCCTATGCCAGCTCCGACACCAGGCTGGCCACTTTCTCGGCGACGACCTTCGGCGCCAAGCTGGGCTGGATTGTCTCCAAGCGCTCCGAATTCTACCTCAAGGGCGAATATTACACGCAAAGCGGCAATGGCCATCCCGCCGGCGCCATCGGTCAGCTGAAGCAGCAGGACCTGTTTCCCAAAACCAACGCCGCCATCGCCTTCATCGGCTATAGTTGGGATTTCCATTAAGTGACGGCCCTGCCGGACATTGGGCCCTCCCGCCGCGTCACGCGGCTGGGATCGGATTATCACATCAGCTTCCATGCCATGGCGACTCCTTGCGAAGTGCGGGTGGAATGTGATGACGCGGGCCTGGCCGAAACGATAGGCGCGGCGGTCGAAAGCGAAACGCGCCGCATCGAGGCGAAATTCAGCCGCTATCGCGCCGACAGCGTGGTGAGCCGTATCAATGCCTCCGGGCATCTGGGTCTGGCGGTGGACGCGGAAACAGCCAGCCTTCTGGATTGTGCCCGGCAATGCTACCTCGTCAGCAAGGGGATGTTCGACATTACCTCCGGCGTGCTGCGCCGCGCCTGGCGCTTTGACGGCTCGGATAATTTACCCAGCGCACAGAAAATTCTCGACCTGCTGCCGCTGATGGGCTGGCCCAAACTCACATGGAAGCCGCCTGAGCTGAAACTGCCGCCGGGGATGGAAATCGATTTCGGCGGCCTGGCCAAGGAATATGCCGTGGACCGGGCGCTGGCCGAGGCTGCCGCCATTGCCCCGCTGCCCATGCTGGTGAATTTCGGCGGCGACCTGTGTGTTACCGGGCCGCGCAAGGGCGGCGCCCCTTGGAACGTGGCGATCGATTCGGTTGAAGACAGCGGCAAGATGGCCGGCCTGATTCAATTGAAGGAAGGTGCCCTGGCAACCAGCGGTGATGCCCGCCGCTTCCTGCTGCGGGACGGCGTGCGCTACGGCCATATCCTCAATCCGCGCACCGGCTGGCCCATCAGGGATGCACCGCGCTCGGTAACGGTCGCGGCCTATAGCTGCGTCGAGGCCGGTATTTCCGCCACCCTGGCGATGCTCCAGGGCCGACACGCCGAAGCCTTCCTGAAACGCGAAGGCTTCCGCGCCTGGTGCATCCGCTAACCCTGCATCTCCGCCTCGGCGATGGATTTTTGCGGGCTCATCGTCCCGGCGCCATCCTCCGGCCTCAGCGTCAGAAAGCCCGGCACCGATAAAAGAGGAATGATCGCGGTCAGCAAAAAGACTTCCTGGAAGCGTGCCGGAGTCAGGAGATGGGAATGAAAGCTGACCAGACTGAGCAGGACCGCGGCCACCGAGACACCGAAACTGACGGAAAGCTGCTGCAGCACCCCGCCCAGGCTGGTGGCGCGGCTGAGATGGGAATCCGGCATGTCGGAATAAGACAAGGTGTTGGAGGTCATGAACTGCGCCGAACGCATCAATCCAAAGACAAACACCAGTGCCATGATGATCCAATGCGGTGTCTGGGGCGTCAGCAGCGCGAATGAAGCCAGGGTGGCCGAACCGGCAACCGCGCTGGCCGCCAGCACGGCAGGATAGCCATGACGGCGCAGCAGCGGAGCAATCAGTGTGCGGACGAATATCGCGCCCGCCGAACCGACAAAAGTAAGCGAGCCAGAGGCAATGGGCGACAGGCCGAAGCCAACCTGTAGCATCAGCGGCAGCAGATATGGCAAGCCATTCATGCCGATGCGGCATGTTCCGCCCGCCAGCGTTCCCACACGGAAGGAGCGTATCCGGAACAGGCTCAGATCCACCGCCGCCCCTGTTTTCTTTCGGGCGTAAAATCCGAACGCC
>Ga0302320_10016033_pt1 | contig 15343 bp, 14 predicted proteins | sample Bog_T0_3_FD_202130 | JGI IMG/M metagenome (GOLD analysis project Ga0302320, IMG submission 202130) | Peat permafrost microbial communities from Stordalen Mire near Abisko, Sweden - Bog_T0_3 | ecosystem: Environmental > Terrestrial > Soil > Wetlands > Peat | place: Sweden: Abisko, Stordalen Mire... | reverse complement strand
GTGTTCGTGGCGTTCGACGTTTTCGGATTCGGCAGTGATCATGCTTGCGCTTTCGGAGGCGGGTCTGAACGCGGACGTTGTTACGCACTTCCGACCGGGCGGGGACGTCTTGGTGCGGCCCGAATCACCCCTGTCGAACCTACAATTCCGCGCGCCGATCGGCCAGTGACAAACTGTCTGATTCGCGACCCGACGTAAACCGCACGCGACGCCTCGTCCACAGAATCCCCGATATGAATCAAAAAGTTGGGGAAATCACGGTTCCTGCGTGCGTTGGGCTTCGTCCTTGGCGAGCCGCGCTTCGAGCGCCGCGACTCGCGCCTCGAGCTTCTCGTTGTCGCTGCGCGCCAAAGCGGCCATCTCGCGCACGGCTTCGAACTCGTCGCGACTGACGAGATCCATCCCGGCCAGCAGCCGCTCGAGCTGCGTGCGGCCGAATGTCTCAACCTCCCGTCGGGCGCCCTCGGCGACCCCGGCGGCGTCCGTCATCAGCTTCGAGAACTCGTCGAACAGGCGATTGCGGGTCTGCGGCATGGGGATAGAACCTTTCGGGCAAACGAAAACTCAGCCCTATTTGGCGCGCGCGTCGCCCAAGCGCAATATCGTCGCAGGCGTTCCCAGAAGAACCTCGCAGCCTGGAGCTTCGTCGAACCGCAAGAAACGTGTATTTGAGAAGTGCGCTGAGGCGGGAGACATCACATGAGCAAGGCGGTTGTCGGAGTCATCGGGGGCTCCGGGGTATATGCGCTCGACGGGCTGGAAATCACCCGCGAGGCGAGGATTGAAAGCCCCTGGGGCGAAGCGTCCGACGCGCTGCGGTTCGGGCGTATGGGTAACACCGAGTGTGTGTTTCTCTCCCGCCACGGGCAGGGGCACCGGCTCACGCCCTCGACGATCAACTACCGCGCCAATATCGACGCGCTCAAGCGCGCGGGCGTGACCGACATCATCGCGATGTCCGCCTGTGGTTCGTTCCGCCGCGAGTTCTATCCCGGCACGTTCGTGCTGATCGACCAGATCATCGACCGCACCTTCAAGCGCGAGACGAGCTTTTTCGGCGCCGGCTGCGTGGCGCACGTGCCGTTCGCGCATCCGATTTCCCCGACGCTGCGCGAGCGCATCGCCGAGGCCGCGAACGCGGAGGGCATCGTGTTCCACAACGGCGGGACCTATGTATGCATGGAGGGACCGCAATTCTCGACGCTCGCCGAATCCCTGCTGTACCAGGCCCAGGCCGCCGACGTGATCGGCATGACGGTCGCGACCGAGGCCAAGTTGGCGCGCGAAGCGGAAATTCCATATGCGGCGATTGCGATGGTGACCGACTACGACTGTTGGCACGAAGAGCACGAAAGCGTCGACGTCGCCTCGGTGCTGAAAGTGGCGCACGAAAACGCGGCGCGAGCCAATGCGCTCGTCAAGCGCGTATTGGCGGAGTTCCCGCAACAGCGCGAACCCTGCCGAATTGGCTCCGATCGAGCGCTCGACGGCGCCATCATGACCGCGCCAGCGGCCCGCGATCCCGCGCTGATGGCCAAACTCGACGCCATCGCCGGACGCGTGCTGCGCGAGACGGCTTCCTGATTCGGGAAAATGGAGCGGGCGAAGGGAATCGAACCCTCGTATGAAGCTTGGGAAGCTTCCGTTCTACCATTGAACTACGCCCGCGCGCGGACAGATGATTATCGCATCGCCCGCCCAGCGACAAGCGTCGCGGATGGAAATCCGCGACGCTGTTGGGTCGGGCTTACGCGACGCTGGCGAGGCCGGCGGCGGTCGTCACTTTCTGAACCGTCGTCACACCGGCGAGGAACACGCCGTGGGTGAGGTCGCTCGACGAGGACAGCCAGTCGCCGCCATTGACCAGCGTCTGTTCCAGGGTCGCGCCGTTGAGCGCGATCGAGAGCAGGTCGTGGGCGGAGCTGAAGCCCGAGATGGAGAGGACGCCGCCGGCAGCGCCGAGCGTGGCGTCGATGGTCTCGGCGCCCGCGCCGAGCGTCAGCAGGTCGTAAGCGCCGGTTCCCAGGTTGAGGCTCGTCGCCTTGCCGATTCCCGAGCTCGTCGCGCTGAATCCGCTCAAGGCGGCGGCGTCCGAATCGCCGCCGAGATTGATCGTCGCGGTTCCCTTGAAGCTGCTCAGATTCAGCGTATCCGCGCTGGTCGTCCCGGTGACGGTCAACGCGCTCAGCTTGGCGTCGGCCACGAGGGACGAGAGACCGGAAACGACGTCGGCGACGCTGTCGGAGACCGAGAACGACGTCACCTGCGACAACGTCTGCAACGCCGACGCCGCAACGACCGAGGCGCCGGCAATAGTCGTCGCCGTTCCCACATTGTCGGCGGTCAGAACATCGCCGGCGGTGAGCAGCGTGCTCAAGCTGATTTCGAAGGTCGTGTCCCAGGACTGCCCGCTCTCCGTGCCCCAGGGATTGCGGATTTCGAGCAAGCCTGTCGTGGCGTCGTAGCCGTAGACCGACATCGCATGGTCGGCGACCAAGGTCGTCTTACCCTTCGAATCGGTCGCGTTGGTCTCCGAACAGAGGTCGATGTCGTCGCCGACCAGCAGATCGGCCGCCAGCGTGCTGAGAATGCTGGCCGTCGTCAGACTCGCCTTGGAACTCGTCACGCTCAATGACGAGTTGAAGACATAGGAATTCCAACTCGATTTGCCGGCGTCGAAATCGGTGATCGCGGAGGCGCCGGTGATCTCCTCGAGCGTGTATTCGGGGCAGCCGCCGTTGCCGATGGTCGAGAACGAATTGCCGTAATTGATGCTGTTGCCAGTGACCACGCCCTGCGCCTGCAGCTCGGCATAGCCCTGTTCGACGAGGCTCGCCCAGATGTTGGTCGCGCTGTTGAATTCCTTGCCGCCGTCGGCGAGCTGGCTGTCGACCGTCACATAACGGGCGACGCCGTTGACGAAGAAGCGCACGCCATACGTGCCGTTGCCGTTGTTGGTGATCATCGACTGGATGGCGGAGGGATCCTGATCGGCGACCTCGGCCAAGGCGCTGAGCAGATAGCAGTCGCCGAGATAGCCCTGGTTGATGTCGGCCATGGTCGGGCCGCCCGAGCCGTACAAGGGCGAACCGACGGTCGAGTAGGTCACCGTGAAGGTCTTGGCGCCGCTCATCGAAACGCTATCGCCCGGCAGGTCGGTTCCGAGGAACCACTTGTCGGTCAATTCATTGAGCTGGGTCGCCGAGTAGCCGGCGGCGAGATTGCCCAGCGTCGTCGATTTGGCCGCGCCGCCGGTAAAGGCGGCGTTGGCGGCGTTGCCATTGACGAAGGCGTTGGTGATGAACTGCAGATAGGACGAAGCGCCCATCGATACGATATTGCTGGCGATCGCCTTCAGGTCCGTGACCTGGCCCGCCGACAGCGTCGACTTGCTCGACGTCAGTTCGCTGGCCAAGTCCGTCATCGCCTTGGCCAATTCGACCTCGGTGATCGTTCCGGCGCTGGCAAACGTGGTGAAATCGGCTTTCAGCGCGGTATCCTTGAGCGCCGAAATCCAGGCGGGAACGGTGGCGGTCGTCTTCGACGTGACGGAGGTGGTCGCGCTCGACACGGTCGCGACCGGCGTCGGCGTCAGAACCGGCGTCGGCGATGCGAGCGCGGCGGAGAACACGGGCGGCGGCGGCGCAAACCAGGTCGAGACCGGAGCGAAATCGAACAACGGATTGAAGGCGTCGAATGCGAATATCGAGTCCGACGCATCTGACGCGAGCGAATTCGAAAACGATGTGGCCATGACAATTCTCCTGCCTCTCGTCCGTTGGCCCTCGACAGGGTCGGGGCGCCAATCCGTTTCGGTCCGTTGACATTTGGACGGCGCAACAATTTGGACGCCGCCGAAGTTGGCGCAGGCCTTGCTGCGCGCTGGGAGGCCCGAACTGGAAACATCGTTCCGGGCTTCAAGACGCTATGACGGAAACGGCGCGCCGGCGAGTGCGAACCAAGAAGCTGGCTAAGGGAAACTATACGAAACCGCTCATATCGAATTCAAGTTGTCGTCCTTGGCGAACGCGAAAGCGCGCATCGCCGACGTGGCAGTAGTCTGCCCAATCGCTTCACATGGATTATTCGGGAGAGGAGACCGACAATGACTCTGCCGGCTCGCGGGTGGCGACGTTCAACGCGAAAAATTCGAGTTCAGGGTGCGCCGACGATCGAGACGGCCCAGGCGTTCGCTGTTCGGGCAAGCCTGATCGCGAAACATCGGAATCCCCTTTTCGCGGGGCGCCTAATCCTCCAGCGGCCGCGCCTCTTCCGGCAGCATGATCGGCACGCCGTTGCGGATCGGATAGGCGAGCTTGGCGGCTTTGGAGACGAGCTCCTGCCGCTCGGAATCATAGCTCAGCGTCGCCCGGGTGACCGGGCAGACGAGCAGTTCGAGCAGTTTAGGATCGACGCGCCGAGACTCGCGTTCGGCTGCCGGCTCCGGCTCGCTCATCGTTGTTCTCCTCAGCCTGCCGCCAGCAGCGTCGGATAGTCGGTGTAGCCCTTCGCGTCGCCGCCGTAGAAGGTTGCGCGGTCGCCGTCGTTGAGCGGCGCGTCACGGCGCAGGCGCTCGACGAGATCGGGATTGGCGATGAAGGCGCGACCGAAAGCGACCATGTCGGCGTGGCCCTGCGCGACCGCCTCGATCGCCATGCTCCGGTCATAGCCGTTGTTGGCGATATAGACGCCGCCGAAAGCGCGCTTGAGAGCCGGGAAGTCGAAGGGCAAATAGTCGCGCGCGCCCTGGGTTTGCCCCTCGACGACGTGCAGATAGGCGAGCTTGCGCTTGGCGAGTTCAGCCACCAGAGCGCCGAACAGCGCCGTGGGGTTGGAATCGGCGACGTCGTTGGCCGGGCTCGAAGGGGCGATGCGGATGCCCACGCGCCCCGCCGGCAAAGCCGTCAGGATCGCATCGACGACTTCCAGCGCGAAGCGGATGCGGTTCTCGACCGAGCCGCCATAGGCGTCGGTGCGCTTGTTGGAGCCGTCGCGCAGGAACTGGTCGATGAGATAGCCATTGGCGGCGTGGATCTCGACGCCGTCGAACCCGGCGCGGTCGGCGCAACGCGCGGCATGGGCGTAATCGGCGACGATCCCGGCGATCTCTCGGCTCTCCAGCGCGCGCGGCGTGGAGGTGTCGGCAAAGCCGCTGCCGATGAACGTCTTGGTCTTGGCGGCGATAGCCGAGGGGGCGACCGGCGCGCCGCCGCCCGGCTGCAGGCTGGTGTGCGAGACCCGGCCGACATGCCACATCTGCAGGAACATATGGCCGTGGGTGTCATGCACCGCCTTGGTCACCGCGCGCCAGCCCTCGACCTGCGCTTCGGTGAAGCAACCGGGCGTCCAAATGTAACCCTGGCCCTGCTGGCTGATTTGCGAAGCTTCGGAAATGATGAGCCCGGCGCCGGCGCGCTGGCCATAATAGATCGCGGCGAGCGGGCTCGGCACCGTATTGGGCTCGATGGCGCGATTGCGGGTCAGCGGCGCCATGGCGATGCGGTTGGCCAGAGTCACGTCGCCGACCTTGATCGGCTGGAACAGCGGGGCGGAATCGAGGCTCATGGCAGAGGGTCCTTCTCGCAAATTCAAGCGGGTAATGTGAGCATGCCGGCAAAGCCGGCGTCCGTGCCGAACAGCAGACGGGAGCCGCGGTCGTCCCAGGCGAGCGCGCTGATGGCGCCTGCCTCCGGCGCGGGATTGCGCACCAGGATTTCGGCGCCGTCGCCGAGACGGCACAGCAGCACGAGACCGTCGGCGTATCCCAGCGCGACAACCAGCGCGCGCGGATGGAAGGCGACTTGGACGATACGGTGCGGGCGCACGCCGCATTCGCGAGGGGACTTGCCCATCGGTCCGTCCTTGTCCTTGAACGGCCACACCACGCAGGCGTCGGCCCCCGAGGTCGCCAACCATTGCCCATCGTGCGACCAGGACATCGAGCGCGTCTTGCCCGGATAGCCGGTCATGCGCATGTTGCGCGCGTCCGAGAGACGCCAGCCGTGTAGCGAGTTCTCCTGCATGGAGGTGACGAGGAAGCGCCCGTCGGGCGACACCGTCGCGTCGAGATGCGAGCCCTTCCATTCGAGCAGTTGCGGCTCGGCGGCGGCGTTGGGGAACCACAGCGAAACGCCGTTGTAGTGGGCGACGGCGAGGCGGTAGCCCTTGGGCAGGAATGCCAAGCCGCGCGGCGTGCTCGGCGCGGTCCAGGTTTTCACCGCTCCCGAACCCTCCCGCGCCCGCACGATCTTTCCGGCCGACCAGGCGATGGCGCCGCTGCGGGTCGCCAGCGCGTCGATCCAGCGTCCCTTCTCGTTGGCGATCTCTTCGCTCTTTCCGGCGCCGTCAGTCGCGACCACGCGGCCGTCGTCGCCGCCGGTCACGAGTCGACCGCCGTCGCTCGCCGTGACGAGAATTGCGCCGTCGGGATGGGGGGCGACGGAGTCGGCGCCCAGTCTCAGGGTTCCGTCGGCGAAGGCCAGCGTCGGGCGCCCTTCGAGAAAAGTCGCCGCGACAACATGCGCCCCAGCATCCAGCGGTTCGACGTTCTTGGTCAGCGATACCGGTTCGTCGGCCATGATTCGCGCATCCGATCTAGTTCACGCCGCGCAGCCGAGAAAGCCCTTGCGGATCAGCTCTTCGTCGAGGTCGCGGCCAATGAACACGACCTTCGACTCCCGCTTCTCGCCGGGCTTCCACTCGCGCTGCGTCTCGCCGTCGAGCATCATATGCACGCCCTGGAACACGAAACGCTTGGGATCGCCCTTCATCGCCACGATGCCCTTGCAGCGAAGAATGTTGGGGCCCAGCGACTGGGTGAGTTGGTTGATCCAGGGCATGAAGCGGTTGGGATCGAGGTCGCCTTCGTGGCGAATGGCGATCGATTGCATGTCTTCGTCGTGATAGTGTTTCAGGCCGTGATCGTGATCGTGGCCATGATGGTCGTGATCGTGGTCGTGGTCTTCGACTTCGAGGAATTTCGGCTCGATGTCGAGGATACGGTCGAGATCGAAGGCGCGCCGGTCCAGCACCGCGTCGAGCGCGACGTCGCACTTTTTGGCGGGATACAATTGCGCATAAGGGTTGATCGCGCGGATGCGCGCCTCGACTTCGCGCAGTTCCGCGGGCGAGACGAGATCGATCTTGTTGAGAATGATGACGTCGGCGAAGGCGATCTGGTTTTTCGCTTCCGGGGCGTCGCGCAGCCGGGCGGCCAGCCATTTGGCGTCGGCGACGGTGACGACGGCGTCGAGCCGCGCGGCGGCGCGCACGTCCTCGTCGACGAAGAAGGTCTGGGCGACCGGCGCGGGATCGGCGAGGCCCGTCGTCTCCAGAATGATCGCGTCGAATTTGCCCTTGCGCTTCATCAGCCCTTCGAGAATGCGGATCAGGTCGCCGCGCACGGTACAGCAGATGCAGCCGTTGTTCATCTCGAACACTTCTTCGTCGGCGCCGACCACCAGCTCGTTGTCGATGCCGATCTCGCCGAATTCGTTGACGATGACGGCGTAGCGCTTGCCGTGAGGCTCGCTCAAGATGCGGTTCAGCAGCGTCGTCTTGCCCGCCCCGAGGTAGCCGGTGAGGACGGTGACGGGTATTTTGCTGGTCTCAGTATCGGTCAACCCTGGGACTCCGTGCGGCGAAAATCTTGTGACAGCCATATAAGCGCGGGCGCGGCGCTTGGGTAGGGCGCGCCTTCACGCAAAAAGGCCGGCGTATCCGGCGCCGGGCTGCGAAACCTCAAAATCCGTTGCGCGGCTCAACGTTTGCACGGACTCGCACTGCCGTTGAAAAGCCAACCGATCGCCGGCGACACCGTCGACGCGAGGGCGTCGTCCGGAGTCAAAACGCCGCACTGGGCGTTCCCCACGTAAGCGGCGTCGGTCATCGCGCCGCCGGCGCCGAACATCACATAGCTGGGCGCCATCGCGCTGGGCGCGCCCGCGCACGGCGCCCCATAATAGGCGTTGGCCGATCCGAATGTGAGAAATGGGTTTTGCGTGAGCCCGCAGCCGAGGGAAACGGCCGAGGCGGCGCTCCCGATGGCGGCCGGGACAACCGTCGGAGCAATGAGCGCCAGCGCCGCGCCGCTCGAAACGGCCATGGCTTTGCGTAGGGTTCGAAACATGCGGCGCCTCCAAACTCAACTCGAAGTCGGCTCGCGCTTTCCATCCCGCCGCAGGCCTCGTTACTTCAGAGGATGATCTGAAAGCGCCCACGCAAGTTCCGACATCGACGATAGCTTCGTCAAGCCTTTCTTAACCATACCCGCGCGCCGCCCGCGCGACGATGGCGAACGGACAGGCCGGCGTCCGAGCGCCGGCCGGCTTTTCGATCCGATAATGTTATTTCGTAACTGCCCAGGTTCACATTTGGTGTCAGGATAGGCGGAGGGCTTTTGCGAGGATTTGGGGATCGTCGGTTAGGGCGTCGAGGATTTTCCAGCCCTGCTTCTTGGCGGTGGCAATAAACGAGCGGACGGCGGCGAAGTCGGCGGCGCCGTCGAGCGAGCGGAAGCCGCCGGAGATTTTCTGCCGCAGCTTCATCATCCGGCCGTCGCGTTCGGCCTCGTTGTTGGTGAAGGGCACGGTCGGGTCGTGCAGAAAGCGCAGCGTGTCCTGTCTTCGCGTGACGAACCGCAACAGCAGATTATGTCCGGTGCGGCGCGGCGTGCGTCCGCGGCGTTTGCCGTTGGCTTTCGTCGCCAAAGGCGGCTGCGCCTCGTGGAAGGCCAACCCTTCGGCGACGATCGCGTCGTAGCGTCGTTCGAAACTCGCGATCAGGCTTGATTTCAACGCAACCTCCCGCTCTCTGGCGAGATTGGCGGCGTGGCAAGAGCGGCGCAGCAGGCGCTGCATCTTGCGCGCCCAATCCTCCTTCTCGATTTCGACGAGCGCTTTGAGTTCGCGAAGATGGTGAGCGTTGCACAGCGCATGCAGCACGCCCTCCATCGTGTAGTAGGGCTTCCAGTGATCGTGCACGACGATGCCGACGACGTTCGCCAGCAGGCTGCCGCGCTTGGCGCAGACGCGGTAGAAGGTCAGCAGCGAGGTGCAGGCGACATGCAGCCATTGCGTCTTGACGCCGATGCGAAAGCCGGTCTCGTCCATGTGTTTGACGGGCGCGCCGGCGACGTGATCGCGGATCGTTGCGACGACGCCTTTCAACCGCTCGGCGCAGGCGCCGCTCATGGCGGCGAGGGTTGCCGTGGAAAGCTTCACGGCGAACAAATCGGCCATGAGGGCGACGAGGCGCGCTTCGGGCAGCAGTTGGTAGTGCAGCAGATAGACCACGAAAGCGGCGATCCTGGCTCCATATTGCACCGGCGCGTTGACGCCTTCAGGAAACTCCGCGCGCGTCTTTGCGCCGCAGGCGGCGCAGGCGCAGGTGTGCGCACGATGTTCGGTGACGACCAGCGGGCGCGGTTCCGGCAGATCGAACACCTGCCGCGTCGCGTGACCCAGCGCCATCTCAGGCGTCAGCGCCGTCCCGCATTCCCCGCAAGCCGCGGGAAAATGATGTTCGACAGCGTCGGGCTCCGCGGTCTGCCGCAGCGTATGGCCCGGGTGGCCTTTTTGCCCGCCCGGCTTCCTCTCGGATTTCTCGCGCAAGCTGCGCACCCGAGTCGGCTTCTTCAGCCCATCGCTCGACGGCGGTTTGCCGCTGTTCGAACTGTTCAACCCGAGCCGGCGTTCGAGTTCGTCGATCCGCGCTTTCAGAGACGCGATCTCGCTCGCTTGCGCCCTGACCAGCGCAATCAGTTCTTCCCGCGAAGGCTCGTTCGGTGATTCGAGAACCATCTGATTCTTGAATCCGAAACGGACTCCGCCGTCGAGAAAAATCTACTCCGCCAACGCAAAGCCCAATCGCCGAACCTGGGCAGTTACCTTTTGAGAGATTGCCATGAACATGGTACCGACGGAGGCGGCCTAGGGTTGAAACAAAAAACGTGGAAATTTACACCGTGTTCAAGGCCATCGCCTTTGCCTCACTCTTTACGGCCTTTGCGGTCGCGCCGGTGTTTGCGCAGGTTGCCGATACGCCCGAAGAAGCTAAGCGGCGCGCGGAACTTTCGAACGCGCCGCTAAACGAAAAGCTTATTGCCTCGGCGGCGATTGCGTACGTCGCCCGCGATGCCCGCGATTTATGCGGGTTCACACTCACGGCATTTGCTGAGCGCGTGATCGCAGGTGCGGAAAAGTTCACGACGGTTGAACAAAGACGTATTGCCGAGACTATCTCGCTTAAAACTCGACCACGCGCGCCGTTGGCAGAGTTCTGCAATACTGTGAGGGAAGAGTTCGAACATGCGCCCGCCAAATGGCTTGCCGAGTAGGGACCTTCGGAGACCCGCGTTTTTTAAGCGTGTCAGGAGCGAGCGCCGCGTTCCCCGCTATTATTCAGGGCGCGAAAGTTCTTTTTAGAGCGGGATTCTGCAAAAACCTTTCGTAGGCTGAACGAACATTACAGTAGGTCGGGCCTCCCAGAGGGAGCGTGCGGTAGTGTCGGTAGTCTCCCGAAGACCCTTCTTCAAATGGGTTGTTGTGAGTGTAGCGTTCGATGAGAATTTTAAAGGTGATTTTGCTATTATCTGCGCGTCGAGTAACTAAATATATTTTATAATCTATTCTGAACGTCAATTGTACGGTTTGGTTATAACCGATTACAGCATCAACGAGACATGCCGATTTAGCCATTGGGGATCTCCTAGCGCCTAATTGCGAAGCTTGAAGCCTTGTGATCGGTCGATACATAGAGAGCATAAAATTAATATCAAGACAAACCGTCAGAAAAATCTAATTAACTGTTAAATAATGTAATTTTAATACGTTCTATAGCTCCAGTTATTACCAGAGGATTGAAATGTACACGTGAGACATCATTGTCATTAGCTTCTTTGTTCATGCAACAAGCCGCGCTGGGTTACTCTCGGGAGTAACCTCCAATAACAAGCTATGCAGAATTCAAGACTTTTGGAACAAACGCAGACCGTTGAACGTGCGGCGAGTTTCTGATGCAGAAGTCTGATCCGAAAACCCGCCAGCCGAGCGAAAAGATGACCAGACGCGAGACCTTTACTTCCGACAAGGGAAAGCTTCTTCGAGTGCCTGCAAAAGGACCAAGCCCGCCATCATGTCGGCGAACGGCGGCCGTTTGCGAATGTAGACGCGCAATGTTGTCATCGCGTCGTCTACCGAAATCGTTTTGTCTTCGGGCTGGCAGAACAGCTTTTGCTTGCCGGTGTGCTCCAATTCGCCGTTCGACCACTGAAACCCGATCAGAACCCCGGCGACGAACGCCCAATTAGTCATGTTGGACGCGTCGTATTCACGGAGGACATCGCGCGCCGTTAGCTCTGCATGAGCGGGCGTCGCAAGCGCGAGGCATAAGCCGACTGCCGCGACCCATCTCTTCATATTACCCCGACCCCGTCGCCCGTTCGCCGACGAGCATAGGACCGAAAGCGCAATTCTCACAAGCGACGCTCGCGCGTGACGGGGGTGCTAGGAGCTACCCAGCAAGGCGGATTGCCAAGCTCGCCAAGTATATAATAATATCCTTATCACCGAGCGCGGCTGATGATTTTAGCCACTCCACGATTTGACGCAATGGAGCTTACGCGTCGTCGTCGGTACTGTCTCAAAATTCGGGGGCATTGACGAGCACTCGCGCGACCGAAGAGACCCTGCTATATTTGGCGCAAAGCAAGGAGCGCCCGACAAGTGAAATCTAAGATTCGCGAAGAGGTCGAGAAAATCACGGGTGTCACCCGTACTTGGCTTGAGTGGCAATTAGCAGACGGCCAATCGACTAAGACTTTGGTAGTCGAAGTCGGATTTGATACCGACCCAAGTTCCGGGTCTCACGATGGAAATACCATTTTGAAAATATTTGAGGTGTTCGCTGCGGGAAAAACGACGCCGGTAGTTAGCGGATTGAGAATTGTTCCGAAGGACTTTCCAGTAGCCATGGGTCCCTCCTAAGGCGCAAAGCGCCCCGCGCCGCCTACGTCACTGCGGTGTTCGACGCGTTTGGTTCATCGAGACTCAGTACCTCTCCCAAGAAAAGATAGACGTTGAGGAACAGTCGGCCGCAGCTACAACGTCAGCGCGCAGACGATCGCAAGGCTTGAAGCACAGATTGGGCGTGCCGGGTTATGACAGATTTTTTCATCAGCTACACGCATGCCGACACCGCCTGGGCCGAATGGATCGGGTATGTGCTGGAAGAGGAAGGCTTCAGCGTCATCATCCAGGCCTGGGATTTCCTGCCCGGCAAGAACTTCGTCCTGGAAATGCAAGACGCGGCGACGAAAGCCGGCCGGACCTTGATGGTGCTCTCACCGGACTACCTTCAGTCACAGTTCGCGTCGCCGGAATGGGCGGCCGCGTTCGGTCGCGACCCGCAAGGGCGTGAAATGAAACTGGTGCCCGTCATGGTCCGCACCTGCGAACCGGCAGGCCTTTTAGCGTCGGTTGTACAAATCCGCATTGTCGGCCTTGACGAGGAAGCGGCACGCAAGAAGCTGATTGGGGGCATCAATCAAAAGCGAGCAAAGCCATCGTCGCGACCAGCCTTTCCAGGAACGGCCGCCCCAATTGAACACAAGGCTTTTCCGGGACCAAGCCACGCAGCAGGCTTACAGCCGAATGCTGGACGCTCTCCCTCTGCCAGCCTCATTCCGTCCCTGAAACGATCTCCCAACGACCTCGACAAACGTCGCTTCGCGAGAGAGGGATTTAACACGATCAAGGCGGTATTTGAGGCGAACCTGCGGGCCGTCTCTCAGGAGGAAGCCCGGATCGACATGGATTTTCAGGCAACCACGGCGACCGATTTCCGGGCAGAACTGTTCCTTGATGGAAAAAGTAAATGCGTCTCTCGCATCTGGATGGGCGGTAGTTATTCAGAGAACAACATTTGTTATTCGGAAGGTCGAAATGCGCCCAACAATAGCTGTAACGAAATTCTGGCTTTATCTGATTCAGGCGAGCTGCAGTTTCATGCACTGATGGCTATGGGCGTCTTCAAGCACGAGAAGGCCTTCGACATGAAGCACCTTTCTGCGGACCAGGCAGCTGAGTACTTCTGGCAGCGTTTCGTCTCCCCGTTAGAGAGGAAGTAACAAGACGGTTCCCAGTGATCCAAGGTGGCGGCACCTCGCCGGCGCACTCGCCGGATCGAAAGTAATTGGGCGGAACCGCGAGCAGCATTTTCAAGGGTAAGCCAAAATAACCCTGGGGTCTTCTTCACGAGTCACAATCTTCCATTCAATTGCGAATGCGCCTGTTCCGGGCGGCGTGACAAATTCCCGAAAGCCTCCTGTACCGCGAACGAATATGAATCCAGTGTCGAGATCGACGTAGCACGGACTGAATTCGTTCGGTCGCAGGATATAGTTCACTCTGATGTAAGCGCGCCCATCCGCCACAAGGATGCAATGAATATTGGGCGGTGGGGTCTCCAGGAACCACTCAGTAGGTTGAACCGGGAGGCGCAGCGTATAATCCTTTCCAAATGAAACGACTGTTACTCCAGTTGAATGAACCAGGGATGGCCCCCCTATGTCTGCGGGAAAAGCCGGCCCCAGTGGAACAATATATTTCTGTCCATCTTGGTCGTCTGCGACGATAGAGACACACGACCCTTCACGGTGTCTCCATAGAAACAGCGCACCGGGTTCCAGTTGGGCAAATCGCGTGACGCTTACTGAGGGAGAATGCTGCATTTTGGCACCCTACAGGAATCAGATCGTATCCTTGGGACTAAAAGCTTCAAATCGTAATCCGCTCGACCTCGTCTAGCGTAACCTCGTCGCCGGTGCGATCATAGAGCTGCGTCGTGCGCGGGCTGGCATGATCGGCCATCGCCTGGGCGTTTTCGAGCGTGCCGCCATTGGCGAGAAAATTCGTCAATCCCGTCGCCCGAAACGTGTGACAGCACATTTCGGCGTCGATGCCGGCCTTATCGGCGCGTCGGCGGATCATGCGCCAGACGTCAATGCGGTGCATCGGCAGCGCTGTCAGCGCGCCGCCGTGCCAATCGGCGGAGCGGAACAGGGGAGTCCCCTTCGCCCCGAACAGCCCGGCCGCATGCATATAGGCGTCGAGATAGGCTTCGAGATTGTGATGTGCCGGCATCTCATGGACCTTGCCGCCTTTTTCGTTGAGACGCAGCCGCCAGCGCTTGCCGCCGGCGAAGTAATCCTCGACGCGCATGCCTACCGCCGCGCCGACGCGGGCGAAGCTGAAGGTCATCAGCGCGATCAGCGCGCGGTCGCGCAGGCCGACGACGGTCGACGTATCGATGCTGTCGAGCAGTAGGCGCGCTTGGGCGGCCGACAGCACGGGCGTCTTGCCGCGTTTGACAGAGTGCTTCGGCCCGCGCACCGCGTGGGCCGGATTGATGGCGAGAATCTGCCCGACGACGAGATAGTCGAACAGCATGCGGATCGCGGCGAGATGCTGCTTGATCGTCGGCTTCTCGAACTTGCCGGCCATCGACTTGACATAGGCCCCGACATGGATCGGCTCGATCGCGGCCAGTTCGTCGAGGTCGGCGGCGTCGCACCAGGCGAAGAAGTTCTGACAGGCGCGCTGATACGCGGCGCGGGTGTTGTCGTTGGCGATCGAGCCGAAGAAATTGGCGAAGCGTTTCGCCGCGCGCGGCCCGACGTCGGCGACGAGCGCCGGCACGACGATCGGCCGGCCGAACGCGTGCGCCGGATCGACGATCGCGAGGCCGCTCGACGGGGGAGCCGCGAGGGCTTTGGTGTGAGGGTCCGAATCCATGGCCGTAGAGTAACATAACGTCCTTTATGTTACACTACATTTATTGGAAGGCTACCCACGCGGACGATGGGCAGTGTCATATTGGCGACGCTTCAACGCGCCGCCAAACCCTGCCCTAATCCGAACGCGATTCAGAAACGTGGATAAGATGCGGAATGTAGGCGCGCGCCAAACACAAGGTCAGTTGTTCGCCGCGCAAACTCAGGCGGTCGATCCATTCGCTAGGCATGGCGCTGAAATCGGTCGGATAAGCATGTGCCTCCTCGCGGCGTACGAGATCGGCGGGAGGGTTCGGTAACTGACGGTCTTGCTGCCCGAGGTAGGGAAAGATGAAGTGCTTGATTTGACCGGATCGCTGCGCCTCGTGAAGCCTATGAATGGCTGCGTTCTGAGCGCGATCAAACACCGCGCTGAAAACGCTGAGCATCCGCGCGAATATAAATTGGCTCGGAGGCTCCTGCCGCAGGCCATAGCCAGCCGAACAGCAAATAATCGTATCGACGGGAACGACATTGAGGCTCACGTCCGGCGAGCGGTCCGGCCAGAGGCAG
>Ga0302320_10016032_pt1 | contig 15343 bp, 16 predicted proteins | sample Bog_T0_3_FD_202130 | JGI IMG/M metagenome (GOLD analysis project Ga0302320, IMG submission 202130) | Peat permafrost microbial communities from Stordalen Mire near Abisko, Sweden - Bog_T0_3 | ecosystem: Environmental > Terrestrial > Soil > Wetlands > Peat | place: Sweden: Abisko, Stordalen Mire... | reverse complement strand
CCGACGTTGATGAGAAGAATCACGGCTGAAGTGTCCACCTCGTGCCGCGACTGCGTTCGGCGTTCCCGTTTGCCACGGATCGCAGGCGGCTTAGCTGCCTCCTTGAATGGAGGCGGCGGAATCCGTTGAGACTCCTCTGCCAACGAACCCGCGGGCGAAATCGGCTCCGAAACAGGTTTGACCACCTCGGCGTCGAAAATCGGCCAGGGCTCAGGCTTCTTCAACTCGATTTCCGGCGGCATGATAATCGGTTGCGGCACAAGTGTGAGAACTTCGGATTCGGTGGCCGCCTGCGCGACTGCCGATGCACACTCTTGCTCGGTTGTAGCCTCAGTTGCTTCCTTTTCCGCTTTGGCGTCAATTGCGGCCTGCAACTCGCACAGCACTTCCACCAGCTCATCCATGCGCCGGGGAATCATGCCGACAAATTGGATTCCGATCAAGCTCGCGCCATTCGCCCATTCGGTGACACCGCCAAACCGGAAAGCAATTCCGCGAATCTTGAACGAAACTTCCACGCGAAGATGGCTGCCTGGCAGCATCCGCTCCCGGGTGCTGATCCGGCAGCCGCTCAGGCTCAACTCTACAACGCGGCACTTCAGGCGGCCGTTGCGGTCCACAAGCAGCAGCACAGCCTCTTCGTCGACTGCGCAGCGCGGCATGATCCGGCGATCTTCGTCTCCCGGTGCCGGACTCTCGGCCTTTTCTTCCATTTCCATGGCTGGCCCCGTCAAGAGGACCGCAAACAATCGAATCAGTGTTCCGCCGTCAGCTCCCAGGGGTTCGTGGGCGTCGGTTGCGCAGCCTCACGGCCCTTCAAACGGTCGTATTGGTACGAGTCGCTGGTGGTTCCCAGCGACTCGTTGTACAAGCTGATGGCGCCCGTCAGTTGTTTCAGCTCCTCGCTGAATAGATGTATCGCCTGCAATTGGCTGGCCGATGCCGGAAGCTCAAATTGAGAAGTCTTAATGAACTTCTGGTAGCCCCGATCGAGCAAACACCCCACTTCCCCTTGCACCAGCGCTCCGGGACGTTCGGCAAAGGCTGCCGCCACGTCTCCGGCCTCGCCCTGCGAAGATTGGGCGGGAACCAGCACCGCCCCGGCCCCATGCTTGCTCACCAGCACCCCGCCTGCGACCGGGGAGAACGGTCGAACATCGAAAGCATGGGCGCGCAGAATCTCCAGCGTCTGATCGAAGTTCGGATTGCGGGACTTTTTCGTCACGGTGGCTTTCCAGTCTGCGAGGATGTTGAAGTAGCTATCGGCTGAACTGTACTCTTGACTTCTTCCCTCGTATACCCAATTTCGCATAACGGGAGCAGTCGCTGCAATTTCCTATGGAATCGAACCTCGAACTCGCAAAGCCCGGATCGGCCCTGCCACAGCGCATTGGCTCCACGCCGCTCATCCGGCTGGACCGCGCGGTCTCCGATCTGGACGGCATTACGCTGCTGGCCAAAGCGGAATGGGCCAACCCCGGGGGCAGCGTCAAGGACCGTGCCGCGGCCTCCATGCTTCAGGATGCCCGCGACCGGGGCCTTCTCAAGCCCGGCAAGACCCTGCTCGACGCCACCAGCGGCAACACCGGCATTGCCTTCGCCATGCTTGGCGCGGCGCTCGGTTTCCCGGTTTTGCTCACCATGCCCTCCAACGTTTCGCCGGAGCGAAAGCGAATTCTCAGGGCATATGGAGCAGCCGTGGAATGGACCAGTGCCGACCACGGTTCGGACGGAGCCATTCGAAGGGCTCGAGAACTGGCTGGCAACGATCCCCTGCGTTTCTGCTATGTCGATCAGTATTCGAATGACGCCAATTGGCTGGCGCACTACCGGACCACCGGGCCGGAGATCTGGAAACAGACCTCAGGACAGGTAACCCACTTTGTAGCCGGGCTGGGAACCAGCGGCACCTTCATGGGCACGTCCCGCCGGCTCAAGGAGTTCAACCCCGCCATCCAGGCCATCAGCTTCCAGCCCGACTCGCCTTTCCATGGCCTCGAGGGAATGAAACACATGGGCTCGTCCATGGTCCCGGCAATCTACAACCCCCACCTGGCCGACCGTCAGCTTGAGGTGGAGACTGAAGCGGCGTACGCCATGGCGAAACGGCTGGCGCGCGAGGAGGGCCTGCTGGTAGGCATCTCCGCCGCCGCCGCCGTCGTCGCCAGCCTCAAAATAGCCCGGGAAGAGTTCGCCAACGGCCGCCGCGCTCTCATCGTAACTGTGCTCCCCGACGGGGCTGACAAGTATCTGTCCGAGCGCTTCTGGGAGGAGGATGGATGGGCATACTCCATTTGACTCGCGCGGTTTACGACGCCGTCCGAGCCCACGGCGAGGAGACCTATCCCCACGAGTGCTGCGGCGCTCTGCTCGGCAAATCCACCACCGATGGCTGGCACGTGGAGGCCGCCGTGCGCGCAGCAAACACCCGCACAGACTCCGCCCACAACCGCTACCAAATCGCCCCCCTTGAGCTTGTCAAAATCGAGCGCGACGCCCGGCGCAAGGGTTTGGGCATTGCCGGCTTTTACCATTCCCACCCCGACCATCCCGCTCAATGGTCGGCAACCGATCTGGCCGAAGCCCACTGGCTCGGTTGCTCTTATGTCATCACCGCCGTGGCCCAGGGCAAGGCAATGGCGACCAATTCCTTCCAACTCACCGGCGCCACCGACGAAGAGAAACGCTTTGAGCAGGATACGATCGATATAAGCGATGAATGCATCGCACCGCGGCGCGGCTGAATCTATAAAACACCGGCGAGGAACCGATTCGAATGACCATCTTCATCCCCACTCCATTGCGCCTCTTCGCAGGCGGCCACGACGCCGTTGAAGTGACTGCGGCCACAGTTGCCGAGGCCCTCGACGCCCTAACCCAGGCGCACCCCGATCTTCGCAAGCACCTGTTCAGCGGCGAAGGCAAGCTGCGCTCCTTTGTTAACCTGTACTTGAACGACGAGGACGTGCGTTACCTTCCGGCAAAAGAAGCAACAGCTGTCACCGCCGCGGATACGTTATCGATTATCCCCTCGATTGCGGGTGGAAAATAGCCTGCGGGTGGAGAATAGCCGCCCAACCATACGCCGAGGGCCGAATCGACCTTTTCACTCGTTCACTTCTTCACTTTTTCACTTCTTCACTCGTTCACTAACCACTGTTCACTAACCACTAACCACTGCTTCACCCACTGGAAAACCCATGGCCACCATCTCTTCACCGCCCGCGCTTCCCGAACTCACAACCGATGACCTTTCCCGCTATTCGCGCCACCTGATCCTGCCCGAAGTGGGCATGGAGGGCCAGCAGAAGCTGAAAGCCGCGCGCGTTCTCTGTGTCGGCACTGGCGGACTGGGCTCACCCCTGGCTCTCTACCTTACCGCGGCCGGCATCGGCACTCTGGGTCTGGTGGATTTCGACGTAGTGGACTTGAGCAACCTGCAGCGCCAGATTATCCACGCCACCAAAGACATTGGCCGCTCGAAACTGGACTCGGCCGAAGAGAAGCTGAAGGCCCTGAACCCGGCGATCGACATAGTCAAGCACAACACCATGCTCTCCAGCGCCAACGCCCTTGACATCCTCAAGGACTACGACATCGTGGCCGACGGCACCGACAACTTTCCTACCCGCTACCTGGTCAACGATGCATGCGTGCTGCTGCGCAAACCGAACGCATATGGCTCCATCTTCCGCTTCGAAGGCCAGGCCAGCGTATTTGCCACCGAACAGGGCCCGTGCTACCGCTGCCTCTACCCTGAACCGCCACCGCCTGGCCTGGTGCCCAGTTGTGCCGAGGGCGGAGTGCTGGGTATTCTTCCCGGCCTGGTCGGCGTCATCCAAGCCACCGAGGTCATCAAGCTTATCCTTGGAAAGGGCGAACCGCTCATTGGCCGGCTGCTGCTGGTTGACGCTCTGAACATGCGCTTCCGCGAGCTCAAGTTGCGCAAGAATCCCGACTGCCCGGTCTGCGGCCAAAACCCCACTGTGACCGAGCTGATCGACTACCAGCAGTTCTGCGGCTTCGCGCCGGAAACCCCCCAGGAGAAGATTGTGAAGAATGGAATCCCGCAGCTTACCGTCAAAGAACTCAAGCGGCGAATCGATGCCGGTGAGGACGTGCAATTAATCGACGTTCGCGAGCCCTACGAGTACCAGATCGCCCAAATTGGCGGAAAGCTGATTCCGCAGAATGACGTGCCCAACCGCCTGGCCGAGATCGATCGCGAGCGCGAGGTGATCGTTCACTGCCGCTCGGGCGCACGCTCGCAGCGCATCGCGGAGTTTCTGAAGCAGGCCGGATACCCCAAGGTAGTCAATCTGGCCGGCGGCATCCTTGCCTGGTCCGACGAGATCGACCCCACCGTGCAAAAATACTGACAGAATCGGAGGAATCGGCGGCATGAGCACATTTCTGGAAATCCCGACGCTACCCCCACGCAGCATTGTGCTCACACCTCCTCTGAGCGATGAGGAGTTCGAGCGCCTGTGCGAACGAACCGAGTTTGCGTTCGTCGAGCGAACCAAGGAAGGGGTAATCCTCATGAACGCGCCTGCGGGAGGAGCGACCAGCGACGGCAATAGAGAGATCACTGCGCAATTGAGCAATTGGTGGAAAGAGCATCGTCGCGGACGAGCGTTCGACTCAAGCGCAGGTTTCTTCCTGCCTGACGGCTCCATGCTCAATCCAGATGCCGCTTATCTCACCGCGAAGCAACTCTCGGGATTGACACGCGACGACTTCGCTCATTTCCTCCGCCTCGCGCCCGCGTTTGTCGTCGAACTGCGTTCGTTCACTGACCGCCTCGCCGACATGCAGCGAAAGATGGAAGCCTGGATCGCAAACGGCGTCGAACTCGGCTGGCTCGTGGACCCATTCGCCAAGCAGGTTCATATCTACGAGCCACGCGCCGCGCCTCGGATCGAGGCGGGAAGCTGCGTAGCCGGAACCGGTCCGGTGGATGGATTTATCCTCGATCTCGAAGAGATTTGGCGCTGTTACGAGTGAACTCCCCGACGCGGCAGAGTCAAAGCCGCCTGAACAGCTTCACAAGCGAGGAGCAAGCCATGATCACCGTCACTTTTCTCTATCCAAACGCGCCGGGAAGCCGCTTCGACGCCGATTACTACATCGACGTACATATGCCCCTTGCCATCAGGCTGCTGGGGCCGGCTCTCAAAGCTGTAACGGCTGAAATCGGAACCAGCGCGGCCATGCCGGATCAGCCGCCGCCGTTTTTCGCCATGGCAACATTTTCCTTCGAATCCGTGCAGGCCTTCACCCAGGCTGTGATGCCCCACTACATGGTGCTTCAAAGCGACATCCTCAACTACACCGATGTCGAGCCGGTGGTTCAGATCAGCGATCTCAGGATCTCCTGAGTTGCGTGGTGGGGGTGGAACTGTCCCGGTCCTAGTGTGTCATCTCCACGGGACGCGGCCCGTCTCCGCTCCTGCCGTTCTCTTCCAGCTTGCCGAAGATCATCTTCCCGCTGGCGGTCTGCAGCACGCTGGTTACTGAGATCTCTACGGCCTTGCCGATCAGCTTCCGCGCGTGATCCACCACCACCATGGTCCCGTCGTCAAGATAGCCCACGCCCTGGTTGTACTCCTTGCCTTCTTTCAGGATGAGCACATTCATCTTCTCGCCGGGAAGCACAACCGGCTTCAGCGCGTTGGCCAGGTCGTTGATGTTCAGCACTTCCACGTGATGAAGGTGGGCCACCTTGTTCAGATTGAAGTCGTTGGTAACCACCTTGGCCTCCCATTTCTTGGCCAGTTCCAGCAGCTTCAGGTCCACCTCGCGAATCGATGGAAAATCGTCGGGAACAATCTGCACCTGAATGTTGGTGCTCGACTGCATCCGCTGCAGCATATCCAGGCCGCGGCGCCCCCGCTGGCGCTTTGACCCGTCGGTGGAGTCGGCCACAATCTGCAACTCCCGCAGCACAAACTCCGGCACCACCATCATGCCGTCGATGAAGCCCGCTTCGGCAATGTCGGCGATGCGGCCATCGATGATGACGCTGGTGTCAAGCACCTTGGCGGTCCGTCGGGTTGGCTTTTCGCCGCTGAAGATGGTTCCAAGCGCCGCCGGGTTAAGCAGGTCGCCCTTGTTGGCTCCCACCAGCAATCCAACATAAGTCATCAGCAGCAGAACGAAGATTTGCAGCACCGCCGACGTTGCACTTGCCAGCGGCGCGCTGCGCAGCACCAGGCAGAACAGCGCCGCGCCGAAGATGCCCAGCACGCTGCCGGCCACGGCGCCGATCAGCCGCCGCAAACTGAGCGCCCGCACCCGCAACTCAAAGACAATCACAGCAGCGGCCGCCCCCCCGCCCGCGCCCGCACTCACCCATCCTGACAAGCCGAAGGGATGAAGGAAATAACAGACCCCGGCAAGAAGGGCCACAAAAAGAAGACGAACAAGTACGAGATCCATAAGATGCCAACTTCCACAGACATAAGGAATAAGCCAGAGCCCGGAGTACAAGAGCCGAGTATGCCCACATCCGCATGGAATCGTCAAGAGGGGAAGAACAGGGGACAGGAAACAGGGAGCAGAAAAAACGGGGCGCGCCGAATCCGCCGAGGTGCCCAGTTCTTGGCATGCAGAGGTCAGGAGTGCGCTGCGAAATCCCTATCTTTACCGAATATCATTCTGTTCCCTGTTCCCTGTTCCCTGCCTTCGTCACGACGCCACGGCCAGCTCAACCGAGGCCATTCGCGGCGCACCCTTCCGCGGACCGCGCTTGCGTGCGCTCATTATCTTGATCCGCTCCAGCAAGTCCTGCGCGGAACAGCTCTTCTTCGCCAGCATCGCGTCGGCCGAGTGGATATCGCTTCCCGCCTTCTGGGGATCCCCAAGCAGGATCATGGGCACGTGAGGCGCCATGCGCTTGAGCCGCTCCACTAATTGAGATCCATCCATTTGCGGCATCGCATGATCGGCCAGCACCAGGTCGACCGGGTGCTCGGCAAAGGCGCCAAGAGCCTCCTGCCCGGTCGAGGCCGACACCACCCGGTATCCATTGGTTGACAGCATGAATTTCAGTACGGAAAGTTCCAGTTCGTTATCGTCTACGCAGAGAATGATCTTCTTCGGCCGCATGTTCGGGGATACGCTCCTTGGTTCAATTCTTCCGCCGTCCTCTGGACGCACCTCACCCTCGCCCACTGGTTGGGGTTTTGGAATGCACAGTGCCGTGACAGCTACCGGAACTAAGACAGATCTTTGCTGGCTGATCGTGCAGCGCGGATGGCTATGCATGATGTTGGCTCAGCCTTGGGGAAAGGCTGCCATGCAAAACGGCTCCGTCATTCGATTCACAGCAGGACAGTCTTCGCTTTCAGTAAGGTCTTGGGTTGCAAGATGCCTGGGGCCAGACCAGCAAGGTTGCCGGTTAAGTTGCTTCAATGAAAGGCAAGGTTACGAGGGTTGGAGGAGCCTGTGAAGAGGGAAAGAGAGGCGAAACTGAAACTGAAAATCGCTCTGAAACAACCCACAATCCGCTAGATTAAGCACATGGCGGCACTTGCGATGATGAACGCCTGTTGAAAGCATGTGCATCACTTCAGGAAAAGCTGTCCTTTTGCTACAAGAACGGTGCTGCCCCCTACCCGCACATCGGTCACAGTGCCCGAATGGAACTGTGCAGAAAGAAACAGATCGCTTGGACGCCCAATCTCGACGCCCTGGCGCAGATGAATCCGCTCACCCGGCGGAACTGCGCCCTGCTGTACCAGGTAGCTGATAGCGCATCCCGCGGCCGAACCAGTTGCCGGGTCCTCGCCTCCATTGAACTGCATCCTTGCCAGCCACGTGGGCGCCTGGCCCCCGTGTTTGGCCGCGGTTGGTCCCAGCACATAGAACCACCTGGATCCCCGCTCACGAAGCCATGCAGTAGCCTCCTGCTGGCTCACTCTCAGTCCCGCCAGCGATTGCGCGGAGCGCAAGGGAACGATAGCAAACGGCGTTCCGGTGGAAACTACCTGCGGCGGAAGCCAGGGGTCTAGTTCCTCGGCGATCAAGCCGGTCAGCCGTGCCACCTCGTCGCGGTCCAGCTCCTCGCCAAACTCAGGATCCCGTTGCGTCATTTCGCCAAACAGGCCCGCAGATTCCCCGCTCTGAGAACGAAAACGCACCGGCACGGGCCCCACGTTCAGCGCCAGCATCACGGTATGCTCATGCACCGTTTCGGGAGCCTGAAGCATGAGCACACTCGCGGTGCCCAATGTTGGATGCCCGGCAAAGGGCAGCTCTTCCAGCGTAGTGAAGATGCGCACCCGCACTCCCTCCTTCTGCTCCAATGCCGGCTCGCGGCGCTGAATGAACGTGGTCTCGGAGAGGTTGAACTCGCGAGCAATCGACTGCATCTGTTCCGAGGTCAGGTTGGCGCCATTCATGACCACGGCAAGCGGATTGCCCTTGAGCGCCGTATCGGTGAAAACATCCACAACAAAGTATTCGAGTTCCAAGGCATGCTCCTCGGCATAGAGGCTCATCTCGATTGTATCGGCTGAGGTTTTCAATGGCTTGACACAACCGCGTTGCAGCCTCTAGTCTACGGATATCCGGTGAAACGCGGCCCTCTATTTGCGCGCCACCGGCAAAGGATTCTCATGACCCGGTTTCTCTCATCCGCAATGTGTTCGTGCCGCTGCTGTCAGATTTGCTGCGCAATGCGGGCGTGTTCGCTGGGCTAGATTCCGAAGAGTCTGAATCCCTTGCGACCCACCCGCCATGAGGCGCGGTGGGTTTTTAAGTTCTAGTGGTTAGTGAATAGTAGTTAGTGATTAGTGGTCAGGGATCGAAGATTAGAACTGAGGAACGGCAGCCCAGCAGCCAGAGGCAGGTCGCAACTGTTCCTATCCACTAATCACTAACCACTGCCTTTAAGGCACCGGTGGCGAAGTGGCTAACGCGCAGGTCTGCAAAACCTGTATACGCGGGTTCAATCCCCGCCCGGTGCTCCAAATTCCTGATAGTGTGTTTTTTATTTTAGTTGACAGCTATCGAAAATCCGGTGGGCAGCCGAGTTCATCACTGATCACTGACCACTGACCACTGACCACTGACCACTGACCACTGACCACTATCCACTATCCACTATCCACTGTTCACCGACCAATGCCTTTCACAGGGCTATCATCGGCCGGGGAACGCGAATCCTCGCGCGGTCGAGGAACAGCCTCATCCGCAAAGCCTCGGTCCGCTGAGCGGCCACCAGCCGCATTTGCCTCCGGATATGGTCGCCATCTTCAAGCTGGTTCGCCTGCGTTTCATCCCGTTCGGCATCCTTCTCCAGGCGGGCTATGCGCTCTTCGAGAGTGCGGCGAAAGCGGGGGCTGATTTCGAATCCTTCGTTGGCGGCGCAGTTTGAAGTCACCGGATCCTCCTGGAAGAAAAACCGAAGCGATGAAAATTTTTCTCAATCGCCCTCAAGTTTTTTTAACCTGCGCCGATACTAATACCGACTAACGCGGTGCGCCAGATTACGGAAGCGGCGGACGAACGTAACCAAGTGTCCGAAAACAGGGCAGGCTCCAGAACGCTCAGCCCGCTCCAGCCCTGCCCCTCGTCAACCGCCCCGCCTTCACTCACCATCTCGCCGGCGCCCGCTTATCGCGCTGCCGCAATACCCACAACCATCTGGGTTCCGCTATCCAGATGCACATTCTGCTTTGAGGCGGATAACATTCCCGAGGCTGTGCCCGTTGCGTCCCCTGCAAGCATCACGCCGCGAATGCCGGTTGCGTGTGCTTCCGTGTTCGTCGCCGCACTCCCTGCCACGCCGCCGGCGCCTTGAACAGTTCCGCCCACATTCCCTGCGGCATCGCCTGCAACATGCCCGGAGGTGCTAACCGTATTGTTGGCCATCGCGCCCACGCTGGAGCCTGCCCCGCCTGCCGTGTTTGCAACCGCTCCCACCGTACCGCCCGCAAGGCCTCCCCCGCCTCCCCCGCCCAATAGGCCTCCGCCGCCCGCGCGCACGCTGCTCATCGCGCCGCCACCCACTGCGCCGCCCGACATTCTTCCGCCGCCGAACCCACCGTTGCCAAACGTGTCATCGCTCTGCATCGAACCTGCCGCCATCGCGTTGACCGGAGCCGTAAGAGAACGAATCTCGGAGTGCACCGGCAAACTTTGGCCGCCTTTCAGTTCCGCGCGATCGAACTGGATTCCCAATTGCGAATCGGTGCTTTCCTTGCTGTGCGCCACGGCTGTAGTTACATGACCCACCAGCCGCGACCCCTTGGGGATCACAGTCCCATCGGCGGTTGTCATCGATTGTGTTGTCTTTACCACCACCTCGTCGCCGGCTTTTGCCGATTTCGAGTCCAGCTTGCTTTGCAACTCACCATTCACGGGGCGCATTTGCTCCCCTGCCGCTGCGGAGTTTGTGGTCCCACTGGTCTTTACGCTTCCTGACCGGGCGTTCGCTGTCGACCCGGCGCTCGCCGAACTGCTCAATTGTTTGCCGCCGGCGGTTGCCGTCCCGTTCTCATTCGCGGTGGCGCCAGCCCGTTGCGCCAAAGCGGGAAGACTTGCAAGCATCACCAACACCACTGCTTCGGAAATCCTGGCCAATCTCATTGAATTCTCCTCCATATCCAGAGCCTTTTCGAATCAAGGAACGTTGCCCTCGCCGCCGCTGCCGGAAACGCAGCGCAACGTTCTGATGGAAGGTAAGATGCAAATGCTGTGCCATCGGGCGCGAAGGAAAGCACTTCTACTCAAGTTGCTGATTGTAAATAGATTAGAATTCCAGATCGAGGCACATCTCGGCTCCGGCCATCGCGAGCCGTACGGCGGATCCGGGAAGATTTTACTTAGGATGTGCAATTCTTTCGCGATGGGGCGTCGCAAAGTAGCCGGTGCCCCAGGCCGGGCCCCCGCGGACAGGTCTTCATCCGCGGGGTGGAGATCCCTCGCACTTGGGGCCTGGGAAACCACCACTCCACAAAGCGAAGGTATTAGTCCTGCGGCGGCATCGCAAAATAGCCCTTACGGACCTGCACCTTCATGCCATCCCCCCGGCACTCCACCCCAAGATGCCGGAAACTGCCGTCAAGCTTGGTGTTAAGGGGCGTATAAGTGGCCACATACTGGGTGCGCAGTTCGTCTTCGATCTGCTGGAAAGCCGCGTCAAGCTTTTTGCCGTCGTTTCCCACGTCGATGAGGCGTCCGCCGGTCTCTTCGGTGAGCCTCTTCATGGCCGAATAACCGCTGTAGCCGAATCCCCCGTACATGCCCCGATCGGCGATCAGAATTGTGTAGACCAGAATGTTGGACTTTTGCGCCGCGGCAATCGCCTCGGTGATCTTGTGATCGCTGCCTTCGTCCTCGCCATCGGTCAGCAGGATCATCGCCTTGCGCCCCGACTCCTGGTTCAGCTTGGTATTCGATGCCAGTATCACCGCATCGTAGAGAACTGTGCCTTTGGCCGCTCCCATGGTGGGAACGGTGCCTCCGCCGGCGCCCGGAATTCCGCCCGCTCCATTCCCGCCTGCGGTATTGATCTCCGCCTTGTTAAGAGCCCGCGAAAGCAGACGGGAGCTGTTCGTAAAGTCCTGCAGCAGGTCTACGTTCACGTCGAACGAGAGTACAAAAGCTTCGTCCTTCTGCCTGAGCACGCGGGACAGAAACTGGCCGCCCACGTCCTGCTCCAGCGGCAGCACGCGGTACTGGCTGCCCGAAGTATCCAGCAGAATCCCCAGCGTAAGCGGCTGCTGGGTTTCGGCCACAAAGCTCTTCAGCTTTTGCGGTTCCTTGTTTTCTGTAATTGTGCAGTCGTCCTTGGTCAGGTGCGGAACTAGGTTCCCCTGCTTGTCTTTGACGGTGAAAAACACGTCCACAAGATTGACCTGAACCTTGAAGGTGGCTACCGATTCGTCTTCGGGCGCGGGAGCCGGCGCGGTGCTAACCGGGGGCGCGTCTGGCGATGGGGCAAGCTGGCCCCACGCTACCATGCACAGTGCCGGCAGACCGAGGATAAAAGCGGCAATTGCAAATCGGACGCGCACGCTGGTCATTTAGACGGAATTGCAGCCTCGAAGAAAGCATACCTGAACTCTTTCGCTGTTGCATTGCAACCAGCGCACAGTTGGAGCGTCTGATACTCTGACGAATGCAGCCCTTCTGGCTGGTTATTTGCGTTGCCGGCTTTTCAAAGGCAGCTTTCTGTGGTTCGGCATCATCGAATAACTCAGAAGCATTCGCTGGCAACGGCATTTTGGGGGAGGACGGTATTCCTGTGAAGCCTGGTTTAACGGCAATTGCGCTGGCAGCGGTTCTGAGTCTAGCACTGACACCTGCGGCCCGGGCCCAACAGCCGGCCGCCATACCCGACGCTCCCACGCCTCAGCCCCCCACCCCGTTGAACGCCCTGAACGTTCCCATTACGCCTGGCAAGGGCGAAGGGAATCCGCCGGACGCCGCCGCTGCTGGAGCAAGTTCCTCCGCCGACGTTCCGCCTCCGCAGCCGGCGCCCAGCAGCCAGCCTCCCGCGAGCCAGGCCGGCGACAACTTCCAGACCACCCCTCCCGAGGTTGGAACGACTGGTGAAGGGGTCGACAAGACCGGCATGATTCTCCGGGTGAATGTGAACGCCGTCGAGGTTCCGGTCACCGTGAAAGACTCCAAGGGCAATCTGGTCGCCGGCCTCACCTGGCGCGACTTTAAGGTCTTTGAGAACAACACGCGCGTTCCCATATCGTTTTTCACCGTGGACGCCTTTCCGCTTTCCATCGTTTTTGTGGTTGACCAAAGCGTCCCCTCCCCGGTGATGGCCAAGGTAAACGACTCGCTCGGCGCAATCCAGGGCGCGCTTACTCCCTATGACGAATTGGCGGTCTTTTCTTACAGCAACGGACCCCAGAATCGCTCCGGCGGGTTTACCGGGGCACAAAGCGCGCGCGTTCCATTCATCATGGCCATGACCAAGGAAGCGGGAACCGACCCGCTGGTGCCCGTCAATGACGGTCCATTCGCCAGTTGCAACATCCGCGAGAACGGCAACTGCATCGACCCCAACCTGCAGAGCGGACGATCGGCCGGAAACGGTTCCTTCATAACCATCCCCAAAGAGATTCACACCCTGAACGATGCAATCCTCGCTGCCGCTAAAGAGCTTGCCAAGCGCCCCAAGGGCCGCCGACGCATTATCTACGTTATTTCCGACGGCAAGGAGAATGGCAGCAAGGCCACCATCAAGGAAGTGCTGAAGTATCTGGAGACCAACAAAATCGCGGTCTACGGCACCGCGGTGGGCGACTCCGCCCGCTGGGGCGAGGGTTATATCAACCGTATTCATATACCCTTCACCATGGCCGACAACATTCTGTATAAGTACACTGCGGCCACTGGCGGCCAGTTGATTCCCGAGAGCGACCGCAACGGCATCGAGAAAAGCTACCAAAAAATTGCCGAGGAAGCGCGCAACCAGTACACCCTGGTCTACTACAGTCACGAGCCGTTTATCGACGGCAAGTTCCGCAACATCGAGGTGCGCGTCGACCGGGCCCAGAAGGATGTCGATGTCATCGCTAAGCGCGGCTACTATCCCTCCGGACAGGATGCTCACTAGCCTGTGAACTCACCGGGAGCCGCGGCCGGGCTGGGAATGGCGTCGGCAGCAAGCTGGGGCGGCTCGGATTTTGTGGGCGGCATTGGCGCACGGCGCGCGCCGGCTCTGCTGGTGGTCGCTTCCGGCCACATCTTCTCTTTGTTCGTGCTGCTGGCCATCTGCATCGGGATGCGGTTCGCCGTGCCCGGCAAGCACGATCTCTTCTATGCGGCTCTGGGCGGTTTTGAGGGCTCACTGGCGCTGGCCGTGTTTTATCGCGCGCTGGCTATGGGCGCCATGGGGCTCACCGCTGCCCTTTGCGGCCTGCTCACCGCTTTAGTTCCTGTGAGTTATTCTGTGGCTCACGAAGGCCTACCGAGCCCGCTGACCGGCGTGGGATTGGCATTGGGACTGGCGGCCATCTGGCTCATTACCCACACTCCGGAAGCACCAGGCAATGAATCCAACCCGCGAGTGCCATCGGCAGCGGCGATGCGCACCTCGCTGCTGCTTGGCGCGCTTGCCGGCGTTGGATTCGGCACCCAGTTGATTCTCTTCAAAATGGCGGCTGGGGGAAGCGCACTATGGGCCATGACTTCAGCCCGTGCCGCGGGCGTTGCGGCACTGTTGATAGTGCTGGTTGCGATGCCGCCCAAAGGGCCATGGCGGGGATTCTGGCTTACCGGCATTGTGGCTGGCGCCCTGGACACGATCGGCAATCTGTTCTATTTTCAGGCCTCGCGCTTCGGGCGGTTGGACGTGGCCGCACTGGTCTGCTCGCTTTATCCCGCCGGGACCATTCTGCTGGCCGCTCTGGTGCTTCGCGAGTGGCCCACGCGACGCCAGGTGGCCGGGATGGCGCTGGCGTTGTGCGCAGTGGTTCTGCTCAGTGTGTAAAGTCCCAGGCCTAAGCCGCAGACGTACAAAAGGCCTGCGCATGGGCACAGGCCTCTTGATTTCTAAAACAGTCGCAGACCAGACGGTGGAACCTTTCCATCGCGCCAACTCGTGGTTTGAAGCCCGGGCTAGGAACCCCGCTTGGCGCGCAGTGCGTTGTTCGTACGTCCTCCCAGACTCGAACTACTTGGGTTCGGTGGGCGTCGAAGTAGGCGGAGGAGGCGCAGGCGTCACGTTTTGCTGCACCACGGGCGCGACAGGCGGCGGAGGCGGCGGATCGGTCACGCCCTTGATGCCTTCCTTGAAGCCCTTCAGGCCCTCGCCCAATCCCTTACCCAACTCCGGCAGCCGCTTGGCGCCGAACAGCAGAAATACAATAATGCCAATCACCAGCAAGTGCATTGGCTGAAGTAAATCGCCCATTGCTTCTTCCTCCACGCGCCTTGCCGAACCGGCGCGCATTCTCAATGGTTATTGTCGCACAAGCCGCATCTTCGCGCAGAAGGTCGTCCGTCACACGTCATTCAGCAGCCAGGAACTGCCCAGCAACCCGGCACCTGATCTCTGATCCCTGTTCCCTGACCCCTGATCCCTGATCCCTGATCCCGTCAATTCACCTGCGCCGGCCGGCCCAGCCGCTCGGTGACCATGGTGTAGAAGGCGCGCAGATCCTCTTCTTCTCCCACCGTGAGCCTGCGGTAAACCTTCATCAGCGGAAACACCCGCGAGCCGCGTAACTCCACCGCCGGCATCGCAACCGCACCCCCGGGATACTGAGTCATCTCCCACCCGCCGGCATAGCGGCGGCGCAGCACCTCGCCCAGATAACTGCCCCAGAGCCTGACCTCGAAGTCCAGGTCGAGTTCCGGACTCTCACCC
>Ga0302320_10016026_pt1 | contig 15347 bp, 12 predicted proteins | sample Bog_T0_3_FD_202130 | JGI IMG/M metagenome (GOLD analysis project Ga0302320, IMG submission 202130) | Peat permafrost microbial communities from Stordalen Mire near Abisko, Sweden - Bog_T0_3 | ecosystem: Environmental > Terrestrial > Soil > Wetlands > Peat | place: Sweden: Abisko, Stordalen Mire... | reverse complement strand
GCGGGAGACTCATGCGGCGTTGCGCGAGTCGCCCTTCTGAACCACGGGGGCGGTCAGGACCACGCCGGCGGCCGGCTTCTTCGCCGGAACATTCTTCTCACCGCCGAACAGGCCAGCGATGCGGCGACGCATGAAGTAACCCACGGCCGCGGCGACGGACGCGATGGACTGTAAGGCCAGCAGGCCTGAACCAGGATCGACGTAGGCGTAGGCCCGGCGCTCCGTGGCCACCACCAGGCAGATGCAGCAGAAAACCATGAGCGAAAAGGAGATGAGTCTCTTCATAAGGGGATGACACTCTCTTTTTTCTTGTCCCATTCTGGCCGCGAAGCTGTCCAACAGCGGGTAGAACGAAACCGTGGCCCGCAAAAGCGCGAGCGTAGTGGGTTTTAAACCGGTCGATTTCTGATAGTTGCGGGGCCGGAAAGGATCGTATCTGCTTCAACCGTAAGACGAGGCAGTCCCACTAGAAGATTCAGGGAAGACAGATGGAGATGTACGGAAAAGGCCGAAATTTTCGCCCAAAGCTGCCGGAGATTGGCCGCGTCGAAGCTGGCATGGGCCGGATTCCACCGGATACGCGGACGTGATGGCCTGTCTTCGCCTTCTACTCGCCCACTGGGGGGCGTGTGACGGCGGCTATTTCTTCTTCGGCGAGGCGCTCACTGAAGTCAGGACGCAGGGCGCCTGATTGTTCGGCGTCTGACCAGCGACGTAGTTGGCGAGGAACCAGGAAAAGTCGGTCGTCGTTTGACAGTCGAAGAAGACCCTGGCATCACTTGGGAGCCGTACGGAGATATTCGCCGTTCCGGAGGCAAAGGTGGGGTAGCCAAAGCTGTTTCTGGGGCTGGGTTGCGCGTTGCCGTCGTTGGGATTGTTGCCGATGGAGGCGACCGAGTGGCAGGACATGCAGTTGGATTTGGTGCCCTGCACGGTGGGGCCTAGGCCGGTCTCCAGATACGGGTTGTAGCACTCGGTGTTGGTTCCGCGCCCGCTGTTGGAGGGATTGATGGTCATGGAGTAGCCGCTGCACATGGCGTAGCTGTTGAACGGCGCGGGAACGTTGACGGGCGGCGCACCGTACGGGAACGGCTGGTTGTAGTTGAACCAGAAGGTCTGCCAGGTCCAGTTGTCGTTCTCGCGGGTGGAGACGTGCATCGCGACGAGGATGGCATAGTCGCCGGCCTGGATGTCGCAAGGGTTGGGGAGGCCAAGTTGCGCGCAGGCGTTTGTGGCTTCCGCGGCGGTGAGCACGTAGTTGTAGAACTTGCTCACCGGGACCATGCCGGTGGCGGGCGTGCTGGTGCCGAAGCAGGTAAGGTTGCCGGGGTTAGGCGCGCTGCCGGTGTTGACGACGACGCACTGGTTCCAGGTGTCGGGCGTGGGGAAGGCCCGGTTGGTGGAGTGGGTGGGGCCGGTGGTGAGGTCGCCGAGCCAGTACTTCACCGTGGTGAGGCCATTGTTGTGATGGGGGCCGTTGACGAACTGATAGACGGGCTTGGTGCTGATGGAGGGCGCGGTGAAGGGTTTGATGACGCGCGCGGAGACGGGCGTGATGGTACCCCAGTTGGCCTGGAGGTTCCAGACGGTGGCGGGATTCTGGTAGTTGTTGGACCAGACTGACTGGGCGTAGTCGGCGTCGAACTGCGTGGTGACGAGGATCTGGGCATGGACGTCCACGGCAGCGGCGGCGGAGGGAACGAAGGCGAGGCCGGCGGTGTGCAGGCGGGCGTGATGGAGCTGCTCCGGCACCTCGAAGTTGTGGACAGGGTGTCCGGCGGAGCGCAGGACGGTGAATCGTGTTGCGGCAGCCTGCGCCGGCGGACCCTGCTGGACCTCCGTGTTGCTGTACCACGTCTCGTAGATCGGCAGACCCTGGCTCGCGGAGGTGATGGCGGAGAGGCCGGCCCAGATATTCCAGCCGTGGGTGCGGATGGCGCTCTGATTGCCGGCGGAGACCCAGCCGTTGATGGTTGCGGCGGCAAACGGGAAGCCAGGCAACTGGATGGGCTGTGGAGCAAGATTTCCGGCAGCATGGACGGAGTGCAAGCGGAAGAAGTTGCGGCAGCGGTAGCCTCCCGCCAGAGCGGCGGCGGCCAGCAGAGCGATCAGCAGGGTGGTGTTTCTGGACAGGTTCAGGCGCATGGGTCGTACCTCTTTCCTTATCTGTTTCTCTGCAAAGCAATGAGGCCCGGATGTACAAGGCGGCTTGGCGATGTGGGAGTTACGGCTTGTAGCCGTCGGCGATCCAGCTCTTGAAGGCCTTGATATTGGCGGCCGGCCATCCGCCCGGAGGCATGAGAGGCGGCCTGGATCCATCCAGGTGGGCCAGCACATTAGCGGCGTTGGCGGGCACGGACATGTAGGCGAAATCCTTCAGTAGAACGCCGTGGCGCCCCATGCAGGTAACGTCTCCCGGGGTAAAGAGCGGAGCAATATCTTTTGCGAAGGAAACAGACATGGCATCTCTCCTGCACTGCGATCCAACCAAGGGGTGCGTGGACGGACAAGGGAGAGAGTGAGGGGGCCGGAGGAGCTGGAACGGAGGACTCTGGTATCTGCCCTGCTCCGAATGGAGGAACGTTAGACCCCACGCTGGGTGGTGTCAAGTGAAAGAGTCATCCAGCAAATTCCGGATTGTCGGCGGAGTCCAGCTCGCTGAAGAGTTCTTCCACGCTGTTGAAGGTCGCGACTTCACCGCGGCGGGCTGCTTCGATGGCCTCGATGGTTTCGGCATTCGGAACGTGGCTCTCATCGCATGGCTTGATGCCTGCTTTGAACTCTTCGTCTGTGAGCATAGGACCTCCGGGCCTGCGTGATATCTCGCTCAAATGATAGCGTGCGGCGAACGATGCGAAGGCATATCCCTGGGCTTGAAGCCCCGCATCAATTGGGGCCATTTACGGCACGGCTGAAGCCGTGCCCTTAACGAAACCAGCGATTCTTTGCCTCCACAAGTCTCTTCGCCGTATCCTCGCCTGAGATGGACTTCGCACAAAAGAAGAAGATGGGCGCTGCGCCGAAGTCGGCGGAGGCCGAGCGGCTGGTCTCGGCGGGGCGCGTCGAGGACGATGACGCCGTCGAGCTGAAGCTGCGGCCCAAGCGGCTGGCCGAGTTTATCGGGCAGACAAAGGCCAAGGAGCAGTTGGCGATTGCGCTCGAAGCGGCGAAGTCGCGCGGCGAGGCGCTGGACCACGTACTGCTCTTTGGGCCGCCGGGGCTGGGCAAGACCACGCTCGCGACGATCATTGCGAACGAATTGGACGTGGGCTTCCAGCAGACCAGCGGGCCGACGCTGCAGGTGGCCGGCGACATGGCCGCCATCCTGACCAACCTGAAGGCGCGGCAGGTGCTATTCCTCGACGAAATCCATCGCCTGCAGCCGGTGATGGAAGAAAAGCTCTACACCGCGCTGGAGGACTACCAGCTGGACATCATGATCGGCACCGGCCCCGCGGCGCGCACGCACGTGATGCGCATTGACCCATTCACGTTTGTGGCGGCGACCACGCGGCCGGGGTTGCTGAGTTCTCCACTGCGCTCGCGCTTCGGCATCCTGCTGCGCCTGGAGTTCTATACCGACGACGAGCTGCGGTTTGTGGTGGAGCGCTCGGCCGAGGTGCTGGGCGTTCCTATTGACCGCGACGGCGCGGCGGAGATTGCGATGCGCTCCCGCGGAACGCCGCGCATCGCCAACCGCCTGCTGCGGCGCGTGCGGGACTTCGCCGAGGTGCGCGCTTCGGGGACCATCGACCGCCCCACGGCGGTCGCAGCATTACAGCTGCTGGAGGTGGACGCGCACGGCTTCGATGAGCTCGACCGGCGGCTGCTGCGCACCATCATCGAGAAGTATGACGGCGGCCCCGTCGGCCTGAACACGCTGGCCGCCGCGCTGGCCGAGGAGCAGGACGCGCTGGAAGAAGTGTACGAGCCGTTCCTGATCCAGATTGGCTTCCTCGACCGCACGCCGCGCGGGCGCGTGGCCACGCGACTGGCGTATGAGCATCTGGGCATCGAGATGCCGCACAGGCCGACGCTGTTTGGGTAAGGAACAATCCGAAGCAGATTCCCTTCGGGAATGACAAACAAGAAATGCAAAGGCGAACGCGGCGAACGCGGCGGACGCGAAGGTCGCGGAGGGACGCGACGGCATACTCGACTACGCGCTAACGGCCTTCGCCAGGATGCCCTGTGCTGCGGCTAGGCGCGCTTCAGCGGCGGCGCGGTCAAGCGAGAGCTTCCGCATCACGACGGCGGTCTTCACGTTGTTGCCGGAGTCCGTGAGCAGGCGCGCGGCGGTGGCGAGGTCGCAGCCGGTAGCCGCGGCGATGATGCGCTGGGCGCGGTCGACGAGCTTGGCATTGGTGGGGCGGACGTTGACCATCAGGTTGCCGAAGGTCGCGCCGCTGCGCACCATCACCCCCGTGGAGATCATGTTCAATACCATCTTGGTCGCGGTGCCTGCCTTCAGGCGTGTGCTGCCGGTCAGCACCTCGGGACCGGTCGCAGGAGTGATGGCGATCTCCGCGGCCTGCGCGAGTGCGGAGCCGGGAACGCAGCTGATTCCAATCGTGAGAGCCCCGAGCGTCTTCGCGTACTCGAGAGCGCCGAGCACGTAGGGAGTGCGACCGCTGGCGGCGATGCCGATGAGGGTGTCGCGGGTGCCGACTGCGGGTCTCTGCACCCCATCGAACAAAGAACGCTCGCCGGGGACCTCGCTCTCCACTTCGTCGCTATGCGATTTCGGTCGAGATGACACATCTTGGGTGAAACGCGGAGAGCCGAAGCCGGCAGCGGCGAGGTCGCGGGCACCCTCTTCGCGGGAGTCCTCGGAGTGCTCGCTGGAGAGGCGCAGTGCGCGGTCGCCGCCGGCGATGAGGCCCTGGAAGAGATCGGCGGCCACGGAGAAGGTCGGCGGGCACTCACTGGCGTCCAGCACGCCGAGCCGGCCGCTGGTGCCGGCGCCGACGTAGAACAGTCGTCCACCTTGCGCGAAGCGCGCGGCAACTTCGTCGATGGCCCGTGCGATGTGCGGCAGCTCGGCGTGGACCGCGGCGGCGACCGTGGCATCCTCGGCGTTGATCAGCTCCAGCATCTCCAGCGTGGAGAGCTGGTCGAGCCGCTCGGAGGCGGGGTTGCGGGCCTCGGTCGGCAACAAGCCGAGCAGGGAGCCGACGGCGGGTTGGTCAGGTGCGGGCACTGGGTTCCATGATATCGGCTGCGCCGAAGTGTGGGAGCATAGAGGAGATGGACGGCGGCGAGCATCCCAGCAGCAAGGCAAGTGTAGAGAAGCCAAACGCGACAGTGGCGTTGCGGTCGCGGGACTTCCGCATCTACTCGGCGGCGCGGCTGCTGGGGATTATGGGCGCGGAGGCGCAGTCGGTGGGCGTGGCCTGGCAGGTGTACCAGATTACGCACTCGGCGCTGGCGCTGGGCTACACCGGGCTGGCGCTGTTTCTTCCCGGCCTGTTCTTTGTGCTGCCGGCAGGGCATGTGGCCGACCGCTACGACCGCCGTGCGGTGATTATGGCCTGCTACGCGGTGCAGGCGGTGGCGACCGCGCTGCTGCTGTGGATCTCGCTGCGCGGCGCGCACAACATCTGGGTGATCTATGCGGTGCTGTTCCTCATCGGCACAGGGAGATGCTTCAGCGGGCCGGCGTCCAGCGCGCTGGTGCCCACGCTGGTCCCGAAGGAGCACTTCGTCAACGCGGTGACCTGGGGCGCGAGCATCTTCCAGATCGCCAACGCCACAGGGCCGATGATCGGGGGGCTCTTGTTCACCGTCGCCATCGGCAGGCTTACCGGCGGGCGATTGTCGCGGTTGAATGGCGCGCCGCTGGTCTACTGCTTTACGCTGGCGGCGCTGCTGACGTTTCTGACCCTCTTTCTGTTTATACGTCCGCGAGGCGCAGGCGAAAAAAAAGGTTTCACCGTGGAGACGATGCTGGCCGGGCTGCGCTACGTGATCGGGACGCGGCTGCTGCTGGGGTCGATCTCGCTGGACCTGTTCGCGGTGCTGCTGGGCGGCGCGGTGAGCCTGATGCCGATCTTCGCGTCCGACGTACTGCATGAAGGAGCGAACGGACTGGGGCTGCTGCGCGCCATGCCCAGCCTGGGAGCGCTGGCCGTGAGCCTGACGCTGCTGGCGCTTCCCATCAAACGGCGCGCGGGCAAGACCATGCTGCTGTGCGTGGGGATGTTCGGCGCGGCGACCGTGGTCTTCGGGCTGAGCACTAACCTGCTGCTGAGCTGCGCGGCGCTGGTGATCATCGGCGCGACGGACATGGTGAGCGTGGTGGTCCGCTCCAGCATTCTGCAACTGGCCACGCCGCCCCAGATGCGCGGACGCGTGAGCAGCGTGAACTGGCTGTTCCTGGGCGCGAGCAATGAGCTGGGCGAGTACGAGAGCGGGCTGACCGCCCACTGGTGGGGCGCGGTGCGCGCGGTGGTCATCGGCGGCGTGGCCAGCCTGGCTGTCACCGGGATGTGGTCGGTCTTCTTCCCGGCGCTGCGCTCGGCGGACAAGCTCTCCGCCGACGATCTGATTGCCGTCGAGAAACAGTTCAGCAGCATGGAGCCGGTGGGGTAGCGCGGAGGTTAGAGTGGTGAGCGTAGAGAAAGCGAGGCTGCGAGTGAATCGTCGTGAGGTCCTGGTGGCTGGAGTCGCCGCAGGCGCAGCGTCGTTGTTGTCGCGGGTAGCGTTGCACGGCCAGAACAAATTGCCTCAGGTACTGGCGATGACAACCTTCGGCAAGGTCCGAGGGTACGTCGCAAGCGCAGAGATTCGCTGCTTCAAGGGTATTCCCTATGGTTTGGACACGGCGCAGACGAGGTTTGCCGCGCCGCTGCCGCCAGTACCTTGGACAAAGGTGAAGGAGTGCAGCGAGTGGGCGCCACGCGCCCCGCAGACCGTGGGTGCCCGACCCGAGTATGAGAGCGCCAAAGCGCGCGAAGCGGCAGCCGCAAGACCGGGATACCATCTGCCCCTCGATGAAGGCGAGCAGAGTGAAGACTGTCTGCACTTGAACGTATGGACGCCGGGTCTGCGGGACGGCAAGCTGCGGCCGGTGATGGTCTACATCCACGGCGGCGCGTTCGCGAACGGGACGGCGAACGCCGCGTTGTACGACGGAACGCGCCTGGCGCGGCGCGGCAATGTTGTCGTGGTGACGGTGAACCACCGGCTGAACTCGTTCGGCTACATGTACCTGGCAGAGCTGCTGCCGGGGCAGGGGTTTGAGGACTCCGGCAATGCGGGGCAGCTGGATCTGGTGCTGGCGCTCCACTGGGTGCGCGATAACATTACCTCGTTCGGCGGCGACCCCTCGCGGGTGATGATCTTCGGGCAGAGTGGCGGCGGAGCAAAGTGCGCGACGCTCATGGCACAACCACCGGCGAAGGGGCTCTTCCATCGCGTAATCACGATGAGCGGGCAGCAGGTGACCGGCGTGCAACCGCAACATGCGACGGAGCGCGCGCGCGCGGTGCTGAAACAGTTGGGCATCGACCCCGCGCGACCTGCAGCCGCGGCAAGTGCGCTGCGTTCGGCGACCATGCAGCAGCTACAAGCGGCGACGCGCGCGGGCGGTTACTTTGGCCCCGTGAAGGATGGCCGCTCTCTGCCGGTCGATCCGTTCGAACCAGCGGACCCGCGGCTCTCGGCCAACGTGCCGATGGTGCTGGGCAACACGCACGATGAGACACGGGTGCTCATCGGCGGCGGACGCCCCGAACTCTTCCAGTTGACCTGGGAGACGCTGCCCGCGGCGCTGGAGAAGGACGCACCGTTCCTGAAGGGCCCTGGCATCTCGCTTCCTGTCGTGGAGGTCATCGCGAAGTACCGCGAGTGGAACCCCACGTACTCCGCGAGCGATGTCTTCTTCGCGGTCACCACGGACTCGCGCTCGTGGCGCGGCGAGGTGATCGAGGCCGAGCGCCGCGCAGTAGACCCTGTTGCCCTGCCGCGCACCTGGGTCTATCAGCTGAACTGGAAGAGTCCGGTGGACGACGGCAAGTGGGGCGCGCCACACACGCTGGACCTGGTGCTGGCGTTTGACAACGTGGCGCTCTCGCCGGGAATGGCCGGCAGCACCGAAGCTGACAAGGCGCGGGCGCAGCCGATGGCCGACGCCGTCAGCGAGGCCTTCCTCGCCTTCGCGCGCACGGGCGACCCGAACACGCCTGGCGCGCCGATGTGGCCGGCGTTCTCGCTGCCGGCACGGCCGACGATGATCTTCGACTTGCCCATGCGGGTGGAAGACGATCCGCGCGGGCGCGAGCGGCGCTATCTGGGGCAGGTGCCTTACGTGCAGCCTGGAACCTAGCGGCCCGCGTCTGCAACGGGACTTAACCTGTGTTTCTCAGTCCTGCGCTGATGCCGTTGATCGTAGCGGTGATGGCGCGGTCCAACTCTTCGCTGCGTTCGCCCGCGCGTTTACGGCGCAGCAGTTCGAGCTGCAGCAGGCTCATCGGGTCTACGTACGGGTTGCGGCGGCGGATGGATTTGGCCAGCACCGGGTTGCGCTCCAGCAGCGCGGTCTGCCCGGTGACGGCGAGCACCATGCGGCGGGTGCGGTCAAACTCGGCTTCCAGCGTGGAGAACACGCGCGCGCGCAGCGCCTCGTCGGCGACGAGCGAGGAGTAGAGCCGCGCGATGCCGAAGTCGGCCTTGGCCAGCGCCAGCTCCACGTTGCGGATGATGTCGAGGAAGAGCGGGAAGTCACGCGCCATCTGCTGCAGGAGTTCGAGGCGCGGGTTGGCGGCACTCACAACTGCGGGTCTCTGCACCCCATCGAGCAAAGAACGCTCGTCGGGGGCCCCGCTCTCCAATCCGTCTTCGCTGCGCGAAGGCTCTGGTCGAGATGACAAATCAGAAGTGGATATGAACTGCTCCAGCGCGTGGCCAACGCCGAAGTATGCCGGCACCACGTGGCGCGACTGCATCCAGCCGAAGACCCACGGGATGGCGCGCAGGTCGGCCATGCTGCGTTTTTTGGTCGAGCTGGCATCGGTGCGCTTGGCGGGGCGGCTGCCGATGCGCGCGTGCTCCAGCTCGGCGACCGGCGTGGCCTGCTCGAAGTAGGCGAAGACCTCCGGATCATCGACGATGTGTTTGGTGTAGAAGGCGAAGGAGGTGGCGGAGAGTTCGTCCAGCGCGGCCTCCCATGCGGGCAGGATCTCGCCGGTGAGGTGCGGTGCCACCGAGGTCTTGGGTGGCCCATCCATCGCGGCTCCATCGCGATGGGTGGGAGCGGCAACAATGTCAGGGCGCGCAATCGCATCCAGCGAGGCCGCGATCATCAGCTCAAGGTTGCGCTCAGCGAGCACCACATCGGAGTACTTCCAGTTCAGCACCTCGCCCTGCTCGGTCAGGCGCAGCTCGCCGGTAAAGCTGTCCAGCGGCTGCGCGAAGATGGCGCGGTGCGTGGGCCCGCCGCCGCGGCCGACCGTGCCGCCGCGGCCGTGGAAGAGGCGCAGCGTGACGCCGCACTCTCGCGCGACCGTGTGCAGCGCGCGGTGTGCCTTCCATATCTCCCAGGTGCTGGCGATCATGCCACCGTCCTTGTTGGAGTCCGAGTAGCCGAGCATCATCTCCTGCCGGTGCTGCCACGCGGTGAGCAACGTCTGATACTGCGGGCTGGTCCATAGCTCGCGGCAGATGGCGGGCGCGTTTTGCAGGTCCTCGATGGACTCGAAGAGCAGCACCGGCTGCAGGCCGGGGTCGTGCTCGCAGTTGGGAGCTTCGCCACCGGCGACGTTCAGGCCGGCCTGCTCCCCGAGCAGGATGACGTTGAGCGCGTCCTGCGCCGAGGATGCGCCGGAGACGACGTACTGCGTGATCGCCGTGGGCGCAAAGCGCTTGAGCTCGCTGACGGCACGGAAGGTGTCAAGCACCTCCTTCGTCTGGTCGGAGAGTTTGCCGGTAGCGATCTCCTCCAGCGCTGCGGCGTGGACGCGCGCGTGCTGGCGGATGTCCAGCGTCTGCAGGTGCAGGCCGAAGGTGCGCACCGCGAGCAACAGCGGATCGAGGAAGAGCTCGGCGAGCCGTTCGCCGCGGTTCTGGGCGAGCGACTCGCGCAGCAGCGTAAGGTCTTCCAGCAACTCGGCCGCGTTGGCGTAGGGCGGCAGCGTGGCGTTGGTTGCCAGCACCAGGTTGCGCAGCATGGTGGAGGGCGGCGAACCGCCCAGGCGCAGCACAATGCAGGCCAGCTGCAGGCGCACGGCCTCTGTGGGCAGGCCCTCCGCACTGTGCATCGCGCGCAGGTAGTCGTCCAGCCGCGTGCGCAGAGCGGCGGAGATGAGCGCCTGCTGCGTGGAGGACGCAAGCTGGTCAAAGAGGTTGGAGAGTTCGGCGAGGTAGTGGTCGAGCAGCAGCGCGCGCGACATGGCCAGCGACTCCGCGGTGGTAGCCGCGGTGACAAACGGGTTGCCGTCGCGGTCGCCGCCGATCCATGAACCGAAGCGGACGACGATGGGGAGGGACGATGTAGTGGTCCGATACCACGTCTCGAAATCGAGACGTGGGGCACCCAAACCCGTGGAAGGGAACTCGGCGTCGAGGGCGCTGGCGATCTCGGTGTAGAGCACGGGGACGGTGGCGAAGAGGGAGGCCTCAAAGTAGTCGAGCGCCATGCGCACCTCATCGCGGACGGTGGGGCGCGCGGAGCGCACGTCGTCGGTCTGCCACAGCGCGGTGATCTCGGCGAGCAGCGAGGCTTCCAGCGCGTCCAGCCCGGCCGGGGGAATGGGGATGGAGTCCAGCCGCTCCAGAATCTCCGCGATGCGGCGGCGCTTGAACAGCACGCTGCGGCGCGCGACCTCCGTGGGGTGCGCGGTGAAGACCGGCGTGATGCAGATGCGGGCCAGAAGCTGGAGCGCGTCCGTGCGCGAGTGGCCTGCGGCGCGCAGGCGTCGAAACGTTCCGCGCAGGCTGCCGCGTTGCGGTGCGGCGCCCTCATCCAGCATGGCGGCGCGGCGGCGGCGCTTGCGGTGGTTGGTCTCCGCCAGGTTGATCAGCTCAAAGTAGAAGGCGAAGGCGCGCGCGAGCTGATAGGCGGTGGTGGTGTCCGCGGCAAAGTCCCGCGTAAGGTCGCGGGCGCGATCCAGCTGGCCGCCCGCGGCATCGCTGTCTGCCTCGGCTTCGCGGCGATGGATGGCGGTGCGGCGCAGCGCCTCCACGGCGTCAAAGAGGGCGTCGCCGGCCTGCTCGCGCAGCACCTGGCCCAGCAGCGTCGCCAGCGAGCGGATGTCGCGGCGCAGCGGCGCCTCTTTGGCTTCGCCGGAACGGGCTTCGAGTTCGGCGAGCCGGCCGGCCCAGCTCGCCGGTGTCCAGAAGGAGGGCATACGTGATTATGCTATGCGAACGCGAAAGGCAAACGCGGAGGACGCAAAAGGACGCGGAGGTTCGCGGAGGATTCAGAGCCCGGCAGAGTAGATACTTAATTGAGCGTAGGCTGCGCGCAGCAGTGGCGCGTCCACACCGTGGGCGTGGCCACGGGCCAGCATGTCGCCGAGGATTTGGTCCGCTTCCACCGGCGCGCCGCGCATCATGTCGCGGTACATGCTGGCGGTGAGCGTTGAGCCGGGTTTGGACAGGCGCGTGGTGGTGTTCTCCAGAAACGGTGCGGGCGTGGGGTAGCCGTTGGCCGTGGCGATGGCGACGGTCTCCGCGAGGATGGCGCGCGCGGTCTCCGGGCCGCCGGGCGCGGCCATCACCTGGCCGATGCTGCCGCGCAGCGTGCAGGTGATGGCGCCCAGCGCGGCGAGGAAGGTCCACTTCTGCCACATGGCGGCGAGGATGTCCGGCGCGAGGATGGCATCAAAGCCGGCGTTAGAGAGATGGGCCTCGATGGCCTGCACGCGCGGCGTGACGCTCTTGTCGCGCTCGCCGAAGCGGATGTCGTGCAGCGCCTCCATGGAGTGAATCACGCCCTCTGTGTCGACATCCGCGACGATGCGCGTGGAGCCGCCGAGCACGGGCCCTTCGCCAAAGCGCGCGATGAGGGCATCCAGGTGCGCCATGCCGTTGAGCAGCGGAAGGATGGCGGTCTGGCCTCCAAGAGACAAGGCCCCGACCGCTGGCGCGAAGTCGTCCATCGCGGCCTGGAGCTGGTAGGACTTGGTGCTGATTAGGATGAGATCGAAGGGAGATGAGATCTCGCTCGTGAGCAGTAGTTTGGGCTGTACGCTGAGATCTCCGTGCGGGCTGGTGACGTGCAGGCCGGTGCGGCGCAACTGCTCCGCGCGCGCTCCGCGGACGAGGAAGGTGACGTCGCGGCCCGCCGCGCTGAGCCGCGCTCCGAAGTAGCCGCCCACGGCTCCGGCGCCGATGACGAGGGTCTTCATGACTGCGTCCTTTTGTTGGCCATGTTGGAGGTCATTCTATGCCCTGGGCTCTTGGACTGTCCCCGCCACGCGAACTTCAGACCAGACCAATCCTCACTCACCGAGCAGACCTTGTAGTCCACCAGGCCGATGTCCAGCGCGGCGTTGCGCAGGTCGTTCTGGTTGAAGTCCGGCTTAGTGTGCGCCTTGGGATGAATCAGCCAGACGTGCGTGGTGAGCGGCAGTTGCGCCTTGAGCAGATCGAGCAGCGATGCCAGCTCGCGGCGCGAGCGCACAAAGCACAGCGCAAGTTTAGCCGACGCGCGCAGTCGCGAGTGCAGCGTGACGCTCTCCGGCAACTCGCCGAGCAGCGCGCGAAAGCCCGCGGGTTCACCCAGAACGGCGACCTCACCGATACCACCCTTCGCGGCGACCACGCCGAGCTTGCGCTCCAGCGGCGTACCGGAGTAGTCCTTGTGAGGCAAATCGCGCAGCAAGTGGCGCGGCGCGGCGGTGGCGGTTGTTTTTGCGGCACTCATGCGACGCTCTGCTCCTCCAGCTGCGTGGCCAGTTCTTCCCACTCGGCGGCGCGGGCGGCGTGTTGTTCGCGCAGGGTTTCGAGCTCGGCGGCGAGGGACTGTGCGGCTTCGGCGGTGGTGAAGATGCCCTGCTGCTGCTCGGCGGCGAGGATGCGGGCCTCCAAATCGGGCAGCTCGGTCTCCAACTCCGCGACGCGCTGCTCCAGTTGCTTGAGCTTGATGGGATTCAGGCGCTTGACGTTGGAGGTCGGCGTGGGCTGGACGGCCGCCGGCGCGCCCTGAATCCCATGCTCGCTGCTGTTGTCGACGACGACCCGCGGCGCCAGTGGCTTCAACATGCCCGTTGCGTGGTCCACATGCGGATTGCTTGCGGCTTCCTTCGCGATCTTTGCCAAGCCGCCGCTCTTGCGGAAGAGGTAGTCCTCATAGTTGCCGGGGTAGATGTGGACGCGGCGGTCCTCGACCTCGAAGACGCGCGTGGCGAGGCCGTCAATGAAGTAGCGGTCGTGCGAGACGAAGAGCACCGTGCCGCTGAAGTTGCGGATGGCATCCAGCAGCACGTCCTTAGCGCGCATGTCCAGGTGGTTGGTGGGCTCGTCGAGCAGCAGAAAGTTCGCCGGCGACACCAGCATCTTTGCCATCGCGTAGCGGTTGCGCTCGCCGCCGGAGAGCACGCCCAGCGTCTTGAAGACGTCGTCGCCGGTGAACATGAAGCAGCCCAGCAGCGAGCGCAGCGTGACCACATCGACCTTGGGATTGCTGCCTGTGATGTCGTCGAGCATCTTCGCCGTTCCGTCGAGCACCTTGTACTGGTCCTGCGCAAAGTAGTCCGCGAGCACGTTATGGCCAAGGCGGATGCTGCCGCTCGTCTGCTCTTCCAGTCCGCTCAACATTCTTATCATGGTGGACTTGCCAGCGCCGTTCGCCCCAACGAGCGCGATGCGGTCGCCGCGCTCGATGGTGAAGCTCACGTCGTCGAGCACGCGCTTGGTCGTTCCCTCAAGGCCGGGGTAGTGCTTGGTCAGGTGCTTCACCTCGATCACCGTGCGGCCGCTCGCCGGCGGCTGCGGGAAGCTGAAGTGGATGGTCGCCTCTTCTTCGGGCACCTCGATGCGCTCGATCTTTTCGAGCTCTTTGATGCGGCTCTGCACCTGCTTGGCCTTGGTCGCCTGCGCGCGAAAGCGGTTGATGAACGCCTCCAGCGCCTCGATGCGGTCGCGCTGGTTCTTGTACGCGCTCAGGATCTGCGTCAGCCGCTCCTGCTTCTGCGTCAGGTACTTCTCGTAGTTGCCGTGGTAGACGTGCATGCGCTTGTTCCACACCTCCACGGTCTTGTCCACGGTCACGTCCAGGAAGTAGCGGTCATGCGAGATCAGCACAAAGGCGTTCTCGTAGTTGTGCAGGTAGTCTTCCAGCCAGTTGCGCGACTCCAGATCGAGATGGTTCGTGGGCTCGTCGAGCAGCAGCAGCGACGGCTTCTGCAGCAGCAGCTTGGCCAGCGCGATGCGCATCTGCCAGCCGCCCGAAAACTCTTCCGTGCGCCGCGCCCAGTCGTCCTTGCTGAAGCCCAGTCCGCCGAGCACCGCGCCAACCTGAGCGTCCAGCGTGTAGATGTCGTGATGGTGCAGCAGCTCGGCGATCTCGGAGTAGCGGTCGGCGGCCGCCGCGTACTCCTTCGACTTGGGGTCGGCGTCCGAGAGCGTATGCGTGAGCTGTTCGGCCTCGGTCTCCATGTCGCGCAGCTCGTCGAAGACCGACAGGCACTCATCGAAGACCGAGCGGCCGGAGAGCGCGAGGCCGTCCTGCGGCAGGTAGCCGATGGTCATGCCCTTGATGTGGGTGCGCACGCCGTAGTCCAATGTTTCGAGCCCGGCGAGGATCTTCAGCAGCGTGGATTTACCCGTGCCGTTGCCGCCGACCAGCCCGGTGCGCTCGTTGGGCGTGACCAGCCAGTTGACGTCCTCGAAGAGCAGTTTTTGGCCGTAGCGTTTGCCGGCAGCGGAGAGTTGGAGCATCACCCCTATTTTCGCACTGTGGAAGGGGGTCGCGCGCCTATCGATTTGCTTTGAAGGGGCGGGGCTTCAGCCCCGCCGCAAGCTGTCCATAGAAGACTGTGGCTTTAGCCGCTGAGGGAGCGGATGCTTCAGGGAGTCATACCCTCCGGGGCTGAAGCCCCTTGCTCCCTTACAAGCCTTAACGGACGAGCTGAAGCTCGTCCCCTTCAAAGCAAGACCATCGAGCCTTGCTCAACAAGAACATCGAACCTGCAGGCTTTTCACCGCATCGAAGGAACGGAGGCAAATGGAACGTGGCCGCCACAACGCAGACCGGTAAGCAGAGAGCTCGCCCGCCCTGGTGGCGCAGAGCATGGGCGCGGTGGGTTGCCGCGTCCGCGCTGGGACTGCTGCTGTGCCTCGCGTTTTCGGCGGTGTACGTCTCGCGCAATCTCGAGCCTGTGTTGCGGCGCAGCGTGATCGAATCA
>Ga0302320_10016024_pt1 | contig 15348 bp, 11 predicted proteins | sample Bog_T0_3_FD_202130 | JGI IMG/M metagenome (GOLD analysis project Ga0302320, IMG submission 202130) | Peat permafrost microbial communities from Stordalen Mire near Abisko, Sweden - Bog_T0_3 | ecosystem: Environmental > Terrestrial > Soil > Wetlands > Peat | place: Sweden: Abisko, Stordalen Mire... | reverse complement strand
CCTCAATAGCCGGGTATGTACCTTTAGGCCAAGGAGGTATCGTAGTGGATTACTGCAATCATATTTATCTTGGTGGTCAAGGAGTAATAAAGACCTTCACTTTTGATGGAAATACCTTTACGGCTGGTGCAGATATTGCACTAGGGACAGGCTTTTCTACTGATGCGGTAAATGATATTAAGTATGATCCCTCAAATAATCTCCTTTATGTGGCAGGTTCTCAGGTTGTGGGTACATATGTAGCTCCATATAACGACACCTGTACTTTGACTAATATATTTACGGCGGTAGTCACTCCCATCTGCAATGAAGCTTTTGTGCAAGTCGTACCTGTTAGTGGATTGGCAAATCCAGCTATTGCATATGTATGGGAGGATAGCACAGGGACTATAATCAGACAGACTCTACCTGACACTGTCCTTACAGACACACTCACTAGTATAAATGTCGGGAAATATACCGTGCAAATTCAGATCAATCTAAATTGTAGTGGCATTATTATCACAGATAGTTTTACGATTCTTTGCAATAATCTATTACATACGCCGGATACGACTATATGTGCTGGTCAATCTGTAACCTTATCAGCTATGGGCATACCTAGCGGGGGTACATATAGTTGGGTGCCGAATGGCACGGTGGATTCATTCATTACTGTCTCACCCACGGCAAATACCACTTATGTCGTCACTTATACCCCTTTATCAGGGCTACCTATTACCGATAGCATTCATGTTACTGTCAATCATTTTACTTTGAATGACGTTATTGATAGTCCATTCTGTGTCGGGCAGACATCTGTCATTAATCTTTTCCCAGACCTTTTATTTGCTGCGGATTCACCGATTATATATCTTGATAATGGCCAGAATGTTTCAGCATCATATAATGCTTTATCAGGCACTCATTATATCTCTGCGACCAATAGCAACGGGTGTGTTGTTTTCGATACCTTGACGATACCTGCTATCACCCCTTTACTCTCGGATACACTCTATACCCGCCCCGTACAATGCAATAATGGAAATGATGGGGCTATTGCGATCACAACCCAAGGGGGTAATCCACCCTATTCCTACCAGTGGCAGCAACTATCCACTATACAAGGCAGCATAGATACTACATTGAGTGCAGGTGTTTATACCATTATAGTTACAGATGCAAAAGGATGTGCTGATACTCTATCTGAGTCAATCAGTGGCCCTACTCGTACCAACCTTTTTGTATCTCCCAGTGATACTTCTGTCACTATAGGCAATAGGATACAGATAACCTCTTTGCTATCACCCATGCCGACCAGCACAGTTACCTATCAATGGACTCCAATTACAGGATTGAGTTGCACGACTTGTGCTAATCCCACTATTCAGTCTAATATAACACAAGATTATATTTTAGTGGTTAAATATGGCCCCTGCCAACTGAGTGATACTATTCAGGTAATAGTTCAAAATAACCACACCTTATATATTCCCAACGCATTTACCCCGAATGGTGACGGAATTAACGATGTGTTTTTGGTATTTGGAAAAGAGATCAACTATTTTCATTTGCAGATATTCGACAGATGGGGCGAAAAGGTGTTTGAATCTGATGATGAAAATCAAGGATGGGATGGAACCTACAGAAGGGCGATTCAACCGCCAGGAGTCTACGTATATACGCTTGATATTTCCTTTTTCGGGGCGAATTCGGAAACCCATAAAGGAAGTATCTCCTTGATAAGGTGACTTATACTACAAATCATAACAGCAATACGGCAAGCAAAAGAACCTAATAAACATAAATCGATCTGAAGTATAGAAATTGGTATTTGTGAAGTATTTATTATTTTTATGCATTCATTTAATTCAGTATAAAGTTTTCATAGGTTCAAAAGTGGTCATCTCGAAAGGGGTGGCCATTTTATTTGTATATTAAAGTATGCATGAATGCATTGTTGCTCGACGATATGGTATCCACAAATAAATAGACTGAATCGGCTTATACTGGTGAAGATGCGGTGAAAGCTGCAAGAACAATACAATGATCTTGCCAAGGATATTCTTAATCCTCCAAAATGAGCCTAGCTGTATAGCAGTATAATGGATATAGCAGGCGGCTGGACACAGCTCGATAAGAATCGGTTTGGAGCCAAAAATTACAACAAAATACTTGTAAAATATTCTCCATGCGTATGTTGGCAGAGCGGCACACATTAAATATTTTCCTATTGACTGAATAATCAATAACTAAAATGCCTCTATGAAGCCCAGACACCGCCCCGCCCTCAGCCTCGGGATTGTTTCCCTGTCCTTCTCATTGGTGCAGGCCTGCCGAACGGAAGGAGGGCAGAACCATTCGCACTTCACGGAGTACCTGCCCACGCTGCTCTTCCTCGCCTTCGTCGCCTACACGGTCTACTTCCTCGTGCAGCCGCGCTTCGAGGTCCTCTCGCACTGGCACCACACCTTCGACAACCTCCAGTTCTCCTCTCAGGCGTTCTACGAATCCGTAAAAGAAGGAACTGCCGCACGGGAGCTGCCCCAGCTCAGCTTCGACCGCACCACGTACCAGGAGACGCTCATCTTCGGCGCAAGCAGGCAGTACCTGCGGATAGAGCGCGGCACCTACGTCTTCGACATCTGCGCCGCGCCATTCGGCACGGGGTTCTACGTGTCGTGGTGGTTTCAGGAGAAGACGACCTTCCTGAGGCGCATGATAACGAGGATACCCGTCGTGGCGTGGTTCCTCGGCGCAAAGACGTTCCGGCAGATCGACACGGAAACGGCATACAGGGAACTTGTGCACCTCGGAGTGCTCGATGCGATCGACGCCATGACCAACGCGAAGGGGGCGAGAGTCCTGAGCGAATCGGAGAGGGCCATACAGCCGTCCAAAATGTTCACGATACAGTCATGAGCAGCCTGTCGGAATCGCTCACGGAATACTTCTACCAGTGGGAGGAACGGGGTCGGGGCTGGTACCTCTGCGTCAGGCCCGTGCGTCTCGAGCCGCCTTTTACACCCTTTTTGCCTCCGACCGCCGTCCCCAAGCCGCTTGCTGACGACGGACTGAACCCGATGCCCATAAAGGCGCTCTGGAAGGGGCTGACGGACATGTTCTCACAGCAACCAAAGGCCGATGTCCGCGAGAAAGGCAGGCGGACGCTGGCAACCCTGGCAGATACCGACAATGCCCCGCTGTGCACCCTTTCCGTCTCGCTGCCCAGGGACTTGAGCCTGTCGGGATATGAGGCCGAGCAGGTGCTGCTCATGCTCTCCTACTGCAAACACCCCGTCAGCTTCGAGCTTGTTGGAACGAAGGGGAGCATGAGAATCCAGATCGCCTGCAGCGCACCGGACGAACCTTATGTTGTGAGCCAGTTCAAGACCTTCTATCCCTCCTGCACCGTCCTCTCATCGGAGGATGCCCTAGATTGCTTTGGTGATTCGGAACTGGACACCGTAATGCTCGACTTTGGGCTGAGGCAGGAGTTCATGCGGCCACTTGCCATCCCCGACCGCAAGACACCTTCGCCCTACCTCGGCCTGTCGGGGGTGTTCGACGTGCTCCGGGACGGCGAGTGCGCCTGCATCCAGGTCCTCTTCCAGGGCGCGACCCGCCCTTGGACAAGGAGCATCATGCGGTCGGTCACGGACGCCTGCGGCGACTCCTTCTTCGCCGACGCGCCCGAGATGCCGAAGCTCGCTGCAAGGAAGGTATCCTCGCAGCTGTTCGCTGTTGTTGTTCGGGTCATGGCGGCAACAGGCGCGCGCGGGAGGACTGACGATATAATGAGCCACCTGGCGCACGGCCTCATTGGGCAGACGGCCTCCGCATGTAATTCTCTCATTCCCCTCTCCATAGGCGGCTACAATGGCGACGAGCATTTCAAGGATATCATCTCGCGCAAGACGCGCAGGTTCGGTATGCTGCTCAATACAGAGGAGCTTGCACTTCTGGCGCATGTTCCAGACGAAAGCCTCCTGATCGGCAAGCTGGCAAGCGAGGGCAGGAAGACCAGGCCTGCGCCGGAGATCGTAAGGGGACACGAGCATCTGCTTGGCACGAACCGCCATCAGGGCGTCGAAAGGCCCGTTTCGGTGAGCGTCCAGGATAGGTTCACCCACATGCATGTGATCGGTGCCACCGGCACGGGAAAGTCCACATTCCTTCTGAACGGCATCGTGCAAGACATCCGAAACGGAAACGGCGTTGCGGTCCTTGACCCTCACGGCGACCTCATCGAAGCAGTGATAAATTACATTCCCGAGCACAGGAAAAAAGACGTGATCGTCATTGATCCGTCCGACAACGAATATTCCGTCGGGTTCAACATCGTTTCGGCGAATACCGAGCTTGAGAAGGAGGTGCTGTCGTCCGACCTCGTCTCCATGTTCCAGCGATTCTCGACGAGCTGGGGCGACCAGATGAACTCGGTGCTTGCCAACGCCCTGCTTGCCTTCCTCGAAAATACTGAGAGAGGCACCCTGCTTGACGTGAGAAGGTTTTTGTTAGAGCAATCTTTCAGGGAAAAGATTCTTAAAACGGTCACCGATCAAAGCGTAATATATTACTGGAAAAAGGAGTTCCCGATCATCAAGACGAATTCGATAAGCTCAATACTTACGAGACTTGACAGCTTCCTCAGGCCGAAGGCGATCCGGTACATAGTGGGCCAGAAACAAGGACTTAATTTTGATGACATACTGAATAGCCAAAAGATTCTTTTGGTCAAACTCTCCCACGGGCTGATCGGCGAGAGCAACAGCTACCTGCTGGGCTCGCTCGTCGTCTCGAAGATTTACCAGACGGCGCTCGCACGGCAGAGCACGGCCAAAGACGGCCGCAAGAATTTCTTCGTGTACATCGACGAGTTTCAGCATTTCATCACGCCGTCCCTCTCCCATGTCCTGTCCGGCGGGAGAAAATATAATGTGGGCCTTGTATTGGCCCACCAGTCCCTTGAGCAAATATCCAAATCTGATTCCGAGCTTGCGTCGTCGCTCATCGCCAATGCGGGCATCCGCATCTGCTTCAGGCTAGGAGAAAGCGACGCGCAGAAACTGGAGAAGGGGTTTGCCTCGTTTGCGGAAGAAGACTTGTTGAACTTGGGAACCGGAGAGGCTATCTGCCGTATCGGTCGTTCGGATATGGATTTTAATTTGAGTGTTCTCAAAAACATTCCCGCCAGCGACCAGACTTTCATTTCCCCCGGTGAAGTTATCCGGACATCCCGCGAGAAGTACGGCGTCTTGAGATCTGGCCTGGAGGAAATGGTGAATCCAAAAACTGAATATAAAATTGAAGAAAAGGTGTATGAGCTAGTGGTTGAAGCATCACTGAAACCTGTTGAGGTTCCCAAGCCCGAAGGAAAGAAGGAAGCCCCTGCAAAACCTGCCGAGGAGGTCCGGGTGATTGAAGATCCCCAGCTAGTAGCCGACATGGTCAGGCGCAAGGAGGAAAGCAGACACAAGTACCTCCAGATGCTCATAAAGCGCAATGCCGAGAGCAGGGGCTACAAGGCGACATTGGAGCAGCCGACAAAGGACGGAAAGGGTCGCGTAGACATAGTTCTTCAAAAGGACAAGATAACATATGCGGTTGAGGTGGGAGTGACGACCACAAAGGAATGGGAGGTCCACAACATTGAGAAATGCCTCACCGATGGGTTCATTAATATCATCGCACTGTCCGAAGATATGAAGGGGGCCGATCTGATGGCGCGCAAACTCACAGAATGCGGAATCCTGCCGAAGGATTCCGACAGGGTGAGGGTCTATGATATGACCGGATTCATGGGGGTACTGAACGCGGAGGACATTGACAGAAACCCAAAAACTAGGACGATCAAGGGGTATAGGGTCAAGGTGGAGTATGGGGATGAGAGGTGATAATAAAAATTAATCAGAGCTTTAAAAAATATCAAAAAAAATACACCATGGTAAAATGACTTTGTTCAATAAGGTAAAAGAAATTCAGACTATTGATGTTATGTCTATTGACAGAATCTTTTTACACATTTCAATATCACATTCTCCAGTATGATAAGGCTTCCCAATAATTTTTGAAATAATAGAATAAAGTTTTGAGCGTTTTATATTCCCTGATTTCCACAACGGGTCCATCTTATCATGTACTTTCATTCGCCATTGCCTAAGCTCTTTATTTGCCATAGTCCCTAATGGTGCCTTCGTATTATTATGGCATCCTACATATGCATCACAATCTTTGCACCAGTAGCACATATAAGATTTCCCATACCTTTTACCGTATATCTCAGAATTGTCACACCACCGAGCCTCTCTTCCACAATAAGGACAAATCATATGCCTGGATTAATTATGTTTAGTTTGATCAGTTAACTTTAATGGTCTCCCATATATATATTCGATTAATTAAGTCCCTTTTGATGTATCAAAAAAGTGTTTGCGATAATCGCAAACACTTAAAAATACAAAACTAGACTTTCCGAAAACAAATAAAGAAGCTATCAGCGCTTATTGTTGCTCGTGCATCAGAAGGCTCATCGTCATAGTGGAACTTCCAACCTTCACTGCTATTAATTAAGGCTGAAGCATTAGTTGTTTCCTGAATAGAACTGCTTTCATATGGGGATATTATAAAGCTTAGTTGTGGTAATTTATTGCCTCCTATTTTCCACAATAATGCTAGTCCAAAATCTCCTAAACAAACACAATTCATACTTGAAGCAAATTCTCTAAATTCTTCCATATGGACTTTTTCCTTATTCCTGTATAACAGAATATCAAGAATTGAACCTTCACTATACCACTTGGGGACATTATTATGATTCAAAATATCATACCCCCCCATTTTCGTAAAGTATAGCTCGTCTTTATGGTTGGCAAAGAAATCAGACATAAGAAAATGCCTCGGCAAAATCAAATGATAAAATGTTATAAACTGAAATTTTGGTGAAGATGAAAAGGAATTATGAGTATTATTATTCATATTATTATATATTTAATTTGTAAATGGCTTACTTATATAATAATATACAGTATAGTAAATTAAAAATCAATCACTGCCGATAATTATCTAGAGTTATATTTAAAAAATTTACATTTGCATTCTTTAAAATCAGGTGCAAAAAAATGTCTGAAAAAACAATTGACTTCGCAAAAGATAACGTGTATCGACATTTGTATCCAAGCATGTTTGAGAGCTATTTATGCACAGCCTTTTCATCCGATCCACATATTGATGATTTGACACTTGATTTTTCCAACTTGGATTTTGTGGATGTATCTACCTTGCTTAATATATGTGCCTTTGTTCAATACTATATAGAAGATAACGATAACAAGATAAAGATTGCTTTGCCCAGAAATAAGAGTGCATACACTTTTTTTAAATACTGGAATTTTAAGGAAGCATTCGAAAAAGCTGTAAACAATAAATTTTCATTTAATAATTGTTTAGTTGGCGATAATGTTAGTTTTTATAAAAATTTCTTTGCTGATAATAATCGGGAAGATTTGACAAATTTAGAGGAGTGCAGCCAAAATTTCTTTAATAATAGTGGTCAAAATATTGCCTTAGAAAAACTGTTTAGGTTTCAAGAAAAGCCATCAGATAAAGAACAAAATTTCTTTGGAATAAAAAGTTTTGTATTACAAAGGGATTCTAGTATAGATTCTAACAATGTTTTGCAAAATGAAGTTCATAGATGGCAACACAATGACATAGAAACTGTAATAAGTAATGTTATTGAGAAAACCGATAAAGGATCTTATGTTGGTTATGTTTCAACCAGGATAATATTAGAAAGCGTATCTAATGCATTGGCGCACCCCAATGGTTCTCTTTTTCAGATAGCTTCAAGATTTTCAAAGCCACATAAAACACCTGAAGGAAAAAATGAATTTGCTATAGTATTTTGGGATAATGGAATTAGCATGATTCAAACCTTAAGCGATGCTCATAATACCCTAAAGAAAAACATAAAAGCTAATTTAAAGACGGGTACAATATTCCCCAAATTTAATCTTAACATCAAACCTATAGATACAAATGAAGCAAAAAAAGTCTTTATTGATGTAGATCTCCTAAAAGAAGATTTTCAAGAAAATTATTTTGAAAAATACCAGTCAGTTTACGGAGAACCATTCATTTTTCTTGCTACTTTCTTCCCAGGAATAAGTTCAAAAGCTGACGAAAAGAAAGAAAATTCAGGATATGGTTTGTATGAGTTATTCATGGCGGTCATAGAAAGTTTTAACGGAAAGGTAATAGCTAGATCGGGAAATTACCGATTAGTTATGAAAAAAGCGTCTTCTAATAAACCTTTTACTTATGATGTGGATATTAAAGAAAGACCGGCTATAATTTCAGGAAAACCCTTTAAAGGGAACCTTTTATCAATAGTTCTTCCTATACACGAAAGAAATTTGATTTGAAACCTAGAATTATATTCCCAATAATTTTCAATTTTTCCAATTCCCAATTTGATGCCAAATTTGGTAAGGCCTATTTGAGGTTCGTTAATAGTTTTTTTGAAGTCTTAAGTATTATCATATCTTGTAAGATTCCCAACTTCTTTTTCCATTCTCCACAAAAAAACACTTACAACAAAGATGCTCCGCTTAAGTTACAAGAGGATTTCAAATTTGCACTAATTACTAAGAAGCTTGTTACAGATGATGGAGAAAAACTTATTGATGTTGATAATATAATTCTACTTGATATTAATAATGAAGGACAACCAATAGACTCAAGAAATGTTAAAGCCCTACTAACATATATAAATTCCCTCATGTGTAATGCTGCATTACATGACGGACAAGTAGCTTTTATTATAATCGCTAATCGTATTTTTAGCATTGAGGATGATTTTCAGAATTCTGAGTTTTTTCAATTCGTAGAAAAAGGAAATGTATTATTGCTCAGTCACAAGGGAGAATTGTCTAATCTTACTGTTACAGCCTTATATGGGAAGACATTAGTTTCAGAATATAAGGAGAAAGTAAAATCTGTATTCAAGTCACAATACAAAATAATTTTCGGTGATGCTTTAGAAAAGTTCAAGAAAAAATTAGTGGGATTTGTGGGTCATTTCCCTAGAGAGATAAATGGTCAAATTGATAGATGCCATTTTTATTTTTACGATGGAAAATACTGTCAAAAGGAATTAAAGGAAATTCTGCTAGGAAAGTTAAAAGCCCTGAGACCCGACTACCTTATAGTTGATTGTGCAGAATCTCCTTGGTTGTTTCAACCAGTTTATATGGCTGTTGCAGAGATAGCTGATGGGCCAGCAATACAAATCATAAGGTATGATGAGAAACTAGAAATACATGAACAACCCGTACCGGTTTACAAAGAGGAGTTACGATCTCACATATCGAAAATACCGGGCGACAAAAAGGTGCTTTTGCTTTTTGATTTAATACATCATGGTAATAGACTGGAGAAAGTAGTTACTGATGTTAGATCATTAAACAATGCCTTAAGCATAGAATACCACACAGTAATTAGAGCGATCAACGACACAGAAACAGACAAACCACTGGGTGAATTTGAGCTGAGAGGTATAAAGATACTGCCATACCATGAAGTACGTCAAAAGGATGTTATCCAAGCACATTGTGATTATTGCAACAAATACAATATCCCTTATAATGACAAGGATGATTTAGATTCAATTGAGTTAACTACTCCGAATTTCTGGATGCTATGCAACCAATCTAAGTATAGACCCGAAAAGAACCCTCCTACTTATCGCCCCCCCCTCAGAGCAGTTCCAAACTTTCCGAAAATGCTATGGGAGAATGGGGCCTTTATTGCTCTAAAGATAAAGGAGCTATTACTGAAAAGTCTACATCTTAATGAGGAACAACTATCGAACATAACTTTTATTGGGCCTAATGAAGAAGGAACCCAAGCCATAAGTACATGCTTAAGTTCCTTTATGGATGTTGAACTTATCCTCATAGATAAAGAAGCCATCAAGACTACTAACTCAAAGAATTATAATGCTAATGAGATTCTAACAAACTTTGAGTCTGAGTCTTGGTGCAACTCACTATATGACGTAATTGGAACAGGAAAAACAAAGGAGATTATTATTTTTGATGAATTTTGCGTTACGGATAATACCCTAAAAAACTATTACAACTTTGCCAAAAGACTTGACTTTACAGTGAGAGCCTTTTTCCCCATATTCAGATTCAATGAAATTCCGGATATAGATGGAATTCCAATATATTCGTTATATAATTTTGGTCTAAAATCTTCACATTACTCTCTTAACCATGTCAAACCCAACACAGAACCAAAGCTTCAAGTTCCTACAGGAGGAGGTAAGAAAAAAACTGGAAAAAATAAAGGACATAGAAGAAAGTAGTGTTACGCCTACTTTAAAGCAAGAGCAATTCAGCTTATTGAAAGGAGAAATCGATTTGCTTGTTGATGATATTTTGAAAGTTTCCAGACAGATAAGTCTCACTGAAGAGATTAATGATCAGCCCCTAATATTAGGTTTAAGTGAAGAAAGGAAAACAAGGGTCAAAAAAGCCATATTCAATCTAAACGCTTTTTTTTCACCTTATCTGAGCGCTATAAAAGACATCCATAATCACAGACCAGCGAATTGGTATGGTGACTTGTTTGATAAGAAGCACAACTTCACATTGAATCCAGAAGCATATTTAGGATTCAATTCTTTTCTTTGGCAGAAGCTCCCAATCATATCAGACATAAATTATGTGGTGGCTCCAGATATTGAAGTATTTATTAACGACAGTGTCGAAAGGGTTAAGGGTGGTGTTAATTATTCAACTAATAATATGTGGGAAATCGATTTTTTAATACTAAATAATTTTATCGATCAATTTGAAGGCAGACCAATTGAATTAGAAAATTGTATTGCTCTATATATAATTCATGAGGCCTTCCATAAGGAACATCATAAATTAGACCGTTACACCGTTGAAGGCATTGGCGACTTTTCCAGAGTTATTGAGGAGGCCGACTATCAGGCAGATGTTTATGCAATTATAAATTTATTAATATATAGATTGAGGAATCTTGATAATAAGAAAGGCTTAGAGAGGGTACTAGATTTGGCAATAGGCCTCGTAAACACCGCTCTAGATACAACATATGCTTTTGCAAAAATGGAAGGTCGCCCCCCATATAAGAGAAGTCAAATAAGACGAGTTAATAGAACACTGATTTGGGTTTACCAATTGCTAAAATTGGAAGAGGCAAAAAAGAATCCCTATGAGCAGCATTTCAAAAATATATTAGACATACTTTCGCAAAAACCTATTCTTGATGTGTCAGGATTAGAAATTTTCACAACAAAGAACCGGACCTATTTTAAGCTGGACATTGAACGTGCAGACAAAATTGAAATAGCAACATTTAAGGATAACAGCATTTATAGAAATGAACCTAACCAGATAGGATTTCAAAAAATGTTTATTGAAGGGCTACAAAATCTAGATAAGATAAAATTAAAGGAAGCTTTAACATCATATCTCACAAAAGCTAGAATACTTTGATATTAGCATTATCTCAACTTTAAATTAGGCATAGTTATTTCCTACTTTCATAGAACTTAGAAAAGCAAATATATTACTAGTAAATAGATCGTCCTTAACCGTTATATAAAAAAGAGACCCCCTATAGGGTCTCTGAAGTTTAGCCTTTCCTATTCTTTCTCAGTGGCTTAGGCACCTTTGCGATCAGTTGGGAAAAAGGCAAGCCTTCGTAAAGGGAGGACTTTAATACAAGACAAACAGGCTGTTAAGCCTCCCTTTAGGGAGGTTTGGAGGGTGATAGTCCCTACATATCTCTATATTAGCTACGTATCCTAATGGAAAGGATTAGAGAATGCAGGATTATGCAAAAGTGAATCATCGGTCAATGCATTGAGAAAAGCTAAAAGGTTTGCTTTGCCAGATGCATCCAGATGTAATCCCCCTGCAGCTAAATGCTGCATGCCTGATACGGTCACATTAGGTGAATGCCTCAGACTGTCACTATAGTGGCCAATGACCTGCTGCAGTGTAGCATACCTGCCGTCATGCATATATGGTGCAGTGACTGCTACATTGCGCAGTGTTGGTATTTTAAACTTGCCATAGTCCATCGAGTCTCCATCTATAGCACCCCGGCCTTTGTCCACAAACTGACATAAAAATTGTACCGTATCTATGGCATTATTAGCAAATATGGCCGAGGGTTGCTGGATAGCAAATGTCAGGAACGGGCCATCCTGATGACAGTGGTAACAATCACCTCCGGTAGTACTAAAGAATGAATCAAGGCCTGCACTCTCTGGCCCTGTGAGCTCAATATCACCCCGATAATACTGATCTATGCGCGAGTTTGAAGAAACAAGTGTCCGAAGGAACTGTGCGATAGCTTTGACCATTTTGTCCTCTGTGATATCGCCCGGTCTGCCAAATGCCTTTTTGAACAGATAGGTATATTGCGGTGTACTGCTCAGATAGTTTATATCCGCTACAAAATCGGGGTGCATCTCATGGTTCAAGGCATCATTGACACAAGTTTCCACAGAGGACTGTCTGCCATCCCAGAAAAACATAGGGTTCATCCCCATATCGACAAGGCTCGGTGTATTTCTGACCGTAGAGCCCAATACATTCTGGCTGAGTTTTGTGTTATCGCCGAATGCATACTGCTGCTTGTGACAGCCACCGCATGATACGCGTTTGGTCAGTGATAAAGTGGAGTCATAAAAAAGCATCCTCCCCAATTGTATACCTTCGTATGTCATTGGATTATTGGCGGGGGAAATGACAGGTCGGTATAACCGTATGCCGGTACGTAAGAACGGTTGAATATAAGGTCTTCCTACATATAAGCTGTCTGGATCACTGGCGCTGTTATGAGATATAGGAGGGTCATGTTTGCAATTTTGCAAAAAGACTATACCTATCAGCATCAGGGCACCAATAATTACTCTGATATTTTTCCTCATTGAAGTGAGAAGATTTGTGAGAAATCATCAATAAATTTGAAAGCCAAGGTGTCATTGCTACTTTCAGTTTCCGTATAATTTTGAGTAGCTACATTGATAGAACTACTATTGCCATAGAATATATTCTGCATCTGCGCATTCAGTACCAATGTCTGGCTGCCACCACTGACAGAGAAATTCTTAGGTAATACCGGAGCGGTAGTATAGTATGGCCCTGTTCCGACATGATATTCGAAAGAAGTTTGGGGATTAGAGGTGTGGTCCGCATATCCATCCACATAGGTAAATACATATTCTTTGGAAGGATCTCCCCAGGTCATACCATTATTGTCATACAGGGGATTTGTGGAGTCTGTGCTTTGCTGCATAGCGTCCTGGGTCGGGTCAAGGCCGATATTGAATCTTATGCCCTTATAGCTTCCTGCCGGCGCTGACACACTGATACTCATTCTCGCAGGATCGTCTAACGAGAAATAAGCTATAGGTTCCACCTCCACACTATCTCCATTGGTATAGATCAATTTAATGTGTGACAGGAAAAATTTTAAGTCCTGAAAGTCATAATTATTGCCATCGAGGCATGGATATACATGTTGCAGAGCTATAGTATTAGACCCAAGCACTGGATTTAGCTTTATGACAAGCGTCCCGGAGGTAGCAGATTTATGACATGATGTCATCGTGATGAGCCCTATGACCACAAATAGTGTACTTAGCTTTCGCATGACAGATTTATTTAGTATAAAGTTAGTCATTATTCAGTAATGGACTTCGGAAAAAATCACAAATATCTACGTTGATATCCATGCCACCAGATTTAATATTTGACAGCTATTTTGAAGGTAAGTTTATAGTGACTGGTATTTTAACGTTTGCTCTCAACGGCATTATGTCTTATTGCAAGGAGAATATGTGTGAAAAGTCAGCCATAAATGCAAATGCCACAGAATCATTATTACCTCCGGTTTCGGTATAATATTGAGTATTAAGATTGACTGAATAGCTGCCATAGAATAAATTCTGTGCCGTAGCATTTAGTATCAGTGTCTGGTTGCCCCCATCTATCGAAAAGTTTTTGGATAAAACAGGAGCGGATGTATAATAAGGTGCAGTACCTACATGATATTCGAAACCGCCACTTGGAGTTGGACTGACATTTCCATCTACGTATGCAAATACATATCCTTGACCGGGTCCCCAATTATCCATACCATCAGTATTATATAGCGGACTGGAGGGGTCACTACTTTCCTGCATTGCATCCTGAATAGAGTCCAAACCAATATTGAACTGAATTCCTTTGTAGCTCCCATTAGGAGCCGAGACTGTGATGCTCGTATGCAGAGAATCAGAGGCTCCGAACAATCCGATAGATTCGATCTCTATAGTACTATTGTCCGTGCGAACCAGTTTGATATGAGAGAGAAAAAATCTAAAATCCTGAAAAACAAAATTCTTGCCATCCGGTCCCTGATAATTTTGATTGATAGCCAAAACACTGGATCCGAATGTCGGATTGAGTTTTATTGTTAGCTTTCCCTGACTGCCAGCTTTATGACAAGACGTAATTGCTATCAGCCCAAAGACAATAAGCAGAATATACAGTTTTCGCATGGCAGATTTATTGTTTATAAAAGTAATTATTATCGGAATGAGAATCAAAAAAAATGACTTTTTAATGCCCTTTTTTAGCCAATCCTTATCTGATTCAGGGCAATAGTTCAGGCCTCTCTGGCGTTTATTATATACTGTCTTATGAAATAGCTATTTCAGTCAAAGAGGCAGTTTCTATACTAAAAGAAGCCAAAAAACACAATAAAAAACCTATTACGCGTTTATAAGTGACAAAAAATAAAAATCACATGGTACAACTATCTACATTTGATCAATTATTACTCATGGCTTACGGAGAATTAAACCCCACAGATGCCCGCACACTACAGGAGCAGCTCAAAGCGGACAATGATCTGGCCAGAGAGTGGCACCAAATCCTCCGCCTCACAGGCCAACTGGACAAAGCCATGATCGCACCCAGTGATACTTCTCTTAAAATAGTATTGGAGCATAGCTTCAAGACGGAGCACCTTCAGGAGATATAAGCTAAATGCTGCTATTGTATAAGCACTCAGCACAGAGTGCTTATATTTGTGTATTGCTACATCTAAAAAGTAGTTAAATATCATAATTAAATGTTGTAACATCTAATTTCATCGTATCTTTGTATCCTAAAAAATTAAGATATGGAAAAGACAATATTGCATAAAGCTAGTACACGCGGCCAGGCCAATCACGGCTGGCTCAACGCCAAACATTCTTTCAGTTTTGCCAATTACTATGATCCAGCACGGGTGCATTTCGGTGCACTCAGGGTGCTCAATGATGATACTATA
>Ga0302320_10016021_pt1 | contig 15349 bp, 9 predicted proteins | sample Bog_T0_3_FD_202130 | JGI IMG/M metagenome (GOLD analysis project Ga0302320, IMG submission 202130) | Peat permafrost microbial communities from Stordalen Mire near Abisko, Sweden - Bog_T0_3 | ecosystem: Environmental > Terrestrial > Soil > Wetlands > Peat | place: Sweden: Abisko, Stordalen Mire... | reverse complement strand
CTGTCTTTTTCGGTAAAAAACCTATGCAGAATCAAAAAATCAACCGCGCGTACGTTGCCGATGCAAAATCATGCACCTGCGCAGAGGTTCCCTAAATCGGACCTCCGTGTCGCGCCTTTACGGCATAACTCTCACTTGCCGGTGCGCAACAGCAGAATCACGATAGGTGTACCCAATGCCTCGGCAATAAAGTGTTGATTTCCTTGAGAAATCAACACCCGGTACATTGCCTTTCAGGGCACAGAAATCGTGATTCTGCCCTATGTCACGCATTTGTGTTATCAGACTAACCTCTTTACTTCTTGACATAGGCTGCGGGAGTGGCATAATAGCTCTGAATACAACAAGGTTGGGCGGTTCTAACACAAAGAGAGCTAGATCTGCGCAATCTATGTTGCCTGTTCCTGGGGCATTCAGGCTATGTTTTTCTCAGGCAAAGGATAACCTCTCGGGCGATGGGGAAGAGTAACTTCGGTTACCTTCCAGCAGCTTGGCATACTTCGACAAGGAAGCAGGCCAGGTTGATTTACTGGCCGGGACTCATTACTTTGTGTTTCTTTAGTAACCCATACAGCGCTGCACCTGCCGCTGACGCTCTTATGGGATTAGATTAGCGGTCTTGAATCACCAGCTAACCGTGACCAGCCGCCGTGGCAGTGCGCGCTTTCAAACCGGGCCCGATCAATCAAATTCTGCGGACTAACAAGGACCCAAGGAGGTTCGATCTTCCGCACGCCTAAACAGAGACTTTTCGGGCGCACCGTAACCTCATTGCCGCGGCAGCCCGCTCTTCCCAGGAAAGGATGCGTGTTTCATGACCATGATGTGGAAAGCCAACCAGCCTGCCGCTGCAGCTCCCAGCGCACCCCCGGAGCTTCGTCCCTCCCCTCCCCCTCCTGCAATTCTCGATCCTGTCGGCCGAATTCATGCCGTGGCAGAGCATGCCGGCGAGACCACTATCGGCAAGGGTATGGTCTTCAAGGGCATGATCTCCGGGTCCGGACCGCTTTTTGTCGATGGCGACGTGGTGGGCAACATCAACCTGCCCGAAAGCCGTGTGACAGTGGGAGAGAATGGCAATGTAACCGACGGTCTTTCCGTCTGCATCACCGCCCGCGAGATCGTGGTCATTGGCAAGATCCACGGCAATATCTCCGCCTCTGACCGCGTAGAGATCCGCGCCCAGGGCGAACTGACCGGCAACATTACCACCGGCCGCATCAGCATCGCCGACGGCGCATTCTTCAGGGGCGATATCGACCTGCGCAATGGGGTACGCAAGCCGGCGGCCGCGGCGGTACGCGAAGAGCCCAGAAAGGCCTACGCGTAAGACCGGGCCCCGGCTTTCCGGCAGATGCCCCCCGGGCATCTGATCCATTGCCTGTGTCTTTCCCGGCTGAACACCGTGCGCGGCGTTCAGCCGGGAGTCGCGCGACTGCACGCCGAAAGTGCCCCGCACTTCTTCCCCTCTCCCTCCTTTTCAATGAAATGGACAGTTTGAGCCCTCTTTGACGGGGAGATTGCAGACGTGATCTTTTTATTGTTTTGTGATTCGTATTGCTCATCCTGAAGAACCCTTCCGTGGTAGTCTCCACCCATTCAACCGAAAGTCTGATTCCGCTCGCCGCGGATTCAAGCACCTCCGCGTGGGTACATTCGGACTCGAATTCAAGAGAACTCGCGAACACATCTTGCGGCAACCAGGGAAGCTGTGGCGGGCAGAGCAGGTGAGTCGGGAAGATAGGCCCGCGATTCGCCGCGGCAAGCGCTCCCGCCTTTGGCAAAATAGGCTCTGCCGGTGAACGACACCTGGCAAAGCCAATCTCAACTTTTCGAACGCCTGGAGGCTGGTTCTCCAGACGCGCTTTTTCCCAGGAAAGGATATGCACACCATGGCCATGCTGTGGAAACCCGGCAAGACCGAATCCAATACGCCGCCCGCGGAGGCCTTTCCGCCGGCGTTCTCCGCCCTAACCACTGTTCCTTCCCCTTCTCCTGCCGTCTCGTCCAAGGCTGTCCATGAGACAACAATTTGCCAGGGCCAGGCTTTCAAAGGCCTTCTTTCCGGCGATGGGTCGGTCTTTGTCGACGGCGGTTTCGCGGGCAAAATCGATATGCCCGATGGCCGCGTCACTGTGGGGGTGCATGGCCACGTCGCCGACGGCCTTTCTATATGCATCAACGCTCGCGAGATCGTGGTGATCGGCAGCGTTGCCGGCAACATCGCCGCCGTAGACCGGGTTGAAATCCTCGCCACCGGGCGACTCGTCGGCAACGTCTCCGCCGGGCGCATCAGCATAGCGGACGGAGCCTACTTCAAGGGCGACATCGACCTGCGCAGGACCGACCCGAAGACGGTTTCTTCGGTGACGGCCATGATCTTTAAATCAGCCGTCGCGTAGGCCGGGCAGCCGCTCACTGACGCACCAGGGCCCAAGGTCCTGACGCACGTGTGTTCTGCGTGTGCCCTGCGCCATCGCTTGTGGGGCCTGGACCGGCGACGGGATCCACCAGACCACCATGCAGGGAACAGGCTGGAGACCGGCCGAAGACGAACGAAGATTCTGCTATCCCAATCCGAGCCGCCGCCTCATCACTTCGGGCAGCGCCGAACCGGTCACCTCCAGCACCCAACTGGCAATCACCAGCCAGAGCGCCACTCCGGTCACCAGCAGGACCAGGTTCATCCACTGGCTCTGTGAGGCTGCCGGCAGGCCCAGCAGATGGCCCGCGATATCGCCCAGCCAGCGCAAGGCAGCCCACACCGCCGCTCCGCCGCCCACAGCCGCCAGCAGGCAACGGCCCATCTCGGCAAAGTCCAGGCTGGCCAGCGAGACCATCCGCCGCCGATGCAGCAGCACCGCAATCGCCAGCGTCTGCATCGTAATGCCGATATCGGAAGCAACCGCCAGGCCCATGGCGCCATAGGCGTGATAGAGCCCTGCGTAGATGGGTACCGAAACCAGCGTAACCACCGTTCCCGCCGCCATGGGTACTATCGTGTTCCCTGCCGCATAAAAGGCGCGCGCATAGATTGACTGCGCCGCCCACAGGAACATCGAAATGGAAAAGACGGCAAAGTAGCCCGCACACTCCCGCGCATCGGCCGCTGAAAAACGCCCGCCCACAAATAGAAGTTGCAGCAGCGGCGCGGCCAGCGCCACCATCCCCGAGGCCGCCAGCAACCCCAGCGAGGCCACCCGCGAAACCGAATCGGCCACGCCGGTGGCGAACTCGTAGTGCTTGCGCTGCGTCCACAGGCTGGCAAAAAAAGGCATGGACGCCGCGCCGGCCGCCTGCGCCAGCATCGCCATTGGCGCAGTAAACAACTGCTTGGCATAGCTCATCAGCGATACCGCGCCATCGGTCCCTGAAGCAAAGTGAGCAATGATCCAGCCATCGGCGGTCACCAGCGAGACCCCCACCATCAGCGGCAACGACAATCGCACCCACTCCCGCAGCCCCTCGTCGCGCCAGTCCAGGAGGGGCCGGTAGTGCGCACCCATCCGCCGCGCAAAATACCAGTTCAGCAGGAACGGCCCGAAGAACGCCCCGGCCACCGTTCCAACGGCCAGCGAGGAAACGCCCAGCCGGTGCACCAGCAGCACCCCGCCCACAATCGTGCCCATGCCATAGATCAGCGGCGCCACCGCCTGCACGGTGAACTGCTTGCGTACCAGCAACACCGCGCCAAATACCCCGCCGGCAAAAAAGCACAACTGCGCCGGCAGCAGGATGCGCGTCAGCTTCACGCACAGCGCGGCCTTCTGCTCGTCAAACCCGTTGAACCACCAGCGCACATACCAGGGAGCAAAAATCTCGGCCAGCACAATGGCCGCGCCCAGCACCAGGTACATGGTGGTCAGAATCACCGAGAGCGAGCGCTGGCCCTCTTCTTCGCGGCCCGTCTCGCGATAGCGCGTCAGAATGGTGACGAACGTGATCGACGCTGCCCCGCCCACCAGAAAATACGAGATCATGTCCGGCAGCACAAACGCGCCGTTCAGCGCATCGGCATCCATGCTGCGCCCAAACAGCCACAGGATGTACTTGACCCGCACCAGCCCGATGATCCGCGACAGAAACGTCGAGGTCATCAGCACCACCGTTGCTGAAAAAACTGAGTGCGCATGCGAAGGGCGCAGCATCCTCAGCCCGCGCGCCCAACGGGAGCGTGCCGGCGGAGAATACTGGTCTGGGGATTGGCTTGTCACTGCAGTTGATTCTACCGGGGTTGCAGTCACCGAGCGCTCCGAACCCAGGATTCAACCCACAAACATCCCGCCCCCGCCGTCCTGCCGGGTATTCTGTCTGCTGGAGGGTGCGGCATGCGGCAGTTCTTATCAACTCTTGGGGTTGTTTTCTGGCTTGGGTCCGGCGCCATGGCCCAGACCGTTCACGGGCGCGATGGCATCACCCTGCCGTCTCCTCCCCCTGTCGAGGCCGCTCCCGTGGTCGACAACTACTTCGGAACCAAAATCACTGACAATTATCGCTGGCTTGAAGACTCCAAAAGCCCCGCAACTCGCGCCTATATCGACGCCGAGAATGCCTACACCGCGCGCTACCTGAAGCAGGCCCGCATCCGCCCCCAGGTCGAAAGCGATCTTGACGCGCTGGAGCACGTCTCCCGCTGGACCATGCCCACCGAGCGCAATGGCGTTTATTTCTTTCAGCGCCGCCTGGCCGAGGAGGAGCAGGCCTCCATCTATGTTCGCCGCGGCTGGACCGGCAAAGACGAGCGCCTCATCGATCCCGGCAAGCTCAGCCGCGACCCCAACACGTCCGTTGAACTGCTCGATGTCGCGCGCGACGGGTCGCTGCTGGCTTTTCACCTGCGCCAGGGCGGCGCCGACGAAGCCAGTGTTCGCTTTGCTGAAACCGCCACCGGCAAATTGCTCGGCGACGAACTGCCCAACGGCCTTTACTTCTCGGTAAACTTCACCCCCGATGGCAAGGGCGTCTATTACGCCCGCTCCAACCAGCAGGGAACGCTGTTGTACCTGCACCTCCTCGGCACCCGCCCCTCGCAGGACAAGCTGCTCTTTGGCCACGAGTTTCGCGGCGAGCCTCTCGGCCCCATTGACCTGTTCAGCGCCTGGGTCACAGACGACGCCCGCTATCTGGCCATCGAGATTGCTCGCGGCGTGCCTGCCAGGCGCGTGGACATCGTCTTCCGCGATCTCACCAAACCCGACTCGCCGTTTGACGTCCTGGTGTGGGGGCTTGAGTCGCGTTTCAATGCCGTCTATGCCAAGGGTGCCTGGTATGTAAAAACCGACTACAAATCGCCCAAAGGCCGCGTGCTCGTCGGCGATCCCGGCGTGCTGCCCGACGTGTGGAAGACCGTCGTGCCCGAGGCAGCCGATTCCATTGAAGATTTCTCCATCGTCGGCAACAAGATCTACATCGAGCGGCTCAAGGACGTGAAATCCGAGACCTCTGTCTACTCGCTCGACGGCAAGCCCGCCGGCCACATTGATTACGACGGCATCGGCTCGGCCTCTGGCGTCAATGGCCGCACCATCGACCGCTACGGCTACTTCACCTTCTCGTCGTTCATTACCCCGCCCACCATCTACCGGCTTGACACGGCCACCGGCAAGCGCGACGTCTTTGCTCGGCCCCGCATCCCCTTCGACTCCAGCCAGTACGAGCTGACCCAGGCCTTCTACAAATCCAGAGACGGCGCCCAGGTTCCCATCTTCATCGCCGGCAAAAAGGGCCTCAAGCGCGACGGCAGCGAACGTCTCCTCATGACCGGCTACGGCGGCTTCGACGTCAGCATGACCCCGGCCTGGAACCCGGCCTATGCCTGGTGGCTCCAGCAAGGCGGCTGGTTCGCCCAGCCCAACCTGCGCGGCGGCGGCGAATATGGCGAGCACTGGCACGAGCAGGGAATGTTTGGCCAGAAGCAGAACGTCTTTGACGACTGGTTTGCCGCGGCCGAGTTTCTCGTCGCCCAAAAATACACCGCCCCGCAGCACTTTGCCATCCTCGGCGCGTCCAACGGCGGCTTGCTCATGGGCGCATCCATCACTCAGCGGCCTGAGCTCTTCGGCGCCGTGCTCTGCGGCTATCCGCTGCTTGACATGCTCCGCTTTCAAAAGTTCCTGGTCGGTTCTTACTGGACCACCGAGTATGGCTCGGCTGAGGAGCAAAGCCAATTCCCATACCTGCTCAAGTACTCGCCCTATCAGAATGTGAAGCCGCGTGCGGATTATCCGGCGGTCATGTTCCTCACCGGCGACAGCGACACCCGCGTCGATCCGCTGCATGCGCGCAAGATGGCCGCGCTGCTTCAGTCGGCCTCTACCGGCGGCCGTCCCATTTTGCTCCACTACAGCCTTGCCGGCGGCCACTCGGCCGGCGTGGCTGTCGAGCAGCAGATCCAGGATCACACCGACGAGCTCACCTTCTTGTGGACAGAAACAGGACAGCCGCCCGCGCTCAAGGCCCCCTGATGCTCCGGTAAGGCTTTGATTCCCTCATCCGGGCGCAGTCTCAAACTGCGCCCATCCCTCTCCAACCCGGCAGCCAGGCCCCCGAACTGAGTACTCGCATCAATTCCCCTGCCGTAACCTCATGCCCTTCGGCCTCTCCACCGATAAGGAAGATGCGGAACCAAAATGCAGGCTCACAAGCCGATCGGCTCTTCCCCGTGACGGGTAAACGGGTTGCGCAGATCGTCCATGCAGCCGCATAGCAGCATGGTGCTGGCTGCTCCGGCCGGAATCAATCGGTCGCGGGTGCCGCCGGGCCCGGAGTCGAAATGCCTCAATTGGAATTGGAGACCACCACCTTAGATCGGCAGCAAGAGGATGCGCGGCTGGCTGCGCTCCACGCCACCGGCATTCTCGATAGCCCGCAGGAGTCTGGCTACGACGCCATCACCCGGCTCGCCGCCGAATACTTTCAGGCCGACGCCACCCTGCTCGGCTTTGCCGACGAGAGCCGCGTCTGGATCAAGTCCTATTGGGGCGAAGCCGTGCGCGAACTGCCCCGCAAAAGGTCCATCTTTGACATGGTCCTCGCCGAGGACGGCCCTGTCGTCGTTCCCGACATTGCCGCCAACCACCACTTCGAAGGCCGCACGCTGACGATCCGCCGCCTCAAGGTGTCCTCCTTTGCCAGCGTGCCCGTCCGTTGCCACGAGGGAAAAATCCTGGGCACGCTCACCGTCTTTGGCAGCCAGCCGCGCCGCGAAATGGCTCTCGACGAATTGCGCATGCTCGAGAGCCTGGCCGAGATGGCCGCAAGCCAGTTGGAGCTGCGCCGCCTGCGCAACAACTTCCAGAGCCATGGCCCACGCCGTTCCGGTGCGAAAGACCGCTCCGGCCCAATCCCCTGGCCCAACCGGTCTGACCTGCGTCAGGCCCTCGACCGGCACGAATTTGTTCTCTTCTACCAGCCCGAGATCGATCTCACCACCTGCAAGATCGTCGGCCTTGAAGCGCTCATCCGCTGGAACCACCCCGAACGCGGCATGATTCCGCCCATGGACTTCATTCCCCTCGCCGAAGAGTGCGGCCTGATTCTGCCCATCGGCGACTGGGGCCTTGCCGAGACCTGCGGCCAGATCCAGAGGTGGTGCCGCGAAGATCCATGCCACGGCTCCTTGCGGGTCTGCGTCAATCTCTCAGCTCGCCAGTTCTCGCGCGAGGGCCTCGCCGACCATGTTGAAGCCCTCCTGCGCCAGTCCGGCATCTCCAGCCGCCAGCTCGGCCTCGAGATGACCGAGTCCAGCCTGATTCCCAACATGCGCATCGCCCTCGAGGTCCTCGGCAGCCTGCGCAAGCTCGGCGTCTCGCTGCTCATGGACGACTTCGGTACCGGCTACAGCTCACTCAACCACCTGCACACCTTCCCCTTCGACGTGCTCAAGATCGACCGCTCCTTCGTCGGCCGCATGACAGAAGGAGATCAGCCGCTGCAAATCGTGCGCACCATCATTGAGCTGGCTCGCGTGCTCGGCATGGACGTGGTCGCCGAAGGCATTGAAACCTGCGAGCAATATCGCCTGCTGCGCAAAATGGGCTGCCGCTTCGGCCAGGGCTTCCTCATCGCCCGCCCCATGTCGGCTGAGGCCGTCACCCAACTGCTGCGTCTGCCCGGGCGCATGCTGCCGCAGCCAGACTCTCCTGATGCCCTCTTCGACTGATTCCCCCTGGCAGTCACTATGTCCAGGCACTCGAATCCCCGCAATTGACCCGCCTTCCGCGGCAACCTATACTCGCTTGCACCAGCCAACCTGCTGCAAAAGAGACCCGCCGTGAAACCAAATTGCATTGCCGCTCTTGCCGTCGCCGCCATCCTCTTTGTCTCGTCCATCCGCTCATCCGCGCAATCGCCCGCGCCCATTCTTGCCTTTGGCTTTGACGAAACCGCCGGCGACGTGGCCGCCGAACATGTGCGCCACGCCGACGGGAAAATCTCCGGCGTCTATGCCCATGTACCGGGCCTTGCCGGTGAGGCACTGCGTCTCGATGGGGAAACCTCAGGCGTCCGGGTCACGGGCGCACAAATCCCCGCGCTCTCTTCCGGATTCACTACCGAGGCCTGGATCGCCATCGATGCCTACCCCTGGAACTGGGCCCCCATCGCCGACCAGCGCAATGAGCAGAAGGCCGGTTTCTTCTTCGGCATGGACTCCTTCGGCCACCTCGGTCTTCAGGCGGAGATTGGCGGGGCCTGGGTTGTGCTCACCGCCAGCCAGCAACTGCCGCTGAAAAAATGGGTTCACGTGGCCGCCACGTTCAGCGAGACCGCCGGCATGGCCCTCTATGTGAACGGAAAACCGGTCGCGAGCAAAAAGACAACCGGCAGCTTTTTCCCCGACCCCGGCGAAGACCTGCTCATCGGCCGCGTCCGCTACCAGATGCTCCCCGCGCAGTGGATCCATCCCGAATACAAGGTCTGGTACGGCTTCGACGGCATTCTCGACGAGCTCAACCTCTTTGACAAGGCGCTGACCGCCGCGCAGATCGCCAACGAGTACAGCCAGATCGACCCCGAAGGCCCCGACCCCCTCACGTTTCCCAGGCTCCCCTCCGGTCCTCCGGGTAAAGGCCACTTTGGCGCAACCTATGCCACGCTCCACTACGACGATCTGTGGGAAGCTCCGCGCCGTGTCGGCCGCGACTCCGATGTGGTCGTCCGCTTTGACGACGCACCCGTCCACCTCATCTCCTGGCAGGGAACCAGCTACATTCCCGCCTGGGTCACTGAGAACGGCAAGTGGTACACCGACGAGTTTGTTGAGACCTACCAGTTGCCCGGATGCCCGGCCGGTGAAGACTGCGAGCCCATGAGCGACAAGCAGAACCGCTACGCCCATGTGCGCATCCTTGAGAACACCCCGGCCCGCGCCGTCATCCACGTCCGCTACGGGCAATGCGAGGTGGAAGAGTATCTCTGCGCCCATCCCGATCCTCTCACTGGCTGGACCGATTGGGCCGATGAGTATTACACCGTCTATCCCGACGAGGTTGCCGCACGCAACAGCGTTGCCTGGTCCTCCAACCTTGAGAACCCTCCAGAGTTCCAGGAGACCATCATCATCAACTCGCCGGGAACAAGGCCTGAAGACAACCTTCAGAACGACGCCCTCACCTTCGCCAACATGAAGGGAGAAACCCACACCTACTCCTGGATCAATCCCCCCAAGTCCATCACCGAGCCGCCCGGCGCCAACATCCAGAACGTCAATCTCAAGTCCGAGTGGAAGCCCTTCCAGATCGTTCTGCCTGACCATCCGCGAATCTCGGTCTACGGCGGCGAAAAGACCTACTCGCTCTTCGAGTGGTGGAATCACTGGCCCGTGCAGCAGGTCAAATCCAGCGGCATCTCCGCCGTCGCGCCAGACCGGCCCTCGCACTCCTCGCTCTCCCACATCGAGGGCCAGCCCTACGCGCGCACCGCCGACTCCATGACCAAGATCATGCTCGTCGGCCTCACCAACCGCCCTGCCGCTGAGCTGGCCGTCCTCGCCCGCTCATGGGCCACGCCACCCGCCATGACCGTCACCGGCAGCGGTTTCACCGGCAAAGGCTACGACCCCGCGCAGCGCGCCTTTGTCATCCACAAGACCGACGCGGACGCAGCCAGGGTCCAACTGGGCTTCACGGCAACCGCCGCCTCCCCCCTCCTGAACCCTGCCATTGTTGTCGAAGGCTGGGGAGAAGCCGCGCCCGCCCTCACCCTCAGCGGCCAACCCGTCGCCTGGGGCAAAGACGCCCGCTACGGCCTGGTCGGCACCCTCGACCGCTCCCGCCTCGTCGTCTGGCTGCGCCTCAAAGCCGAGCAGCAGACCTCAATCGGCCTCAGCTCAGCCCCCGGGCAGTGAATCCGCACTGTTCCGTTTCGGGAAGGGCAACCCGCCCTTCCTGATCCTGGAATTAGCTCCGTAAGACGCGTTGGAATCTCCTCAACTCCGCTGTAGGACTTCCGCTATGCTCCTTCCCATGCAGCCCGACACCAACTCCGCGCCCTCCGCCAACGCATCCACCTTCGCAGGCCTGCTCGCCGCCCTTACCGCTCCCAGGTCTGACAGCGCCATGCCGCCCCTGCGGAAGTCCCCATCCGCCTGGGACGACGACGGCCTGGCCGACGATGTGGCCACCCTCAGCTACGAGAACGCCCTGCGCGCCCGCGCCCGCTATCGCGCCCTCGACCGTACTGACCGTTCGCTCACCGGCCCCGATCCAGGCCGCAACCCCGTCGACAGCTATGAACTGGCCCCGCTTGAAGATGTGCCTGCGTCGCAACCTGCCCAAACACCCGCCGCCGCGCCAGTTCCAGTGCCGCGTCCGGCCGCTCAGCCGGCCGCCGCACCCCGAGTCCCCTTTGAGCGCAATCTCAAGTCAGTCAGCGTCACCATCCGCATGAGCCAGGAGGAGGCTGCCCAGTTGCACCTCCGCGCCGCTGAAGCCGGACTCACGGTCTCGGCCTACCTGCGTTCCTGCACTTTTGAGGCCGAGAGCCTGCGCGCCCTGGTTAAAGACACCATGGCTCAGTTGCGCGCTTCGGCGGCTGCCGGCAAACAGCCAGCGGCCCCCCGTTCCGGTTGGATGTCGCGTCTCCTCAAGCCCTGGCGCGCGAGCCGCACAGCCCGCGCCTGACTACTCCACCTCGAACACCAGGCACTTCAGGTATTCGGTCTCCGGCAGGTTCAGCACCACCGGATGATCCCGTGCCGGCCCGCGCCGCTCCAGCAGCCGCACCCGCCGGTGCGCGTCCACAGCAGCTGAAGCCACGCAGGCCTCCAGCTCCGTCCAGCCCACGTGGTGCGAGCAGGAGCAGGTCACCAGCAACCCGCCCGGCCGCATCATCTTCAGCGCCCGCAGATTCAGCTCCTTGTACCCGCGCAACGCGCCCTCCACAGCCCGCTGGCTCTTCGCAAAGGCCGGCGGATCCAGAACAATCGTGTCGAAGCTCTCGCCCGCGTCAGACCAGTCCCGCAAAATCTGGAAGGCATCGCCCTCCACCCAATCCACCTGAGCTTTGATTTTGGCGTGATTGGCTTCCACGTTCCGCTCTGCCACTTCCAGCGAGGCGCGGCTTGAGTCCACTCCCGTAACCTGCCCGCACACCTCGGCCAGGTGCAGCGCAAAGCCGCCCTGGTAGCAGCAAACGTCCAGCGCGCGGCCCGTCGCCCCCAGTCTCTGCGCCCACTCCGCCGCCGCCGCGTAGTTGGCCCGCTGGTCCAGGAACGCGCCGGTCTTCTGCCCCGAGTTCGCATCGAATTGAAACACAAGCCCGTTCAGCCGGAAGGTTGCGCTCGTCACCGGCGCATTCGGATTCGCCAGCCACAGCGGAGCCGGATCAGGCGCGGGCAGCCCCTCGAACTCGCGGATACGCGGATCGGGCCGCTCCAGAATCGCCGCCGGATTCAGTTCCTCGCGCAGCACGCGCACGCAAACTTCGCGCACACCTGCGGTATGTAGCCCTTTGGCCAGCAGTTGCAGAATCACCAGGTCGCCGTACTTGTCCGCCACCACCCCGGGCAGGTCGTCCGCCTCGCTGAAGCAAAGCCGGCAGGCGTTGCTCTGGTCGGTCAGCATCGGCTTGCGCCGGGCCACCGCCGCGCGCAGCCGCTCAGCCAGCAGCGCCAGCCAGCCGGCCTCGTCCAATGCCTGGCGCGACACCACCCGCAACGCAATCTGCGAGGCAGGGCTGTAAAGCGCCGTGCCCAGCAGCAGCCCGCGGCTGTCGGCCACCGGCAGCAGCGCAGGCGCCTCGCCCCCGGCCGGCAGCTCAACGCTCTCAATGTCAGAGGCATACACCCAGAGATACCCGTTGCGCAGCCGGTCTGCCGCGCGCCGGTTAATGCGCGCGCCCAGCCCGCCCTCAAAACGCGGGGCGGCAGCCGGACGCGCCTGAAGCGCAGCGGGCCGGGCCGCGGCGCCAGCGGTACGCGCCAGAGCGGCGGCTCGCTTTGCCGGGCTCGCTTTACGCTTCGCGTCGCGGCCTGGCGAGGGCTGTGCCGGGGCAGGCTTCTTAGGCGTTAGCGCGAAAGGCGATACAGGCCGGGCGGCCTTGGATGCGTTCTTGGTCGTGGCAGGTCGAGTCGAGCGCGGCTTGGTCATATGCTCCCTTGGGGTTTGCGGGCCCTTACCGGGAGCGACAACGGGACCGGAGTCGATCCATCCCGAAGGCAGTCCCGCAAAGTGGCTCTTGCCTCCCGGTGTCCCCAGCGACTGGTCTTCGTCGCTGGGGACCCCGGGGGTGGAAGGAAAAGCCACACGGGAAACCCCGTGCTAGGTCAAGCTTACTCCGGTTCCGCCTGGATATTGGTCCGCCGGCCCTTACCTGGCCTGAATGCTCTCCAGGTAACGGCTCAGATTGCTGATTCTGAGCAGCCTGTCCTGGGTGTGGGCCTGGTCCATCCTTCCCAGGATCGGCCCCCATACGGGCATCTCGACCGCTCCGTGAGCCGGAAGGTCGACGCCATTCTGCAACACCACCACAATGTGCGTGTCAGGAAACCTGCCGCGATTGCTCTTGGTCAACTCGGTCAGGTCGGTCGGGGACTTCCTCAGCGCGGCGGCAAGCGCCCCGTGCCCTCGTCCATCCATCCCATGGCATGGCGCGCAATAGTTGGTAAACATCTGGCTGCCGCTGGTGGGCGCGGTCTTATTCACCGGAAGGTTAACTATTTTCTTGCTGCGGTCGGCGTATCCCAATCCGGCCGCGAAAGTTGCGGCTACGGCTATAACTAACAGGCGTTTCAACATAACTTTCCTCGGTTCTGGATCGCTTGAGCGGAACCGCAGTGAAGCTCCCCTTTAAGGGAGTTTCCAGCAGGCCCTCCAGCCCACGAAAGGCCTCTGGTTGAGCTTGTTTGCGCAGCGCACACACTCCAATCTCGCTCAAGCCCGCAGGCGACTCTACTCCTGTTGCTTGATGCTCAGGCTGTGACGGCCAGCACACTGAAGCTACTCATCTATCCCATTTGAACCAATCAGGGAAAGGTCCATATTTCAGCCGAAAACTCTACCTTTACGCACGTACGCAAGAAACCAGATCAATCAGGCCTCGCGCCATAAGTTCGAAGTTAAAAACATGCTTTCTTCAAGGTCCCGACAACCTACTTTCCACCTATTCCGTGGTTAGCCAGGTTCCAGCGCCCTCGCCCACCGGAACTCATGCAGCAACTCAACCCGCGGCAGGATCGGTCCGATCATTGATTGTCGCCTCGCAATCTCCAACCGGGAAAGCCCACGCCGGCTCCTCCGGCCTGCTTCATGCAACCCAAACCGGTGCGGCCTATAATGAAGCATGGCAACTGCCCGGCAACCCATACCGGCAGATGTTCCCAGCGCGCCTCCGCCTGCCCCGGCGAGCGTGCCCATGTTGGCGTGCGATCTTGAGCCGCGCTTTGAAGCCCTCCTCAAGCACGTCCAGGCCAACCGCCCCAGTGAAGACGTCTCCCTCATCCGCAAAGCATGGGAGTTCTGCGTCAAGCACCATGAAGGCCAGATGCGCGCCTCCGGCGAGCCGTACATCATCCATCCGCTCGAAGTGGCCGAAGTTCTCGCTGAGATGAAGCTTGACGCCTCGGCCATTGCCGCCGGCCTGCTGCACGATTCGGTTGAAGACACCCCCGCCACCAACGAAGAGATCGCCGCCGAGTTTGGCGCTCAAGTGGCCCACATCGTCGAGGGCGTCACCAAAATCGACAAAATCCAGTTTGCCAACCGCGAAGACCGCCAGGCCGAAAATGTGCGCAAAATGCTGCTGGCCATGGTCTCGGATGTGCGCGTGGTGCTTATCAAGCTGGCCGACCGGCTCCACAACATGCGGACACTGGAGCATTTATCGCCCGACCGCCAGGATGCCATCGCCCGCGAAACCCAGGACATCTACGCTCCGCTGGCTCACCGCCTCGGCATGGGCAAGGTGCGCGGAGAGCTTGAAGACCTGGCCTTCCGCTATACCGACCCGGTGAGCTATGAGAAGGTTGCCGCGGCCGTCGAGGCCCGCCGGCAAGAGGGCGAGCAGTTCCTGCGCGGCGTGGAAGACACCCTCGTTGAGCAGTTGCGCGAGAACGGCATCGAGGCGCGGGTCGAATACCGCATCAAGCGTCTCTATTCGATATTCCAAAAGATCGAACGCTCCAAAGTCTCGTTCGATCAGGTTTACGACCTGCTGGCCATTCGCGTCATCACCCAGGACATCTCAGCCTGTTACGCCGTCTTCGGGCTCATTCACACGCTCTGGCGGCCGGTCCCCGGGCGCATCAAGGACTTCATCGCCATCCCCCGCGCCAACCGCTACCAGTCGCTTCACACCACGGTGATGGGCGCCAGCGGCCACCAGTTTGAGGTGCAGATCCGCACGGAAGAGATGCACCGCATCGCCGAGGAAGGCATCGCCGCTCACTGGAAGTACAAGGCCGGCGGCGGCGCGGCGGTCACCGCCCGCGACGAAGAACGGCTCAACTGGATCAGGCAACTTGTCGAGTGGCAGAAGGAGATGACCGACCCTAACGAGTTCCTCTCCAGCCTGAAGATGGACCTTTATCCCGACGAGGTTTACACCTTCACGCCCAAGGGCAAGGTGGTGGTGGTTCCCGCCGACGGCACGCCGGTCGATTTTGCTTACACCATTCACACGGAGGTGGGCCACACCTGCGTCGGCGCCAAAGTCAACAGCCGCATGGTCCCCTTGCGCACCAAGCTGCGCACCGGCGACATCGTCGAAATCGTCACGCAGAAGGATCACAAGCCCAGCCGCGACTGGCTCACCTTCGTCAAGAGCCCCCGCGCCCGCAACAAGATCAAGCACTGGCTCAATGAAGACCAGCGCCGCCGCGCCGTCGAAATCGGCCGCAAGCTGCTCGAGCGCG